>ERZ773013.169-NODE-169-length-40990-cov-4.427922_pt1 | contig 40990 bp, 48 predicted proteins | sample MGYA00511670_ERZ773013 | MGnify/ENA primary metagenome ERZ773013 (study PRJEB29015, sample SAMEA2738120) | human oral metagenome | biome: human oral; feature: human-associated habitat; material: saliva | place: China | collected 2257 ... | reverse complement strand
AAAAGATCAGAATTTATAATGCATAGCCTAGGTTTAAAAGAAGAAGATAGAAAAGTTGTAATTTTTGCTAGAAAAAAATTACAACTTTTAAATGAAGAAAAAAATGATAAACAAAAAACAGTTTCTGCTATTGCGTTTGAAATGCCAGATGGAAAAATAATTACAGGAAAAAAATCTTCCTTAATGGATGCCCCATCAGCAGCTATATTAAATTCATTGAAATATTTATCCAATTTTGATGATGAGCTACTTCTAATTTCACCAACAATTTTAGAACCAATTATAAAATTAAAAGAGAAAACATTAAAAAATAGACACATTCCACTTGATTGTGAGGAAATATTGATAGCTTTAAGTATTACAGCAGCAACTAACCCTATGGCAGAGGTTGCATTATCTAAACTTTCTCAATTAGAAGGTGTACAGGCTCATTCAACACATATTTTAGGAAGAAATGATGAACAACATCTAAGAAAATTAGGAATAGATGTTACATCAGATCAAGTTTTTCCAACTGAAAATTTATATTATAATTAATAAAAAAAAATTCTCATAACCATAAATTAATAAGGCTATGAGAATTTTTTAATTAATTATTATATTTAGGACCAGCATTAATAATATTTTCTGGCATATTTGGATATTTTTCTTTAAAATTAGTATAAAATAGATTAGCTAATTTTTTAGCAGCTACAGTATATTTATCTCTATCTTCCCAAGTATCTATTGGATTCATAATTTTACTAGGAACATCTGGACAAGATTGAGGAATATCTAAATTAAATATTTCATCATGTTTATATTCAGCATTATCAAAATATCCATTTAATACAGCTGTTACCATAGCACGAGTATATTTTAAATTTATTCTACTTCCTGTTCCATAAGCTCCACCAGACCAACCAGTGTTGATTAAATATACTTTTGTATTATGTTTTTCTAATCTTTCACCAAGCATTTTAGCATATACACTTGGATCCATAGGCATAAATGGTTCTCCAAAACATGTTGAGAATGTTGGAACTGGCTCTTTTACTCCTAATTCTGTTCCAGCTAGTTTTGCAGTAAATCCAGTTACAAAATGATACATTGCAGCTTCTTGACTCAATCTTGAAATTGGAGGCAATACTCCAAAAGAATCTGCTGTTAAGAATATAACAACTTTTGGTATTCCACCTACCCCTGATAATTCAGCATTAGGGATATAATGTATAGGATATCCTACTCTTGTATTTTGTGTTATACTTGCATCCTCATAATTAATTTCTCTTGTTTTAAGGTTTAGAGTAACATTTTCTACTAAGCTTCCAAATTTAATAGCATGATAAATTTCAGGTTCACTTTCTTCTTTGAGATTTATACATTTTGCATAGCATCCACCTTCAAAGTTAAAAATTCCCTTATCACACCAACCATGTTCATCATCACCTATCAATTTACGATTAGGATCAGCTGATAGAGTTGTTTTACCAGTTCCAGATAATCCAAAGAAAATTGCAGTTTCATGAGTTACTGGATCCATATTTGCTGAACAGTGCATAGGTAAAATATTTTCATGAGGCATGATATAGTTCATTATAGAGAATACACTTTTTTTGATTTCTCCTGAATATCTTGTTCCACAAATAATAGCCAGTTTGCTTTCAAAATCAATTATTATAGCAGCTTCTGAATTTACTCCATCTATTTCAGGCACACAGTGGAAGTTAGGTGCAGAGATAATAGTGAAGTCAATATTATTATTGTCATTGTATTCTTCATCTGTTCTAATTAATAATTGATGAATAAATAAGTTTTGACTAGCTAATTCATTTATAATACGGAATCTTCTAGTATGTTCTAAATCAGCTCCTGCTCTTCCATCAAAAATAAAAATTTCACGATTTTGTAAATAAGCAACTAACTTTCCAAAAATTGCATCAAATTTTTCTTTTTCAATAGGTTGATTTCTACTCCAATCAATATATTTATGAACTTCTGGAGTGTCTACAAAAAATTTATCATTTGGTGCACGACCAGTATATTTACCAGTTGTTATAACAAAGGCACCAGTATCACTCAATGTTCCTTCATTATTTGCCAAAGCCTTCTCTACAAGCTGTGCAGGGCTCAAATTATAGTGAGCTGCTGTTACATTGCTAATTCCTAATTTTTCAAGTCCATACATTTTCATAAAAACCTACCTCCATAAATAGAAATCGTTAAATTTTTAAACTTTGTGGGCTAATTTTTAAAACTTTATCTATTGTAATTTAGCGAAACGCTTTTTCATTCTTTGAAATTTAGCATAGCCCGCGCTATTAAAATCTCGCTCAAATTGATTAATTTCTTCATTCTTTCGTTTATCTTCTCGTTTTTCGGCCAATTTAGAAATTTGACGATTTAAAAATTCTCGCACGATTTTTAAGGTCTTATTAATATTTTCTTTTTTCCAAATCTTAGCAAAATAATGACTAGCATTCTTAATTTTACCCGCTTTTTTCATTGATTTAACCATTTTTACAGATTGATTAAATTCTTTTTCATGATTAATCTGACGGTTTCTAAAAACACCCAAAAACTGCTCATCATCTATTAAGTCGCAAGCTTTGCCAAGCCGTTCGCGCATAGTTGCTATTCGACGGCCGCATAAAATAAAACTTTTTTCCATTTTCCCTCCAAAAAAGTCTTGACAAGATTTTTAGTAAAACGGAGCGGTTGGTTTTCGGCTGTCTCATTTTTCCAAGAAAGCAAAACGCCCCTACACCGATTTTCATCGGCGTGAGGCGTTTTTGTTGCTCCATATAGCTTTTTAATTATAGCAAATTAAATCGTAAAAGTCAACCTTGTCTAATTTACCTTTTCAGCTTTCCCTGGAATCACAAAGAACTGATAGCCCGAGTTGGCGATTGAGCCACCCGAAACATTAACATTAATCGTAACTGGAACGCCCTTAGTAACTTGTGCAATATAGCTAGCCGAAGCAAATACACCTGTTCCAAATTGCACACCCGTGCTGTCTACTTGGTTTGATACGCCAGTAGCCGAGATGTAAATCACAAGGTCTGCAGCGTTTCCGGCGTTTCGGCGACCACTTGCAATTACTCGCAACAATCCATCAGATTTTGGTGTAAAGGTTTTTGAAACCGTTCCTGGCGCCAATTCTCCGCCGCCGTATTGTATTGGGAACGAGCCAAAGTTGATACTATCAGCTCGAACTGCACCTGCTCCAATATTTGAGCCATCTCTTAGCCCTGCAACGTTAGCTTGTAGCTTATTCATCTTAGCTGCAGTCAGAGTTTCACCTGGCGTAAATGTTAAATTCTCGTAAGCCATTATTTTTTAGCTCCTAGCTTAAAAATTGGTTTCAATCCTGCAAATGCTGTAGCAACTGCACCAGAAATCGCTAAAATTTCTTTGGTAAAATTTGGCATAACAATCACGCAAATTGTTGCTACTAGCATATTGACCAAAATTCCAAGGTCAGCAATAAAATATACTGTCGTTTTCGCTTTCTCAGAAATTGCTGGCGTATATTCTGTGTTGTCTACGCTATCAAGTGCTTTTTTCTGTAAATCTTCAATCATTTTAACCTCTTCTTCTGTAAATTTCCTTTCATTTATAGGCATAGCCTTAATTTTAGGCTGTTCAGGCGCTTTTTCTTGCTTTTCTTCATTTACAATATTTTGCGACATATCTTTTTTATCCTCATTTTGACTTATAACCCCTTTAATTTCCGGTGTTTTTTCGACTATTTCCGGAGTTTGCACTGGTGCTGGTCTATTTTCAATTCTTGTGCCAAATTCACCCGCCGGAATTTCAGTTGCTGGGGTTAGCTCTACCCAAACATCAACTCCACCACGATTGATTTTAGCGAACCACATATTATCATTTTGAACAACTTCCTGAGCAACGAATGCTCCTTCAATTTTTACCAAATCACCTGTGTTAATTTCGCCACCAATTCTGAATCCATCGTTATCAACTTTCACGAGCCAATCTGCCGGAACGCCATTTTCTTCCCAAGTAAAGCCAACTGGACATAGTTCATTTATTCGAACTTCTTTGCGACCTTCATTTATTCGTGTTTCCGCAACAGTAAATGTTTGATTAAACTTAAAATGCGATCCAACATTAATCTCGTTATCGATCTTTTCAACATATGGTGCTGGTGCTGGCACATTTTGTGGTTTACCCGTATATCTAAAGATTGTTAAGTCTTGAACATTATTCCATCCTGCTAATTCATCGTGATTGTTTGTGTGAATGCCATTATAGCCAGCTGAACAATGAATAATATTATCATTATCAATGAAAACCCCTGTGTGTCCACCTGCTCCACTTGTTTCGCCTTGTTTGCCCCAAATGAAGATGTCACCCCTTTGAGTTGGAATGTAGCCATTGCTGTCTGCTTCAATTCGTTGGAAACCGAATTTTGGCAAATCTACGAATTCAGTTTCAGTATTGCCAATGCGAAATCCTGCTGGTAAAATTCCAGCATAAATCAATGCGTGGTAAATTGAGCTCGAGCAGTCATACGAACTAGGGCCATTCCTGTAATTCATCGAATAACTAACTCTACCTTGCCTTTGTGCGAACCATTCAATTACTTTATCCATTTATTTCCTTTCTTACTTACGACTCATCAAACCGCCGTCTAACACAAACTGAGCTAAAGCGCCAAGAATTGCTAGACCAACCGCCCAAACAATCTTGCTCTGATTTTCTTCGAGACGCCGAAGACGCTCCTGGTTACGCTCAGTCGATCGCCGCACACTTTCAATATCTTTGCGATGCTCAACGACTTCTTTGTTAATATTAGTGATAATCTCTAGCTGTGTGTTGATATGATCAATGCTATTAGCTAAAGTGTTAATTTTCTCTTCTAAAACATCTAGTCTCGCCTCAAAAACTTCTCTATTAATATATTTTTCTTCCATATTTGTTACCTACATCTCCTGTCCTCTCTTTATCGTTTACTGCACCCAAAAGAAAAAACGGCCTCTTCCGAGTGCCGTTTATTATGTCTTTATTATAACACATTTTTTAATTCTAACCAAGAATCTCTCCGGAATCTAAGCGTGAAGAATCAAGTATAAATAGCTTCATACTTGGCAATGCCTGTAGATACAAGCCTTGTCTGAAATTTGCGTTTACTCCACCTTCAAGACTAACGCCTAATATTGCACAGTTATACTGTTCGTTCAGATCGCGAACCTCCAGTCCCACGCTATCAGCTAATTGTAGATGAGGCGCCATAAAGTTTTTAATAGTAAACTGCATATTTGGCTCACTCATATTTCGCAAAATCCCATCACCTATTTTCGCCATTGCACCGCCAACGCCTCTTTCAGAAATTTGCGGATTATCGCCATATCTATCGCTTATTTTTATTTCGTATTCCATAGAATTTCCAGCAAGTCCCGTATTTTCTTCGGGGTTAAGCCCATATTTTTCGATACTTGGAATATTCTGAACAACAACCGGCGATTCTTCCACTTCTTGAATAATTCGCCCAGGGATTGAAAACTCATGCAAATAAGCGCGTGTTCTCAAAGGGTTTTCAACTTCGAGCTTATATTTTGTACCAAAGCTATATCCGCTTACTTTCAAGCCGCTCAAAACCGCCCCGTTTTCATCTTTTGAATTTTTAAAAACAACTGTCGGCTCAACATTTTTTCCAATCAAGCCGTACTTTGCTTTGTCGACCAAATTTAGCCAAAAAGTCGCTTTCGATTTAGCACCGACTGAATTTTCTTCACCTTCAAGTTTAAAGGGCGTACCAAAGCCAACTTCTTTTAAATAAGAGCTTTTAACTTTTACGGAGTTAATAATTTTCGAATCGGCAATCTCTAAGTCTGTCATGTTCGAATAGCTAAAATTCCAAGATGAGATCTTATTTTTAGCGAGCTTTTCGCTTGGTAAAAAGTTCAAAATACCGTTTTCATCAGCATAAATCAAAGCGTTTTCATTTTGAGCAACTTCTTTAAAGAGTTCACCCATTGTTTTTTCGCTAGTTAGTAAAAACGGATAAACTCTAGTCAAGCTATCGTCGATTTTAAACTGTTTTTCACCAAAGCCACGTCCAATCAAAACTTCCCTTAAAACATCTTTAATTTTCTGATTTTCAAAATAGCTTTGTTGAATTTCCTGAGTTTCAAAATAACTCATCGCGTCAAATGCTTCAAGCTCCACTGTCGATGCAACAATATTCACTTTTGGCCGACCAATAAATCCAGTAAATACACAAATCATCTCACCACCATAGCCAACAAATATTTTCACTGGTCGCCCAGCTTTAAAGTTAGCCCCAATCTCTGGATTATTTGGCAAAAATCGCCCAGTTTGGTTATTCAAAGTAATTTTCGCATTTGCCGAAATTACACCCCAGGCATATTGTGAAATTTTCCTAGAAATAGAAAAATTCTTAACAAATTCTGATTCGTCACTATATTTAAAAGTGTCAAATAACGTAATGACGTCTTCTGAACCTTTCAAAAAATTGTTATTATCTAACTTGCTCGAATCTAGCACAAAGAAACCCGCATCTTCTCGGATTTCTTTATTCCAGCCGATTTTAACCACAAAATCAGTTTGTTTTTGCGACTGCCTAAGGGTGTTGATAAAACTATCACTTACATTTTGGCTCATCTAAAACTCCCGAATCGTTACATCTAACGCAGTTAGTAAATTTCCACCCCTTCGATATTCACTAACGCTAAAGTCGGTAATTAGCCCTGTAAATTTTAACACGCCCCAAACGCTTTCGTTATTCTCGAAAGTGATTTGAGCTTGATTTTCCAAATCTTTAAAATATCTCACCAACTCCGGAGTGGCGCGATCATAACTAAGTTTCACGCGCTTTTTATCGGGATATTTCTGCCGTTCAATCGTACCATCAATCGCAAAACTATCTGTTTTGATAGTTTCAGGGTCATCGTTATAGCTAGTTGGTTGTTTTAAAATCTCATTTCCATTTATTTTTATCATCGCAAAGCTCCTATCTGATCAAAGCTTAAACCTTGGCTTCTAAGGGCGGTGTTAATCTTTTTAGCAATATTAATAGCATCCGCTTCTTCAAAATCTCCGCCTCTAGTCTCAACATTTACGCTAATATTTACAGTGTTTCCGCCGCCAGTTCCGCCACGCTCAGCAAGCTGTCCAGCTAAGTTAGTAATCCAACCGGTGTTATTCTCAAGAGGCATCACCGCTTCTTTACCAGCTTCACCGATAATTGCCATTGTGGCGCTATTTACCACTCCACCTTTGGCGAGCATTGGGATTGTCGGAAAATTAGGGTGAGCACCACCTAATCCCGGCACCCAGTCCGGCACTTTAACACTATTCAGGCTTCGAATTACAGCATTAACGCCTCCGATAATAGCGTTAATTGGCGCTTTGATAAGTCCAACGATAGAGCCAAAAACAGTTCTAATCCCGGCCGCCAATCCGTTCACCCCTTGCACAATTCCATTCCAAAGCCCAGCAAAGAATCTCGCAATTGGTTGGATAATAGCATTGTTTATCCAGTTGGCAATCGGCGAGATTACGGCCATCACGGAACCTATGAACCCTCGCACCATGTTCACAACTCCGTTCCATAATCCTGAAAAGAAGTTAGCAATTGGCTGAATTATAGTGTTATTTATCCAGTTAGCGATTGGTAAAACTACAGACATCACGGAACCTATAAAAATTTGCGTCACATTCACGATCCCGTTCCAAAGGTTTGAAAAGAAATTAATAATCGGTTGAATAATATTATCATTTATCCAACTTACGATTGGCGTAATTACCGCCATAATAGTATTTATTATCGCCGAAATAATAGCGTTCACTGTATTTATATAAGTAGTAATTATGCCAACAATAAGGTTAAAAATCGTTGAAACAAAAGTACAAATATTATTCCACACCGTTTGCCAATTTTGAAATAGCCAAATAAACGGCTGAACAATGCTTTCAATTGCGGTTGCTACTATAGCAACAATCAAAATGAAGACGCTTGAAACAATTCGCCAGAAAAACTCAAAGATCGGCGAAACGATTTTTAAGAAATTTTGAAAAGGTGGAATAAGCACGTTAGCTACGGCTGAAATCACACTAACAATACCGCCAAAGACTCCACTTATAAATTTGACTAATCCGCCAAAAATTCCACTCAAAAACTTCACAAATTCACCAAAAATTTGTTTACCAATCTCCGTTTGCGTAAAGAACCAAACCAATCCAGCAACAACCGCAGCAATCGCTAGAACGATTAATCCAATTGGGTTTGCTGACATTGCCACGTTAAATGCTGTTTGTGCTACAGTTGCAATATTTGTTGCTGCAGTTTGAAGTCCTACCGCTACCGCATGAGCTTTTGCGCTAATCGAACTGGCAATCTGTGCTTTATTTAAGCTTTGATACCAAGTTACTGCTTTGCTTAGGCCGCTAACCATTTTACCAACGGCATCACTAATTTTCGTTATAGCATCAACAATTTGGCTAGTAATCACGATTGCCTTAAAACTCGCCCACAAAACCGTAAGCGTAATCATCGCTGGTTGAATATTATTAATGATAATCTGAGCAACCTCTTTGATTTTTTCCTTGTTTTCTTCAAGCCACTTGGTTGTCTTCTCGACCTTTTCGCTCATCTGAGCAAAAATACCGTTCGGGTCAATTTCACCCGTCGCTTTATTAACGCCAATTAATTCTAGACCAACATTGCTAATCGTTTCTTGCAAATTGCTCATTCGCCCATCAAAAGTTTGGGCTTGTTTTGCCGCACCATTAAAGGCGAAGCCACCTTCACTTGCAGCAGTTTTTAAGGCTGTTTCCAAAATCTCCGCTGAAACTTTACCTTTCGACAAAGCGGTCATGACATCACCAAGACCACGCTTATTTAGTTCATTTTGAAGAACTTCACGCACTTTTCCGGCGCCACTGTTCAAAATTTGATAGAAGTCTTGAGTGTCAAGTTTCCCTTTTGCCAAAGCTTGCGATACCGGCAAAACTAGCTGTCCCAAATCTGCACCCGTCGCTCCGGCAATATCGCCAAGCCATTTCATTCGTGAACCGAGCTTGTCAACGCTAACACCAGCACCAAGCAAAGTTCGAGCTGCGGCATTAATATCGTCGGCACTAAAAGCTGTTTCCAAACTAAACTTGTTAAGCTGAGCCATCACTTTTCGAGCACCTTCGGCTGATCCGGTCAAGCTCTCAAAACTAGCTCGCACCGACTGCAAAGTTGAGGCTTCTTTCACAAAAGCATTCAAGCCAAAACTTCCACCAACCAAAGTAGCGCCCAGTAGCTTCATTGCACCCTGAACTTTTCCAGCCATATTATTTGCACTGTTTGCGATACTCTCTAAACTTCGTTTATTTTTCTTAGAAAAATCATCAACGGTTTTACCGGCGCTTTTCATAAGGGTTTCAAACTGTTTAGTATCTGCTCGAACTGTTAGTGTAATTGTATTACTCATTGTCTAGTCTTTCTTTTCATCTCTTCGATTTGCTTAGCCTCAAAGGCGGCTTCAATATTTAACTTAATTTTGATTGCATCAATAAATTCGGCTGGCTGGTTTTGATAATCCCACCAAGTCCAGCCGAATTTTTCACATATTATTGCAACCATAAACATCTCAGGCACTTCGCCCTTGCCAGCTTTTACGCTTCGTTCGTAAGTTCTGGCGTCTTGGGCGAGTTTTCTAAATTTTGGCTATTTCGCTCAAAAACTTCACTACAAGCTTTCGAAATAACTTCGTAGTCTTCAGTAAATTCGCTATCCATTAGTTTGTCGAAAGCACCATCAGTTGTGCCATCATAATCAACCAACAAAATTTCAGTAGCGAGCTCTTGTGCTTCGATCATCTGATCGCCCTCTAGCTCAAACTTAATTTTGTCACCCTGAGTGCTTTCAGGTGTGATTTTTTGGCGTGAAAGTAATGCTTTTTGGTATCTGTTACGGTCTCGAACTCGCAAAAAGTTTCTTATCACGGCATATCGGCCGTTTTCTAATTCAATTCGTTGATCTCGCATTTTTCCTCCTAATAATCAAAGCTATTAATCAATTCAGCTTCAATAGTTTTTCCAGTTTTAATATCATTCAACACTTCAAAGTTGATTGTTTCAGTCGCTAGATCGCTCAAACCATAGCTTGGGTCATAGCTTGAAATTCCAATTTTAGCTGCACGAATTTTTAAGCTTGTTGGTGTTTTTGTTCCGGCCTTGTGGCGGTCATCAATCAAACCAAATTCCAAAGCGTAGCTTTTTCCAGCAACGGTTGCATCTTGATATTTCGTATTTTGGATTTTCTGCTCAAAGCTTCCGCTCGCTTCAAAGTCCATATTGAAAATTTCACTTACATCGCCTTTGTAAAAATCTGTATTCAAATTCTTTTTAAACTCCAAACTAAAGCTGGTTGGCATTACATCTGGTGCAGTCGCAAGTCCAGCTAGGTCATCAGCAAGTTTCAAATAAAAGTCTTTTGGCAAGAATTCAGGTTCATCAATATATCCTGCAACAATTGAATTTTTAGCTACTCGCTCACCTTTTTTCGAAATAAAATTCATTTCAATCTTTGGGTAATCGTCAGCTTGCCAAGAAATTTTAAAGCTATCAAGCATTGCAAAGGTGTATTTTTTCGACTCAATGTCATTTTTAATAGCTAAAGTTGCCGAGCTGTGGCTGTTTGAATTGCTTAAAGCAAAGTCATATTTTTTAGCTTTATTATCACCATCAATAGCACCTTTTGTAGGTTTTTGGCCAAACGCCAATGCTAAAAAGTAATAAAGCCCTTTAATAAACATCTTTCCACCGATTGTACCTTCGCCTTTAACGCTCATTACATCAATTGAGTTATTTTTTACGATTGAGCCATATGCAGACTCGTTATTTTTAGTCTCGATTGTATCTTTAAAGCTAAAATCGAGTTGTGGGTAAAAATAGCTTGGGTCTTTCGCAGTTCCTCGTGTATCTTCGAGATTAATTCCAATAGCTATTTTTCGACCAACGATTGCGCCTTCATTCATCTTCTTCTCCTTTTAAAATTAAAGCCCAACCAACCAAATTTTAAACCAAAAGAAAATACGGCCGTTTGAGCCGTATATTATGTTTTTATTATATCAATTATTTAACTTTTGCGCAAGCACTAGACCTTCGACTTTCGGAAACCAGCATTCTGAGCCTCCGCTTCTGAGCAAAACATAGCTTCAGGGTTAGTCCTACTATAATATTTTTGACCAGGCATATGATAAATCTTACCATTTCTGCCAATATTGCCTTTAATTACGCAAGCCCCTTGAGATTGTTGTGGTTGTGGTGCTGGCGCAGCAGGAGCTGGAGCGGGTTGTGGTTTAGGTGCTGGTGTATCTGCTGGCTTTGTAGCATCACCTGCACAAGTATTTTCCGCCCATAATCCTTTATTCTCTTCACGAGCTTTGCGTGCTGCTTCCTTAAACTCATTCTGATATTTATAAGGATTTGAGTTGTAAGTATACTCATTACCATAGCCTTGTCGAATCATCTCATAAGCTAGGTTTTTATTATCTTCACTGTAAACAAAAGCTAAAATTCGCCCGTATTTATCACGTTCACCTTGTGTTCTATCAAATTCAAGCCGAATATTTTTATTTTCAGCAAGTTCGGTCATTTTTGCTGTAGCTTCACGCCCAAAACATTGAATCGGTTTGCGTGGATCTTTAGTTTCAGGTGTATCTAGACCAATAAAACGCACTTTTTCATCTTTGCCGTTATAATCTATATGAATTGTATCACCATCGACAACTCTTAGCACTTTATAAGTTGGACTTTTCCGAATATCCTCATTTGCTAATAAGCTTTCACCAACAACACCACTTTCAACTTTTGGCTTTTCTCCTAGTGTTTTTGTCTCTTCGTCTTTTTTCTGAGTTAAGTTTTTCTGGTTATCATCTCGAACAAATAGCGGTTTCCCTCCGGGCAGTATTGACATAAAAAATGCAGAAAATAAAACTATTGCAATCAGCCCAAAACCAACTCGGTATTTATAATTTAGAAATTTAATTTTTGATTGCTTTTTACTAACTTTCAAATAAATAAAATAAGGCAATAGGATAATTCCTAAGAAAATACTAACTGAATATATAAACATTAAAAAGTTATGCATTATTTATAAGCTCCTCGTGACCAAGCTTCCGCAAAAGCTAGAGCAAGACACAAAAAGAAACCAATCCATAAAGATAATTTTTTACGATGGTTAATTGCTTTCAAAGGCTTAATAATGTCTTTTTTTGCAATTTTCAAGTATACACAATAACAGAAAAATACAAAATAAATAAATGTAATGATATTATATGAAATATTGATGATATTATGAAGAAGCTCCATTTTTTAACTCCCAATTAGCTTTTATACGTAATCAGTATACTCCCGCTAAACCTAATTTGTCAAGCTTTCTGCAATTTTCACACCAAAGCTTAAGCTCAGTTCTCTTGTAAAAATCCCATCACCCCTTTCGCCGTAACCATATTCCATTTTTACGCCAGATTCGCCCAAGTTCAAAGCCACTCGTTCGCCCAGATAACCGGCATCTTGGTTTTTTACCAAAATTCCCATTATCGAATCCGGCAAAAGTTGCATTTTTTCATTTCTGCCACAAACGATTCGGTGCAAAGTCGCAAAACTATTAATATTTTTAGCATTCGTAGTTAAATCTCGGGTCAAATCCACCGCCACGGTTAATTTTACGGTTAAATTTGTAGTAATTTCAAACGCGGCCGAATCTTCCACATCTTGCTCCGTGTACTCCATAAAACAAAGCGGTAAAGAGTTTTTCGCTACTATCACGGGCTCACCAAAATAGAATCGCCCCTTTAATTCTTTCACGCAATTTTTCTCTAAAATATCCTTAATCCGTTCAAGTATCGGGTCTTTATAAAAATTATTATTCATCATCTACTCTCCTCAAATAAATATTTTTGAATATTCTGCCTTAATTCTTGCCAATCCATTTCACGCACACCCCACATCTTTCGTACTGGTAGTTTTCGTGTTCCTAATTGATGGAATTTAAAATAAGATGCCGAGTTTGAAAACTCCACTTCTTGCGATCTGGTCGTATGCTTAAAACCTTTCTGCATTCTGCGTGTATTTCGTAAAATCGGGTGGCTGTAAGCCTTCTTTCTTCGTTTCCATCCGCCAAAGCCTGAACCGCCGCTCTCAAAGTTTCTTTGAATTTCTCGCTCAAAATAATTAGCAAAATCTTCAAGAGGTTTGCTCAAGTTTTGAGATTGTTTCCAACGATTTTCAAAATCTCGAATAATCGCCTTTTCACCAGAGCTTTCAATCGAAAATTGAATTAGACTCATTTAAAAATCCTCAACTCTCCGTTGTCGGTATTTACCAAATAAATCTTCATCTCCTGTGCTCCAAACTTCATTTTCGGTGCGTTTCTCTTCTTCATTTTCTTGTAAAGCTTTAATCTCAGCCTTAGCCAGTTCAATTTTACGGTAACCATCTTTGCTTGTGTCGGTTATTTCTTGGTTAAAGCCATATTCTCGCACCAATAGTTTTCCGGCGGCGTAAATTCGCACAATATAACCCACAATATCACGGTTTTGCTCTATCGTGCTAACAGCTAAAGCTTTTCGAATCTCCGCCAACACTTCACCGCGGATTTTTTCCACCAACGCTTGTCGAACATTGCTATAATTATAACTAACATTAGCAATTTCACCGTTTTTTGAGTTATTAGCTAGTTCAATAACGCCATTCTCGGCGTCAATATTTGAGACTTCCATTTTTTCGCCACCACAAAATACGGCCACATCTTCAAAATCAACCAAATCGTTATAATTTGAATCTGCAATAATTCCATCATTCAAAATAATATGATTTCCTTGAATCTCTGCACTAATATTTTGCTGGCGATGAATTAGCCCTGCTTCTTCCAAGATAGCTTGCACGCTTTCAAAATTTTTATCACTCATTTTATTCCTTTCTGGCTTGCAAAAAAGAAAAAAAACGACTCTTTTGAAAGCCGTCTATTACCTTTTTATTATACCAAATTTTTGGCCAAAATAAAACCAGCCAAGTTGGCTGATTCTATTCTCAAAAGTTAGCTTATTTTCCAGTTGAGGCTACAATTCGTTGAACATCAGCAAATGCTGCGTCAAATCGGCCGCGAAGTCCCCAGCTAAATACATCAGTGTCGAAAGCTCGATCGCTATTTAGATCAGTTTTCGCTACAGGTGCACCAACTTTTACGCGTTCAGCAATTGTAAGTGGCATAATTCCATCACCTGCTGCAACCAACGCCCAAGTTGTGCCAGTAATTCGTGGATCAACAATAAGTTCAACCGCTTTATAGTCAGTGTTGGTTTCACCATTTGCGCCAGTCATCGCTTTCAAAATCTTTTCAGCAGCGGCACGGTTTTTTGTTCCAACAATCAAGTGAGTTGGCATTGCAAAAATTGGTTCACCATCGCTATCAGTCATTGCAAGCAATGCGTCGTAAGCTTTTGTAAAAGTCTCTTTTGAAAGTGCACCAGCGATCAAGTTTCCGCGTTTTGCAGAAAATACCGCTTGGCCATCACTTAATTTTGCAGTAAAACCAAGTTCAAGTGCTGCAATTGCAAGTGAACCATAATAGCGGTTTGCTTTACCAGTCATCATTTTAACCATTGCAGGAACGCGGCCGATGTTGTCATCTTCAACATCTTCACGTTTCACATCAAGAGTTGCTTCGTGAGTTCGAGGTACAATTGTCACTACTGAATCTTCAGCCACACCGTGTTTGCGTTCTGCTTTAAATTCTCGCATTCCAGGAACGTTTGAAACAGTTGCAATGTTTACTGCTGAGCTACTTGTTGGAGTAACGTCATAAAGCACGTTTTGCAATGGATCTTTAACTTCTTTTGAAGTTGTTTTAAAAACGGTTTGAATTGTCAAGTTTAAATTCTTTAATTTTTCGTTCATCTTCCTTCTCCTTAAAATTATTTAATTTTAACCAAAACCTTAGATTCGTTAACGATACCAACGATTTGACCAATTTTTACATCAGCTGAGGCTGAAGCTACAGCTACTTTGTCAGCATTAACAATCTTAACGCCTTTTCCAAGGTCTGTTGCTACGGCTGAGTCTTTGCCAAGTTCGAACACACCTTCTGTGCAAATTCGCACTTCATTTCCACGAATCACATCTGCTGTGTTTTCAAGCGCAATTCCTAGAAAGTCTTTTCCAGCTTCACCAGCTTTAGCATTACCAGTTTCGTCAACGGTCACGATTTGACCGATCTTAATATCGTTTGCGCCAAATTTGGCTGAGATTACATCACCATTTTGTCGATAAAACATTATAGATTCTCCTTTTTTACTTCTTTATAATCTTCTTCGCTTAAACCGAATTTCTCAATAACTCTCTTATCTTCATCGGTTAGCTCAACTTCATCACTTGCTTTTGCGTTATTTTCGCCATCTTCATCAGATAGTCGCATATCCGGCATCTTCTCAAAGAGTTCCGAAAGTAATACATCAGTTGGTTTTGAAGTTTCATCACTTAAATATACATCAGCCTGAACACTAGATAGAGCAATAAAGTTTTCTCGCATTGCAGGCACTACTTTTCCTTCGCTCAAAAGCTGATCAAATTTCTTTTTTGCTGAAGAGTTCTTTTTCTTGCGTTCAAATTCTGCTTTCTCTTTTTCGAACTCTTCACGCTCTTTTCGCAATTTTTCAGCTTCATCATCAGTTTGATTTTCGTCAGCTAATTGCTCGTCTGTATTTTCAACTTCAGCCTCTGCTTCAGTCTCGGCTTCTTCTGGTTTTTCAGCTTTTTCGATCTGTTCTTTTACAGCTTCGGCCTGGTCTTCTGGCACTTCGATTTCTTCACCGGCTTTGATTAGTTCGTTCTTCTCTTCATCATTAAGGGTAAACTTAACTTCAATGTCAAAGTCTCGGTCGTTCTTAATTTTTACAAGATTCATCTCTTCTCCTTTCTTAATTTCTTTATCACTGAAAAGTATACTTGCACCACTCTCGCTCAACGCTACAAATTGATCCATCCCTTTGATGTAAGGGTCTGCAACCAATCCTACGTGTTTTAAAAATGCTCCAACATATTTTCCAGTTCGTTTATCCAAATAATCTTCACTAAATCCCATTGATACATCCGGAATTAGTCGTTTTTCGATTTTATCAGCAGTGTCATTATCTCGAATCTCAATTAAGGCGTCAATTCCATCATCAGTAATCTTCAACTCCTTAACTTCGCCTCGGTTCAATTCCGCCAACTCAATGCTGTCTTTCGGGTGGCCAAGCGGAACCGGTACAACACCATATTTCCCACTTTTGAAATTTCCAACCATTTCATCTGCAAATTTCTTGTCTAGAATCATCTTTCCATTGCCGTTTGGGTTCACATATTCGCCAAACTTGCAAATCTGTTTCCAAAACTGCTTATATTGGTTCGAGTCTTCACTTAGCCGAATTTCCAAATCTCTATTTATAAAAATGTGCATATATTTTCTCCTTAAATATCAGCTCGCTCAAGTCGTAGCGAGTTTCTTTTTGAAAAATGGCAAAAGAAAATACGGCCTTAGCGAGCCGTATATTATGTTTTTATTATAGCAGTTTTAATTTGGGTTGTAAAGAGTTTTAGAATCTAAAAAAATCAAAATTATCTGTAATGAATTTTCGTCTTTGTCCCAAGGGGTCATTTTTCTCAAAATCTTCACAGGCTTTTTTGTCTCCAATCATCAACATACCCATAAACACCTTCTCAATTTCCCCATTCTTGTCTTCTATATAGCAGTAGCAATCTTCGATGAGATCATCTTTTTTATTAAAAATAGCATAATATTTTTTACTATCAATAGAGCCAAGTTCTATTACATCTTCAAAACCATCTTTGCGAGCTTCTTTTATAATTAAATCCATTACGATCTACCTTTCATAATTAATTTTATCATATTTTTGTCTAATTCGCGATTGTCGATCCGGAAAGCCCAAAAGATTCCTTTCGAAGTTTTAGTCCAATCTTGGAATTCTTTAAAGTTTCTAACCTTGTTCGTTTGAGGGTCGATAAACTTTAAAATCCCGCTCTTCCTTTCGACCAAAATAGTATGTCCGCTTTCTTCTCTCCACAACCAGCCAATTTGATGTCGTTCGCCATTTTCGATATTTTTTAAATATTCTTTAAAATACGCTATGTTTAAATTTTCAAGTTCGCCAGATTCATTCTTGCGATAGTTTCTAAATATTTCATCGTTTTTAACTCCCCACATCTTTCGTATATTAATTAACGAACTTAACCTTTTGTCGTAGTTCCCCAAAGCCTCAACATCATAGCCCCTTCTTCGCATTTCATAAGTCGGCACACATCGCTGGCAGTTTATTTGATACTCTCGAGCTTTGTCATAGTTTGGGTTCGTTCCGCTCAAAGCTAATTGAGGTGAAATTTTAGTTTTATTTGGCAAAACAAATTCTTCATTGCGAATCCTGGCTAGTCCTGCTTTTTTGGTTTCGTCCTTATCTAATTCACCACGAGCAATTAGTTCGCCCTTTGGCGTTTTCACAAAATCATCTTTTCTCTCCAAAAGCTTTTTGTCTACTGGATTTTCGCTATCATCACCGCCTTCAACCACTCGCACCAAAGTTGCACGACAGCCAAAATGGCGTGGTGGAATCATATCAGGGTTTTTCTGCCATTCTTGCCAAGTCATCTTTTTACCATTCAAATACGAACAACCAGCGGTAGTGTGTCCATCAATAATTGCCGAATATTCAATCAAATCATCAGGCTTAAAATCGCTATAAATCCCAGCGTTCACACCTCGGCCAACCAAATAACTTGCTGTAGGTTTAGCTCGTTTCAAAAACCAGCTCATCACGCTTTCAATCAATATACCAGTTGCTAAGTTCCGCAAGAAATCGCTCGAATCTTCAGCAAGCAAGGTGTCGTTCCAGCTTTCGCTTTCCAGGAACTGCTTTAAGTCGCTTTCTTGCTTTTCGAAAATCCAGTCTATATATTCTTTCGCGTTTTTAGAGAATTCCGGTGAATCTTTACCAGCTTTTCGCCCTTCACGATTAGCGCTAAAAATCTTACCTTCGGTGTAGGCTTGTTTGAAAGTCCTAATCAGCAAGTCTTTATATTCTTTTGAAAGTTCGATTTTACCTGTCTTTTTAATACCTTTCGCCACACTCTCAAAAATCGTGCGGCTTTGGTCTAAAAAACGGTTTTCGATGTCTTGCCATTTCTTGTCTAGGTTTGAAAAGTGCTTATCTGGTGGTGTTATTTTAGTAGTAGGTTCATTTTCGCTCAAATTCAATTGCTTTTTATTCTCAATTTGAAAACCTAATTGATTTGCAACTTCATCTTCAACTTGTTTAACCACTTCATCGCTAACTTTGTCTTTGTCCACCATCTTTTTAAAGATTTCAAAGATTGATTCAATTTTAGATTTGTCTAATTTTGCAAATTTAAATTGTGGGTAATGTGGTTCGGCAAAATTCAAGTCAATCAAGTCAGCAATAATATATTGGTTAATGTGTGCTTCCAATTTATCTAAAATACTCTGTAAACTCATCTGGAAAATACCAGCTTGCGTATTCGACAGTGCATAACTTCCGCTCGAACTTTTACCTTGCGCCCCCAAAAGCATAAAATTCGCCATGAAAGCAAAAGCCATTTCGCTTTTTTGGCGTTCAATGCTCTGGTGTGGGTCTCGGCCATCACTTTCAAGCGTTTTAACGTCATAACCAAATGGCACACTAACCGCCGAGTTAGTTTTACCAAACTTGCCAATTGCGTGAATTATCTTTCGCATCGCTCCCGAACCCACGCCTAAATGCTCTTGTGTTTCAGTTAGAATCTTTGGTTTAATTGCGTCATTCTGCAAGGCGATCGAATCTAAATATTCCAACTTTTGCTTTTTATCATAGTTTTTATAGAGAGAGTTTAAAATACTTCGGCCGTACAATCTGTTAAATTTCTTGTTGTGAGTAAACAAGAAGGTTTTATACGCTGGAATTTCCACCACTCCGCCATCTTCCAAAGTCTGTTTGACTCCAACATATTCACCTTTTTCAGCTTCAAGTTCCACGCTCAAGCTATCTCTTAGAGCTAGCTTTTTAAGTTCCAATTTGCCGTCTTTGTTCAAACGATACACTTTTTCCCACACAGCAAAACCGTCAGCCAAGGCCAACATCGCCTCATCTAAAAATAAATCAAATGGCGTTTCGATTCCACCCTTAAAACTACTTTCAAAAAGATTCTTTCGCACAAAATCTGCTTGCTCTTTTGCGTTTTCGTTTTCATCTTCCGCTACAATTTGGTATTCACTCGCCAAAATCGGCATTGTGACAATATTAAACAAACCTTCAACTGTCGGGTCTTTCATCATTTCACGATAATCTCGAATCTTCCGCTCTCGATTCCAAGTGTTCATCTCTTGTTCGTAGTCGCCAAAAATTAGGCTGCCGCTTATCGTGCTGCCAATTTCTTTTTGCAATTCTTCAATCTTTTTCCTGCCAAACATCTCTTCTCCTATTTTTAACCAACAGAAAAAGCCCACCGCTTTTGCGATGAGCCGTATATCTAATTACATTATACCAGTACTTTTATTTTTTTGCCAGCGTAACTTCAGATATTTCTTTTCTAATATATTCTAGGCCATCTCGTATAGTTTCATCAACAAAAATATTTTCATCTAGTCCTTCTTGATTTAAAAAATGCACAGTATCAGTAGGCCTCCAATTGTCATTAGAGATAAATAGAAATTCCTCATATTTAGCAGGCATACCTTCACAGGCATAAGTGAAGCTTACGATTAAATATCTAACATCTCCAAATCTATCGACGTACAACTCATCTCCGCACAAATTAGATAGAGTGTTTTCGTGTTTTTTGGGCATAATTTTTATTTTTAGATCATTTTTAGTATATGATGTCATAGCTGGAAAGATTGGGGGAGTGTATGCGTTACTAAATCCATTCATTATACCGCTAATTTCTCTATTAAAAATAATATATTTATTCTTATCTAATCCGCGAATTGTAGCAACAAAGAAATAATCTTTTATAAATTTATATCTATCAGGAAAAACTTTCGCCCTAATAGTTATAACTTGCGGATCTATTTCACAATATTCTTTAGGCATATTTTTCCTATCAACAACGGGTACTACCCTGAAATCTGTTACCCTACCAGATGATAAATACATAGCACGTACAAGATTTTCCTCTAACTTTTCAGATTTTGTACCTCTTCTCACAAAATATTCTGCAGGTATGTCTATAATTTCTTTTTCTCCTTTTAGAACTTTTGGATAGTTATTTCTAACTCTATGTGGAGCCATTTTACTTTGTGGGACATAGATAGCTATTGGCCTATTTTTGTTATCGGCTTCTATTGGTTTAACCGAAAAACCGTGGAGGCGAGGCTCTAGTAGATCGGTTAGATTTTTGTCTGCCCATGACTCCATATTCCCACACTCGTTCCTAAGCTCAAGACCCTCACCTTCTCTTTTATCTACGCCAATAATCAAAATTCCCCCATCAGTATTTGCAAAAGCGCATATCTCTTTTGCAATTGTTAATCGAAATCTAGCGGATTCTTTCTTCTTAGACTTATCTAGTAAATTATCGTGTACTCCTTTAAATTCAAGATAACTTGTCTCGCCATCTTCAATATCTGACATATACTTTTTAATGTCTTCAATTTTTTCTATTTTATTAAAAATATCTTTTATATCCATATCTATATTATACTCTTATCTAGCTCAAAACAAAATCATCCGCACTCACCATCTTCTGCCCATCCACCAGTAACATCCGAATTGCATAAACCATCGCATCCACCATGTCATCATGCGCTCCATTCGGAAATTCCATCAGCTGATCGTGCAAGTCTTGAATCTTGTTTGCGTTTTGCAAAAAATAAATCTTTCCGGATTCAAAAAATCGACTAACGCTAATCAAACGTGAAGTTTTGTCGGCATTAGCTTTTAATCCAACTAGCGGTAGTCCAGCTAGTAGATCTTTAAACACCAAACCCAACGCTCCTTCTTCAATTCCAACCCTTTCAGGCGAAAATCTCGCATTCAACCTTTGAATATCCGCCCCATTCTCCGAAACACTAAAGCGATCATTACCAACATAACGCACAAATACATTGCCAAATTGATCAAGGCTCGCCACTACTTTCGCAGTCGGGTCAGCAGTATCTCGTTGTGAAACCGCTGGGTCAATCGCCAAAACCGTTCTTCTAATCACTGTATTTTCAGGTAATTCATCAATCCACTTAATATTTTCAGGCTTCACAATCAAGTCATCTTCACTGAGTGGTTTATTTTGATACTCTTGAGCGAACACAATCGAGCCCACATATTTTGGGTGGTTTGGATCATCTCGCAAAGCTTTCAACTCTTCCAAATTCATATGTTCCGGCCACAAAGCAAACTCTTTACCATTTGTATCTTTCATAATTGCTGAAAATAACATCGTTCGCCAGCTCCGAAAACCTTCCTTGCCATCTAAGATGTTCTGTAAAAGCGAGTCGTAATGTAAGATTGTTCCAATCATAATAATTCGCCCTTTTCGACTCAGTGCCGGCATTGCTGCTTTTCGAAACCAATCTTTGAGCTTTTTTCGTTGATAAGCCGTTGAAACTTGTTCGTCATTTTCCAAATCGTCGAAAATAATCAAATCAGGGCGAGCTGAGCCATCTCGTATACCACGAATTTTCATTCCAGCGCCTTTGGCAGTCCACCGCACACCACTTGCTGTTTTAATGTCGCCATCTCGCCACAGTTCACCAGTTAAATCACCGTAAAGCCACTTTAAACGGATATTGCTATCAATCTCATCACGCAGCGCATTCACAAACTCCACACTTTGCGTTACAGTGTCACTGATAATCAAGCCAAATCGCACCTTTTTCTGAACAGTCGCCCAAAGGGCATAGGTAAAGTTAACAATTGTCGATTTTGCGTGACCGCGGGGTGCACAAATTGCTACTCTTGAATTTTCGCCACTGATTTCTCGCAAAATCTGCTTATGAAAGTCCGGCGTTTCCAATTCGATATACTCTTTTGAGATAAACCAACCAAATAAATGAATATTTTCGGGTCGCTTAAAAATTCCCCTTAAAACCTTACGCAAAAAGGGCTTATCGTGGCGATATTTCTCGCAAACTCGCAAAATATCTGCTCTTGTTAGCTCTTTATTAGTTAAAGATTGCGTCGTCAAGCTCGGCATCGCTTAAATCCTTTTCTTTTTGTGCCTTAATCTTCAAATCCTTTTCATCGCGCCAACCGCAAATATTCTTCATCGCAAAAATTACAAAACTTGCGCTCGTTACTCCACTTAGTCCAATATTAATCAAAAACTCTTCCTGCAATTCTTTCGCCTGCTTGTAGGTTTCGGAAAATTCTTTGTGCTTCTTCTTCCACTCGTGCAAAGTATCCTGGTTAACCCCTATTTTTCTTGCAAATTTCGCAAAAGTTGGCATTTCGTTAGAAACTCGCCTTTTTATAATGCTTGCACTACCACCATCAGCGCTAAGTTTACGCACATCTTCAACTACTCTTGTTGCGTCTACGCTAAAAAACTTTATAAGCTCTCCGCAATATTTTTGATCATATTTCGTAGGTCTTCCAACTTTTTTCTTCTCGCTTTTTTTAGCCATGTTTCCTCCAATAAAAAAAGACTCCGTAAAAATCGGAATCCGTGTTGTCTATATTAATTATATCATAAAACCAAGCTGAACGCATAAGTTATTTCTTGCCAATGGGGGCAAGGAGTAGCTTTAAATGTGCAGTTCGAACCTTTTGACACGCCACTCTAAATACACGGCACGTCCAACTTGGTTATTTCGAACTGATAGGCTACCCACTCTTTACGTTCTTATTATATCATAAAAAACTTATTCTCGAAAGATTTTTGATTTTATCCATTTCAAAAAGCCAAAAGATTCAACCTTAACACTACTAGAAGCGTTAACGAGACCAACATTATCAGCGTTAATAAGGCTAAAATTGAAAACCGCAGCCGACTTTTGCTTATTTTCATCAATTGACTCGCCTTTAAATTTAGCGCCTTCTACCATTCTAACTCCTAATGATGTCAATCTTAACTCTCTAAAATAAAACTCGCTTGACCAATTCTGAATTTTTCCTTCGATAATATTTTCATCTATGAGATATTCTATGCATCGCATAAGGGTAGCAGAATTTTTATACATCCCCTTTAACTCTTTTATGAGTTTATATTTGTCTTCGTCACGAGTTCCGTAAATATCAGTAAGTACATATTGATCTTCTATATCTGCAAGTGCCTCATAATGAAACTCCATAGCTATCGGGCTAAAAGAAATATCATTTCGATAATTTTCATAAAACCATTTAGCAAATTCATAAGATAGTTTAGTAATCATACCTATAGTATATCATAATATTTTCTTTCGTTCTCTAACTCTTTTTTATAGCACTCTTCGCAAACTGGAAAACCGAAACCATCTTCATTATGAATTGTTTTACTAGAATACCCTTTTCTGTACTGAAATTCTTTTTTGCAACCTGCACAATTTATTATTTTCTCCATATCGTAGAAAATTAAAGGACAGTTATCCGGCAATTCATACTCTTCGTATTCTTGCTTTTCAAAATTCCATTTTTCTGCTTTCATTTTATAACTCTCCTTTCTTTATTTCTTCATATAACTCTGGGTCTTCGTGTATATTCCCAATAACTGTTATATCTCCATAATATTCATCCAAGTCTAAAGAATTTGGTGAAATATACTCATCTCTGTCTTCAAGATAAAATTCATCTGACAAATCGCTTTCTGGGTAAGGTTTTCCATATCTTATAATTCCAACTCTTACTGTTCCAGTTCCACAGATTTCGACTATATCTCCCTCATAGATTTTTTCACCATCAGTATCTTCTATACCTGTCCATCGTTCCATAAAGAACTCTTCATCAAGATAGCCCTCGACCGAAGTATAATTTTTCTTATTTTGAAGTTTAGACTTTTGAAGAAAAACATCTACATAAGGTTTGTAAAATGGCTTTCCAGTTTCTTCGTTCCAAAACTTATCAATCTTGAAAGATACCAATTCATATCCGTATTGCTTTGATTTGTTATACCAATATCTCGCACCGATTATATCGTTCATTATTTCTCCTTTTTATACGACATTTATACGACAAGTTGTTATATTCGGTTTATAACAAGTAACACCGTGTTTCTTATACATTTCATTGACTTTGTCATCATCATCAAAGGCGAAGAGAATATTTTCGAAACCGATATGCTTTTCGATTAAGTCTTTCTTAACTTCGTGAGCTGGGCGATAGTCATTCTTTGGTCGCATAATAATAGAATACAGAGAGCCATACTCAAATATATTTTTAATAGCCCATGTATTGGTAGCTTCTTTGCAAATCTCATTTCTACCAGTTAATAAAATAATTTTACCGTAAAATTCTGTTGGTCGATAGAAATCTTCCATAGCATAAAGATTATAAAGCATATCCATAATTTTCTTACCAGCTTCAATAGGCTTATCTTTCATTATCTCTTTGTCGGAATAGAACTTGTCATAATCCTTATCTTCACCTTGAATATATTTCAACCGATGAGAGCAATCTGCTAAAACACCGTCGATGTCAAATACTATATATTTCATTATATATTCCTTTATAACTACATCTTTCTCTTATTGATAAATATATTTACATCTTCTCTTATGTCTTCTATCTCTTCTTTGAGCTTCATATGTCTATCGAGCATTGTTTTAAACTCCTTAGATGATAATTTTTCAAGAAGTTCTTCCTTACTTATAAAATCATACAAACTGATATAAGGTGTTATAGGAAAATCATTTACCATTATACTCAGAGTATATCCATAAAATCTGTCAGGATTACGAGCTTTCCACTTTCCATCTTCAAAATGTAAGTCCCTCTGATTTCTTATAACTACCTTACCCATACCCTCTAAATCGAATGACATTTTTTGATGGAAGTATATAGCCTTTCCGCCATTTGTTTTTATCTCTGATGTTTCTTCTTCATCGTATATAAGTGGCAATCCAGTTCGCTCTACTTCTTTCTCACATAATTCTTCAATAAGTTTAATTGTTTCTTTGTCTAATTTTTCCATATTTACTCCTTGTTTCTTTCATCTTATTGTTCATAATTCAAATAAGCCTTCCATTCTTCGGGGTGTTTTTTAAAACTTTCTTTAATATCTTCCGCCGTATTGAAATAAATACTGTCGGTTATAGAAAAAGCGTCTTCTATATAGTCTAATCTATTTTTCGTGACATTCCACATTCCATAGATTTTTCGCTCAAAAGGTTCGCCCCAATCAGGTTTAAAACCATTGGCGTCTTGCTTAATAATAGCTTTTGCTTTCAAGTACGCAAGATATTTTTCGGCCTCTTCTCGAGTCTCAAAATAGCTGCCAACTGCTTTCAAATTTTCTATAAGTTTTGGGAAGTTGATAGGTTCTAGCTTTGACACATAACCACCAAGGTTATCAATATAATAAATTTGTTTTAACTCTTTGACTTCTTCAAACCATTCATCAAAATTTTTGACATCTTCAACCCATAAAGATGTCGTTAGATTGTTTGTACTGACAAGAACTTTTTCTTTTTTTCCGCTTCGTTCTCCAGTCCATTCTTGAAAGATCACACCTTCTTTCGCAAAAGGCGAATCTTTAAGTAATCTATATTTTTTAGCCATTTTAAACTCCTTATACTGTTGAGGTAAAGCAGAAACACTCGAAAATTGCTTATGATCGTGTTAAAAGTGCTTGTTTCCACCTATCCCTCAAATCTGAGCACAAACGTTTTACACCTATTTATAAACTACTACAATTTATTAATTATTAATTGTCTTTTAAATGCTTGTGTTCAGATCCAAGGGGCGAAATTGCTTTCGCCACTATTATAAATTTATGACATATTATATTTTATAAAGCATTTTGCCCAGTTTAACGCCATATGACAGGGCGACGAATTAAGCAACGGCCGTTCCTTTCTTCGTTTTCTTATTTTGTTTAGCTGAATACTTTTTTCGATCTTTCTCAATCTTTAAAGCTTTCTCAATTTCTTCAGGTGTTTTTTTCGAAAGTTCGAGATTTATGTTCCGGAACTTCGATTTTCTTATTGAACAGTTCAGTACAAGCTACACCTCTATATACCGCTTTCATTCAGCAGGGATCACCTCTACGGGAATCAGAGATTGACTGTTTTTAATTTGAATTTCAATTTTCATATTAACTCCTTATTTATTGATAAATATTTCAACTTGTTTGGCGCCGTTTTTTTAATAACCAGTTGCGAGCGTAGGTTGCATCGTTCAAGGTCTTGTATTTTTTAGTACGTTCAACGCCTTTTTCGTCTATCCATTTGACAGTGAAACTGTTCATTTCTTTCTATTCTTTCTCCTTAAAACCATTTTGCTGATGTCAGCAATATGGTCTTGAATTCAGCCCTACAAGGGACGATTAAATATTTTTTTAATCCTCCCCTCGCATTAAAATTTTATAGACATTTTAGGGCTTTAGCCCCTTGTAAGGCTGAAATTATGATTTTAATTTACTTTTGGCAATTAACCGCAGCGTTTAGTTTAGCTTTAGCGTTTTTGAGTTCAGCATCTGAGCTGATAAACAATCCAGTCATGACCGAAAAGAGTATCAGGGCGACAATTGCAATTATTCGCCAAGTCGACATTTTAAATTTCAAGTCTTGCATAATCAAATGCTGAATATCAGGTTGGTTCATAATTTATCCTTTCATTTTTAGTTGTTAAAATTCGACTTTCTTTGGTTTTGGTTCGCCGAGATATTGCTGAATTTCAAAAATTGCTTGATTATATCCAATCGCGAATCTTGCGCGATAACCTTTTTTTCTTAGTTCTTTGAGCATTTTATCTTGTTCAATTAAGTGCTTATTCTTTCTAACTTTGCCATTACTATTAAAGACAATAACATCTTCAGCTTTAAGTTCGAGAAATAGACCGCTCGCGAAGTTATTACTTTCAGCAATGAACAAATCCGGCCAAGCTCGTCCTTTCTGAAATTTCTTGTGTTTCGCCGCTTGGCCTGGTGTCATTTTCATACCACTTGAGAAATCTGTGCGAAATAGCACGTCGGGATAGTTTTTACGCAGATAATCACAAACTTTAAGGTGTAAAATTTCTTCTTTCTTGATCATCTCAACCCCTTAAAATGGAATATCGCTTAAATCGACTGGTTCATCAAAGTTCTCAGGTGCTTCAGGTTCGGTATTTTCAGTTTTAACTTCGGTTTGTTCTTTTGGTGATTCGAACTTTGGTTTGTAACCGTAAATTCGGCGGTTAATCGATTTTTTAACTTTGCCGTCTTTCTCGTAAGTTCGGTCTTCATCTTCGCTGACCTTAAACCAAGCTGTGCAGCCAACTGTTTTTTCGAGAATTGCTGCAAAATCTGCCAAGTTTTTAATTTGCTGGATTTTTTCACGAATCTTTTGCTTGATATTTTCATCTTCTTGATTATGAACTAAAATTCTTCGAACGGTATCAATTGAAATTCGGCGAGTATCTGGAGTGTGCAACCAAAGCCGCGCGCGATCTTCAGCAGAGTCGCTTTCAACAAAGATTTCTGCATAGGGCTTGTCATCATGCTTATCAATCTTAGTTTTAGTAATCTTTACTTCGTGAACACCAAATTCGAAATAGCCGCTTTCTTTGGTTTCTTCTGGTGTAATTGTGATGCTTTTGAGTTCTTCCTGAGTCATAAAATCCTTTCTTAAAATAATAGTTTTTCTACTTCTTGTTCCACTAACGCGAGAGCAGATTGTTCGAAATAAATTGCTCGTTGGATCTCTTTTTCGAGGTCTTTACGGTCAAATTTGAAAATCAAGAGTTCAAGCTGTGGGGCAAGAGCGAATGAGTCTGAATACATCGCAAAATAGAGTTTTTCAAGTTTCTCATTCACTGCAAAGTATTGAATAATCTGCTGTTTGTATTCGCTAGGTGGTTGCTGTTCGTAAAAGGCACGGACTTGTTTCCAGTTGTCCAAACATTTAATTTCCACCGCTTCGGTAATCTCGCCATTCTTATTTTCTATCTCGCCATCTGGTGAACAGATGATATTTTCGTTAATATCAGATTGCCACACCCGACCTTCGATAATCTCTTTGCCAAGTTTTTGTGCAACCTTTTCGCGCGCTTCTTCTTCAAGGATTTCACCGCGAAGAGCAGCAGAGTATTTGCGACCGTTCAAACGATCTGCATAATCGTTCTCGTTAATTGGTTTTGCGATTCGTTCAGCGATAAGCTTATAAATTGCATCACCAAGTTCAACTTCACACTCTTTTTTCTCAACTTCAGCTTCACCAATCAAGTCTTTAAGTTCTTGAATTGTTAAGTTTTTAGGTTGGCCTTTCTGATTCAAAGGAATCTCAACTTTTAACTTTTCCGCAAGTTCTAACCATTCAGATTTTAAAACAGTGCGTGGTGTGCCAAATTCTTTGGCTTTACTTCCGCTGATTTTACCTTCCCGAAAGTGTAACCACTCATCCGATCGTTGTTCAAGGTTTAAGATTTTCATTTCAATTTACCTTTCAATTCGTCCTTAATTTGAATTAATTCTGCGATTACTTCGTTATTACCTTTAAATTGGTTAACTCCTTTGACAAAATTATCTTGAAGCTCTTTGAGGTTTTTTGAAGCTTTGAGTTTAGCAATGAGTTCTTGTGATTGATCGGCAACTTTTTGCTTTTTAAAATCTTCGAACTCTTCCATTTCTTCAGACGAAGCAATCTCACCGCTGGCTAAGTAGCCAAGAAGGGCGAGAGCACGACCAACTGCAACAGTTTCTAATTTTTCAAAATCTTTATCACCATTTTTTATCTCTTTTTGGGCAGTTCCGTTTGAATCTGCTGTAATCATTATCGTTTCTTTGTCTATGCCAGATTTTACTAAATCGATTAATTCATCTTTATTTTTCCAGATGTAGGCCTTGAAAGTGATTTTTCCTTCGGTTGATCGAACTTCGGTCATAATCTTTGAATTTGGATTTTCTTCACGAAAGATTTTTAAGCGATCCGCTACTTTCGCGTAATCATTACCTTTAAGCGTTATAACTTTATCTACTTTTTTCATAATCCTGCGCTCCTATACATATCTTGAGTATTTTCATATTGTTCAGTTTCAGACTCAAGGTTGTAATAACCGTGAGCGAATTCTTCAAAGTCGTCTGTTAATATTTCATCTACATTAAGCTGCGTATGATAACCGTTTACTTCTGGATCATCGACCCAGCTAAACCATTCATTTTCAGCGACAAGTGCATAGAAATCGTTTAAAATCTCTTCTTCAGTTCTTCCGTTAATTAATTTCTTCATATTATCTCCTTGATTGTTGGTTAGTTCATAAATTTCAAGTAAGATCCGTTATTGTATGCTGACCACGCTCGATAGCCTTGGCTTTGCCAAATCTTGAAAGCAATCTCGGTGCTTTTTGCCGGATTTGCTAGAATGCTTCGACTGTGGCCATGAACGCTATTGATTTGGAATAATCCATAATCGTAAGTTCCATCAGTGTTTAATCCGGAATTATCCGACCTTGGATTACAGTTGCTTTCTGCTCGGGCAATCGCCAGCATAACTCTTGAGTTCCACGGGTATTTTTCAACTATCTCTCGAAACTCTTCGCACCGACCAGCAACCTGTGAACTCGCAGTTTTGGGCGAGGGCTGAACTCGAACCTCCACAGTTCGAGCTGAGCTTGGCTGTTTGGTCGCAGCTTCGAGAGTTGGTTTTAATTGTGGCGAATTCGCCATATTTAAACCTATCGAATTCGATACCTTTGGACTTACTTGTTTTGGTTTAAATTTCGAATTGTCTCAACTAATTTATCGTGATTTACTTTCGTGTTGGCTTCGCCTTGCTTCATACCGAAGTAGAAAGCCAAACCTGCAATCACGGCAGTATAAATTACAATTGTTTTAGTTGTTTCAATTAATTTCTTGTAGTTAAATTTCTTAATATTTTTCATTTTATTTTCTCCTTTTTGTGTTTTTGGTTGTTTGAGTTCAATTTTAGAGTTCTTGACTTTTTCAAACTCTTTTTCAAACTCAGTTTCATTAATATTTTTCATAAAAATCTTTCTTCATTAGCTCAGCTAGACCGATAGTAAAAGGTGGGCAACCTATCAGTCCGACAGAGCTAATGAAAGTTTTTCACTATTCATTAAACTATTGGCTCGCAATCTTTAATCTTTACTATTTTTGCGGTTTTCGTTTAGTGAAAGTGAAAATTTATATCTTATATTCATACTTTTTACCAAATTGTTAAGGTTTAAATTGATTAGTAGAGTTTTTCTCATCTCTATGAGACTTTGCTATATGGGCAACGCCTCAATTGAAATGACAAAAGGAGCACCCCTTGCAGTAGGTGCTCCTGTGTAAACAAAAATACTGCAAGGCTCATGCTTGCAGCAATACTTTCATGGTAAGGATGAGGTCTCGGGTTCAAGCCCCGATCGTGGCTCCAGAACCCGTTCTCAACTTTAAAAGGAAACGCCGTATCTTGTGTAGTACGAGATGCGGCTTTTTATTATAGTTAAATACCCTACGAACCGCATCTCGTAGGGTATTTTATTGTTCCGATCGAGGCAGTTTTTTTGTATAAGTATAAAATTACCTCCGAGGATTAATAAAACCGCGTTAAAAATATATACCTTAACAATCTGGTAATTAGTTACCTTCCGGCATTGCATAAGCCTCTCTCAATCTTCCCAAAAACTCTGCTCGTTGTTCTGGTGTGATGTTAATTTGCTTGTTTGGCTTGTTCTTCATTTTGTCGTTGTAGTTTTCAACTTCACGCATTGTACTCATCAACACACCTTCGGGAGTTGTTCTCCGCATTAAGTTCAAAGCTTGCACGGTTCGCCCAGCTTCTGTTGCTTTTTTCGCAAGTTCAACGTAGAGTTCGCTCGCTTTGAGGTCATCACCCATTGCTTGGTAGTGTTTGGCCAGAGCAATACCTTTCGCCATGGTTTCATCGTTAGCTACACGGGTATTTTCTAATTCGTTAAACACTCTTTCTGGGCTTTCTTGTACAGATTTAGTCGCTCTGCCCCATAGCTCACTATTCTTTTTTGGTGTATATTTCAAAGATTCATCACCAGCATGCATTAATTTCACAAAGTCTTTTGGTGGCGTGTCTGTGTCCATTACCGTTTCAGCAAATTTGCGGGTTTTTTGGCCTGTTTCTGGTATAGAGTTCAAGAGATAGCGATTTTCTGGGTCTGCAGTATTGACATTTTGACTATTTTGTGCTATATTAGAGTTATAAGAATCACTCTGTCCTGGTAAGACAAGCTCCCCAGGCGCGGCATTGAGCCCACCAGAGTGGTTCTTTTCTTTTGTTAATCCACCATATAATGTATCATTTCGAGCATCGTTTTTTGCTACGTTAAACATGGTTTCGTAATTTTTTCCACCATATTTAAAGTTTGATGTGCGGTAATCAAAGCCATCCGGTGCTATACCGTGGTTTTTAGTATCATATGCAGAATGTGAATATAAAGAGTTACTTATAAGTTCACCAATCCGTGGAGTGCTTCGCATTTTGGCTATAAACTCTTCGTTTGTTTCGGGAGATTTCGTGCTGGTGTATTTTTTATTCCCCTTATTAGTCAAGCTAATCTCTTGCCCATCACCCGTCACATACGGATTATTCGCTCGTAAATCTTGAAGCATATTAAAGCTGCGCTCACTCATTCGTTTGCGAGTGTCGCCTGTAAATTTACCTAAAACTACATCCTTATTGTAGCCCATTTGGTCTGGGTGAAGTTTTGAAATGCTCACTTCACCATCTGCCATATCATTGCTTTTATATGGATTCTTCACAGAGTCCATGCCACCAAAGGCCATTTTGCCAGCTCCACCCATAATTCCACCCATTAAAGCACTTTCCGCGACACCTTCGTGGATGTTTTGTTTGTTGTCGAAAAGCTTTTTGGTGAAGTTTTCGGCATATTGCTGTGCGGCTTCTTCGCCAGCTTCACCCAATGCACCCGTGACAGCTCGCCCAACCATATTTTTTGCAAATTTACCACCAATTTTACCAGTCATATTATCTATTCCAAGCTTTTCAATCGCGGCTTGCGCTCCAGCGTTGGCGGTTGAAGCTAAATAGCGAGAGCCAAAGCTACTTGGTGTATATGTTTCACCTTTTGCTGCTGCTTCAGCCTTTTTGCGAGCTTCAATGTTGTCCAAGCTATCCATCATATCCGAGTGGGCTTCCACACCGTGCACTAAAGCTGGTACAGCACCACCAGTTACAGGGGTCATTGCGGTATCAATCGCCATTCTTGTTCCGGAGCTACCCAAGCCATATGCCATTTTATTATCTTGATCAGTCAAGCCTGTTGCGCTGTTGAGCGTTTTTCGCACAATGTTCTTTTCACGGTCTGCTCGCACCCGGTTGATCAAATTGTTCGCAAATTGGTTATCTTCATCAAACAATTTAATTGTATTCGCGCCAAGTTCAGTTACTGCTCCTGATACTTTCGGCATTGTTTCCACCACGCTGTTTGCTGCACCTTTCACTGCCGATACTGGCGAAGCAACCGTTTGTTGTACGGTATTGTTATAGTTTTTCGTGAAGTCATTCACTGATGTCGCTTTGTTGTTAATATCTTGGTTAGTTTGCGCAATGTTTTGCTTCACTTGCTGGTCATCTGGGCCATATTTTCGGAGCATTTCAGCGTTCACCCGGTTTTGGATGTTCTGATTAATGGTATTTTCTCGCATTTGGGCTGTTTTACCACCACTAAAAACATCATTAAAGAAGTTCGCCACATGGTCTGAGCCTTGGTTGTAGCGGTCTGTTTCTTCTTGCCGATACTTATCCGCCAACTGCTGGCGTTCTTGGTCTCGATTCACTTGTGGTTGCGGTTGCACAGGTTGCACCGGTTTCACTGGGTTTAAATCCACCGAACTCTTCGCAAACTCTTTTGGTTGCTGTGGTTGAGTGGGGTTGCTTGAATTATTCGCAAAATTATCCCCCAATTTTGGCGTGCTATTAAAACTCACCGCAGATTGTTGTTGCTGTGGTTGTTGTTGTTCATCTTCTCGCTTTTTCTTTTGGCCAAAAAGTCCACCAAAAAAGTCACCAATACCTTTAAAAATATCCATGTATTCTCCTTATCTTGTCGCTACAAAATAAAAAAACTGAGCGACGCAAATATTAATATTTTTTGCTAATCGCTCAGCGCTCTGAGTAGATTGTTTTATAGTTTTATTATAACAGAATTATCTGTAAAATAAAAGAAACCCTAGCAGGGCTTCTTTTACAGAAAACATTCATTAAATGAAAAATCTAAAAGCATATTGGTTAACTAGTGCTTATAGATTTTTAAACTATAGTCAACAAAGGCAACGTCAAATACACTGTCAGATTTGGAATATACTCCTATTAGCCTACAATCGGTTCCGGAGAATCGTAAAACGTCAACATGTTTAACATCATCGCTAAAATATTCATGTGGTAGTTTTTTCTTGAGTTGACTTACGGGTATCTGCTCAACACCAATCTTCTCATGACGGGTTGACTGTAAATCACTATATGACATAGCACTCCATATACAAATTCTTCCAATTAGAGCTTTATTTTCTTTGCCTCTTTTGCTATCTAGTCGAAATTTTTTATGAGCTGAGCCGAAATAGAAAGCTATAAATTTTCTTTTATTTTTTAATACTGTAATATCATAAGGTGAAGGGCTTAACTCATATTCTGTTTTAAATTTGTTAATACCTTTATCCATATTTAGGCAATTATCTTTTTCTTAAAAAACTCTTGTAATGATTCTTGTGTAATTTCACTGTGAATATTTACATTTTTCCAGGGATCTTCACTGTGAGTAAGTTCTACTAGCTTCCAAGCGGAATATTGACCTATCTGGTTGAAGACAGCTTCTATGAGTTCTTTCTGGTCTTTACTTAAATTGATCTTATTAAAATCCTCAAAATATACCGGTCCGTTTCCAAACTTTTTTAATTTTTCATAAAGCGGAATAATCACTGGTCCGTATTTCCAGGCTGTGATCTTATCGTCAAAAATAGGCTCATCAAAAAAAGCAAGATGAAAACCCTGAATATAATAAAGCAGCTTCTGAATTTTAAGATTTGTTAAGACTTCACCGTAATCCTCATTTTTAGAATTAAGCTTTACTAAGTACTTCGCTAGCTCTAAAGCCTGCACCTTTCTTATTGCTTTTGACATAACTATACCTTAACATAAATTGACTAAAAAGTCAATCCCCGCTCCCCTTTAGTTCATTTTTATTACTTTTATTTTAACATAAACGTAATAAATTTACAACATAATCCTAATGCTTTTTTAAATCAATATATTAATAACACCATACATAAAAAGAAAGCCCTTTCGAGCTTCCCTTTCCCTACGCCTGCAAATCCTTTTTCTTCTTATTCGGATCAAGCAACGCAGCAAGCCGTGGATCAAGCTGGTCTTGCAGTCCTGCCTGATCCGGATTTCCGCTGTCCACCTTCACACCTTGCACATTTTCGCTATAATCGCTAAGCTTTGGTGCTTTAAATTCCACTTTTTCAAGCGCTTTTGGTGTTTCCTTGCTCAAATCCAAAATCTTATTCTGGCTGTTGCTAATTTGGTTAGATAGATCCCGTGTCTGGTCAATCGCACTCTGCAACCCTTGGCCATTGGCAGTCTTTTGTTTCTGCCTTGCATCCATAATGCGGTTATTCAAGTCAATTCGGCTACTTTCAATTTGCGAATCCACGTTATTTAGCGCATCTTGGCGGTTCGTTTCCCAGTCTTTCTTGTTCTTGTTGTATGCGTTAGTTGCGCTAGCAAGTTCCAAGTCTTGGTTTCGGCGGTCTCGGGCGAAAGCATCTTGTGCGCTTCCGGCGTTTCGGCTCGCCTCCAAGCCAACCGCCCAAGGAGCCACGATTTGTGCTGCGCTTGAATCTCCCGCTCCACCTGCTGCAAACATTTGGCGCAAAGAGTTGGTTTGATTGTTCGCGTCTTCCATGATTTGTGAACGCACTGCACGGTTTTGTGCTTCTGAGTCTCGTTTGTTCATCTCATATGCGCCCTTGCTTTGGGTGTAGCTGTTTTCAAGGTCGTTTAGCTGGTTAGCATAGTTGTTTTCAACATTACCACGCCAAATGTCTCTTTGGCGATCCAATCTGCCCAAACCTTCAGCCGCCACCCGTTCTTGTTCACGGTATTTCGCAATTTCATCTGCTCTTGCTTTTGCTTCTGCTGCCGCTTGAGGGTTGTAGGTTCCGCCTTGGCGTGGGTCTGAATATTGCCTTCGTGTCTTATCTGACCACCAGTTATACAACTCTTGCATTCCCCCACTTAAGTTTGCTTGAGTCTGATTTGCATATTCTGGGTTTTGCGCCATTTTTCGAAAATCACCATTGCCATCATTTCCCACATATGGCAAGAATTTTTCATAGCCGTTCGCCGCCAAAAAACCACGGAAGTCTTTATTACCACTGTACTTATTTGGGTCTAAACCGTTATAGTTATCAATATAACCCATACATTCTCCTTATTTCTATTTGGGAGATGATTTAAGGTCTATAAAGGTTCACAAAAATGCTGTACCACACGAAACTGGTGACGCTCTTTGTCCCACCAGTCCAAGGCTATACCTGAATATTTGTATTTCGGGTTCAATATTGCTTCACGATGTCCATCAGTACTTTCCATCCACGATTTAACTTCCACTTCTGACATATCTCTCTCTAAATAAGCATAGTAACTTCCAGCGTTGATATTTTCACTATATGCATTACAATAATTATCCCTATAGGTTCGATCCATTAGGAACTGCCCTGTCTTTGGGTTTTTATGAGCATAGTAATCATTCTTGATCATATCTTCAACCTTGAGCCTTGTAACGTTGTCAATTTCAGGCACACGCACTAAAGGAGCAATCCCTCTTTGAGTTCGCTCTTTGTTCACAAGTTCAAATATCTTGTCAGCGGTTGGTTTCTCTTGTAATTTTGTAGGTTTTTTCTCGTGATATTCAACTGGCTTATTCAACAGCTTGTCGTGTCCTGTTATTTTAGCCACTTTATCCGGAAAAGCAAGAGTGTATACCAAAGCCCCAACTAGCCCCAAAACGACCAGTCCAAGCAAACTACACACAGCTATCTTCCGCATATCTTTCATACCTTGATATTACTCCAATCCATTCCAAAAATCAAGCCCTACAGCCATTGATATGTTTTGATATTAATTTAAAACAGCCCTTTCGAGCTGTTTTAAATATTTTCAAGAAAAATTATTTTTCTTCTTTTACTGATTTTTTCAAAGGTGTAGCAACTTTTTCGAATTTACCACCAGCTTTTTCGATAGCTTCGATAGCAGATTTTGAAGCTGCTTGAACTTTCAAAGTAACTTTTTCGTTCAATTCACCTCGAGAGATAACTTTAACTTTATGGAAAGGAGTTTCAATGTATCCTTCTTCGAATAGTCGGAAGTTATCAACTTCACCAGCTAGATCATTTAGATGATCAAGGTAAACAACTTGAGCTGGTTTTCGCAAAGATTTGAACCCTTTAGCTTTTGGAGTCGCTTGAACAAGTGGGTTTTGACCACCTTGGAAGGTTGCACGAAGTTTTTTACCTGTTCGAGCACCTTGACCTTTTGTACCACGACCAGCAGTTTTACCACGACCAGCAGCGATACCGCGACCAGCACGGATTCGATCTTTATTTGCAGCAACTTGGAGTTCATTGTATTTCATTACTTAGTCTCCTTTTTAGCTTTTTTGGGCGCATTTAGCCATTGGTCTTTAGGTACAAGACTCTTCAAAGCGTCAACTGTTGCATAAGCAATGTTAACTTTGTTTGTTGAGCCAAGAGATTTCGAAAGCATGTTTCGAATACCTGTTACACCAATGATTTGTCGAACAACACCACCAGCGATAATACCAGTACCAGGAGCGGCAGGTTTCAAAAGAACGTGCGCACCAGTTACTTTCTTTTCGACTTCGTGTGGGATTGTGTCGCCTTCAAGCGCGATTTCAACCATATTTTTCTTTGCAACATTTGTTGCTTTAGCGATAGCTGCAGTCACATCTTGACCTTTAGCTACACCAACACCAACTTTGTTTTTGCGGTCACCCACAACAACAAGAGCTTTAAAGCGGAAGCGTCGTCCACCTTTAACAACACGAGAAACGCGATCAATATTGATTACTAATTCTTCGAATTGCTTTTCTTCGCGTTCTTGGCGTCGGTTATTGTTTCGGCGGTCGTTTTTTCGACCATTATTTCGACCGTTGTGTCGGTCGTTGTTTCGGCGTGGAGCCTGAGTTTTTTGAGCTTCAGCCATAATTAGAACTCCAATCCTTCCTTACGAGCAGCATCTGCTAGGGCGTGTAGACGACCTGCATATTGACGACCATTTCGGTCAAATACTACTGTATTAATTTTAGCTTTCTTTGCTTTTTTGGCAATTTCTGTACCAATTTTTGCAGCAAGTTCTGTTTTTGAACCTTTAGCTTTTGAACCAACAGTTGTTGCTGAAACAAGAGTTTTTTGAGCAACGTCGTCGATAAGTTGAGCTGAAACGTGCAAATTGCTAATAGTTACAGTTAAGCGTGGGCGTTCAGCTGTTCCAGAAATTTTTGCTCGAACGCGACCTTTTCGCAAAGCTAAGTTTTGTTTCTTAAGTGCTAATGCTTTAGACATTACTTACCTGCCTTTCCTGCTTTTCGCAAGATAACTTCATCAACATATTTAATACCTTTACCTTTGTATGGTTCAGGTTTCTTCAAAGCGCGGATTTCTGCCGCAGCTTGACCAACAGCTTGCTTGTCGATTCCTGCAACTGTAATAACCATTTTATCGTTAGAAAGAGTGATTCCTTCTTTTGCTTTATAGATTACAGGGTGCGAGAAACCAAGTTGCATTTCAAGCTCTTGTGGATTGTTAGTTTGAACACGGAAACCAACTCCGTTAACTTCCAATTTCTTTTCGAAACCTTTTGTAACACCAATAACGGCATTATTCAAAAGAGCTCGTTGTAATCCGTGTTGTGCGCGGGCTACGCGTTCGTCATTTTTTCGAACAACTTTTAATGTTGTGCCGTCAAGTTCGACAGTTACGTCTGACAAATGAGGCACAGTTAGCTCGCCTTTAGCGCCTTTAACTGAAATCTCGTTCTCGTCAATCGTGATTGTCACACCAGCCGGAACCTCAATAGGTAGTTTTCCGATTCGACTCATTGAACTATTCCTTTCATTTAAAGAGTGTTTGTTTGCTTCGTGCTGGTCATTTCTTCCGAAGAAATGAGGCGCAAAATCTCCCAAATTTCACTCGCATTTAATATTAACCTTATAATTTTAGCATAAAAAAACTTTTTTTTCAAGCTTTTATCTACTTGAAATATTTGTAAAAAAATTGTATAATAACAATTATCTACTTTTAGCGCACTTTATCATAGGAGGAATAAATTATGAAACTTAAAGATGCGATGTTCTATTATAACTTAGAGAAAGTTATTTCTTCGATTAGTAAAAGGCAAAAGATGCTTTCTTCTAGCTTTAACTACGAAGAATTTCTCGAAATCGAATTATCAGATAAAAGTGATAAAATTCTTAGTGAAATTAAAATTTCAAACAAACCTTCAGAAGATATTTTGCAAAAAATTGAAATAATCATCTTGTTGTTGTTAAGAATTGACCCGGAAGCTCCCGATAAAAAACTCGGTTGGCGCTCTAATGAAAAACTTCATTCGTTATCGATTGAAACCATTAAGGCTCTAATACCGCTGTTGTTTTTCCCTAAAGCTTCGCCTCGTTTTTTGGTTGAGTTAGTGAATCTTCTTACCACTAAAAAACTGCCCGAAGAAATGGCTGCTGTATTTGTGCTTTCTTTGATTGATGTTGGTAAAATACAAAGTTTGCAGATTTTTGATGATATCAATCATCACAACATTAAAAAAATCGATGACGAACTTATTGGGTTTATTAATTCAAATATTTCGTTTTATTATTACAATTTGTATATGCAAATGAATTCAGACTACCGACGTGAATTTTGGAAGTGGTTTTCTTTAAAAGAGTTGGATATTTTAAAAAATCCCGCTGCACGCTTTTTTGAAACTAAAGCATATTTTGAAGAAAAATATGAAGAAAAACCAAAAAGGTATATTTTAGAAGAAATTCGCCGCCGCCGCCGCCAAATAGAAACAGTTTCGAAAGATTCAAACGGTAAATATACTATTATTTCGAAAGTTTATAACTGGAGTGAGGAACGCGAAAAAATTATTGCGGAAATCAGGAGTTTTCCTAAGAATTTTCAACGGCGAAAGGAAGGAAGAAGTAATAAGCATCATATGTTTTTCCCTTCAGGAAGTTACAACTCGCCATTCCCAATTTCTGAATATCGAAGACGAGATATAAACAAAATTAGAATTTCAAAATTAGTCCATGAACGAATGAATTCTGCAATTTATGAATTTAGTGGTGAGTATGAAATTCCAATCCTAACAAATGATTTCCTTTCGGTTTTAAGAAACCACCGTAAACCTTACCAAGATGAATATCTTAACTTCTTAGGTTTAATGCAAGCTTTTTGTGAAATTTGTTTAAAACTTGAACCGACAGAAGAACAAATTAAGGAAAACAATGTCTCGGAATTCTTTATGTTATCTGCAAGATTTTATGATTTGTTTGTCCTACAACATGAATTTATCAATCTTAAAACGATTCGATAAATAAAAAATAAACCGCAAAGTTAGTTCATTTGCGGTTTTTTAAAATCGAAGTTTTAGAAGTCGTACAAAACTCTTTAGAATTGGCTCTTTCGAACGATCTTCTTTTTCAATATCTTCAATCATTTGAATCTCATCTGAAATTATTCCATCAATTGGCTCTTGAAGGTATCTAGAGATTTCGCTTTGCGTATTTAATGTCCATACAAAAATTTTGCGATGTTTTTTATGAGCCTTGAATGCCAAACCGTTACGATATGAAAAATCTTCAATCACGTAAAAATCAATTTTCGAATCATCAAAGTCGCCAAATTGAATCGGAATCACAAAACCAGTTTCAATCACAGGATCAATTCTTTCAATTTTTCTCATTAAATTCAAATCCAAAGACATTACTTTAAAAGTTTTTTCGACGCCAAGTTTTCGAAACTTTTTTATAAACATTTCTGCAAAATCTTCGGGCTCATCACCGCTTGGCTTAATTTCAACTAATAGTTTGATATTTATTTTTTTAGCTTTATTAACGTATTCTTCGAAAGTTGGAATTCGGCTTTCGAAATTATTTTCATGAATTGTTAAAGTTTTAATTTCGTCAAGCGTTAAATCTCGAACGCGCGCATTTCGGCCAGTCAACCTTTGCAAATTATAATCATGCATAACAACAAAATGATTATCACGAGTTAATTGAATGTCTAGCTCGGCATAATCGGCACCAATCTTTTTTGCGGATTCAAGTGCCTCTAAAGAATTCTCTACACCGCCATGAACATTTCCACGGTGCGCAATTTTCAAAATTTTAGTATCAACCTTTCGATAATAGATCTGAATTCCGTTAGTGAAAGTTGCCCCCATCAAAAGTGCAATCATCAAAAGTGCGAAAGTTTTCGAATGCTTTTTTTGCTGAGCTGGCTTTGGATTATTTTTTAAATTCTTCGAGTCTAAAATTTCCAGCAAAACAATCACGATCGATATTTTTGTTAATACTGAAAGCGCAAAAAAAGCAGCATCAAAAATTGTCTGTAAGACTGTTTGTGCAATTAAAAATCCTAGAATTTCTTTTAACCCTCCAAGAAGCGTGACAGTTATCAACATAAAGATTAAAGTTGCAGCAAGAAAAATAATTTCAAAAATACCAATTGGAATTAAGATTTGCGCCATTTTCTTATGAGTATCTTTCCAACTCGCCTTAATACTTTTCGAAAGCGGTTCGTCTTTTAGGATTGTTCGCGGTAAGGTAAAAATTAACCGGAAATTAATATAAAAAAT
>ERZ773013.156-NODE-156-length-43603-cov-8.723615_pt1 | contig 43603 bp, 29 predicted proteins | sample MGYA00511670_ERZ773013 | MGnify/ENA primary metagenome ERZ773013 (study PRJEB29015, sample SAMEA2738120) | human oral metagenome | biome: human oral; feature: human-associated habitat; material: saliva | place: China | collected 2257 ... | reverse complement strand
TCTTTCTTGCGCTGCGCTGCAATGTTACCAGCGAAAAGCATCCGCTTGGCATCTTTCATCCACATGCCGAGTATCACCACATCAAGAAAGAGAATATCGGCCTCATTGAGGTCATGGGCCTTGCCGTGCTTCCACCTCGTCTTGTGCCAGAGCTCAACAAAGTTCAGTCTGTTATGGAGCAGTGCCTGGCAAATGGCAAGAAAGCTAACGCAGTCTACGGACAGCTGACTACGGACTCCACCACTATTTCTCACGCCGATTGGGCTCGCCAGATCTACGCCAAGCTGCTTGAGCAGGGCAATGCTTCCCTCTCATCTGAGCAGCTCAAAAAGTACATCTACGACGAAGTTGGCATTGTCTTCTCGCACGTCCTTGAAGACGCCGGCGTATTCAAGTGGAACGAAGAAGGACGAGCAGCACAGCATCGCTTCCTCGAGTCTCTGTAGCTGCTGCCGCTCGCAGGTTCGGCGCAGCTCACGATGTTCCACGAGCAATAACGTATCTCGCAATCGCAAAAATCACCCAGCAAGAGGGCCGAAAAAATCGGCTCTCTTGTTTTTTACCGCCAAACCGTCAGCCCACGACAGTTAAGCAACGCTCAAACACAGCAAAGTCAGATATTCTGTTGGATGTGGGGTCTGATTTGACCCTTCTAACACACCTATGTCGGATAATCTGTCGCAGATAGCTCTACTCAATGCCCTGACCACACCTATGTCAGATAATCTACGTATATCGAGAAGCCCGACCACAGTAAAGTCGGATAATCTGTCGATAGTTAACATATTTTCCGACATAGGTGTGTTATTTCTCTCTGAAACTGCAGAATATCAGCCATAGGTGTGCTCTCAGAGACAAAAATTGCAGATTATCCGACATAGATGTGGTGCAAAAATTCTAAAAGGACATATGTCTAAATTGATACCACGTTTTATCAGCTAGTTTGTAAATTTCCCGTAAAGTCACTTTTACTTAACGTGCAAGCACTGTCTTTCACCAAAAAAGAGGCGTCTACGTGAGTAGACGCCTCGAAACTTGCACGTAATAGCACGCTTTCCACACTTGCGGCGAATGTCCGCGCTGTACGCCGCACGGCGCGGGAGTGCCAGCTACTTCTTCTGGACGTACTTCAAGCAGTCAAGGGTAACAGCGGTCAGAATAATGACGCCCGAGAAGACAAACTGCAGGTTGGTATCAATACCAAGAATGGTCAATGCGTAAGTCAGTGCAGTGAAGATAAGAACACCCACAGTAACACCGGAGATCTTACCAATACCACCGGTGAACGAAACGCCACCAACAACGCAGGCTGCGATTGCGTCCATGTCCCAACCCTGGCCGTAAGCTGCGGAACCAGAGCCGACCATACGCATGCACTCGAGCCATGAACCAAATCCGTAGAGGATACCAGCCATAACAAAAGCGCCAACCATAACTCTAAAGACAGAGATACCAGAAACAGCTGCTGCCTCAGGGTTTCCACCTACTGCATAGAGGTTCTTACCAAAGGTGGTCTTGTTCCAGATGAACCAAACAATAGCGATAGCTGCGATTGCCCACAAAATAATAGATGGGAATTTGCCAATTCGTGGAATGACCATATCTGGAATAGATGGCTCGATAGCACCAAAAGAAACACCCTTTGTTGCATAGGTAACAATACCAAAGATAATCAGCATGTTAGCCATGGTCGAGATGAATGGGTGCATCTTAAACTTAGCAGTAAAGAAGCCAGCAATACTGGTAAAGCAGGTGCAGAGAACAATACAGGTAACCAAAGCCATGATGATTCTGACAGGAATTGGAATACCAGTGAGGTCAAACGTGATACCAAAGACCTGACCAGTATTGATGCCCTGGTGCATGATGATAGTTGAAGCGGTCATGCCCATACCAACCATACGACCAATAGAAAGGTCAGTTCCGGTAAGCAGAATCAAACCAGCTACACCAAGAGCCAAGAACATTCGAGGCGATGCCTGCTGAAGAATGTTGATGACGTTAGAGTATGTCAAAAGCTGAGTACCCTTGACTGCTGGGGTAATGATACAAAGGGCAATAAATACCAGGAGAATAACAATGTACAGGCCATTCTGAAGCAAGAATGAACGGGTGTTGAAGGTGTACTTGTAGTTCTCCCACTTCTGAGCCTGAGACTCCAGTGGAGTGAACTTAGACATCCTGAGAAGATCGATGAGGTGATACTCATGACTAAACGCATTATGAGCGCGGTCTTTGATGCGCTGAAGGTCTTTCTGATAGTTGACCTTTGCATCAAACTGACGGTTCTTATAGACGTACTTCTCGTCTTTAATCTCCTGAGCATCAGAGGTCTTGCTTACAGCCTCCTCGTGCTCCTTTTTAAGGCGCTCAAGAGCGGCCGCGTAGTTCTGCTTAGCCTGCTCCTTCTCAAGAGCACAGCTAGCCTTTACAGGCTCCAGGTACTCGTTCTTGTAGTGCTCCTTGAGATAAGTCTCAGCCTCTGCAATAAGCTTAGAGACCTGAGCACTATTCTCGGACTCAACCTTTTTAGCACGCTCAAGCTCAACCTTATAGCCCTCAATGAGCGTATTGCGCTCTTCGGCAGAGATAGACTTATCGCGCTTTGTGGACTCAATGGCGCTTAGGGTTGAAATTACTTTGTTGGTACCATTTGCGCGCAGCTCGTCAATTTGAGCCTGAATGGAACCAATCTTCTGATCAATAGGCTTTAGCAGCTCTTTTTCCTGCTCGGCCGTCAGAACAGATCCACCTGTTTTTGGCATTTGTATCATCCTCTCCTACAGGTACTTTGCGCTGAGGCGCAGGAGTTCTTCTTGATTTGTCTCGTTGGTATTTACAATGCCCGAGAGTCTACCGTTGGACATAACGCCAATTCGGTTGGTAATTCCCAGAATCTCTGGCATCTCCGAAGAGACTACGATAATAGTGGTACCGCTCTTAGCCATATCAATAATGAGCTGGTAGATCTCATATTTAGCACCAACATCAATACCACGAGTAGGCTCGTCCATCAGGAAAACCTGTGGATAGCGCTCGAGCCATTTACCAAAAATGACCTTCTGCTGGTTGCCGCCAGAAAGGCTTGAAATCAAGTCTGATGGACCCTGAGCCTTGGTGTTCATAACCTTGAGCTCATTGACGGTAGCCTTAGTCATCTTAGGATCAGAAAGAATTGGACCAGCCTTATACTGGTTCAAGTTTGCAATGGTTGTGTTAAACGTCAGGTCACCCTTAAGGAACAGGCCGTTTGCCTTGCGCTCCTCGGTAATCATGGCAAAACCGTGATCCATTGCCTCTGCAGCTGTCGAGAAGTTCATAAGGTGCTCGTTGACGTAGACACGACCGGCAGCTCTGGTTCTTACACCAAAGATTGTTTCCAGAAGCTCTGTTCTACCAGCGCCGACAAGACCATACAGACCAAAGATCTCGCCCTTCTTTACGTCAAAGGTGACGTCTTGAAGGTATGGCTCATATTTAGTTGAAAGGTGCTGAATAGAAAGATATGTCTTACCAGGTGTGTTAGTAACATCTGGGAAGCGGTTCTCAAGTGAGCGGCCGACCATTGCCGAGATAAGCTCATTCATGTTGGTCTCATTTGAGCGCTTGGTCATAACAAGCTTACCGTCACGAAGAACTGAAATGTCGTCGCAAATCTCAAAAATTTCATCCATCTTGTGAGAGATATAGACCAAAGAAATTCCCTGCTCTTTGAGCATGTGAATCATCTCAAAGAGTTTCTCGACCTCTTGAGTCATAAGTGAAGAAGTAGGCTCATCAAGAACAATAATCTTAGCGTTGTAAGAAATTGCCTTTGCAATCTCGACCATCTGACGCTGAGATACTGACATGTTCTTCATAGGCTGTGTCAGGTCTACGGTCATACCAAGACGCCTGAAGAGCTCGTTAGCCTCTTTTTTCATGCGTCCCTCGTCGACAACACCCATTGCATTAACGGGATAGCGACCAAGGAACAAGTTATCTACAACATTTCTATCAAGGCACTGGTTAAGCTCCTGGTGAACCATAGCGACACCATTCTCAAGTGCGTCTTTTGGTCCAGAGAAATTAACCTCTTTGCCGTCAAGAAATATCTTGCCTTCATCTTTTTGATACGTACCAAACAGGCACTTCATCATGGTAGATTTGCCTGCGCCGTTCTCTCCCATAAGACCCATAACGGTTCCACGGCGTACGTTCATTGAAATGTGATCCAGAACGCGGTTACGTCCAAAGGACTTGCTCATTCCATCAATTGTTAGAACGATATCGTTTTCTGTATCTGCCATGTAATCACCCCTTATCTCGCTAAGTTATTGCGCTTATTCGCGAGAACACCGGAGGAGAGCAGGTGTCTCCCCTCCGGTATTGTTTCGTGCTATCGACTACTTAATTACTTAAGCAGCTGGGTATAGGAAGAACCGTTGTCGGTCTTAACCATGTTGAATGCAAATGCATCGTACTCGTCAGGATTGCCAAGACGGTTGGTAATGTTGGACTCAGTCTGGCCATCGCCTGCGATGAACTCAACGTTGAGGTTGAGCAGTGGAGCATACTTCTTGAGCAGTGGTACATAGGTTGAACCAAGGAAGTTGTCGCCAGAGTTGTAGGTGTTGAGCCAAACCTTCTTCTCTGGGTGCTTGTCTGCGCTCAGCTGAGCGGAAGCATCCTTGTAAGTAGTGGTTGCGTCAAGATTATCCTTGTAGTTCTCAGCGGTAACTGCAAGGTTGAGAGCGTAGTAAGAACGCTGATCTGCAACGTACTTATAGTCCTTGGAGTCAATCTTGTTGCCAGCATCGTCAGCGGACTCAATACCAGTGTTGATGTCAACACCGTCGAGAGCGTTACGAAGCAGACGGAGAGTCAGGTAAGCCTGAACATCTGGGTGCTGGGAAATGGTGCCTGCATAGCCGTCAGCAATAGCTGCAACAGCGTCAGAGTTAGCGTCGTAACCAAAGGTTGGGACCTTCTGAGCCTTTGACCATGCGTTGAAGATGGACATGCCCATACCGTCGTTGTTGGAAACAACAACATCAATCTGATCGCCGAAGGAAGAAGACCAAGCAGCAATTGCGTTACCAGCGGTTGCAGCATCCCATGTTGCACCAGCGGTGTTCTTCATCTCCTGAGAAGCAAGCTCACGGATGGTGTAGGACTTGCCGCCGACCTCAAGCTTGCCGTCCTGAACAACAGAAGCGGAGCCATCGGTGTTGGTGCCTACTGGATCGGAAATAATCTTGCCGTCCTTCTCGATGCCAGTACCAAGTGCCTTACGGACACCACGAGTACGAGCGATAGAGTCGTTGTGACCAATGTCACCAATTGCAAGAACGTAACCAATGATGCCATCCTTGTTGCGATCAAGCTCAGCTGCGTGAGCCTTGATGTAATCAAGAACCATCTGGCCCTGGAGTTCTGCACCCTGAACTGCATCAAAGCCAACGTAATAGGTGTCTTTGTTGAAGTTAAGAGTGTTTGTATCAAGCTCACCGGTTGAGCTGTTAGAAGGCTGACGGTTGAAGAAGACAACAGGCTTATCCTTGTTCTCTACCTTTGCATCTTTAGCGCCTTCCTCTTTTTTCTCGCTAGGTGCGCAAGCTGCAAGAACGCTAGATCCACCAACGCTAAGAACGCCTAGACCACAGAACTTTAGAAAACTGCGACGAGACACATCCATAGTAGTGACCTTTCTCATTTGTTATGCCTTTTGCATAACACTGACCTTAATGAGTACGTTAACAAATCTCATCACAGCTCTTTGTGAGATGTCGCTCAACGGTTGTAGAAATACCGTAAGCGTTATGTTTTGTACCTTTTACGGTGTCAATTTTGAAGTTTTTGAGGATAAATAAAGAAAAATCGGTCAAATGACCAAATTGTCGAGAAAATCGTCCTCTTCAAATCTGTGAGTAAAAATCTGCTGATAATGCGAGAAAAGCAGAACGGTTCTTTAAACAAAAAAGACCAGGCGTTGCCTGGTCTTGAAAATTCTGGCTCCCCGAGCAGGATTTGAACCTGCGACACGCTGATTAACAGTCAGCTGCGCTACCGCTGCGCCATCGGGGAATATGTGTGCTTCTCAGCGGTGTTTAAGTATAGAGAGACATTCCAAACCATGCAAGCATTATTTAGAAAAAATTTATTCAAATTCCTCTTGCACAATCTTCCGCATACCTAAACCAAGAAGCTACTCCTCCATGTAGTCCTTAAGACGACCGGACCTAGAAGGATGACGAAGCTTTGCCAAGGTCTTGGACTCAATCTGACGAATACGCTCACGCGTAACGCCAAACTCCTTGCCTACCTCTTCAAGGGTACGAGGATGACCGTCCTCAAGACCAAAGCGGAACTTAATAACCTTACGCTCACGATCAGCAAGGCCGTCAAGAACCTGCTCAAGCTGCTCACGAAGCATTGAATCAGAAGCTGCATCTGGTGGAGCAACAGCTGAAGAGTCCTCAATAAAGTCTCCAAGCTGGGAATCTTCTTCTTCACCAATAGGCGTCTCAAGAGAGACGGGCTCCTGGCTAATCTTCTGAATCTCGCGGACGCGATCAGGAGACATGCCCATTTCTGCACCAATCTCTTCTGGAGAAGGATCTCTACCAAGATCTTGCAAAAGCTGACGCTGAACACGAATAAGCTTATTGATGGTCTCTACCATGTGAACAGGAATACGAATGGTACGAGCTTGGTCCGCAATAGCACGGGTAATTGCCTGGCGAATCCACCATGTAGCATATGTTGAGAACTTAAAGCCCTTGGTGTAGTCGAACTTCTCGACAGCACGAATAAGGCCCAGGTTACCTTCCTGGATAAGATCGAGGAACAGCATGCCACGGCCAACATAGCGCTTAGCAATTGAGACGACAAGACGAAGGTTTGCAGAGATAAGCTGCTGCTTAGCGTCAAGTCCTACGGACTCAATACGCATGAGGCGGCGCTGCTCTGCACGGTTGAGCTCGATGAGGCCATCCTCAAAGTCCTCCAGCTTCTGAGAAGCCGCAGTACCTGCCTCAATCTTCATAGCAAGGTGAACCTCTTCTGATGCAGTAAGCAGGTCTACCTTACCAATCTCTTTAAGATACATGCGGACAGGATCGCCGGTAAGCATAACCGTGGTAGTATCTGAGCGACGAGCACGAGCACGAGAAGAACGTTTTGGCTTAGAGACTTTTGCCTTAGAAACAGAGCGGAGAGCCTCTTTGACCTCACGTGCCTCATTTACGGCATCAAAATCTTCATCATCTTCATCTTCAAAATCAGATGAGTCATCCAAGTCATCATCGGATGAAAAATCATCCTCTACGGCGTCATCTTCAATGGCGAAAGAAACGGTTGCTTCAGATGCGGTAGTAATCTCTACACCTTTAACGCGCAGCGAATCGTACAGATCAGAAAGCTCATCATCGTTAACGTCAACGTCACGAATGGCAACCTGAATATCGTCTTCGCTGATACTACCGTTAGACTTTGAAGAACTTACCAGATCATCAACAATTTTAGTAAGCTCATCTGAGAGTTTGACCTCTTCATTTGCCTTTTTTGCAGCCACAAATATCCTTTCGATAGATTAGCGCAAATCTTTATACCCAAAAGTTTCTCTACCTAATCAAACTACTCATTTTAATTTATAAAAAATCAGATGAGTAGCATCCCCATAAAATGAGTATTTTCTACTGCCCTGAAGTTAGCCTCTTGCCTAACTCAAGCGCTCGTGTCTGAAGCTCCTGTGCAGCAGCAAGTTGCTCTTCAGCAAGTGGTCCGCTTGAAGACTCCCCTGCATAAGAACTGGAGCGCAGATTTGATCGAATTTCTCGCAATTTACGCTGTACCGAGTAGTAGTCAACAGTGTCCACAATAAACTCAAGCGAGCGACGTGTATCGGAGTTGCCCTCAGATATCACGCGACCAGAAGAAAGAATAGCTGCCGCATTTGGCTCAACAGCCGTAGCTGCGGCAACAACCTGCGCTGGCGTAGCGCCCTCTGGAGTAGCAAGCATGGCCCACGCCATGGTTTGATGACGAGCATCGGCCCAGACAAAGTCTGCAATACGGTCTTGATACTCTCGCACTAAAGACAAGTTTGTTGCCATAGCACTTAAGAGCTCAAGCTCTGAGTTAACCTGCCTACGATCTTCTGCGGAGAGACCCTGTGAGCCTCGTGGCTCATACGTATCAGCAGAAACGCTATACGATGAAGGATCATCATATGGTGGCGCCTCGTCATACGGTGGGACATCATCGTATGAAGGACCCTTGGCATAAGCTGGAGTTGTGTGGGCACTCTTCTGAGGCTGTTTGCGCGCCATCTTTGAAGTGCGCGAATCTGCCGCGTCATCTTGAATAGGTGCGGCCTTAATTGCGCGCTTTGCTTCCTCGACATCAATATGAAGCAGGTCAGACACACGAAGTGCATACTCGCTCAGAAGTACCGATGTCTTGAGTGGAGCCAATAAGGATGCTAGAGCCTCAAGCGCCTTGACTCGACCACCAGGCACGGATAAGTCAAACTGCGCGGTTGTGGCATCAAAGACAAAGTCCATGAGTGGACGAGCGGATTCTAAGATAGGACGCAGTTTTTCTGCACCTGATTCGGCGAGAAACTCCATGGGGTCTTGGTTATTTGGCAAAACAACACAGAGAAACGCAGCGGTTGTTTTATCGATAAATTTAATAGCACGAGCAGCAGCGTGCTGACCTGCAGCATCACCGTCAAACATGCAAATAATTTTGCGAGCACGCTGGCGATCGATGAGTTTGACGTGCTCAGACGTAAATGCAGTGCCTAAAGCTGCCACCGTGTTGGTAAAACCAGCCTCATGCATGGCAATAACGTCAGTGTAGCCCTCGCAAATAATGGCCTCGGACTGGGCTGCAATAGTCTCTTTTGCAACATCATAGGCAAAGAGGTGCTTACCTTTATTAAAGACGGAAGTGTCCCTGGTATTAAGGTACTTAGGAGCGTTTTCTACCTTTTTAGTAATTCGACCGCCAAAAGCGATAGTTCTTCCCTGCTCATCATGAATAGGAAACATCACTCGATCATAGAACCAGTCGCTAATGCGACCGTTACGCTCGACAGCAAGGTTTGCAGCAATCATCTCTTGCGTGGTATAGCCACATTTACGCAGGTGCGCTACAAGCGCACCTCTACCAGGAGCATATCCCAGCTTCCAGCGCTTACAGACAGCCGCTCCAAAACCGCGACCAGAGAGATATGCGCGCGCCGCCTCAGGACCTTCTCCCCTTCCGCGCATAAGCATGGAGTGAAAGTAATTCTCGGCCTCGGTAAGGCACTCAATTAAGCGATTCTTGCGGGGACCCTTAGAAACATGAGCCTCTTCTGAAAGGGTAATTCCGGCTTTATCGGCAAGATATCTGATAGCGTCAGGAAAATCTAGGTTTTCTCGCTTCATGACATAGCTAAAGACGTCTCCACCTTCGGAGCAAGCGCCAAAGCAGTGCCAGAGACCCGTAGAAGGATTTATCTTGAATGAAGGGCTTTTTTCTTGGTGGAAAGGACAGCATCCCCAATAGTCCTGACCTCGGGGTTTTAGCTCAACTGTCTCGGAAACAAGCGTGACAAAATCTGTAGCTTGTCTTACGCGCTCTTTATCTTCGTCAGTTATCATCTTCCACCTCCCCGCTTCCTAAGTTATATGAAGTCGTACCCAGATTCTGAGCTACCCAATCTATATTTCCACGAACGGCACACTTGAGCTCTTCAAGCGAATCAAATTTTTTAGATTCCCTCAGTCTCTTCACAAATACCGTTTGAACCTGCGAATCATATAAGTTGCCGCTAAAACCTAGGAGGTTAGCTTCAAGTAAAGGTCCTGTTTGAGACTCAAATGACGGAGCTTTTCCCACATTAACCGCAGCGGGCCATGCCGTTGCGTCGTGAACCACATAGCACGCATACACGCCATCTTGAGGAATGCAATCACGCAGGTCGAGCGAAACATTTGCAGTTGGAAAACCAAAACCAGTACCCTGTCCTCGGCCGTGCTTGACCACGCCACTCACAAAGTGCCAGCGGCCCAACAGGCTTGCTGCTTCCTCAACTTTACCCTGCTCAAGCAAGTCCCTAATGCGAGTTGCAGAGATTTTCTGTCCACCTGAGCAAAAGAGCTCATGGGCGTGAACTTCAAAGCCATGCTTATGCCCAAGCGAGGTTAGCAGCGCGCTTCCTTCAGCTCCTTGTGCGCCTAAGCCAAAGTCAGAACCCACATGAACGGATACAGCCGAAACACTTGGAAGCAGCTTGTCCTCAACGTATTGCGTAGCGCTCAATGCCGCAAACTCGCGGGTAAAGTGGTGCACCAAGATGCCATCCACTCCCCATGCAGCAAGTGCACGAAGTCTATCTTCTCCCGAGAGCAACCGCCGAGGAGATCCATCAAACAGCACCTCAACAGGGTCTGGCAGAAACGTCACAGCCACAAGTGGTACATTGCGAGCTTCGGCGTCCTTTTTTGCGCTAGCGAGAAGCCCTTGGTGGCCCTCATGGAGTCCATCAAAGACACCAAGCACGCACACGCAAGGTTGCTTATAGCAGTCAGAACGCAATGTATAGAAGTCGGCATCACCAAGCTCACGTGGAGCCGGCAACTCACTTCCATACAAAACGGATTGTGCTATGCGTTCTACCTTGTTCAACGTGCATCCTTACTTACACAAAATGCCTTGAGAGAAGTTAGTCTGGCAGACAAGACAGGAGCCCTGCCTTGACCAAATTCCTACGAGAGCTTCATTCCATACAAGGCTGACCAGCGAGTTATGAGCAATCTCAGAGAGATCTTCCGGAATACCAAAACGTTTGCCAACCTCAACACACTTATATTCTGCTGCAGTCAACCTGTGCACAGGGTATCCCAGAACCTCAGTTGGATTGAGGCGTTTAGCTTCAAGCACCTGAGCTGGGCTTTGTTCAAGCTCTTCTAATAAAGCGCAGCTCCCAAGTGTGATTGGACCAGAGAACGTCCTTCTCAGGCCACTAATATGAGCCTCTGTTCCAAGAGACTGACCAAGGTCTCGAGCAATACTTCTAATGTAGGTGCCTTTTGAAACGTCAAACGCAACCGTCCATACCAATGATTCATCCGTAGTGGAAGGTTTACGCACCGCCAAAAGCGTAGCGTCGTAAATAGTGACTCTACGAGCTGCAAGCTCTGGCGTCTTACCTTCGCGAACAAGCTGATATGCACGTTTGCCATCAACAGAGATTGCAGAAACTGCAGGTGGAAGCTGGTCTACAGTGCCAATCAGCTTTGCGCATGCAGCGCGAGCAAACTCTTCATCGCACAGATTTTCTGGGACAGCAGCAGTGGATACGACCTGCCCGTCTGCATCATCGGTTGAGGTACGAGCGCCAAACGAAATGTCGGCTACATACCCCTTTCGGTCAAGCGTCAGAAGGCCCAAAAGCTTTGTAGCAAGTCCAATGCCCACTACCAGTACGCCACTTGCATTAGGATCCAAAGTGCCTGCGTGTCCCACGCGTTTCTCGCCAAATGCACGGCGAACGCGAGAAACCACGTCATGGCTGGTCAGCCCAAGCGGTTTGTCAATAGCAATAAGTGCGTTAATTCCACTAGCTCCTCGCTTCACCTATGACTCCTTGTTAAGGGCGAGAAGATCGATGAGCAGCGGGACTATCTGGGTAAACACATCGTCAATGGTGCCTTCAGCGGTAAAGCCTGCAGCAGCAGTGTGTCCGCCACCACCCATTTGACGAGCTACGCCAGAAATATCTAGCTGAGATTTGGAACGCAAATTGCCACGAACTTTTCCGCCGTCAACCTCTTTGAGGAAGAGGGCGATTTCAGTCCCCTCAACACAGCGCACAACATCTACCAGGCCATCCATCTCTGCTAGAGGAACGCCTGATGCAGAAAGATCTGCGGTAGTAACGTAGCTGTAGGCAACGCGACCCTCACCAAAGGTGCGAATACGACCCATAACCTTTGCAGCAAGATGAAGATAGGCCAAGCGATCACTCTGGTAGACATGGAGCGCAATCTGAGATGGAGAAGCACCTGCTTCCACCAGTAAACTTGCTACCTGAAAAGCCTCGCCATCAGCGTTTTGGTACTGGAAACGACCAGTATCAGTTACCAGCGCACACATAAGACACTGTGCTTCAGATGGAATAAGTTCTGCACCTAAATGACAGGCAAACTCGGTGATAATGACACCAGTTGCCGCCGCATCAGGACGCACAAGTCCTGCATTCCAATACACGTTGTTATAAGGGTGATGGTCAAGCACTGCTACCGTCTTGGAGCGCTCCATCAGCGCTTCTGCATCAGCCAAACGACCTGCAGTAGAAAGATCTACGCAGATAAAAAGATCTGGAGTTCCCTCGTACTTATTTGCAGGGACAAAGCTCTCAGTACCAGCAAGAAACTTGTAAATACGTGGTACTTCCCCATCAGCATCTGCCAAAAGATTAGTGACAGTTTTGCTGGGCCATCTTCTCTGAATAATGGAAGAAAGTGCTAATCCAGAGCCAATCGCATCTCCATCAGGAGAAGTATGCGCGCAAACAACGATTGACGAGGCCTGCTCAATCAGAGCTATAACCTCGTCAAACTCTGGACGACTGACTTTTGTATTCAGTGACGTCACGTACTTACGCCTCCTCGTCAGATTTCTCTTCATCAGAAGCTAGAGGGTATCCAAACTCGTCTTTCTCAACACCAAGCGTTGGTGGAACAACCTCAAGGGCTTGAGCAATACGCTCAGCCTCATCGGTAGTAGTATCAATTTTGAAATCAAGCTCAGGGGTTACGCGCCAGTTCAGCGCGTGGCCCAAAAGCGAGCGAATCCTACCCTTAGCACGCTTAAGAGCTGCAAGGACCTTATCGTAGCGGTCAGGCTCACAGCTTACATAGGCACGCATAAAGGACTTATCAACCGAGACCTCGCAGCTTGTGACAGTCACAAGCTGGAGATCAGGGTCGGAAATTTCAAACAAAAGGATCCAGCTGAGCTTTTCTCGAGCAATCTCATTAGTACGACGAGAAAACTGATTCTGTTTCATGCTGTCCCTTCTTACTCGGTACGAGCCACCTGCTCAATGCGATAGCCCTCGAGCTGGTCGCCAGGCTTAATGTCCTGGAAGTTTTCAAGGCCAATACCGCATTCGTAGCCGGATTTAACGCTCTTAACGTCGTCTTTGAAGCGCCTGAGCGATGCAATCTTTCCATCGTAGACAACAAAGCCGTCACGGATGAGGCGGATGTTATCGTCGCGAGAAATCTCGCCCTCAGAAATCATGCAGCCTGCAGCAATACCAACCTTAGGTACCTTGAAGGTATCGCGAACTTCAGCAACGCCGGTCTGGACTTCCTGCTCAGTTGGCTTAAGCATACCAATACGAGCTGCGTCAATCTCTTCGATAGCTTTGTAGATGACGCTATAGGTTCTAATCTCAACGCCTACGCGCTCTGCAGCAAGCTTAGCCTTTGCATCTGGACGGACACCAAAGCCAATGATAATTGCGTTGGATGCGTCAGCGAGAACAACGTCTGTCTCGGTAATGCCACCAACAGCAGAGTGGATAGTACTGATACGAACCTCGGATTGGTCCATCTTGTCCAGGGAATCCTGGAGAGCCTCGATGGAGCCCTGAACGTCAGCCTTGATGATGAGGTTGAGTTCCTTGACGTCACGGTCAGCCATGGTGTCAAAGAGGTTCTCGAGGGTAACGTGCTTAACACGGTTCTGCTCTTCAATACGAGCCTTAAGAGCACGCTGATCAGCAAGCTCACGGGCATCGCGCTCCTCCTGGAAGACGCGGAACTCATCGCCCGCACCAGGAACGGTCTGCAGACCAAGAATCTCAACTGCATCAGAAGGACCAGCAGTAGTAACTGCATTACCCTTAGGATCAAGCATTGCGCGGACGCGTCCAAATGCCATACCAGCAACAAGAGCGTCGCCGATGTGGAGTGTACCGCGTGTAACCAGAACAGTAGCAACAGAGCCGCGACCACGGTCAAGCTTAGCCTCAAGAACGTTACCAGACGCAAAGGTGTCTGGATTGGCCTTCAGCTCAAGGACATCTGCCTGCAAAAGAATGGTCTCGAGAAGATCGTCGATGCCCAAATTCTGCTTAGCGGAGATATCAACAAACATGTTCTGTCCGCCCCACTCCTCAGGAATAACACCGTACTCGGTGAGCTCCTGACGAACACGGGTAGGATCTGCGCCTGGCTTATCAATCTTGTTGACTGCAACAACAATTGGAACACCAGCAGCCTTTGCGTGGTTGATAGACTCAATGGTCTGAGGCATAACACCGTCGTCTGCAGCAACAATCAAGATGACAATGTCGGTGACCTTTGCACCACGAGCACGCATTGCGGTAAAGGTCTCATGACCTGGGGTATCAATGAAGGTAATCTCACGGCCGTTAATGGTGACCTGAGAAGCACCGATTGCCTGAGTAATGCCGCCAGCCTCGCCAGCTGCAACGCCAGTGTGACGGATTGCGTCCAGAAGCGATGTCTTACCGTGGTCAACATGACCCATGACAGTAACTACTGGAGGACGTGGCTTCAAGTCCTTAGGATCATCGTAGAAGGTGAAGGAGTTCTCCTCCTCCTTGGACATGATCTTAATCTGGCGGCCAAGGTCATCAGCAACAATCTCAATAAGCTCATCAGACATGGTCTCGGTAAGCGTCAGAGGATTGCCAAGCAGGAACAGGCGCTTAATAATGTCATTTGCAGGAACACCAAGAAGTTCAGCAAGTTCAGAGACAGTAGAACCCTGAGGGACCTTTACCGTATCAAGCTGGGAAATATCCTGGTCGTTTGCAAGTGCTTCCTCAATACGCTGCTCCATAGCAGCCTCTGCAGCCTGCTTCTGACGACGCTCTTTACGCTTTTTACGGCGACCAGTGGACTCACGGCTTGCCTCTTCAATAGCAACGCGAGCCTCATCTAAAACGCGACTTCTGTTGTAAGCTTCAGCCTCACGTGCCATGCGGCTATAACGGTCTTCTCCGTCATCTCCACCACGACGATTCTTCTTGCGCTTGCCGTTTGGACGCTCATCAGACAGGGAAGCGTCATCGCGCTCATTCTTGAAGTTATGGCGAGTGGAAGCGCCACTTGCCTCGCTTGCATTAGCGCGAGCGTGGTTTCTAGGTCCCTTCTCGGCCTTCTTCTGAGCTGCGGACTCCGCTGCCTGCTGCTTTAAGACCTCTTCCTGCTGAGCAATCTGATCAAGCAGGTTATTGAAAGAAGGAGCAGCCTTAGGAGCGGTATCCTTTACGCGGTTACGCTCGGCCTCTTCAGCCTCAAGACGCTTCTTCTCTTCCTCAGCGCGGCGGCGCTCCTCTTCTTTCTTGCGAGCAGCCTCCTCTTTTGCACGCTTCTTCTCTTCCTCAGCGCGCTCAGCCTCACGCCTTGCCTCTGCAGCAAGTCGCTCAGCCTCTGCTGCCTCTGCAGCAGCCTTTGCCTCTTTGGCAGCAGCCTCTTCCTCAGCAGCCTTCTGAGCTGCGATTTCAGCGGCACGAGCCTCCATAATAGGCTGGAGTTTCTTACGAACAATAGAGATATATGCATCTTCAAGCGTAGAAGAAGCGGACTTTGCAGGAATCTTCATGTCCGCAAGGTGCTCGAGCAATTCCTTGCTCTGCATACCATATTCTTTGGCAAGGTCATGTACACGCATTTTTGCCATATATGAAAACCTTCCGGTTGACGGGATAGTTACAGGTAGTTGACTAGATCAGTGAGTCTGGATCAGAAGAAATCTCTGCATTCTCCATGTCATCATGAATGCCACAGAAATCAGAACCAGGTCTTGCCATATTGCGGCAAGGAGTTCCGTTAGGGCTCACATACTTGCAACGATGAGCAATCTCTTCCTCGTCAACAGTCTCTTCAACAACCTCAGGAAGGTTGTTCAGAATGCTTGCAGCAAGGGACTCATTCTTGATGTCAATGTGAAGACCAGTCAGACGAGCAGCAAGACGAGCATTCTGGCCCTCTTTACCAATTGCCAAAGACAGCTGATCATCAGGAACAATAACAGTTGCGTGTCCCGTAGCGCCATCAACAATAACGCGAGAAACGCGTGCAGGTGAAAGTGCAGACGCAACGCAACGAGCAGCATCGTCAAACCAAGGCACAACGTCAACGCGCTCTCCACGAAGCTCAGAAACTACGGTGCGAACACGGCTGCCCTTAGGACCAACGCAAGCACCAACTGGATCAAGGCGCTCGTCAACGGAAGAAACAGCAATCTTGGAACGGACGCCAGCCTCACGAGCAATAGAGCGGATGCTTACAACACCGTCATAAACCTCTGGAACCTCAAGCTCAAAGAGACGACGGATAAGATCTGGATGGGTACGAGAAACAACAATTGGTGGACGCTGACGCTCACCACGAACTGCTGGCTGAGTTGCATTAGGATCGCGAACGTCTACGATAATTGCCTTAATGCGCTGGTTGTGAAGGTAACGCTCGCCTGCTGGACGCTCATCGCGCTCATCAGGGAAACGGCGCTGATCAAAGTGTGGAAGCTCTGCCTCAACACCCTCACGAATCTTAATGATGGTGAAATCAGGAGTGGACTGAAGAACAGTACCTGTGATGATGTCACCAATGCGGCCGCGGAACTCATCATAAATCTGAGCACGGGCGGCATTGCGCACAAGAGTCTTAATCTCTGCCTTAGCATGCTGTGCAGCAATACGGCTGGTATCTGGAGGAGTTACGTCTACCTCGTCAAACTCAGTGTACTCACCAGTCTCCTCATCTGGCTCGCCCTTAGGGACAAGCTCATAGACGTAGACACGACCAGTAGCCCTATCAATGGTGACACGGGCGCCAAAATCAAGATGGAGGACGTCAGCATAGCTTTTTGCCAGAGACTGCTCCAAACGGTCCAGAAGATACAACTCATCGATGTGCTTCTCCTGGCAAAGCAACATCAAAGCTTCCATCATTTCAGATGCCATGAATAATCCTCTCTATCTACTTCTTGGCTGAGGCCGAGAAATCAAAAACTGGTTTAATAACGCACTTCTTTAACTCAGACAAATCAACAGTACAGACCTCATCTTCTGTCTGGATTGAGATAGTTGTACCCTCAATGCCCAAGAGTTTGCCGGTAAATTTACGGCGTCCCTCTGTGGCGGTAGTCTGAAGCTGAATCTCTTCTCCTGCAAAGCGCTCAAAGTCTTTTGCGCGGCGAAGTGGACGCGCCATTCCTGGAGAAGAAACCTCCAAGGTAAATGATGCTGGGAATGGATCAAGCTCATCTATGGTCTCTGAGATCCATGATGTTTCTTGAGCAACTTCATCAAGAGAAATGGTCTCTGCCTTCTCATCATCATGGTCAATTCTTACTCTGACCACAGGATTCTTAGAAGAACCAACAATCTCAACATCAACAATATCAATGTGGTGATTGAGTGCAGCCTGCTCTAGTGCGGACAAGATTTTCTGTGTTGCACCTTCGTTTTGCATTTGACCTCCTCATCTACATACAGAAAGGAAGCGGGGTCAAAACTCAACCCCACTTCCAACTAATAACAACTACGTTTAGAGATATCTTACGAGATAAAGGGCTTCTCGTCAAGTGTTTTTGCTGTTAGGCAACGATATTCACAAGTCTGCCCTTAACAACAATGACTTTTCTAATCTCTTTACCCTCAAGCTGATCGGCAATTGCCTCAGTTGCAGCAGTGGTGAGCTCTTCTTCAGTAGCATCTGCAGCAACCTCGATACGTGCGCGGACCTTGCCCTTAAGCTGAACAGCAATTTCAACGGTATTGCTCTTTGCCTGTTCTGGGTCAAACTCTGGCCAAGGCTGGTGATAGACAGGTGTGTCTTTACCCAGAGCCTCGTGGCTGAGCTCCTCAGCCCAGTGAGGAATGATTGGAGCCAGCATGGCAACAACATCATTTGCAACCTTGTAGCAAAGTGCAGCATCTCTAGACTCTGCAGGAACCTCGTTGATATAGGCGCTTGCTGCATTAACCAGCTCCATGACTGCAGAAATAGCAGTGTTGAACTGGCCCTTGTCAAACTCGGTGGTGCAGCGGATTCCCATAGCATTGAGGACGCGGTTGAGCTCAAGCGACTTTGCATCCAAAGCTGTGTGGTCGAGTACGGCAGAAGCATCAGCGGTGCGAGAGAGTTCCCAAACCACACGCCACGCACGCTTGATAAAGCGGTTTGCACCTGCAACGACCTTCTCGTCCCAGTCAAAATCCTTCTCTGGTGGAGCAACAAAGAGAATGGCAAGACGCATCGTATCTGCACCATAAGGCTCAATAACAGAGCTTGGAGGAACAACGTTACCCTTTGACTTTGACATGGTGTCGCCGTGCTCATCCTTGACCATACCCTGGGTCATCAGGTTCTTAAATGGCTCGTCAATAGCAATCATGCCCAGGTCACGAAGGACCTTAGTAAAGAAACGAGAATACAGAAGGTGCAGAATTGCGTGCTCAATGCCACCAATGTAGTTATCTACCGGCATCCAGCGGTCCACTGACTCCTTAGAGAAAGGAAGCTCGGTGTTGTGTGGATCGCAATAGCGCAGATAATACCAACTAGAGCAAGTGAAAGTGTCCATGGTATCAGTGATGCGCTTTGCAGGCTTTCCGCACTTTGGACACGTAGTCTCTACAAACTCCTTGCACTCGGCAAGAGTATCTCCTGCTGCCAGGTCAAGATTGTCTGGAAGTGTGACAGGAAGCTGATCGTAAGGAACAGGAACGTCACCGCAGCAATCGCAATGAATCATAGGAATTGGATTGCCCCAATAACGCTGCCTTGAGATGAGCCAGTCACGAAGGCGGAACTGAACAGTTCTACGTCCAACGTTGTGCTCAGTCAGATAAGCAACAATGGCCTCTTCTGCCTCGGAATGTTTACCACCGCGAAGTCCGGTGAAGGGACCAGACTGGACAAGAATACCAACGGTATCCATTGGTCCATCCCAATCAACGGAGGTTACCTTGTACTCGGAAACTCCCTTGAGCTCCTCATAGATATCAGTTCCCTCTTCGCAGATGATAGGAACAATAGGCAGGTCATACTTTTTTGCAAAATCAAAGTCGCGCTTATCGCCTGATGGAACACCCATAACGGCGCCAGTACCATAGTCGAGAAGGACGTAGTCAGCAACCCAAATTGGTACGGTCTGACCGGTGACTGGGTTAATTGCGTAACGGCCGGTGAACACACCGTGTTTCTCGCGGTCTGTGCCCTGACGATCAATAGAAGAAACCTTTACAGCCTCCTCGTGAAGAGCGTCAAAGGCAGCCTTGTACTCTGAATCCCCTACCAGCTCAGCAGCAAGCTTAGACTCTGGTGGAAGCAGCATGAAGGTGCAGCCATAGATGGTATCTGCACGAGTAGTAAAGACAGTCATCTTGGTATCGGTTGGCGTGACACCATCGGTATCTGCCAGGGTAAAGTCAATTTCTGCACCCTCGGAGCGACCAATCCAGTTTGACTGCATAGCACGAACGCGCTCTGGCCAGCCCTCAAGCTGATCAAGGTCGTCGAGGAGCTCCTGAGCGTAATCAGTGATGCGCAGGTACCACTGAGAGAGCTCGCGTTTCTCTGGAACCGTGCCACAGCGCCAGCATTTACCGTTAACTACCTGCTCGTTTGCAAGAACAGTTTTGTCGTTAGGACACCAGTTAACAGGGCTTGTAGCACGATATACCAGGCCTTTTTCTAGCATCTTAAGGAAGATCCACTGACCCCACTTGTAGTACTCAGGATCACACGTGTTAAACATACGGTCTTTGTCGTAGGCAAAACCCATGCGGAACATAGTCTTTACAGCCTGGTCAATATTTTTATGAGTCCACACAGAAGGCTGAGTATTGTGCTTAATAGCAGCATTTTCTGCAGGAAGACCAAAGGCATCAAAGCCCATTGGATGCAAAACATCAAAGCCACGCATGCGAGCCTGACGCGCCATAGCATCGCCAATGGTGTAGTTACGAGCGTGGCCCATATGAAGATCGCCCGAAGGATAAGGGAACATCTCTAGAACGTATTTTTTAGGCCTTGAGCTGTCTTCTTCTGTCTTGTAAAGATTCTGCTCTTCCCAGACACGCTGCCACTTAGTTTCAATAGCCTCAGCATCGTAGGCAGGAAAATCACCTGTATCGGATACATTCTGTACTTCCTCGTTTTCCACGAGTTCCCCTTTCTTATAGCGATGCGTCACCAAGCAAAATACTTGGTGACGCCAGTAGTCCATAAATCCTGTGAGTTATGAACGGAAATTGTAGCTGACCTGCTGGTTTGAATCTTTTAGCAAGACGTCGTGTGCGCCACCCTCAACAATTGAAGTTGAAGAGACAAGTGTAATCTTTGCCTTATCGCGAAGCTCAGGAATATCAAGAGCACCGCAGTTGCACATGGTGGACTTGACCTTCAGAAGTGATGCCTCAACGCCATCCTTCAAAGGACCCGCGTATGGAACGTAGGAATCAACGCCCTCAACAAAGGAGAGGCCGCGCTTGTTGCCGCCAAGGTCGTAGCGTTGCCAGTTACGAGCACGTGCAGAACCCTCGCCCCAGTATTCCTTCATGTAAGAGCCGTTAACAATAACGCGGTCAGAAGGACTCTCATCAAAGCGAGCAAAGTAACGACCAAGCATCATGAAATCAGAACCCATAGCAAGGGCCAAAGTCATGTGATAGTCGTAGACAATTCCACCGTCAGAGCAGATTGGAATATAGATACCAGTCTCCTCAAAGTACTCATCACGAGCGCGAGCAACATCAATAACAGAGGTTGCCTGACCGCGACCAATGCCCTTCTGCTCACGAGTGATGCAGATAGAACCGCCGCCGATACCAATCTTGATGAAGTCAGCGCCAGCCTCTGCCAAGAAGCGGAAGCCCTCAGCATCTACAACGTTACCTGCGCCAATCTTGACGGAATCACCGTAAGTTGCACGAACCCACTCAAGCGTGCGCTTCTGCCACTCGGAATAACCCTCAGAAGAGTCAATGCATAAAACATCAGCGCCTGCATCAACAAGCAGAGGAACGCGGGTCTCAAAGTCGCGCGTATTGATGCCAGCTCCTACCATATAGCGCTTAGAATCATCAAGCAGCTCATCTGGAGCAGACTTGTGCGAATCATAATCTTTGCGGAATACAAAGCTGACCAGGTGACCGTTCTTATCAACAATAGGAAGAGCGTTAAGCTTGTTGTCCCAGATAATATCATTTGCTACTTTGAGGGAAGTATCTTCAGGAGCGGTAATAAGCTTATCAGCTGGAGTCATAAACTCAGATACCAGCTTAGAGCGATCATCGCGAGAAGGACGATAATCACGAGAGGTAACAATACCTACGAGCTTACCGCGAGAAGTGCCGTCATCAGTGACAGGCATGGTGGAGTGACCAGTCTTCTCTTTAAGGTCAAGTACCTCACCAAGGGTCATATCTGGAGTGAGCGTGGAGTCAGAGACAACAAAGCCTGCCTTATAGCTCTTAACCTCGCGAACCATCTGAGCTTCATCCTCAGCAGACTGAGAGCCATAAATAAAGGCAATGCCACCCTGCTGGGCTAAAGCAATTGCCAAACGAGGACCAGATACTGACTGCATTACTGCAGATACCATAGGAATGTTGAGCTCAATAGCGCTTTTCTCGCCACGCTTAAACTTTACAAGAGGAGTCTTCAAAGAAACATTTGCAGGGATGTTCTCAGCTGATGAATAACCAGGAACCAAAAGATACTCAGAAAATGTGTGTGATTCGCCTTCGAAGAACTTTGCCATTGTTTTTGGCTCCCTCCTGACCTACCGGTCATGCTCAACGTGTTTTGGCATTGTACCACCAGTGGAGCTCATTATTTAATTTGAACTCCCGCTTGAAGCAATAACGTCCTCAAAGTTAACAGCAATGTCATGTTTAGTAGGAACCCACTCAACCTTTTTGAACAAAGCCGCAACGGTAATAGGGATATACGTCATCATAAAAATAGGGAACGTAAAGAGATTGGTAAAAATACGCCACTTCTTCTTTACATGGAAATGCTTGTACTCCGAGATAGTGGTAATAAGCGCCAAAATAAAGAAGACCGCATACATCGAGAAAACCGTCATAACCAAAGATCCCACGCTCATGGCAATCTCTGCGTCAGTAGCAACAAAGCCGTGGCTCAAATAGCCAACCAACAGGTAAGTACCATTAATAAAGGCTGAAAGCAGCGTCAAAATCATGCCTGGAGCAATGGTCATCAACATATCGTATGAGGCAAACTGACCCTTAAAAATACCCTTAAGCAAGTCAAATCCATATGAAAAGAACACCTGGTAGAAGCCTTTTGTCCAACGCATACGCTGTGTCCATGAAGCCTTAAAAGTTAATGGTTGCTCATCAAAGAACTCTGCAGGCGCATAACCGATTTGGATGTTATGAGCGCTGCAGAAGGTGGAGAACTGAATATCCTCGGTAAGGGTATGGAAATCCCATCCATGCATACCTTTAATAATGCGAGAAGAAACCATCCAGCCAGAACCAGAAACAGCGCAGCTAGTGCCCATCATCATACGGGCGTTATTCAAGAACTTTGCCTCACGCATAAACCAGGTAGCGTAGGCAGAACTTACCCAGCTAGAGTCAAAATTCTTTGAGTTTCTGTAACTGGTGCAGACAAGATATCCTGCATCAAAAGCCTGATTCATAATCTTCAAGTAGCTCGGAGAAACCAGGTTATCGGCGTCCATAATAATGAAAGCCTCGTATTTGTCACCGTACTCATTAAGAATACGGTCAAAACCGTAATCCATAACCCAGCTCTTACCTTTACGAGCAAGGTCATTTCTCTCCCAAGTAATTGCCCCAGCTTTTCTTGCCTCTTCAGCTGTTTTATCGGTACAAGCGTCTGCAACAACAAAGATATCCATCAGCTCTCGAGGATAATCCTGAGAAAGAATAGACCTGACAAGATTGCCAATAACTGGCTCTTCGTTGTGGGCAGCAATAAAGAAAGCGTAGCGGTGCTGCTTTTTTGCCTTTGGAAGCTTTACCTCACCCTTAACTAAGACGCGAAGGATATACACAATCTGATAGAAGTATGCGAGTGTAAAGAAAAGCCAGATAATAAAGTTAAAAACAACGATTGGAGTGATACCGAGTCTGTTAAATTGCAATGGCATATATCCCTACGCTCCAAACTTAAGACAAATATGTTTTATCAGCAAAATCTCTCAATAAACAATTACTTTACAATCTTAGCGTAATGGAAGGGACAAAGCGCCCATGCCTTTAAATCTATTTTTTCCACATCAACGCACATGCAATTGGCCATCTTGGATATCGAGAAGAACGTCTGCTTCTTGATCTAGTTCATCGGAGTGCATAATCACCACGACAGTCCGATCACCTTTGAGGTTGGCGAGATATGTACAAAGTCTCTGAGCTGTTGGTGCATCTAAATTTTGTAGAGGTTCATCCAAAACAAGTGCCCCTTGTTTTCTGGATAGAGCTCTCAAAAGACCAATTTTTTGTCGCTCACCCAAAGAAACGGACTCCTCTTTTCCGTCAAAAGCATGCGTCTCAAGAGAGGAAAAATCGAGCAAGTTGTAAACCGTACGATCAATCTTTTCTCCAAACATATTGTCAGCAAGGCTTCCTTCTACAAGAGGTACCGGACGAGCAAAACGAGAACAGTCTTTAAAATCATCCGAAAGCTCTATATCACCACTGAATAGCGATGGATCAGAGCAGCCTGCCAAAAGATCCACGAAAGAAGACTTGCCTGAGCCATTGGAACCTCTTACCACCACGAGAGATCCTTGTGGAATGCTGAGAGCCTGTGTATGGAAAAGCTCTGGACCTTCTGGAGTAGCTAAAAGAGTTCCCTCTCCTATCTTTACAGCCGGTTTAAGTGAAGAGTTCCAAAGCTTCTCATAACCTGAAGGCTCTTGGGATTCTTTGAAAGTATTTTGTAGGCGCTCAAGATGAACTTTATTTGCTTTTACAAACATGATTGACTGAAAAAGTTCCGCTAGAGGATTTTGAATCAACGCGCACAGTTGATATGAGATAAAAATATCTCCTACAGACGCAACATGGATCTGATACATTTCAATGGTTAGGGCAAGCATAATAATCTGCAGTAGAGAGCACATACTGCTTGGAATCTTCTCATTCAATCCCTCATTAAACCGATATCTTTTTATGGAATCCAAGTACTTTGAACCGATGTCATGATATCTTCCTTTATAAAAGACGTCAGCTCGAGCAATATTGATAGATCTTTTATTTTCTACGATGCGTTTTAATTCGTTCAAATATCTATCTTGAGCTGGAATGATATTTCGCTGTAAATCAGCAATCCGCTTGGCTGGAACCCTTGTCACAAGAAATAAGATAGGAATATAGGTAAGCACTACGATGAAATATACATAATTGGTAATAAGAAGCGCTAATAAAATCACTACGATACATCCGACAGAACTCAAAATGGCAATATTCACAGCACTATACACAGATCCATACATGGTCGCAGAACTGCTTAAGAGGTTCATGTAGTAGCCTTTTTCATGTTTTTTGTAGACACGAGCCGGCATCGCAATAACCCTTTGTATAACCTGCGTAGTACAACTCATTCTTTGAAAAATCGCCGCACGCACAGGAAACCATCCTTTAAAGGTAAGGACAAGGATTGCCGATACGAGAGAAAGAAATAGTACCCCCTCAAAAGTAATCGTTTTATCAGTCATCCAAGAGCCTTGAGAAACAGTGCTCACTATTGAGCCTAAGGCCAAGCTCGTAACTACAGAGAGGGCAGTTGACAATACTGATCCTAAAATTAAAAAGATATTTTCCTTTGTAATGGCAAGAGATGAAGGTACTTTAAACTTATATTTTGTTCGTGTATTCATTATTGTCTCCTCTCCCACATCAACGCACATGCAATTGGCCATCTTGGATATCGAGAAGAACGTCTGCTTCTTGATCTAGTTCATCGGAGTGCATAATCACCACGACAGTCCGATCACCTTTGAGGTTGGCGAGATATGTACAAAGTCTCTGAGCTGTTGGTGCATCTAAATTTTGTAGAGGTTCATCCAAAACAAGTGCCCCTTGTTTTCTGGATAGAGCTCTCAAAAGACCAATTTTTTGTCGCTCACCCAAAGAAACGGACTCCTCTTTTCCGTCAAAAGCATGCGTCTCAAGAGAGGAAAAATCGAGCAAGTTGTAAACCGTACGATCAATCTTTTCTCCAAACATATTGTCAGCAAGGCTTCCTTCTACAAGAGGTACCGGACGAGCAAAACGAGAACAGTCTTTAAAATCATCCGAAAGCTCTATATCACCACTGAATAGCGATGGATCAGAGCAGCCTGCCAAAAGATCCACGAAAGAAGACTTGCCTGAGCCATTGGAACCTCTTACCACCACGAGAGATCCTTGTGGAATGCTGAGAGCCTGTGTATGGAAAAGCTCTGGACCTTCTGGAGTAGCTAAAAGAGTTCCCTCTCCTATCTTTACAGCCGGTTTAAGTGAAGAGTTCCAAAGCTTCTCATAACCTGAAGGCTCTTGGGATTCGTTCTCGTGCTCAAGATAAACATCAATATCCGCTTTTGCAGCAAGATATGAGCTTTTAACAGAACAAACCGTATCAAGCGGCTCACTCAATACTGACAAAATCAGATAGGCGGCTAAAATCTCTCCAACACTCATCTGACCTATAGAAAGCAGCATAACGCCTGTAATTATGGCTACGACTTGCGTGAAATTTGAAAGCGCTGATGGAAGGCTCTTTGATAAAGCGCTGAAAAAACTACTTCTTTTTACATAGAGGAAATACTCATCATTAGCCGCCTCATAAGCATTTTCAAAATAGTTCTCTGCTCGTAGCATATTAATCGAGAACTTTTCCTCAATTATGCGCCTACCGATATCCAGCCAGCCTTCTCGTTTTTTCATTGACTCGCTCAAAATCTCATTTGTTTTCTTGCTCGGATAATCAATAATCACCAAGTAAAAAGGGATATATAGCAAGACAAGCAAACCAATCCATAGATTTACCGTAAATGCCACAATTGCCAAAACAATAACTGCTAAAAGACCACCTAAAAATTCAACACTTACTGCAATTTGAACACCACTGAAAACAAAGGCTGCCATAGTGACTACATTGAGATAGTGTCCGGTTTTCTTTTTTGAAAAAACACGAAGAGACATCTTTAAGAATTCCGATATCGCTACCTCAGAACTAGCAACCGCAGCTTCTAAATTGAGCTTTTGTGGAATCCAAACAGTGAGAAAAAAGCTTAAGCAAAGCGTTACAAGCGAAAGGAGCAACAACAGCCCTAGCTTTTGCCAAACACCGTCAACAGCTTGCATATTAAGCATACTATCAATTAGATTGCCTGTAAAAATACCCAGCATCGCAACAGCAATATATCCAATTGCCAAACCAAGGGCAGATAGAAGCATATATTTTCGTATAACAAATAAACGAGAGAGACGTTTACTCATACTCATCGCCCCCAAAACATTGATTACCTGCACTTATAGAATAAGCACTTGATAAATTCTTTAAGGTTAAAGGCGGGTTTCTCGTATAAAATTGCGTTATCACCTTATAATTTGACGCAGGAAAATATCGTTGAAAGGCTGATTATGAGCGAAAAGCGACTAACTCAAGCACTTCAAAATATACTTTCCAATGGAAAGTCTCTTGCTCAAGGTGGTGCTTCAAATGTCATTTTGAGTGCACACTACGAAACAGAAGAATCTGCTAACCCTCATATCAGAGGATTTTTTACACTCACTTCTGCTTTTGATTTAGCAAATTTAGGCCAATTTTCTACAAAACCTTATGGAGACGACATTGTGAGTCTCTCAATACTTGCTCGTAAAAACTATTTTGGAAGTTTTCTTTTCTTTTTAATGCCTTCATCGGAAGATTTCTTTACTTTTACTACAAACCTTATATCAAATAAAAATACACTGCCGCAAAATATTCATCCAGCTGATATTGAACAAATCTATACACTTTATACTCAAATAATCATTACCTATTCTGAGAGAAAACCAAATTGGGAAGCTATTGTTACTTCCTTGCTTATAGCGCTTATTACCTGCCTTTCTCCTGATGCTCACTATACGTTCACTCCAGGTAACACTAATGAGACGGTTGCTCTTATCCTTAATGAAATTACTGCTCATTCAGAAAGTATTACACTTGCTAAACTTTCAGGAAAATACTCATATACACCAACTTATCTCTCTGAACTTCTCAGACAAAAATGTGGCAAGACTTTTTCTGAACTTGTTTTAGAACAAAGAATGGAACGAGCAAAAACACTGTTAATTCATACCAAATTGCCTGTCTCTACTATTTCTTCAATGATTGGCTATGGTGGAACATCAGAGTTTTATAGGAAATTTAAGGACTACTTTTCTCTTACACCACGTGAAATGAGAAGCGAAACTTTTTAGTCATATTACAATTGAGGACAAATCTCATCTCCTACAGAAGTCCTTCCCATAGACATAGTGCTCTGAGAGAATAGGGCTTCTTGCAGGTCTTTTGGTAGTGTGTCTGCTACCACGATATTCTCGCCCGTAAAAGGGTGTTCAAACTGAACGTGCCAGGAGTGTAAAAACTGCCTGTTAAGTCCAAGGTTAAGACTTGTATCTTTTTTACCGTAGAGCTGATCGCCGACAACAGGATGACCAATATGGCGCATGTGAACTCTAATCTGGTGTGTGCGACCTGTATAGAGATGGCACTCAAGAAGCGAGTAGCCCTCGCCTTTTCTGCCCGCTTCAAAGCGCTCAAGTGTTCTAAAGGTGGTAATGGCCTCTCGTGCGCCAGGCGCGTCTGATACGGTCATTTTGAGACGGTCTCGCGTTGAGCGAGCAATGCCCGTTTCTATAGTGCCAGAATCATGAGCAACATAGCCTTGTACCAGCACAATGTAGCGACGATCTAGTACGCGCAGCCTAATGAGGTCTTGAAGCGCCTTCTGTGCCTCGTCTGACTTTGCCGCCAGCATAAGACCAGACGTATCCATATCAAGACGATGCACAATACCAGGACGTTCTTCTCCTTGAAGCATTCCTAGGTGCTCGTAGCCACAGTGGGCTACCAGGGCATTTGCCAGGGTGTCATCAACGTGGCCAGGCGATGGATGGCAAACAAGGCCAATCTGTTTGGAGAGTACTATGAGGTACTGGTCCTCAAAGCGAATATCAAGGGGAATATCTGGGTTTGGACGTAAAAGTCCCGTTTGGGGTTCTGCATCTGGAAGAGACACTAAGAGCCTATCGCCCAACATAAGTTTTTCTGACTTAGAGGTAGCAAGCGTAGCATTGATGGTTACTCTTCCCTCTTCTACCAGCTTTGCACAGGCACTTCTTGAAGGGAGTGTATCTTGGGCAGAAAGGAACGCATCTAATCTGACGCCGTCCCCTTCTGGTCCAACTAGTATGTCAACGATACGCTCATTCATTGCCACTACCCTGCTGTTGCTTTTTGTCCCAGATTATCCAGTACACAAAAGCAATAAGGATGCCACAGGTCACAAAGATATCCGCCACATTAAACACGGCAAAATTAACAAACGTTGTAGCAAAGAAATCAGTAACTTGACCATACAAAACACGGTCAATAGCGTTACCAATTCCGCCTCCTGCAACGCCTCCCAAAAGCGCAATAAGAGGCAACGGGAGGTTCTTCTCGCGAACTACAAAGCTCACAAGAACGGCGATAACCACGGCAGTGAGAGCCACAAAAAAGAGGGCATTTCCAGAGCCCACAGAAAACGCTGCACCGGTGTTACTTACGTGGAAGAGCTCCATAACACCTGAGATAAAAGGTACTGCGGTTCCCTCTGGAATTGAGGTTCGTACCCAGAGCTTGGTTACCTGGTCAAGCACACAGGCAACAGCGCCCGCCCCGCAGAGAACTGCAAGGCGGGTCACTAGTGTGTGAGTTGTATGTTGCTGCTGGTCAGTGTTCATTTACGCAACAACGTCGTGGCAGCGGTGGCAAAGGTGATCCTCACCAAGCTCGCGATAGTTCCAGCAACGGTCGCAGCGCTCGCCGTTTGCGGGATAGACGCTTACGCTCAGCTCAGAACCTTCGGAGACGGTAACCTCAGAGCAGACAAATGCCTCAGCAAAGTCAAGGCCAGCATGAGAAATGGATGCAGCCTGCTCAGCGGTAAGGGTAACCTCTGCACGAGTAGCCTGCGTGGTCTTCTCGGTAACAACACCTGCCTCAAGAGCGGTCTCGTATGCCTTAGTGTATGCGGCACGAGCATCAACCAGTACCTGATATGCAGGAAGCAGTGCGGTGTACTCGTCAGTGCTCATAGGAGCCTTATACCAGTCGAGAAGAGCTGCGTACTTCTGACCGTCACGCATAGACTCTGGCAGGAACTGCATAGCCTCGTCGGTGGTGTAAACCAGAATTGGCTGCAGGTCATGAACAAGCATGGAGAGAATCTCTGCCCAAACAGTCTGAGCACTTCTGCGTGTTGCAGAATCTGCAGCATCGCAGTACATACGGTCCTTAGTTGCGTTCAAATAACCGTTGGAAAGCTCAATGATGTAATCGTAGAGGGTACGGAAGACGTTATTAAAGCGATATCCCTCGTAAGCCTCAGTGACTGCAGCATGAACCTCGCACATACGTGCAAGAACAAGACGGTCATACTCGTCAAGGTCCGCTACAGCAACTGCATCGGTAGCAGGATCAAACTGGCCCTCGAGCTCGCCAAGAAGGAAGCGCAGGGTGTTTCTGAACCTACGGTATGCATCGCCTACCTGGGAAAGAATGGCGTCATCGCAAGGAACGTCAGTTGAAGTGTCAACAGAAGCAACCCAAAGGCGTAGGACGTCTGCACCACGTTCAGCACAAACGGCATTTGGATCAATGACATTGCCCAGAGACTTACTCATCTTGCGTCCCTGACCATCAAGCGTAAAGCCTTGTGAGACAACAGACTTATAAGGAGCAACTCCGTAAGCACCAACAGAAGTCATGAGAGAACTCATGAACCAACCACGGTGCTGGTCGGAGCCCTCAAGATACATATCAGCTGGGAACTTAAGGTTTGGACGGTGTTTGCAAACAGCAGTGTGAGAAACACCAGAATCCCACCAAACGTCCAGAATATCCTTGTTTGCCTTGAGATTGTGGCCGCCACATTTAGGGCAGACGCAAGCGTCACCTAAATAGGTCTTAGGATCGTCGGTAAACCAAGCATCAGAGCCCTTCTCGCGGAAAAGCTTGATGACAGCGTCAAGTGTCTGGTCATTGATAACGGTTTCGCCGCAATCCTCGCAGGTGAAAGCAGGGATTGGAACACCCCAGTTACGCTGCCTGGAAATGCACCAGTCAGGGCGGCCTTCAACCATAGAACCAATACGCTTTACCGCGTTTGCAGGATAGAACTTAACCTTTGTAAGCTCCTCTGCTGCCTGCTGACGCAGACCAGTCTTATCCATGGAGACAAACCACTGGCTTGTTGCACGGAAGATAACAGGTTCTTTACAACGCCAGCAATGTGGATAGCTGTGGGTAATCTCTTCTGCAAGAATGAGCGTTCCACGGTCTTTAAGCCACTGAACAATGACAGGGTTAGCCTCATTGACCTCCATACCAGAGAAAGGGCCACCAGTACCCTGACCGTCACCCTTGAAGAAGTGACCGTCATCATCAACAGGCATAGTCTGTGGAATATCAAAGCGAACACCAGCGTTATAGTCATCTACACCGTGACCAGGTGCAGAGTGAACAACACCAGTACCGTCGTCAAGGGTAACGTACTCTGCATAGATAAATTTACCAGTGTTACCAAGGTCACCAAAGATTGGCTGCTTATACTCGTTACCTGCGAGCTCAACGCCAGTCTTCTTCCAAGTATTACCTTCTGCGTCCTGAGCAAGCTTCCAATCGGTATAACCAAACTTAGCAGCAGCTTTCTCTGCAAGAGCTTCAGCAACAATCTCTACGTGTCCATCAGGAAGCTCAAGAGCAACATAGTTTGCCTCAGGGTGCAGAATAACTGCCTCGTCAGCAGGCATTGTCCATGGAGTTGTAGTCCAGATGTCTACCCAGGTCTTACCTGCGTAAGCCTCAAGACCCTCAGGAACAGTAGTTAGCTCAAAGCGAACAAAGATTGCAGTAGAGGTGACATCGTGATACTCAATCTCTGCCTCAGAGAGAGCAGTGTGGTCATGAGTACACCAGTGAACAGGCTTGGTACCTCTATATACAGAGCCCTTGTCGTAGATTGCCTTGAAGATCTCAACATCAGTTGCGTCGTAATCGTTGACGTAAGTGAGATAAGGGTTGTCCCACTCGCCCAAAACACCAAGGCGCTTAAAGCCCTGACGCTGGGTGTCTACCTGCTCAACTGCCATCTTGCGGCAGAGCTCACGGATCTTCTCGGTAGATAACTGATTGAACTTCTCGGTGCCAAGCATCTGCTCAACCTTGTGCTCAATTGGCTGACCATGGCAGTCCCAACCAGGAACATAAGGAGTCTGGAAGCCCTGCATAGCCTTATAGCGGTTGATGATGTCCTTGGAAATCTTATTCTGTGCGTGACCCAGGTGAATTGGACCGTTTGCATAAGGAGGTCCGTCGTGAAGGACAAACTTGTCATGTCCCTCATTCTTCTTCATCAGGAGCTCATAGACGTTGTTTTGGTCCCAATCAGCCAAACGCTGAGGCTCGTTCTGCGCAAGTGATGCGCGCATAGGAAAGCCTGTGTTTGGCAGGTTGGTGGTCTTTTTGTACTCGTTTGCCATCAAGCACAACCTTTCTGGGCACAAATAAAGCGCCCGTCCCTCACAGCTGGGACGAAGCGCCACAATACACTTCGTTGTAACCACCCAGCGACGGATATGTCCGTTTACTCGGCTGGCCTGTCACGGCGACCATTTCCGGCAGCACCTACTAGTACAAAAACCTGTACGTTTGAACTGCAGCTCCGAGGTGATGTTCACACGGACGCAAATGCGGACTTCCACCAACTCCGCTCGCTTGAGATTTGCGCTACCCAGCTACTGTCCTCATCACAGCTTGTGTAAGTAATACTACCACGTCTTGTACTCATTGAACTAAGTAATACACACGCGTAAACCGTTTTTAACAAATTATGCGGAATCCAAATTTTAAATTTTTATAGAAATAAAAAATGTAGATTGGGTAAAACAATTCCAATATCTAAGTGAGCTCATATCACATTTGAGCCAAACAGGTAAAGGGACGTGTATGGCAAATAACGATAACAAGCACCGTAGATCTATGTCGATGCTACTCTATATTGCGGTAGCCATCTTTGTATATCTCCTGCTTAGCAACACATTATTACCAGGACTTCTGCGTCAACAGGTACAAACTGTCTCGTATAGTGAGTTCCTTAACAAGATTGACAACAATGAAGTTACCAAGGTAGACCTTAATACGGGCAACAGAAACATTAGGTTCACAACTGGCTCTGGAGATTCCGAGAAGATCTTTGAGACTACGCAGTTCCCCAATGATTCAACGCTGGTTCAGACGCTGAGAGATCACAAAGTTGATTTCTCGGCTTCTATTCCTGACAACTCTACAAATATGCTGATGTTTGCCCTTATTCAGTATGGTATTCCACTTTTCCTGTTCCTAGGTATTGGCTACTTTATTAACCGATCCCTTAAACGCGCCATGGGTGACGATGGTCCTTCCATGAACTTTGGTGGCGGCTTTGGAGGTCTTGGCGGCAATCTTGGTCGCTCAAGCGCTAAAGAAATTAAGGGAGAAGACACAGGCATTACGTTTAAAGATGTAGCTGGTCAAGAAGAAGCTAAAGAGTCTATGCAAGAGATTGTTAGCTTCCTTAAGACTCCTGATAAGTACAAGGAGATTGGTGCTCGATGCCCTCGTGGCGCCTTGCTTGTAGGCCCTCCAGGTACTGGTAAAACCCTTATTGCTAAGGCAGTTGCTGGAGAAGCTGGTGTTCCATTCTTCCAGATTGCTGGCTCTGAATTTGTTGAGATGTTTGTTGGACGCGGTGCTGCAAAAGTCCGTGACCTCTTCAAGCAAGCAAATGAAAAGGCTCCTTGCATCATCTTTATTGACGAGATTGATGCGGTTGGTAAGCGTCGTGATGCTTCTCTCAACTCCAACGATGAGCGTGAGCAAACCTTAAACCAGCTGCTCTCTGAGATGGACGGCTTTGATAACCACAAGGGTATTGTTGTTCTTGCAGCAACCAACCGCCCTGAGACCTTGGACAAAGCACTTCTGCGTCCTGGCCGTTTTGACCGCCGTATTCCTGTTGAGCTTCCAGACCTTAAGGGTCGCGAGGCGGTTCTTCAGATTCACGCCAATGATGTAAAGATGGAGCCAGGCGTTGACCTCTCTATCATTGCTAAGTCCACACCAGGCGCATCCGGTGCAGACCTCGCAAACATCATCAACGAGGCAGCTCTTCGTGCTGTTCGCTTTGGTCGACGTCGTGTTACCACTGAAGACCTTGCTGAGTCCGTTGACGTTGTTATTGCCGGCGCAAAGAAGAAGAACACTGTTCTTTCTGAGCACGAGAAGGACGTTGTGGCTTATCACGAGACCGGCCATGCAATTGTTGGTGCCATCCAGAAAAACGATGCTCCTGTTACCAAGATCACCATTGTTCCTCGTACTGGCGGAGCTCTTGGCTTTACCATGCAGGTTGAGGATGATGAGCGTTATCTAATGAGCAAAAGCCAGGCAATGGATGAGATTGCTGTTCTCTGTGGTGGACGCGCAGCTGAAGAACTTATCTTTGGCGAGATGACCAATGGCGCTTCCAACGATATTGAGCGTGCAACAGCAATTGCTCGCGCTATGGTTACGCAGTACGGCATGTCTGACAAACTTGGCATGGTTACCCTCAGCCAGCAGCAAAGCCGTTATCTTGGTGGTGGTTCTTCCCTCACCTGCTCTGAGGCAACCGCTGAAGAGATCGATGCTGAAGTTAGACGCATTGTTGAAGAGGGCCACCAGCGTGCACTCCAGACGCTTAAAGAAAACCGCTTCAAGCTGCATGAGATTGCTCACTACCTGCAGAAGAAAGAGACTATTACCGGCGAGGAGTTCATGAACATCCTTAAACGTGAGAATACCTTTGCACCAGTAGTTGAGAACACCAATGAGGAAGGCTCCTCTACTTCTTCAGCAGAGTAATCATCTCTTATAAGCAAAGTTTAACGGCCGTCTACGCTTGTAGATGGCCGTTTTTTGTACCGCAAATTTTTTGTACCGCGATAAAAGGCATTCCACCAAAGCTATCGAGCAAAAAGTTCCCAAAAAGCAACAGCAGATGATGCGGCAACGTTGAGTGAATCTACCTGATGAGACATGGGGATGATGGTAGTAACGTCACAAGACTCAATGGTTTTCTTATCAAGACCATAGCCTTCACTACCAAAGAATAGTGCAGCTTTTTTACCTTTTACCAGCTCTTTATTAAGAGGTACTGCAGAATCTGTGAGCGCAAAAGCACACGTAGTAAAAGAATAAGCTTTAAGCTTTTCAATAAGGTCCAGTGAAGTTGTCTCTTTATCCAAACGAGTCCAAGGTACCTTAAGAACCGTTCCCATAGAAACGCGCAGGACACGCCTTGAGAGGTTGTCGGCGCACTTAGCAGTTAAGATCACAGCATCTACATTGAGGGCCGCAGCTGACCTAAAGACAGCGCCAACGTTGTTGACGTCTACTAAATCTTCTAGAACGGCAATATGCTTTGACGTGCTTAAAATCTCTTCTAGCGATGCGCCTTGAGGTCTCCTCATAGCGCAAAGCACTCCTCTATTCATCTTGTAGCCAATAAGCTGTGTAAGCTGCTCATCTGGAAGAATGAAAATAGGAACGTCATCTGACAAAGGATGGAACTTCTCGACAATTTGCAAAATATTATCTGTATGAGAAGTGTTTGCAAGAAATGAGAGTGGCTCACAACCTGCAGATAGCGCAGTTTCAATCACAAAATGAGATTCGCAAATCATGACGCCGCGAGTTGGGTCAAGACGATTACGAAGCTGGTTATCAGTCAATCGAGCATACATATCAAGACGACTGTCGTCAGCTGAATCTAACTGTATAACCGGATATGTAGCCATAAATAACGTACCTCTCGCCTCTTGATAGACAGTATTCTCTCACTCTTGAGACAAGAGTAACGTCATGTACTCCTAGATTACTTCTGTAGCAGCTTTCTCTTGAGGAAGAAGCTTAAAGAAACCAGCGAGACAGAGGAACAGACAAGTGTGCCCTGAAGCGCAATCTGAGAATAATCTGCAGTATCAGGAAGCTGTGACCTCTTCTGGGATTGCTGAGGCTCCTGGGGAGTATGAGTCTCAGGAGTTTCCGGCGTATTCTCAGGCTGCTTTACGTATACGTGGGTCCAATTTGCAGTAATGGCTGGCTGAGAAGTATCACTTGTGCCAATAACAAGATTGACCTTTAAATGCTGATATGAATCAAAGTGATCTGGATCTGCAGATACCGGAGTAAGCAGATATTCAATTCGATACTGACCAACAGGCAAGGTGTCATCTTGGTATGAAGAATAGACAACATCCTTAAAGTGGTTAGAAAAATAAACAGCATTGCCATCGGCATCAACAACACGAGGCGTACCATCTGATGTATAGGTCAAGTCATTAGTAAATTGACCATTCTCAAACAGGTGAATATCATAGGTATCAATTCCCCCAGGAGTCCTACTGATAGCAATATCTCCATTGTGAGTAGCAGCACTTGCTGGGAAAAGCTGAGTAACATCTTGAGATTGAATCTCTGCCATAAGACGAGCTGTTACGACATCAATGTCCAGCACTCGCCTTGTTCCTGCATCAACCGTGTGGTCATAGTTGTAAGAAGAGATGGTAGCAGGAGCATTCTGAAGACCAGCGTCAATAGGTTTTAAGGTAGTTCCAGTATCAGAGACATATGCGGTGTGCGCGAGGGTGTAGTAATACGTAATATGTGTTACATACGTAGTTGGACGAGCAACATTACCATCACCATCATAACCAGCAGAAATTGTATAAGAGTCAACTTCTTTATGGTCAAGAATGTCATTACCCACTACCTCTGGAGCCTGGAACAAACCTTGTTTTTCAGTCTTATTTCCGTTGCTATCAACAAACGTTGTGAGGTTACGATCAATATCAGATATACCCACGTGCATGGTGTAAATGTAATAGAAGCCATGATCTTGATCATGCGAAAGTGTTTTTTCCAGCTTATACTGACCCATAGGCAAACTGGTATCAATAACAGCGGTATTATCCTGACCAACCGACCCTTGTGCTAGCTGACCATGAGCAATGTAAGAATTAACTCTGTCTCTATGAGTCTGAATATCATTGTCTGAATCAAATTCAAACACCGGAAGCAAAATTCTACGATCAGTCACACCAGCAAGCTCTGGATGAGTCTGAATGTATGCATCTACAGCTGCATCATCTGTTGTATATCTCAGAGAATCATCTGGCGAGAAAAGCGACAAGTCAAACTGATCTCTATCTAAATAAACAAAATCGCTTACCTTGCTATAGTTTGGATGAGAATCAGTGTTAACTGCCTCATAAGGCTTAACTGGCTCAAGATTATCAAACGAAGTTGAATCATTGCCAACAAGCGAAGCAAAATCAGTCGGAAGAAGCTCATATGATTTGACATCAGTATGCAGTAACAACTGATTTGCAGAATGAGAATTTGATTGACTTGTTGATGCAGTAGCTACAGCAATTTTAGGAAAAGCTGAAATGCATAAAAGTAGTACGGCAAGAGCAGTACAAACACATCTAATATTTTGCGTAGTACTATTGACTCTAGTTGATGACATACGCTATTGCTCCCCCTGCAATTGAAAAATAATTATTTCTAAATGTCGTATATATTACTCCAGTTTTGTTCATCTCCTATAGAAAATAATTCCACGTAAGTTCCATAAAATATGTGGTGAATATGCACTACACTAAATGAATGTGTCTTTGACTCATTTGCAGAAAGTCTATTTGTCAAAACACACTGATTCTTGCTGTGTAACTTCGTTTTTATAAGGAGTGCTCCTTGGCTAAGCACTTTGCAAAAAGCTCTGCTTCTCATACCGCTAACCTACAGCCTCTTTCCTCAGAGGAATCTACAAAGAAAGCACCTTCTCTTAAAGACTCAGTACCAAGCCTTGGCGATACTGATGTGTACGTTGCTCTCAATGAAGAGCAGGTAAAAGCCAATCCGCTTAATGACTCTTCACAATCAGCGGAAGCGCCGGAAGAGCAGGCAGATGATTTAACTGTCATTGCTCCCCTTGATAGCGCAGAGCTTGGAGAAAAAGAAGAGGCTCCCGTTGTTCACAAGAAACATCAGTGGTGGAAGATACCTGCCGTGCTCGTTGGTGTTCTCGCCCTTGTGTATGTGGGTGGAGCAATCTTCTTTAACTTCTTCTTTATGCCTCAAACCAGCATTTATGGTAAAGACTACTCCTTAAAACCTGCTTCAGATTTACAAGCTTCTAGAGCAAACGAGGCCTCAAATTACTCCGTCCAAGTCTCTGGAAACGGCGTAGATTTAACCATCAAGGCATCTGACATTGATTTGACGTACGACGCAGCTGGATATGCTCGCGATGCTATTAGCCAGCAGAATCCTTGGATGTGGCCACTGGAGCTTACTCGTAGCAGGTCCTTGAGCCCTCACGCTACCGCCTCGTACGATACAAGCAAGGCAGATGCACTCTTTAATCAAAGAATTGAGCAGGCAAAAGAATCTGCTCAAACTCTAGAGAATAATGGTATTACCTACGATAGCTTGGCTAAAAAGTTTATTTTTGCTGACGACGCTATTGCTACAAGACTATCTCTTGAGGGTGTCCATAAAGACTTGCAGACCGCTTTTGATAATCTGACCACTACCGTACAGCTTGGCCCAGAAAGCCTCATGAGCGCAGAAGACCTTGATGCTGCCTTGAAGACTGCTAATTCATACGTTGCTTCTGCAGTTGATTTGATGCTAGGCGATTCTGCTGCATATCAGCTTGATCAAGACACCATTGCTAGCTGGATTAAGTTTGATGAGAATCTCTCTATTTCATTTGATACAGACGCCATTACCAAATGGGTCAACGAGACACTTGCTCCTGCAGTAGATACTCGTGGAACTTCAAGAACGTATAAGCGCTGGGATGGAAAAGAATTCACTACAAAGGCTGCTGGTGCATACGGTTGGGTTATTGATAATGACGCTGCTGTAAAAGCCATCTCTGACGGCCTGTCCGCTGGTCAGGCAACAAAGATTGAACTGCCTACAAAACAGTCGGCCGATACATTTACTAAACAGGGCGAGCAGGACTGGGGCGGTCGTTATATTGACGTTGACCTTACCACTCAGCATGCTGTTCTTTATGGTGATGATGGAACAATTCTTTGGGAAGCCGATGTAGTAACTGGTATCCCAGACGGACATCACAACACTCCAGAAGGAGTCTGGTATATTACCAGCCACATTAGAAACGCTCGTCTTCTTGGTCCAAATGACGAGAATGGCAAACCAGGTTGGGATGCACACGTTGACTTCTGGTTGGGTGTAAAAGGTCAGGAAGTTGGTTTTCACAACGCTCCATGGAGAAGTGCGTTTGGTGGAAACATCTACAGAACTGGCGGCAGTCACGGCTGCATCAACCTAAGCTATGAAAACGCTCAGAAACTCTTTGATATTGCTAAAGACGGAGATCCAATTATTATCCACTACTAGGTTTTTCTTAGAGAATAAAAGTTATGCGCGCTTTAAAAAACAATTCTGAAGCGCGCGTTTTTTATGTCTTACAGAAGATCCACTACACGCTCTTTGTTTGCCATAAAATCAAGATACTCTGAACCCAAGCGAGAAGTGATCAATGAACTGGCAGAAGGAAATTTGCTGGATGCTTTAACAAAACCATAGTCTCCTGTGCCGTAATTAAATGTCGCAAGTATATTATCAGACAGAAAGGTTCCTCCACCATCTGTATCGTATTCATAGTAGGAGACGGCAGGTAATTTGCGATTGCTTATAGCTTGAAGAGTATAAGCAGTCCCATAAAGAATATATTGATCAAAATCTTGTGATGAGAGAGAAACTGAATATAAAGCGACATCTTGCTCGATTGTTCCAATGATTTCTCCATTAACACTTACAACCCACGAAATGCCACCGTCTAATAATTCATTGTCTTTCTCTACAACTGATAAAATTGGACCAGATATATACACGTCGTTTAAATTGCAAGTATGGGTCCTATATTCCCCAGACTCAAACTTTTTATACGAGAAAATATTACTAACTGATTTCTCCCGTATAAATTCCGCAGCTTCATGTTTTAAAAAATCAAGATTTCGTTCTTTAACCGCTTCGGGTCTAAACCAACTACATATGAATACACATGCCACAATCACTGCGCTGATAGTTATATACAATTTTTTCTTACCATGTGACATGTCTAATCGCCTCACTTGTATTGAATGTAAATCGAAAACGTGCTCTTATGAAAATCCTATAAAAGATCCACTACATGCTCTTTGTTTGCCATAAAATCAAGATACTCTGAACCTAAACGAGAAGTAATCAGTGAACTGGCAGAAGGAAAAACAGAATCACTTTGCCTAATGCTAATTTTTTCCTATGCTGCATCATCAGTCACCTCACTTAAGTCTGTGGCCGGTACTGACACAGGAACAATATTTGGATTTAAGACTTTTCTAGCAATGCCTTTTTGATCAAATTCATACACGACACCGTCTATTCTTGCCTTTTGTCCAACTATCATTGAACCCTTAGGTCCACCGTAAGGAACATTTTTCTCAGTTCTAAAGAAGAACTTGCCTTCAAGCGTTGCAAACCATCCAATTTGCATAGCGCCAGAAGATTCATCTAAATGGAATATATAACCACCGTCTATAAGCCTACCTAGATGCATTGTGCCTGTATAATTGAAGTAATACCATTCTCCCTTTATATATTGCCATCCTGTTTGTATAACGCCATTAGAATCTGCATAATACCAAGGGAAGCCTACTCTAAACCAGCCAAGAGCCATAGAGCCGTTATCAGCAAAATAATATTTGTATCCATTTATTGTTTGAAAACCGGTAAGCATCTTTCCTGAGGAATCAAGATAAAACCAATAACCTCTATCATTAACCCAGCCTGTTTGCATTTTTGCTGAGTCATTAAAGAAATAATAGCTACCTTCTATTTCTTTCCAACCTGTTTGAGCAGATCCATCGCTATTGAGGTAGTACCAAACGCCATTCCATTTAAACCATTGAGAGTAAGCCATAAGGCCATTATCTTGAAGGAAATACCATTTTCCATCAACAAATACCCAACCTTTTTGCATGGCTCCAGTAGATTCTAAATAATACCAGCCTTCTGATTCATGAAGCCAACCTCTTTGAAGATGACTGCTCGAGTCAAAGAAATAATAATTACCTTCATAGCTTTTCCAACCTGAGCAGCGTGTTACCGAATCTGAAGCAATGTAATACCACGTATTACCGCCATCATTACTTTGAAATCCTGTTGGATAAATTACAGCATATAAATCATATACAGTTTCTTCAAATTCAAAATAACTAAATACGCCAGAAATATTAGGTCGTAAAATAACCACTTTGTTAAACGCAGAATCCTGTGCGTATAACTCTGTTAAATTTCCATTATATACATACCCGCAAATTGCTACTGCATGTCCAACATTTTTAGAATCGTGCGCAATCTTCCTTGAAGTTTCCGATTGATGTAACCGACCTAAAATTGGTATTTCACAATCCAGTAAGTTAATAATTTTATCAATTGGATATCCATTAACCGATTCACCATTAACCTTAAAGATGGAATTATTATATGAGAAACAACTTAAAGCTTCAATTTCATCATTACCTGACCCACCTGTGTCTGTATTTCCTTTAATTTTAATTGCAATTTCATCAGGACTTGGTGATGTCTGTTTTGTAAGATAAGATCCGATGGACCAAGCAGCAGCTGCCCAGCAAATTTTTTTATTTCCCTGAAAATAGCGAGGCAAATCAAACAGAACTCTTTTCAGATTTGCGTCTTCTATATTTTGTACAGATTGTCTTCCGCTTCCACCTTCTATCATAAGATTGTTCATATCTAAAGCAGCGATTAGCTGACTGACGTTCTTCCAATATTCAGGACTATCGTCTTCGATTTTAAAGATTTCTCCTGAAATTACAGAAATAAAGGTAATTCCATCAGTTAAATAACAGTCGTCTTCTGTACGAAATACAATTCCGGCCTTAAAATATTTTTGGGAAATTTCAAATATATTGACATAGTTGATAGAGGCACTATAAGCAAATCCCTCTGAATTATTTTCTCCAATACCAGTAAGTATTGCGACAATACTTTTATCAATATATATCGGATAATGATATACTGGAAGCGGTTTAAGGACATTACCCTCTAATATATATTCTGGTATATAATTTTTTAGGCTAAATTCTTTTGAATCGCATTCAACATGGTTAGCTTCCAATAAGGGAAGAATCATTTCTGATGCTGCTTCTCTTACCTCTAATATAGGAATCTCTGACGCATTACATTTTAAGCAGTGTAGTTGAGAAGAAAGAATAACAAGCATGAAGCTAATTACGAACCAGACAACCTTAAAGAAGTGCCGCATAAGTGCCTCCTTAACTATGGTCTTTTCAGAAATGATTAATTAAATCTCTGCATGATAAAAGTACTTATCGGTAAATGGTAGTTATTTAACCTATAAACGTTATAAACATTCCTTACTACCTATGAAATTTATGAAGTTTCTTAAAAGGTAAAGTCATCCTATTTCCATTCTAAGTATGACATTAAGAAAATGAATTAATTTCTGAAATAAAACTTCAGGAAGATTTATAGGCTATTGATAATATCTCTGTCTTCATGTTGAATAAATAAATAAATAAATCAATCAACATTCGCGTAAAAACGTTTTTATAGGTTATTCCAAATATTCTTTATTTACTCTTCAAGCGTTTTAACTTTAAAACCAAAATAGTAAATATGGCCTAACCAAACAACACTAAGAATAATACTGCCAACAATAACACCTTTCATAAGCATGGCGATCAGACCTACAGCCATAACCAAAGTTACTGTGGCAAGAATGCGCACTTTAGTCTTAACAGTCATCCCTTTTCCAGCTTTAAAATCCGCAAGGTTATTTTGATAAAACTTCGTGTTAATAAGCCAATTATTAAGTCGGTCAGATGATTTTGCAAAGCAAAATGCTGCGAGCGCCAAAAATGGAACAGTAGGCAAAATAGGAAGCACTACGCCAATTACAGCAAGCGCCAAACTTACACAGCCTAATACTACAAAGGTAATACGCTTAATTGACATAAATACTCCCTGCTGCTTTTTGAGAGAGTTTACCATGTGTAACAAAAAGCAGTAGGGATATCTATCAGACCAAAGAATTTCTTATATAAAAATATTTATGAATAAAGTCTAGAAACGTGGCATTTGACCTCCGCCAAAGCCCATATTCTTCATCATGGACTCCATGGCACGGCGACCCTTCTTTGCATTACCGCCCTGAGTCATAGCCTTCATCTTGCCCATCATCTTATTCATCTCTCCCCACTGGCGAATAAGTTGATTAACTTCCTGAACGCTACGACCAGATCCCATAGAAATGCGACGACGGCGCTGACCGTTAATAATCTTTGGACGTGCACGCTCTTCTTTAGTCATGGAATGAATGATAGCTTCAATCTTTCCCATAGAACTATCGTCAACACCGCCTTGCTGGGCCATCATGCGGTCACCACCAGGTAGAGCGCCAATAAGCTTTGCAAGACCACCCATCTTGCGAATCTGATTCATCTGATTAAGCAGGTCATCCATAGTAAAGCCTTCGCACAACATGCGCTCAGCATCTTCAACCTGCTTCTCGTCTGCTGCCTGCTGGGCCTTCTCGACAATAGAGATAACGTCGCCCATGCCAAGGATGCGCTTGGCCATACGATCTGGGTGGAAAACCTCAAGTGAATCGGGTTTCTCGCCCATGGAAACAAACTTGATAGGCTTGCCGGTAACCTCACGTACGGAAAGTGCGCCACCACCACGAGCATCGCCATCAAGCTTGGACATGATAACGCCGTCAAAGTCTACGCGCTCGGCGAAGGTACTAACAACATTGACAATATCCTGGCCGGTCATGGCGTCGACAACCATAAGAATCTGATCTGGCTTGACGGCGCGCTTGATAGCAACAGCTTCTTCCATCATTTCTTCGTCAATTTGAAGACGGCCAGCGGTATCGACAATTACCAGATCATTGAGATGATCAACAGCTTCCTGGATAGCCTGAGACGCAATAGCAACGGCGTCTTTGCCATCTCCACGATAGACTGGCACGCCAATCTCAGAGCCAAGCGTTTCAAGCTGATCTGCTGCTGCGGGACGGTGAACGTCGCAGGCGGCAAGCAGAGGATTCTTTCCCTGGGACTTAAGCAGATAGGCAAGCTTTGCAGCTGCGGTTGTCTTACCGGAACCCTGAAGACCAACAAGCATAATGA
>ERZ773013.155-NODE-155-length-43648-cov-14.901200_pt1 | contig 43648 bp, 40 predicted proteins | sample MGYA00511670_ERZ773013 | MGnify/ENA primary metagenome ERZ773013 (study PRJEB29015, sample SAMEA2738120) | human oral metagenome | biome: human oral; feature: human-associated habitat; material: saliva | place: China | collected 2257 ... | reverse complement strand
GCTGCTGCTTGTTGTTCCTTGTTGAATTGTGTTCCAAAGGCGGCCTTGTTGGGTGGTATTTAATATCATTTCCCCGCCGTTTACCCGTGCAAGATTGTAATCTCCAAAACTTTTGCCCTGAATAATACCGCCATCGGCGAACTTAGGGAATGAGGCAAAGAGTCCAAGAATAGTACTTACTATGGTGGCAATCGACACTAAATTTGCGGGGAATGGCATTGCTGCTGCTGAGGCTGTGCCCGATGAGAGGGCTGCGGCCTCGTTTGCTGCAACCATTTTCCCAATCTGCGGAAGTATAGTTGACACCGCCCCTGAAATACTTCCCATCATCTTCAAAAAGCTATCATCTGTAACATCTCCAAGGGCATTAAACACATTTCCGACGCTCTGTGCTGCTTGCCCCAATCCTTCATATTGTGTTTTAATCTCATCGACGTTCTGAGAAATCGCAGATTGTTTTTTCTCATCAATGCTAAGTTGTATTTTATGTTCCTTATCGGTCAAGAATTTTAATTGCTCTGAGAGTAAATCTAATTCTGTCTTGTCTGTTGTTACACTGATAGACGTTTTAAGGCCGTTGATTTGTTCCTGAACCTTTGCGAGTGAACCTAATAACGAGTTCATTGAGTTCTCGTCCAATTTTGGATTGAGTTGAATTTCAAGCAACTCTTTATCACCCTTCAATTTTTCAATCTCATCTCTGAGGAGGTTGAAACTATCTGAACCAACACGGACATTCTTAATCTGTTGCTCTTTGGAACTAATCAGGTCGCTAATCTCTTGAATGCTGCCTTGCTCAACAGTTGCTTTTTGGGTGGTGTTATGTTTTGGCTTCTCATCAAATAATTTGTTGCGGCGTTTTATTTTATCGATTTGCTCTTGAACAACGGCCGCCTCCATTTTGAGTTCTTGCAAACGTCCACTTGAAACATTAGTCTTTGAAAGTTCCTGATTTATCGCACTAAGCTGATCTTCATAGAATTTTAGGCTACCAATTTCAGGGGCGGAAATTTCTGTTTTCTTTGAACCACTTCCACCCTTCTTGCCGCCACCTTTCTTTGAACCGCTCTTCTTGCCCCCAATTGCGGGAAGACCTGAACCACCGCCTTTGAACGTTTGAGTAATTGTCTTGTCCTCTTTCACGTTCACTTTTACATCGGTTGAAGTATCAGGTTTCAAACCGAGCGATTTTTTGAGGTCATTCCACGACTTCACGATTTTGCCCCACAAATCTTGCAACCATTTCCACGCTTCTTTTACTGCACGCTGAACGGCTCTTCCTAATGGGAAATCAGAAAAACGCTTCCAAATGTCAGTAGCAAAATCTCTACACGTATTCCATAAATCAATGATTGGCCTTATTGCAAGCGCGCCCAAAACAACAAACGTTTCCCCAAGAGATTTGATGATTGCGATTGTCACTTGCATTTGTGCCTTCAAATAATCCCATATAGTGAAGCTGCTTTCAAAGCCACCAATGAGAGTATTCCATTGGTCACACAAGTCTTCAAACCAAGAGAGAAGGTCACTAATACCACCAATCACATCTTGGATATAAGAATATAATTCTTGCATGGGTGCACTTTGGCTAAGAGTTAGCCAAAAGTTTTCAGTAACAACACCGAGTTTTTCCCACGATTTTCCGAGGCTATTATTTTGAACCTCTGCCATCTCAATTGCGGCGTTTGTTCCGTCGATTTGCGCGGCAAGTTGGCCAAATTTCTCTCTGTTCTGGATGAGTTGCTGCAAGAGGCTCGCATTGCTTATGCCCACGAGTTGAACGCAATCCGCGTAAGAAAGGTGATTTTTGGCAGCCGATTCTAATACTTCATTGAGAGAATGCAAGCTCAAATTATACTCACTGTATTCTTCACGCACGGACATCAAGCGGCTTAATGTGGAATTTAATGCAGTACCCAATTCCTCAGATTTTCCAAGGTATTTATCACCAACCCCTTCAATTACACCAAGTGCCATATTCAAATCCACACCCGCCGACGCAAAGGCACTGCCACTTTTCTGCAAAATCGCCGCGACGTTGTTTATCTCTTGTGATCCCAAACGGCTTGATTGGGCTATTTTATTTGAAACTTCAACGGCTGATTCTCCACTCAGATTAAAGGCCGCCAAAACACTTGAAAGGTATTGCCCCGCGTCTTCTGATGATATGCGACCCGCCGCCGATAAAGCTAAGACGGCACGGCTCATGGTATTTAGAGCACTTGTATTTTTGACCAAATCGGGATTGATACCAATAAGACCTTGTTGCATTTTGATTATCTCAATAGTAGCAACACCGCTTTGGTTACTCAATTCCTTTGCACTCTGAGCAAATTTCATCATTTCAGCGTCGGAGGCCTCGGCTATGTTTTGGAATGCATTGAGTTCTTGTTTTAAATTATCCCACGCAGAAATCGATTTGGAAACGACCGCAACAGCAACACCCGCAACAGCAAGCAAGCCACCTGATAACCCCGATAATGAAGAGAGAATTTCAGTGACCGATGAAGATATACCACCACCAAGAGAACCAAACATACCTGAAAGGCCTTCCAATTGAGAAGATAAACCACCAAAAACAGAATCTAATGAACCAAGATTCTTTTCAAGGCTCTTTGTCACTCCTCCAAACGCATTTGAAGCGTTGGCCGTTTTCCCAAAACTCTTTTCAAGTGTCTCAAGTTTGTTTTTTGAGCGATCCAACACTTTTCTCAACGATTCATCATTGGCGCTCAATTGTATGCTAAAATCATTTTTTGCCATCGGTTTATTGGTCTTCTAATGTCTGTGATATTATTTTTGCTTGCTCTTTAAGCCGTTGTATATCTTCCTTGCTCAAAGGCTCGGAATTGCCGTTTATTTGGTCTGTGCTGTTGTCTTCCTTTTCCCACGGAAACGTGATAAGGTCGGTGGGTGAAATGCGCTTTGAACTGCTCTTTTGAAGGTTGCAGTAAGTTTGGAATCGTGTCCGCTCCCATTCAGGACGTTCATAGTACTCCAAGTTTGAGATTATATCTTGTATCTCATATTCCTCCATCTCATCAAAGAAATAGGGGATTGTGCAGCACTTAAACTCAAAACAAAGCAACCTGAACAGCTCGTGGACTATTTTTTTTTGTGGCCCTTGCCCTTTGATTCCTTCTCTTGGGATTGTGCAGCACCTGCAAGGAAGTTATTCTTCTGCATTACAGAGTTCAACCAACTCGCAAATTCCGACATTTTGCTTGGGTCTTCATCGAGATAGTCTACAAATTCATCAAATGTTAGGTCAAGGTCTTTATTTGAAGAGACCAAAACACAATAGAAGAAGGTACAGAAGTCTTGCAAGGTTTTGGGATTGAATGATTGCCCCGTAATATTCTCATATTGGAATAACGCGCGCATTGAATAGCGCAATTCCACTTCTTGATTTTTAATTTTGATTGTCATCTTTATTTGTCATTTATTTTGTTATTATCAAATAATGAGAGATACAAGGTTTCCCCTCATACCTCTCATTATATAAATAGTCTCTTGGTCTTGTTTTTTTCAATTGCCAAGCAATTTATTTACTCCTAATCGGCTTCCTCCTCATCGGCTTCCTCCTCTTGTGATTCTCCACCTGAAAGAAACTTGCCATCCAATCTTTTTATATCATTCAGAAATCTTGCAAAGTCCGTTAATAATACATAATAATCAAATGATGTGCCAAGTTCATCAATAAATTCTTCATAGGTAATATCCAACAATTCACTTGCTCTTTCACTTGTTACAACGCAACAATAAAACAGTTTGCAAAGGTCTTCCAAGTTGTTGGGAAAATAATAATCTTTCAAGTTGTTGGGATTGAATGATTTGCCGCTGATTTTTTCATACATGAGTAATCCACGCATGTTATACTCAACAAAAAACTCAATATCCCAAATTTCCATAAAAATATCAGACGTCATAATTTAAATATTTAATTATTATACTAAAAGCAAGAGGACTTTCCCCGTGCCACTCATTTCTATTATACTCTATTGGTCTTGAAAATCCAAATCAATTAGTATTTATTTGCTTTTCATTGGTTTGTTCTTCACACGTCCAATAAACTCCTCCTCAATTGCATTATTCAACCAACTCGCAAATTCTGATAGCTTAAACGGTTGCAAGTCGAGTGCTTCAAGAAATACCTCATAAGGAAGTTTTTCTTCAGGGCTGTTGCTTACAATAAAACAATAGAACAACTGACAAAGCCCTTCCAATGATTTGGGGGTGCAATAGTCCTTCAAGCCTTTGAGACTGAACGATTGTTGGTTTGTGAGCCTTTCAAACATGAGCAACGCGTGCACGTTGAAACCAATGTAGTACTCTGCTTCTCTGATTTTCAGAGTCATGTAATTTTTCTTCATATAAACTATTTTTTGAGTTAATAAAAAAGTGACCCAAGGGACTTTCCCTCGGTCACTCATATAATACTCCGATTTGAATTGAAATCCAAATCAATCACCCATTTTTTTTTCAGGCGGGCAAAGTCTTTGCCTTTGAAATCTTACCAACGCCTTCAAACTCAACGCTAAACGTTGCGTTATTTCCCGATTGACTTTGTAAGTCGAGTTTGGTGATAATTACTTGTCCTGTTCTCAAAGTGCTTTGTGTTGGATTGTTTGCCGTCCACGCCGTAAGGCTTGGGTCATCTGCAACAGTCTTATCCCCTTCACTCTTCTTCTTGCCAAAATAAACCGTGATTGGTTCAAGTGCTACCATCTTATCAAATAGCGTATCATAAGCACCTTCACTGTACATGTGTTCAGCTGAAATGCTCCATGTTACTTTTGTTGCCTTTTTTGAGCCATAAATGCCGTGATCTTTGGTACTTACTTCTTGCGTTTCAACGCCCATCGAGAGGGTGTGCGATTTGCCAAATGCAAGCGACTTCCCTTTGTCATCAAATAGCATGATGTCATCACCTCTTTCCATTTGTGCCATAATTGTATATAAATTATAATTTATTATTTTATTCTTCTGTTGTTGTTGCTGCTTCTTCTGCGTCGATGAGTTGCTGTAAATGAGACTTGCCCTCAACCGTGTACACTTCACAAATAAATTCCATGGTCTGAACATACATATCATAATCATAGTTTTCTTCTGCGTTTTGAAGGCGCACATTCTTCATGAATAAGGTTGCATGATCGTCTTCTCCATTTGCCAATTGCCTTGCCCCGTCAAATCTTTCTCTTACAAGCGTAGCAGCTGAAATAGAATCAATATAACTTGTACATGCAACATTGATTTCAAATGAAACCTTGTCAATGTGCAAACCGTCCTTACTAAAAACGGGTTCACAAGATAATCGTCGATAAGTTACCCATTTTGAAACAAATTCCCCCATTTCTTGGGGTTGGGAGGGAGGAAAATGAACGCATGGAGATAACAAGAAATGACTCACAAAGTTTTCTCGTGTATCATCAGAAGAAAGATGCTCCAATGTTGAAGCTATTTGGTAATTGATAATATCACCAATTAAAAAGGAATTGTTCATTGTCTACTTTTTTAGTTTGGCCAAAGCCTTATTCATTTCATCATCATATTTGGCTTTGAAATCAAAGCTTGAAAGTGCGTTCTCATAGAAATGTGTCGCTTTCATTGAACCTGTTGAACGGCCACTATCTTTTTGGAAACGCGACTTTGTTCCTTTGTCCAACCATCCTAAACGATACCAACCTGAACGGGGATTTCTTTTGTTCTTGGTAATCCTCACATAACGGGCAAATCCTTTGTCGTTGCGGAATGTCTTACTCACTCTAATGCCGCCAAGCAACTTATCATTGTAGAGCTTATTCCCTTTGCGAGTTCTACTATCTGTGATATGAATGTTTGATGATCTCAAGTTCTTCCTTGCTTGATTGCGCAACAACAAACCACACTTACCAATTGCCATTCTCGAGGCCTTTTTGCTCTCCTTCTGTATATCAGAAATGAACTTCTTGGCCGTGTTCCTTATTACTCTGATTGCAATCATGTTACTCCTCAATTTTATTCTGTACACGGTCACAATACAACCACAACTCTTTATTGGAATTGATTGACGTCTCAACAATGCGATAAGTCTTTTTCTTCTCGTTATCGCTGTTCTGTATTTTCAAAAGTGCCCCTTCTGAACAGTGCTTTTCATTGTGCAGACGGGTCGCAAAAATACGCGAGGTAATCGGTCTTAATGCGTGGGCATACTCTTGATATTTGGAGTTGTTCAGGTCACGGACTTCTCTAATAAAAATCTCATGGTCTATGTCCTTTCCCTTCATTGTGCCCGATACATTGGTATAGCCAAAATTCTCACCTTTGCCTCTTTGCAAAGCCTTCAATCTTTGCAATGTTTTAGACCCCGTTTCACTGCTTGTGGAGTCTTCCATATTGCCATATAAATAGCCTTCTCTTATCTTGGCTCTTAATATATAATTACCTGCAAACATATCTATCAACCATTGTAATTCTTATATTGGTCTAAAATCATTTGTAGCGTGTTGGGGCATTCTTTCATTGAAGTTGTACTTATACTTTCTCTCTGAAAATAATATGTCCCTATGAGTAACAAAAGGGCATGCCCAATGGCCTTTTTATTGCCATTGAGCGTTGCCAAATCTGAACAGATATGATTTTGAACAACCAAAAACGCAACTTCTCGGAGGTGCAATAAATAAGTATCTTCACCCCGATAATATTGTTCTATGTTGAGATGAGTTTTTATCATCTCCAATGTAACAAATTCTTCTGCCATATCTGTATAACGTTATGAATCTTATTTACCAATCTTACCGCAAACGAGAGCTTCAGGGCGCACGTTTACATAATTGACGTACACATTGCAAACTAATCTTGTCTTGCCTTCATGAGAAAGAGTGACATTATCAACGAGCACATCTAAGCCCGGACCCCAAAAGCACACGTATGTATCTGAGAATGAACCAATTACAATGTTCTTATCATCTAAAAATGTAGAAGTGACTGCAGTGCGGCCGTCAACCTCGTTATTTTGTAGGACGAGTTCATTTGTCTTGGCCGATTTGGGCATTGCACGCATGGCAGCCTTGGCCTTTGGAGAAATTACATATTGGTAATTCTTCACGTGGTTCTCTTCTAACTTAGCTTCAAGGGCGCAAAGGTCTTCAAACTTCTCGCAAGCGGTTACAGTAGCAGACGGAGCAAATAAGCCCGCGGGGGCGGTTGCCGTCTTTGCCGTCTTTCCAAAATAATTTGATTCCAACTTCTCGGAAATCGCATTGACAATCTCATTGCGCAAATATTTTTCTAAACCGATATTGTCCGCCTGCATGAGTAATTGTTTGGAGATAGGAAGAACAACGCTCAATCGGCAAGGCTCAACCTTCACTGAATCAAAATTCACTGTGGAATCAGCTGTTGGTGATACTTCACCTTCAAAAGTTGCAGAAAGAGCACCCATTTTTGGGATTTGGATATTACCCACAAGGCCACTCATAAATTTCACGCCCAATTTTGAAAGGGTCGATTCTTCTCTAAGACGTTCTACAAGATTGAACATGTCCGTGCTTACCACGTCGCCGCCTTCATCGGCCACCGTCAATGCTCTCGTCTCGAGTGGGAGCTGAATTTGACCGCTTGGATTTAATGCGCTGCGTGTTGCGGCTTTTTGACCTTCTGCGAGTACTGCATTAGTGATGTTATCGTGCGCGCGATTCTCGACGACATTTTTAATTGTGTTCAAAAGACTGAATCTCTTTTCCATTTGTTGTTCTGTATTGTTGTTATTATAATTATAATTTTTTTCTCTGAGTTCTTTTTCTAATTCATTGATTTCCTCGTTGATATTAGAAATGTCCTTGCGGTAATTATCAAATTTACACTTGTCATCATGAGTAAACGACCTAATTTCCAACTTCCGCTTGTTGCAGATTTCACGGACTTCTGAAACGATTTGTTCCTTCAATTTCAGTTTCTCAGAAATCTCATTCTGAATGTGATATGTGCTTCTAATACTCATATATATAAATAGTCTATTCTTCTAATAAATAGCGTGGTATCATCAAAGTTTTTCAAATTCCTCAATGGTTGCGTCCATGATTTGGTTGATTTCATCAGATTTCATGCGCACATCACTTGCACGCTTCTTCTGCAATTCCAAAGTTCCACCGTTGGGATATGCAGGGTTAAAAACAGCGCTTATTTCAAAAAGTCGCAAGCGATAAATTTCATGACAAAGTTGCGGGTGCTCAAACGATTGACCACCACAATTAAATTGATAGTTCCATTCATCACTATTCTTGTCCTCGTGCACTTGGAATCCAAACGACATTCCGCCCAAGTCCCCACGCTCGATATATTGTTTCACCTCGCGGCCAACTTCTGTATCGGGCAACTCAAGCATAAAGCGCAAGCCCTCATTCTCGACAACTTCAAGCATAAGACTTCCTTCCTTCTTGTCATCTTTTGGACGATGAACGCCAAGCACCTTTTTTTCATCATGGTTATAATACATGTAGATGAAACTTTTATCGATGTCTTCTTGCGTGATTGCGGACGGTCTTATAATCTCATAAAAATCACCGCCAATCAGTTGCGACCAAACATTGAATCTAATAGCCCAACCGCTGATTACATTTCCTGAAAGTTCAATTTTGCCTTCTTGCTCAAATGAACGCTTCTCAATTTCCTTTTCCTTCTGTTCCTTCATTTTCTTCTTCTTGTGTGTCTGAATTATTTATCGTGTTCATGCTTATATCAGTGTAAGCGATGATATGTTTATCAAATTCTCGTCCAAGGTTTTCATATCCAAGTTCTGAACGGCACTCATTTATCGACAAAATTCCTCGTTCTATCATTGAACTAAAAAATGCCGCTTGCTGTGATTTTGAAAGGCGCAACAAATTGTTCTCATCAATATCGATTTTATATTTCCCTTGACTTTGAGGGCTGAACATCTTGCGACTGAACTCGTGTTCTATCATTGAAATGTAGTTCTGAATCGTGGTTTTAAGGAATAAGTTCATTAAGTCCTCAACGTTGGACGTTTTATCTCCAAGGCCAAGCAACGACGGCGGTACACCAAAGAATGAACAAATCTCGATTGCATTGAACTTTCTTGAATCTAAGAGTTGCATTTCTTCTGCATTTGCGCTCAACGGCTGATATTTCATTTCCCCGCTAAGAACGAGGACACCATTTTGCGATTGCGTCCAATTATTGGCAATATCTTCTTTCTGTTTCTTGCTGATTGGGCTAAGTGTTGAAAGCACCCCACGAGCGGGTTGTCCACCACTTTGGAATATCTGTTTTGCTGAATTTTCCGCGCCGTGTGAAATCTGTATTTGACGAGCCGCAAAACTAAGAACGGATTGCCCGTGTATTCCATCATTACTATTATTCTGCAAGTGGATTATATCAAAGGCCTCTATCTTCTGAACCTTTGAAAGGAAGGGTATTTGATAATAGAGTTCTTGTTTTTTCTTATCCCAATTCACCATCACATCGTTTGGCTCTAAATGGATAATGTCAACAACATCGCCTTGGTCATTTCTCTTCAAATAACAATATGCGTTGCCTTTCAAAAGCACGTCACATATTAGTTTCTTCATGAAGTTGTAACGTGTCATCACCATGTTGTCAAATACCTTCTGCAAGCGATGATTTTTTTGTTCTCGTGTGTTTCCCTTCTTGTCGATATATAAGACGTTCAGGGGCAAATTAGCCACCGTAGAACTGATTAAATCTACACATCTGTACACAGATGAGAGATTTTGCGCACGGTCGTTTGGATTAAGGAGTTCTTGGAATGTTGTCATGCCCTGCGCGATTCTCTCTTCATAAGAAATCGACGGCTGTTCTACTAAATTCCGCGTTTCTCTTTTTATTGTCAAACCAAATATCTTCATTGGTATTATTGATTTTTTCTATATTATATTGATGTGTCAAATTGAGGTTGTTCTAAGAAGCGGCCAAGGGATTGCAAAATACTAATCACCCCATCAATCTTGTTTTGACCTGATTTCTTCTCTGATTTTCCGCTTCCTGATTTAATCGGCTTCACGTTATCACAAGACGGCTCGTGCTTCAAAACACAATTTGAGAAATTCCACAAGGTAATTGGATTATAGTCGAGCACGACCTTTCCACTTTTGAGAAGTCGTTCAAATTCTCTTGTGGGTCGGTTGAAGTTGAATATGCTTTGTGAGTATGGTTCAAAGTTCAAACCAAACTGCGATTGCCCTGAAATTACAAATTGAGTTGCATTATATTGGTCGTATGCGATACTTGAAATGGTAAGGGGAAATTCAGAAAGCAATTTCAAAATATAATCATAGTCTGTTACATTACCATTGGTAACGTGCAAATAACCTTCTCTTTTCCATCGCCTATATAATTCACAATTGGAATTGCTTGGATTAAGGCAAAATTCAGGGATAAACGCCCAACTCTTAAAGTAATATTTATCGCCCTTATATACAAGGGCTGAAACGGCCGTTAAATCCGATACAGAGGCCAAATCTATTCCCACCGTGCATAAGTCCTCATCAGGATTAAAATCGCTCAATTCAAACGATTTTGAACATGCTAAGAGTTCATCGTGTGTTATCCATGTATCTTGTGAATCGACCCATTTGTTGTAATTCTTTGTAAGAACGCCCGTCAATAATGAAGTGTTGTTCTGTGCATTCTGAACCTGTTCTCTTAAATACTCCTTGGACACGGTAACGCCCAAACTTGGATTGCTCTTTATCCAACATTCTTCATCATTGAAAATATCATCTTCTTCATCTTGGGTATATATCGCAATGAATTGACCATCATCGGTTTTCAGGCCTGAAAGTATCTCCAAACACGTTTGCCGATATTCATAACAAAATAGGTACTTATTAAATCCCGCTGTTGTGATAATTGCGGCCAAACAGTTATCGTTATATCGTGCCCCTTGGCCACTTATCATAACGTCCCAAGCCTTGGAGTCGGGCTGTTCATGAGCTTCATCCAAGACGTAAAAACTTGGTGAGTAGCCGTCTTTGCCCCCATTATTATTTGAGAGTACTTGAATCTTGGATTTGGTTGCGTTGAACTTGATTGAGTCTCTATACCTTTCAAAGAACTTGCCCTTGGGGTCAATTGATGAAAGGAAGTTGGAGGACATATCAAAGCAAATCTTGGCCTGTTTTGCGTTGTTGGCCACCATATAACATTCAGCGGCGGGCGTTTCTAAAAGACAATACAATGAAATAGCACTCAGAAAGGCCGTCTTGCCCTGCTTTCTTGCTAATTCTATATAGATTTTGGAAGTAACGCGTTTTTCTTTGTCGTCCTTGTAATACCAACCAAAGATTGAATATATCATCCACTTCTGATATGGGAGTAATATGAACGGTTTGCGATTGAAACGACCTGAATAGTGCTTTAATTTGGAGATGAAATTTATTACCGCGTCCGCCTTTTCAGGTCTGAAAATCAAATCATCACGTTCAAACCACGATAAATAACGCTTGCATGCTTGGATTACATACTTGCACGCGATTTGTTTGTGCTGTACAACATCAAGTGCATATTGCTTATATTTGAGAAGAGAATCAGTGCCTTTTGAATCACTCTTCTCCTTCATAAGAATTTGAGGTTAATGCGCTGATGAAATCTTCTGCGCTTATATCTTCATTGTTTTGTTCCTTGGGCTTGCAACGCTCTTTGTAATATGGATTTGCCCCTATTACATTCAGTATGCGCATATTACTTGAGACAAGTTCCTTCAACGTGGTTAATAGGGGGTGTCGCTTTGCGCCGTTGTCAGAATACTCACAAAGTCCCCGTTCTTGGATTTGTTTCTCACATTCCTTTTGAAGTTTGTATTGCATTTTGAACGTGTCCATGAGGTAGTACCATTCAGGAAGAATTTGAACATCTCCATTCTCATCTACTTCACCATATCTCTCTATAAGCCCCGCAAGCAAAGCGTCTGAATAGCTGTTTGCGGAATTAGGTTTTCCTGATTTCTTCATTGTCGTTTTTTTTATTTGTCCTTTATAATAATAAATAGCGCGATTCTCGGTTTTTTCCAAGAATCCGTGATATTTGGTGCGTTTTTGTGCGTTTTTTTCCTCTTGGTCATTTCCTCCATATAAGCGTTTTATTTGCCCTCCTGAACGTTCCACGCTTGGAATGAGATAATGCAATAGAACGGATATAAACGTTGATACATCGGGTATCGTTGGATATAATGATATATTGCAATCTGCGATTGTTGTATTGCTCATCTCGTTATAGGTTTTATATAGGGTCTTACTTTCAAGTATTACATTCATGAACTCGTTTCACTCATCATTCATGTATGAACTCGTTTTCACTCGTTCATGTGTACTTGTATCTTGATAATCGGTTATCCTTGGATATGTATTGCTATGATTGATATAATCCATATATGGAATAACCCCCTATGTTATACCAACGTTCCACGTTGTTATAATCCATAGGTTGTTTTTATTGTAACTCGCTTCACTCGTTGGTTAGTCCGTTATACCTACAAGGGTGTTACTTATCGTTGGGTTGCGCTTGACCGATAATCTGATTTTATTATATAGAGGCTGAGAGAGAAGAATGTTATATCAGAATCAGAAAATCGGTCAAAACCGATATACAAAGAAAAACCACCACACGTTATAAACGCATAGTGGTACAAACACATATATAAAAACTAAGTGGTCATCTTTCTCTCCTTCAATCGACTTTGTAAAGTAGAAAGCGCGATTGAAATTCCCTTCTCTTGCAACTTCTTCAAGAGTGCCCGTTGGGTAATATCAGGATTATCCTTTAGAACTTCTCTAATCGCTTTCATCTGCATGCCTACTTTGGTCATTTGTTTCTCCTGAGTGAATTTCATTACTCTATAGTAGAAGTTTTCCATCCAAGGAAGAGTAATTTTCAGACGTTTTGTTTTGTCGTTCTTTTCTACAATCGCAAGGGCTTCTTGGGGGCTTTCTTGTCCTGAAACAACTGAACAAACCAATTCCTTTTTTACTTGGGATAATAGGGTGGAATAACCGTAACTTCTGTTCTGCTTACTCTTTTTGATGATGATTCCCGATTTGAGCACTGAGCATTTACGCAAAAATGAAAGGCGATCAGCATATTCCTTTTTAATCTCTTCTGTTGTCATTGTGGCCGCGCATTCCATTGCTGAAACAATTGCATGTTGGTCAAGCAAACCTTTTGAATCCACGTTTTGCTCTCTGATTTTTAATAATAGCCTAAAAGCCACGCGGTTTATATCCGCTCCTTGATTTATAAGCATTGAAATTGCCAATTCACGCATGAACCAATTCTTAATGCTTTCTGAGGACGATTCCGAGAAATGCCCGTTGTGAATCCAATAAGGTAACGCAAAATAATTCTCATCTGTATATTGGTAGGCAATCCCTGATTCAGGAGAAAGAAGCCATTCATTGGGCTTTTCATAGCGATAATTTTGCCACCCTTTGAAATATGTGTTTTGGTACTTCTCAAAAAATACAGCGTCTGAATCTCCAAGGAAACTTTTAATCATATTGAAATCGATAAAAGGAGCATTCTCTCTATTCTTTGCCGTCTTTTTGGCCTTGTGAGCGTGTTTCACTTCCTTCTCCTCAACATCATTCATATCAAACTCTTGAAACTCATCAGAGGAGATAATTTCATTGTATGTGTACAGCTTATTAGTGTTCCCCTTCTCATTTGGCATAAACGACCCAAAAAGCATTTGGCAGGGGTTATTACAAGTGTCGATTGCGACATTTTTCCCCTCTGCTGCTTTGACACAGACGGAATTTAGAAATTTGCCCGTTGTCTGTGCTTGGATATAGTTCAATGGTTCATCAAAGAACCAAAGGAGATGAAAGCGACGAGCACCGTTCTTATCATCGCTATATGAGGAATAATAGCACGTTGGCTTATATTCTTCATGGATTAAAGAAGTAAATTCAGTTGCGCCAATATCTGAACCATCACAATCCACAAACACAAAATGCGTTGAAATGAAATTATCAGCTTTCTTCTCGTGCATTCTTAGGTTATCCCCTTTGTGCTTATAATTTGCGCATAGACAACGCCCCATGCATAATAAAGCGAGCGTTTGTCCTACATTTAGATTATCATGTTCTTGAAAGGTGATTTTCCCAACGTTTTCTTTGGGTTTGGCCTGATAGGCCACAGTACTTAAATTATTTCTCATATCGTTGTTTGTTATTTTTCAACAAATAAATAGTTGTTATATATATAAATTATACTCACAACGAGATGAAAAGTCAAATTTTTCCACAAAAAAATGCCCAAATCACCAATACTTGGCAACTTGGGCGTGAAAAAAACAACTGATATGAATGAAATAACGCCGTCACGGCGTGAATTTTTTATTTGAATGTGGGGCTTTTACCCCGCTTTAGTTCCTGATGCGTGCGTTCATGGCATGCCATACACAGCGATTGGAGATTGGAAAAGTCAAATCCATACTCTAATATCTGCAAATCATCGATTGCGCGCGATATTGGAATGATATGGTGAATCTCTTGTACCTCAGTAGTGCGCCCTTCTGACAAACAACGCTCGCATAGAGGAGAAATCATTTTTTTAGCGGCCACTAATTTGCGCCAATGAGAGGTATTGTAAATCAAGCGTTGAATTTTTGCTTGTAGTCCATGTTTCTTTCTGCTGTTATCCCTTTTCTTCTTGTTATTGGGCTTGTTTATAGTTGGCATTGTCATCTCCTCCTTTATTATATTATACTGCGTTCTTGGGTAAAATCCAAATCAAAACGCCTCAAAAAAAATGGGATTATATTTGTTCTGTGTCTTTCCCTTCAATAGAAACTCATACTTTGAACGCACACTTGAATCAAGATATATCATTCTCGCGGTTTTCAATGGTATGTTCAAAATCAGCTCATTTATATGTTTGCTGTCAATCTTGTATTGGGTCTTCTTGCAAATCATATAAGTAAAATGGGGCTTTTCCTGATTGTGTGTATTTGATTGCTCAATAAAAGGAAGGCCGCTGTTATTATCAATGCTGAAACGTTCAATATCAAAATCATTGGGGTGTTCCCACTCAAAATTATTTTGGGGCTGCTTCCAATTCTTGATTGTTATATGACCTTTCAACCAATCGAGATTAAACAAGAAAACCGCTTCCACCTTGGATTTATCCTCATTTGTATATATCTGAACATATCTAAGATTAGCGTCTTTGTTGTGCTCTTCAAGATAGCGTTTAATCTTTAGTATTTTCCTGATTGATAGTTCAGAATAGGGGAAACGCTCTAATGTACCCGCTGCCTTATGTCGAGATTTTATCTCATATTCCACAACGTGTTCTTTTCCTTTATAGAATAGAATTGCACCCGCGTCCGTGTTGGTATATTGTGCGTGCTTATCAAAACGCTTTATTTCAACGTTGTTTGTAGGCAGCCATGCACCAAGTATTTTTTTAGTTGTATTGAAGTCAAATTCTTCTTGTGCTTCAATGCGTCTTTCTTCTGCTGCACTTGTCATCTCTTCTCATCATTATCCTCATTATCATAAATAAGAATTGCCACGGCAAAACCGAGGATTAAAGAGACTATTGAATTTACTGCATTGCCTGAAAATAGTACTACCACCCAAGGCAGATTAAAAAATTGAAGGCTGCAAAATGCCACGCATAAAATCACAGCGACTATAAGTAAGTATTTGAGCATATTATATATTATTTTCTTTATATATAAATAGTGCGATAACGAGAAAATGCACGCATTGAGGAAGAAAAACGAGAAAAAAAGTGCACAAAAAAACCTCTACACCTCCCAATTGGGAAATATAGAGGAGAAAATAAAAAGAAAAAAATATATATGCGCGCCTTACATGAAGGCTGATTTTATATCATCGCGGTTGCTTGTTGTTGTAGCTGAAAACCGCGCAACGCCTCAGCCCGTCGATTTTCACGCTTTGAATTGTCGTCCAAATAGTGTTTGTATGTGGTCTTAAAATCGCGGTGTCCTGAAACGGCTATTATTTGAGCTTCTGAAAGGCCACGTTGGAATGCGAGACAGCACCAAGTTGCGCGCCCACTATGCGATGAAATAATGCTCCACTTACTAATCTTATTATAAATAGTGCGTCCCTCTTGTTTTTTACCCACAACCACCTCTTCATCTTCAATTTTTTCTTCCTGAACGAGTTGAGAAAAGAAATTTTGAAGGCACTGATTCATCGGTTTGTTGTTCTTTTTAATCTGCCTAAGAGCCGTGATGAATTGTTCAACGTTCTTGTTTTGAATGTATGTTTTGAGAACTTGTTGGGCTGATGTGTCGTCCTCATCAATGCAAGATATAACATCGTCCAAGGGGCATTGTTTATCGCGATATAAATCGATTAAATGAGCATATTGGTCTTCTTTCAATTGCCGATACATAAAGGGTGCAAGATTGCGATCTAATGAGAGTTTATCTACAATATCAACCACCTTGTGAGTAAGTGGAATCACAACTTTTTCATCGCATTTGCGTGTGGTCATGTCAAATAAATAGCACCCGTTTTCTTGAATCTGTTGCACAATTTCAGCACGATTCTTCTGAATGAACGATACAAGTTTGCTAAGGTCAGAATATCGCACGCAACACATGCATTGGAGGAGAAAGAAACCAATATATAAATGTTTTGTCTTGATCATTTCAATATTGTTTTTCAAGTCTTCTTTTGCTTTGGAACGATTGATTTTGCCGCGGGTGGGCGGAATCTTTACCCACTCATTAAAAACGATCTCAATCTCTTCTTCTGAGAGAATGCAGCGAGGTTTTACATCACCTTGTTTAATCTTTTCAGTGTTCACATTGAGTTTGATATTAAGCAGTTCAAGAAATGCGCTGCGAGTTGCTTTCACGATTCCATTATAGGTTGTGGGCGCATATTGGTGGGCAATATATTCAAATACCTTCTGTGCTTTTGTGCTGCTCATCTTCTTCAAGAAAGCATTGGTGATTCCAATCGTCGCTGAAAGGTAGTCGCATATTTCCTGAACGTTGTGTTTGCTGAAAAGGCCTTTTTTCAACGGCTGCTTGAAATACACAACACTAAGGGCATTGAGAAATCGTGCAATTTTTGCACTCTTAATCGCTTTCACAACAAAGCGCTCGAGTATTGTGATTTCTTCTTGTGTCGTCCCCTGAATGATTGCTTTTATCTTCTCATCAAACGTGTCAAGGTCAATTTCTGTTTTGGTTGTGTTGGCCTCAAAAACTACATCATCAATTTTGCGCCTGATTGTGTCGAGGTGGATTGCCAATTCACGCATTTCCAAAAAGGGTTTTGTACCTTCTTCAAAGTCGCTTATAATAGGCTTTCCTGATTTTGAGAATAGAGATGGTAGAATTTTCTTACCCGTTGAAAGGTAAATCGGTTCTCTTTTCCACGATAATTCAACGCTCGCATATATGCTGCACGGCTTTTCTTTCTTGGAATTGGAACTTGATTTGCGCAAAACAAACTTGGTTGTTGCTTCAAAGAACTGCATTTCAATATAAATTTAATCTGTGAATAGATGTTTTTCAACACGCTCAAAAACGACTCAAAATCCCATGAAAACCGCCCAAAAATGGGTATCTGTCGGGAAATCTGTCCTCTTGTCGTGTTAATTCACTACAATTATACTGAACTACAGTTGCGTAAACCAAGGCTAAAAGGTTGATATAACAACATTTAGTATTTGCGCAAAAACCATGATTCACCCGATTCTTGTCGGAAAATCTGTGTTTGAATGTCTGTTTTTTGTCCATTTTGCGGGCATTTTGCGCTTCAAATGGCCATGAACAAAAACCACCTTTTTATGATTGAGTCCCCTTTATTGATGGGGGGAGTCTGAATCTTTTTTATGTTGTAAAACGTGAACTGCTCCTTTCTCCGATGAGAAGAGGGCGGCGCGGCGAGAGGAGGGAGTGCGGGGCGAAATACCCGCTGCTTTCCGTGCCGTGCCGCGGGGCGGTCAGTGCACGATGGAGGTTTGCGGATGGCGCACGCCGGAAGCCGTGCGCAAGAAGGCCTTGGCGGTGCCGAAGTTCAGATTCATGTCGAGCCGAACGGGGAGATGGTTGGCGTCGTCGGTGATGTAGAAGCGAACGATTTCCTTTTCCTTATTGTCCTTGAGTTCCATGAATGAGAACACCAAACAACGATAAGTAATGTCGGAGTGTTCCACTTTGAACGTCTTCTTTCCGCGGAACACAATGCTTTGCCGTCCGCAATCGCGCCCGTCGGCCATGATGAAATTGCGGCGTTGACCCACGTTCCAGCCCGTCGGGTCGAACGAGCGTGCGCGCAGCATCATCGAGACCATGTCGTAAATGCACTCATTGCTCTGCAAAGTCTGCGGATGTTCCGGACCGCGGTTGGCCGAATAGCTCATCTTCACCCGGCATTTCCCTTTCGGGTAGCTATAGCGGATGGCATCCACGCGGAAGTACTTGCCTTCGTGTGCCCGCTTCGTGTAGTAGAGCGGAGTGACGTTCATATCGGTGAAACTGGTCAGGGTGTCGCGCATCACGAATAGCTTGTCCGCCCGCTTGTTGGTCGAGGTCGTGAGATACGTGCGGTAAGCGGGTTTGCCTTCGAAGGTGGTTTTTCGAATGCTCCATTGCGCGTGCCCCACATTGATCCAAACGAATGCCCAGTTGAAGTATAAATCGTAGTTCAGCGTTTCGCCGTCCTGAAATGCCGTGTTGCCGGAGCCGCATTGCGCCGAGGCCGAGGAGACACTGAGCCAGAGGCCGAGAAAAAAGAAGAGAAATCGTTGCATGTCATCAAATTTGTGGGGTGCTCTGCGTCGAGTGGGCGGCGCGGACGCCTGATCTCGTGTCGGCACTCATTATTTATATATAAAGGTGTGCGAAGTGCTTGTTGTGGGCTCAGCTTTTGGGAGTTTTTCCCACCTGCGAGAGCTGATAGCTGTTCCACACGTTGTGAAAAATGCTGTAGAATCCGCCTGCAATTGAGCTGACGGGATCAAAAAACGTGTAGCCCGCCCAAATGGCGAAGACCGTATTCTTTTGTCCCAAGGCCTGTGCCGGCGCAATCGGTTCGCCGATGCGCAGTCCCACGCGGCGTCCGAGGGCAAATTGCGCGGTGCAGGTGATGAGGGCAGCCAACCCGATGCCGAAGAGCACCGACAAAGGGGCGTCGGTGTGCACCAAGGCGTGAGTTGAAGAGGTGATGGCCAGTGTCAGACACACGGCCCAGAGGTAGAACGCGAAGTCCTTGAGTTGCAATAGCCTTTGGTGCATGCGTGGCAGCCAGAGGCGCACCGCCCATGCGGCCAAGAAAGGACAAATGAGCATGGGAAAGACGCGAGCCAGGATCATGGCAAACGAAGTGACGAAGTCCCGCCCGCCGTGAGGGGCCACCACCGAAACGACGGCGGGGATGAGCAGCGCGGCGAGGAGATTGATGAGCATCGTGTAGGTGGTCACCCCCTCGATGTCCCCGCCCAGCTTGCCCGTGATCACGGCGCACGAAGTGGCGGTGGGGCAAATGAGGCAGAGCATGGCTCCCTCGATCACGGGGCGCCCGCTCCACGTTGGGAAATAGTGGAGCAGAACGGCCAAAGCGGTGAAAGTCAGTGCTTGGAAGGCGAGATGCTGAGCGTGCCAGTGGCGTAGGCGCAGATGGCGCGGATCGATCTTGCAAAAGGTGACGAACAGCATGGTGAAAATGAGCCACGGTTGTACGAATTTCACCGCCGAAATGGCTTCTTTCTCATAGGTCGGGCCGAAGGGTAGGGTCATCCAACCGAAATAGAGGAGGACGCCGAGTGCGATGGCGAAGGCCAACATCCACGAGCGGAGGAAACGGAGGAGAGCTTCAGCAGACATACAGTGAGAACAGTTAGGATTGGGCTTCGAGCGCCAACATTTCGTCGCGCAACTGCGCAGCAGTCACAAAATCAAGTTGTTCGGCGGCACGCTTCATGGCCGTGCGCAGGGTTTCGATGCGGGCGGCGCGCTCTTCGGCTGTCATCTTTCCGGCCTTTTCTGCAGCCTTTTCCTGCGAAGCGTTGCGCGCGGTGCCGTACTTCGCGGGACTTTCGGCAACCCGAGAGGGGGAGTTGGCGTGCGCAGCGGCGTAGGCCACGCTGCTCAACCCGTGGCGCGGTTCCACTTGCTGTGCTTCTGCGCGCTCCTTGCCCAACTGGCCGAGCTGGCTTGGCGCGCTGTTTTTCTTCACCTGCGTGGGCGTGATGCCGTGTTCTGCATTGTAGTTCATTTGTTTGAGGCGGCGGCGATTGGTCTCGTCGATGGTGAGCTGCATGCTGCGCGTAATTTTTTTTGCGTACATGATCACACGCCCATTCACGTTGCGCGCGGCGCGGCCCGCCGTTTGTGTCATGCTGCGGCGGTCGCGCAGAAAACCTTCCTTGTCGGCATCGAGAATCGCCACGAGGGCCACTTCGGGCAAGTCGAGACCTTCGCGAAGTAGGTTCACCCCTACCAGCACTTGGTAGACGCCGGCGCGCAGATCTTCCATGATTTGCACGCGCTGCAAGGTGTCGACGTCCGAGTGGATGTAGGCCGTGGCGATGCCCAAGCCCAGGAGGTATTCAGACAACTCTTCGGCCATGCGTTTGGTGAGGGTGGTCACCAGCGTACGCTCGTCGTGCGAGATGGCAATGCGGATTTCTTCGAGCAGGTCGTCGACCGGGAAATCGGTGTCGCGCACCTCGATGGGCGGATCGAGCAGACCCGTCGGGCGAATCACCTGGTCGACGTACACACCGCCCGCTTCGGCGAGTTCATACTCGTCGGGGGTGGCGCTGACATAGATGACTTGGTGGGTGAGTTCGCGAAACTCTTCGAATTTGAGCGGGCGGTTGTCGAGCGCGGCGGGGAGTCGGAAACCATAGTTCACCAAACTCTCTTTGCGCGAGCGGTCACCGCCGTACATGGCGCGGATTTGTGGCACACTGACGTGGCTTTCGTCGATGACCATGAGAAAGTCTTTCGGGAAAAAGTCGAGCAGACAATAGGGGCGCATGCCGGGTTGGCGCCCGTCGAAGTAGCGCGAATAGTTTTCGATGCCCGAGCAGTGACCGAGTTCGCGGATCATTTCGAGATCGTAGTTCACGCGTTCTTCCAGACGTTGGGCTTCGAGGAGTTTGCCCTGCTCTTTGAAGAGGGCTACTTGCGCCACCAGATCGTCTTGGATCTGACGAATGGCCAAATCTTGGCTTTCTTTGGTGGTCATGAAGAGGTTGGCGGGATAGATCTTGTACTCGTCGAACGAACCGAGGCGGGCTCCCGTCACGCCGTCCACTTCTTCGATGCCATCGATCTCGTCGCCCCAGAAATTGATGCGCAGCACATCGTCGGCATAGGCCAGAAACACATCGACGGTGTCTCCTTTCACCCGGAAGTTGCCGCGCGTGGGCGCCAAGTCGTTGCGCGTGTAGAGCGAATCGACGAGGCGGCGCAACAATACGCTCATGGCGATGGTTTGCCCCGTGCGCAACAGGATGACATTCTCGTAGAACGCGGCGGGATTGCCCATGCCGTAGATGCAACTCACCGACGACACCACCACCACATCTTTGCGTCCGGAGAGGAGCGTGGAGGTGGCGGCGAGTCGGAGCTTGTCCAGATCGTCATTGATGGCCAGGTCTTTCTCAATGTAGGTGTCGGTCGACGCGATGTAGGCTTCGGGCTGGTAGTAGTCGTAGTAAGACACGTAGTATTCCACGGCGTTGTGCGGGAAAAAGCCCTTCATCTCGGTGTAGAGCTGGGCGGCCAGTGTCTTGTTGTGGGAGAGAATGAGGGTGGGGCGCCCGATTTCGGCGATGACGTTGGCGATGGTGAAGGTTTTGCCCGAGCCGGTCACGCCAAGCAACACCTGCGCTTCTTCGCCGGCGCGGATGCCTTGGGTGAGTTGGCGGATGGCTTCGGGCTGATCGCCCATGGGTTTGTAGGGAGAGGTGAGTTGAAATGCGGGCATGTCGTTGAGTTCTTGTGTGGGAAGGCACGCGGCGACGAAACGGCGTGCGGGGCCTTGACGGCGAAGTTACGAAAAAGCGGCGGAGTGACAAACGCTTTTGAATCGCGGGCGGTGCGAACAAAAATAAACGCGGAGGCCGGCAGCGAAAAACGGGAGGAAATCGAACGATTTCCTCCCGTTTTTCGAGAATTGCTCCCCGGTTTTTCCAGCGGAGAGCGTGTGGTGCGGACTCAGTGGCGGGGTGGGGTCAGCGCCCTCCGACCGTACCGGCAAATTCGCGGTAGGCGCTTTCCATCACGGCCGTTTCGCGCGGATACTTTCGCGCGGCGGCTTTTTTATAGTGGCTCAGTGCGGCGGCCAACCATGGATCTTTGCACGGATTTTGCCAGTAGCATTGCCAAAAGAGGCGTTGTTCGGCCGGCGTGCGGCGCGACAGTAGGCGGAAGAGGGCGAGCGGCTGCTTGTCGGCGAAGGCTTTGAGCTCGCTTTTCAGATAGCTGGGCATGTCGGCCTCCCATTCGCCGCCGGTAAACAGGTCGATGAGCCGATCGGCTCGCTGGTCGAGGGGCACAGCGGGCAGTCGGGTCCAAAAGGCCGTGGAATAGTTGGGCCCTTCGGTGTAGAGATTGGCGGGAATGAGTTCGGGGTTATAGCCGAAAAGCACCTCGAGCTCAAAAAACGTCTTCGGGAAGGCTTCGAAAAAGGCCTTTTGCCGTGCGGTGTCTCCCGGTTGTTGGAGCAGGGCGGCGTAGGCGGCCGACAGTTTTTGCTGGGCCGGTGAGGTCCCGGCAGCATTTTGGGCGGAAGCGGCGGTGGCACCGGCGAGAAGGAGGAGCGATAGGCAGAATTTTTTCATGGTGAAATGCGTTTTGGGGGGTGGATAAATGTGAAGTGGCGGGTGTCGTAATTGCCACGGCGCAAATATAATGATTTCCGTGGAACCCTCGGCAAAAAAAAGTTAAAAAAACGACGCGCACCCGGGCGGGTGACGCGTCGATTCCGTTTTCAAGGTGTCATTCAGACAAGGCCAAAAGATTGGTCGAGGGGGGATGTCGACAAAGTTAGGAATTTCTTTTGACCTTGCAAAATTTTTCAATATGCCCTGCGGCATATCCAAATTTAGATTCGGTCTAACACGGTGGAAATCAGCGTGTCGATCGAATTTTTATAATTCGGATTTGCTTTACCTTCCACACGATTGGCCACCACCATGCAGCAAGTCATGGCTTGGTGTCCCATGAGACGGGCGAGTCCGGCGAGGGCGCTGCTCTCCATTTCGAAGTTGGTGATGCAAAGGTCGCCGTGACGGAAGGCCATGATCTTGTCGTTGGCTTGCGGATCGGCGAGGGGCACGCGCAGACGGCGACCTTGCGGCCCGTAGAAGCCACCGCAGGCGATGGTGACTCCGCGTACCATGTCGGTGCCCGCCACGCGGTCGAGCAACTCGGCGTCGTTGTCGATGCAATAGGGGTGGGCGATGCATTGCGTGCCCGTCCAGTGCATGGCTTCGAGGAAAGCGCGCTCAAAATCGAGGTCGCAAACTTCGTTGCGGCCCGCATAGAAGTTGAGCAACCCGTCGAAACCGAGACTCTTTTGCGAGGCGATGAAAGTGCCCTCGGGCGTGTGGCGCTGCAAGCCTCCGCAGGTGCCGACGCGCACCAGGGTGAGGCGGCGGAAGGTGGGGCGTTCGGTGCGAGTGGCAAAGTCGATATTGGCCAAAGCATCGAGTTCGTTGACCACAATGTCGATGTTGTCGCACCCGATACCCGTGGAAACCACCGTGAGACGCTTGCCTTTGTAAGTTCCGGTCACGGTGCGGAACTCGCGGCTCTCGACTTCGCACTCGCGATGCTCGAAGTGTGAGGCAACCAACTCGACGCGGCCGGGATCGCCCACGAGTATTACTTTGTCGGCCAGCTGTTCCGGACGCAGATGTAGGTGGAACACCGAACCGTCGGCGTTGAGAATGAGTTCAGATTCGGGGAAATGGAGGTTGTTCATGGCTTTTTCTATAATAGGGATTAGAATTTGATGGAGCGATGTGGGGGAGACACTCAAGGCTGTTCGGCTTGGCGAATGGCTTTGGCGAGTGTTTTGAGATCTTGGTGCAGGCGGCTCAATGTCAACTCGGTGCGGCGCAGAATTTGGGCGTCGGTTTCATTCCGTTGTTGGGCATAGCGGCGCTCGGCTTCTTCGCGAAGGCGAGCCGTGGCGCGGGCTTGTTCGGTGAGATCGAGCCATTGTGCGGCGAGTCGGCGGCCGGTTTCACTGCGAAAGTCGGAGAGCGAAGTGGCCAATCGGGTGTCGTCGATCACAAACGTGAAGTCCGGCGGCGCGGCTTCGGCGCTTTGGTGCTGCTGTGCGGAGAGCCATTGCCGATGTTGGGCGATGCGTGCCGATTGGCCCGCCTGCGATGCGGCGACCGAGAGGAGGGCGGCAGCTTGGCGGCGGGCTTGTTGGTCGTCGGTGGCGAGTTCTTCGAAATTCGGAGTGTCGAAAAGGAAGGTGTAGCGGCACACGTGCCCCGCAGGTTGGCGACGAGTGGTGAACAGATAGCCTTGGCGCGTGCCGGCGTCGAGCACATAGCAGAGGTCGTCTTCGGGAGAATTGAAGGGCATGCCGAGGCTGACGGGGCGAACGAACCGACGCGTGTCGGGATTGTAGCGCGTGATGTAGAGATCGCGCCCGCCGATGCCGCTGTTCACGCTATGGGCTGAAAAAATCAACGTGATGCCGCCGTCGGAAGTGACGAAGGGGAAGTCGATATCGGCAAAGGTGCTGTCGATGCCCTCCAGCGGTTCGGGCTGACTCCAGTGATTGCCGGCTTTGACCACGCGATAAAGGCGCCGCGGTTGGCCGGCGGGCAGAATTGCTTCAGTGCCGAGGGCGTTGACAAAGGCGGTTCCGCAATGGGGAAGCCCGGTGCCGAGCGTGGAACCCGCAACGAGCCGGCCGGCATCGGGAGAAAGCGCCAAACTGTCTAACCAATGGGCGCGTTCGAGCGAGATACTGTCGAGCAGGACGAGGTTTTTCGTGGCATCCATGAGTTCGGCAGCGCGATGCACGCGGTTGAGCGCGGCATTGAGCGAGTCTTTGACCGTGGGGGAGGAGGCGGCGGCGATTTCGCTCTTGATTCGCTGCTCGGCAGTCGGCCAATCATAGGTGGCAATGGCGTCGATTGCACTGCGAACCGAGACTGCCGCGCCGTGAGTGCCCGAGGTGCGTCGCGGCGTCGGCGAGGTTTTGCGGCGTTGAGCCGAGAGTGGTTGAGCTGCGTGGAAGAAGAGCAGCGCAAACAGGGAGAGGAGGGACAACAGTCGGGTCATGGCAGAAAAGGGTTGTGGTGTCGCTCGTGTCCGATGGTGGTTGCACCGCCGTGCCCGGGGAGTACTTGTACGTCGTCGGGGAGCGTGAGGAGTTGGGTGCGGATGGAGTGGATGAGCAGGTCGTGTTTTCCGCCCAAATCGGTGCGACCGATGCTTTCGGCAAAGAGGGTATCGCCGGAAAAGAGCACTTTTTCGTCGGGGGCGTAGAAGCAAACGCCGCCGGGCGTGTGACCCGGCGTGTGCAACACGCGGAGGGTGTGGTGGCCGAGGGGGAGTTCCGTCGCGCAGCCGGGGGCGCCGATGGGCTCGAAGCGTGCGGGGACAGCAAAATCGGGGCAACTGCGCAGAAAGTGTTCGGCGTGGCGCGCGGCATGTGCCAAAAACGGTTCGTCGGCCGGGTGCATGCAAGGGGTGAGCCCGTAGGTTTCGGCCGCCCATGCGCAGCCAAACACGTGATCAAAGTGCCCGTGCGTGAGTAACAGCAGGGTGGGGCGGAGTTGTTGCGCAGTGATGTAGTCGGCAATGGCCTTTTGCTCCTCGGGGAAGAGGGCGCCGCAGTCGATGATGGCTGCTTCGCCCGTGGAGTCGGACACAATGTAGGTGTTTTCCTGAATGGGATTGACGGTGAAACCTTGTATTTTGAGCATAGCGGGATCAGAGTGTGACGTAAGCTACTTTTTTGGTCTCGAAAAACTCCTCTTCGAAGTAGGTGTGCAGGGGCCAAACGTCGCAGCAGTGCTTGAACGGACGCATTTCCTGCTGGATGTCGCCGCCTTTGAGGCAGATGAGGCCGTTGGGCAGGGAGTTGCGCTGCTCGTGGTGCACGTTTTTGCGCACCAAGCGGACCAAATCGCCCATTTGCATCACGGCACGGCTCACCACAAAGTCGTATTTCTCCTTTTCTTCGATGACATTCTTGTGAGAGGTGCGCACATTGGAGAGTTGGAGCGCATCGGCCACGGCCTGGGCCACTTTAATTTTCTTGCCGATGGAGTCGAGCAAATGAAATTGGACTTCGGGAAAGAGAATGGCGAGCGGTATGCCGGGAAAACCGCCGCCGGTGCCGATATCCATCACGTGAGTGCCGGGACGGAAGCTGATGACTTTGGCAATGCCCAGGGAGTGGAGCACGTGATGCGGGTAGAGATTGTCGATGTCCTTGCGGGAGATGACGTTGATCTTGGCGTTCCAATCACGATAAAGGGCATCGAGGGCGGCAAACTGCTGTTGTTGTTGCTCGGTGAGCTGGGGAAAATAGCGAAGAATCTGTTCCATCAGGCTTCGTTTTGGGGATTGTCCTTGCGGGGTGCGCGCGAACGGTTGTTGCGTCGGGCGGTGCGTTGCGTGTCAGCGCTCTTTCCGTTGGAGGCTGCCGGGGCGGCGTTTTTGTCCGCCTGTTTGTCGCGACCTCCTCCGCGATGAGGTTTGCGGTGCTCGTTTTTTCCGTGCGATTTCGCGCCCTTGTGGTCTCGTCGATCAGATTTCGAACCGTTGCGACCGCGTCCGCGCGATTTTTCATCGGCGGGTTCCGGTGCTTTGCAGCCTTCGGGCAGCGGATTGCGGGGAATTTTGGTCTCGAGCAGGCGTTCTATTTTGTTGAGCGAGAGACGATCTTTCTCGCCGATGAGGGTAATGGCACGTCCGGCGCGTCCGGCGCGAGCCGTTCGGCCGATGCGGTGCACGTAGTCTTCGGGGTCACGCGGTGCATCGTAGTTGATGACCATTTGAATGTCGTCGATGTCGATGCCGCGGCTCACGATGTCGGTGGCAATGAGGATGTCTATCTTGCGCTGCTTGAAGGCCAGCATCACTTCGTCGCGCTCGCTCTGCTCAAGATCGGAGTGCATGGCGGCGCAGTTGAAGCCGCGGCGTTTCAAAATGACGTTGAGTTCCTTGACCCGCTGCTTGGAAGAGATGAAAACAATGACGCGCTCGGGTTTGCCTTCGGAGAAAATGTGCTTGAGAATGGGCGTTTTGTCGTTATCGCGGCAGATGTAGATGCTTTGATCGATTTTCTCGGCAGGTTTCGAGACGGCGATTTTGATTTCGACGGGATCGTGCATGACTTCGCGCGCCATCTTGGCGATTTCGGGCGGCATCGTGGCCGAGAATAGGATCGTCTGCCGATGGGCGGGGAGCTGCTTGATGATGGTCATGATGTCGTCGAAGAAACCCATGTCGAGCATGCGGTCGGCTTCGTCGAGAATGATGTGCGTGGTGCGCGAAAGATCGAGATTCCCCAGTTGGAGATGCGAGATGAGGCGGCCGGGCGTGGCAACAATGATGTCTGCGCCCTGGGCAAAGGCTTTGCGTTCCTGTTCGAAGCGGATGCCGTCGTTGCCTCCGTAGACGGCAACGCTGTTGGTGCGCGTGTAGTAGGCGAAACCCTGCAAGGCCTGGTCGATCTGCTGGGCCAACTCACGTGTCGGCGACATGATGAGGCAGTTTACGGCGTCCTGCGGGTGCGGTTGTTCGCACAAGACGGAAAGCATCGGGAGGAGATAGGCCGCGGTCTTACCGGTTCCGGTCTGTGCGATGCCGATGAGGTCTTTGCCTTCGAGGAGATGGGGGATGCAACGAGCCTGTACGGGGGTGCACTTTTCGAAGTGCATGTCCCAAAGTGCGTCGAGCACGTCTTCGCTGAGGGGGAGGTCTTCAAAATAGACGGGGCTTTCGGCCGTTTGTTCCGCGTTTTCGGCAGAAACCTTCGCGTTTTCGTCTGTTTGCTCCGCGTTTTCCGGAGCCGGTGCTGCAGATTCGGCAGTTGGTTGCGCAGGAGCAGTGGCTTGCTCCGCGGTCGTCGTGGCGGAATCTTCTATTTCAGTGTGAACCGTGCCGGTTGTGGCTGTGGGTTGGGGATTTTCGGCCGTTTGCCGGAGATCGTCGGTGGAAAGTTCGTGTTCGGACATATATATAAGTGGTGCGTCGCTGCGAAGCAGAGATCTTTTAAGAGGTGATTATTGGGGAGTGCGTCGATAGAACCAAAGGGCAATGAACGCGAAGAGGATGTTGGGCATCCAAACGGAGAGACCGGCCGGCCAACCGGCGTTGGTGGCGAAGGAGGCGGCCACCGTTTGAAGCATGATGTAGGTGAAAGTGAGGGCCAAACCGATGCCGATGCTCGTGCCCATGCCGCCTTTGCGCTTTTCGCACGAGATGGATACGCCGATGAGCGTGAGAATGAAAGCAGCCAGGGGGGTGGCAAAGCGTTTGTGGTATTCGACTTCGAAAGTGCTGATGCCGGCAGCGCCGCGCAGGCGTTGGCGATCGATGAAGGAGCTGAGTTCAGGCACGGTCATGGTTTCCTGCATGCCTTTGATGTAGAAAAAGTCTTTCGGCTCCATGATAATCGTGGTATCGAGCTTATCTCCGCTCTTGATCTTCTCGCGCGAGCCGCGAAGGGTGCGCTGCATGTAGCCGTGGAGGGTCCAAGAATATTTGTGGTCCGCAAGCGTGTCGTATTGGATGGTCTCTGCGGTGAGACGCGACACGAGTTTCTTCTCCGAAAACTTGTCGAGCGAGAAACCCGAGCCGGATTTCGTGCGATTGTCGAAGTGGGCGATGTAGGCCACCACGCCACTGTCGACTTGCATTTGGATGTTGTCGGCTTCGTCGACCGTGAGTTGCTTTTTGATATACTTGTTTTCGAAATTCACGCGCGCTACGTTGCCTTGGGGGATGATGTAGGCACCCAAAGCAAAGGAGGTGGCGGAAATAATGGCCGCCCCCATGAAGAAAGGCCGGAGCAAACGTCGGAAACTCATGCCCGCGCTTTTCATGGCGATGATTTCTGAGCGATTGGCCAGCTGGGTGGTGAAGAAAATCACGGCGATGAAGACAAACAGCGGCGAGAACATGTTGGAGAAGTAGGGGATGAAGTTCGCATAGTAGTCGAACACCACTTCGTGCCAGCGGGCGCCGCCGTTGGTGAGCTTGTCGATTTTCTCGTTGAAGTCGAAGATAATGGCAATCGTGATGATGAGTGCCAACAAAAAGACGTAGGTGCTGATGAAACGCACGAGGATGTAGCGATCGAGGCGCTTGAAACCGATGAGACGGAGGAACAAGCGCCCGACAGATAGCAGCAGTCGTGCGATGAAACGGAGCAAATACCACGGCGATAGGAAGAAATGGCGCGCGGCTTGGCGCAGCGTGCGTCCCCATTGCCGTTTGCGTTTCGGTGTGGCGGGAGCGCTCGCGTCCGGCTCGGTGGTGGCGGAAGCCACTTCGCCGACGGGAGCCGAAAACTCGCCTTCGCCGGTATCGGTGGGCGAAGGAAGTTCCGCATCGGTCGCGTCGGTATGGGGATGCGGGAGAGTTTCGGGCGTTGCGCCGTTGTGGTCGGGCAAAAGAGCGTCTGTTGTGTCTTTGTCCTTGTGCGAATTTTCCATGCGCTGGGGGTGAGTCTTACAGTCGTTGGGCCAGACGGGGCATGACTTGGCGTTTCCACGCTGAGAAATCGTTGGCCAGAATGTGTTCCCGGGCTTGACGAACCAATTCCAGGTAGAAAGCCAAGTTGTGGATCGAGGCAATTTGGAGTGCCAAGAGCTCTTTACACTTAAAGAGGTGGTGAAGGTAAGCGCGAGTGTAGCGTTGGTCGACAGCGGCGGTACCTTCCGGATCGACGGGGCTGAAATCGTTGGCCCATTTGGCGTTGCGGAAATTGATAATGCCCTGCCAGGTGAAGATTTGGCCGTTGCGCCCGTTGCGGGTCGGCATGACGCAGTCGAACATGTCGACACCGCGTTCGATGCCTTCGAGGATGTTCATCGGCGTACCCACGCCCATGAGGTAGCGCGGGCGGTCTTGGGGAAGAATCTCGTTGACTACCTCGATCATTTCGTACATTTTCTCAGCCGGTTCGCCCACGGCCAATCCGCCGATGGCGTAACCTTCGGCATCTTTCTCGGCCATAAAGCGCGCGCTCTCGCGCCGCAAATCGGGATAAACACAACCTTGCACGATGGGAAACAGCGCTTGGTGGTAGCCGTACTTGTCTTGCGTTTCGGAAAAGCGGCGAATGCATCGATCCAACCAGCTGTGGGTGAGGTCTAAACTCTTGCGCGCGTAAGCATAGTCGGCTGTTCCGGGGGGACACTCATCGAAGGCCATCATAATGTCGGCACCGATGGTACGTTCGATGTCCATTACGCCTTCGGGGGTGAAGAAATGTTTCGAACCGTCGATGTGACTGCGAAATTCGCACCCCGCTTCGCTGAGTTTGCGGATGCCGGTCAGCGAAAACACTTGGAAACCGCCGCTGTCGGTCAGCATCGGGCGATCGAAACCGTTGAATTTGTGGAGACCGCCGGCCGCTTCGAGCACTTCAAGTCCGGGACGCAAATAGAGATGATAGGTGTTGCCGAGAATGATCTGGGCTTTTACTTCATCATAAAGCTCATGGATGTGCACGCCCTTGACGGTACCGAGTGTGCCCACGGGCATGAAGATGGGCGTTTGTATGGTGCCGTGGTCGGTAGTCAGGAGACCGGCGCGCGCATCACTGCCGGTATCGGTGTGTTGCAGCTCGAAAAGTCGGCCTTCGGTGCGCCAAGTGGGGCGGAGTGACAGATTATTTTGACTCATGATCCGGGGTGGTTGTCTTTTGAGGAGGAGTGAGATCGAGAGGATGGGACACCTTTTCGTCGAGCAATGCGATGGTCCAAACTTCTTCGACCGTATCGACGTAGTGGAAAGTGAGATCTTTGATGTAGCGCTCGGGAATCTCTTCGATGTTAGGCACGTTGGCTTTGGAGAGAATGATCTCTTTTATGCCGGCACGTTTGGCGGCCAGAATTTTTTCTTTGAGGCCGCCTACGGGAAGCACTTTGCCGCGCAGGGTAATCTCGCCACTCATGGCCAGGCGTTTGCGCACTTTGCGCTGTGTGAACACCGAGGCGATGGACGTGGCCAGCGTGATACCGGCCGAAGGACCGTCTTTCGGGGTGGAGCCTTCGGGGACGTGGACGTGAAGTTTCCAGTGATCGAACACTGCCGTGGGGATGCCGAGTTCGTCTGCGTGCGCTTTGACATATTGGAAGGCGATGGTCGCACTTTCGCGCATCACATTGCCGATGTTGCCCGTTAGCGTGAAATTATTGCCCGATGAGGCGTTGAGACTACTCTCTATGAACAGAATCTCGCCCCCCACCGGTGTCCAAGCCAACCCCGTGACAACGCCGGCCGTGTTGTTGTTTTCGTAGATGTCGCGCGTATAGATGGGCTTACCCATGATGTCTTCGATGTCGGCCGGACGGAGCGAAGACGAGGTCCCCTGTGTGGCGTCGGTTGCCGGGGATTCGAGATGGCGGACCACCTCCTTACGCACGATTTTATCGATGCATTTGGTCAATTGGCGCACGCCGCTCTCGCGCGTATAGTGTTCGATGAGGTATTCGCTCCCGGCAGGCGTGAATTTCAGGGTGAAATCCACAGAAAGGTCCTTCATGGCCTTGGGAACCAGGTGGCGGCGCATGATTTCCTTCTTTTCTTCTGTGAGATAACCCTCCACTTCGATCAGTTCCATGCGATCTAAAAGCGGACGCGGCACGCCGCTGAGCGAATTGGCCGTGGCGATGAAAAACACTTGGCTCAGATCGTAATCGAAGTCGAGGTAATTATCGTGGAACGTGTTGTTTTGTTCCGGATCGAGCAGTTCGAGCAGGGCACTCTGGGGGTCGCCGTTGTGATTGTTGCCCGAAACCTTGTCGATCTCGTCGAGAACGAAGAGCGGGTTGTTGCTTTCCGACTTAATAATGCCTTTCATGATGCGACCGCACATGGCGGCCACGTAAGTGCGCCGGTGTCCGCGGATTTCGCTCTCGTCATGCAGACCGCCGAGCGAGACACGCACGTATTTGCGGCCCAGACTTTCGGCAATGCTGCGGCAAAGGGAGGTCTTACCCACCCCGGGAGGGCCCACCAAACAGAGGATGGCGGGGCGATGTGTGGTGCTCACGCTGAGCAGTGCGAGCTGTTCGATGATGCGCTCCTTCACTTTTTCCATTCCGTAGTGGTCGCGGTCGAGAATGCGGCGAGCATGGCGCAAGTCGCAGTTGTCGGTGGTCGCTTTGCCCCACGGCAGCGAGGCAATGGTGTCGAGATAGGTCAGCGTAACGCCGTAGTCCGGACTGCCGGGATTGAGGCGGTCCAACTTTTTCACCTCCTTTTCGAAGAGCGTACGGATGTTCTCGGGCAAGGGGAGGCCTTCGATCTTGGTGCGAAGCTGAGCGCTTTCGCTGTCTTCCCCGTCGCCCAATTCGTTGTGGATGTATTTCAGCTGTTGCTGCAAGAAATACTCCTTTTGTTGCCGATCGATTTCGCGGTGCGTGCGTTCTTGAATCTGTTTGCTCAGGTCGAGCAGCTGGATTTCGCGATTGAGCAGACGCAGCAAGGCGTAAGTGCGCTCCATGAAGCTGTCTTCCAACAGCAGAAGGGCCTTTTCCTCGGTGGAGATGGAGAGATTCGTGGCCATGAAATTGATGAAAAACACCGGATTGCTGATGTTTTGCACCGCCATTTGGGCTTCCATGCCGAGCGCATCGCTCATTTTCACATAGTCGAGGGCGGCCGAGCGGAATTGTTCGCAGAGGGTCACAAATTCCTTGTCGTCATCGGCCGGAAGTTCTTCCGGAAGAGAGGTCACGGGCGCCACGATGAAAGGCTCTTGTTGGGTGAAACCTTCGTGCAACGCCACGCGGCCGTAGGCTTGAATGATGGCCGTCGTTTTTTGGTCGGGGAGTTCGATCACCCGCAGGAGTTTGGCCAGTGTGCCCACCGGGTAGAGGTCGTCAAACTGTGGGCTTTCCACCTCGGCGTCCACCTGTGTTGCCACTGCAAAATAGCCCTCATCGTCGGTTTGATTGGTGATGTGACGGATGAGTGCCATCGAACTTTCGCGTCCGATGGTCACGGTGGTCACGACACCCGGGAACAGCACTAAGTTGCGCAGCGGGAGAATGGGAAGTTCCCCGTCGTGGCGATGGGCAAAGAGGTCGCGAATGTCGCCGTCGAAGTCGGCGATGAGAGAAAAGGGGTTATGCGGTTTAGAATCTTGATTCATACAGGCGTAATGCAGTGATGCAAAGTTACGGAATGTGCGACGGGCGGCAAAATTATGGTTCGACGACTTGGTATTTGGCGAATTTGAGCAACAAATTTTTCCGTCCGGCACTTTCGAATTCGACGAGTGCTTTGGTGTTCTCGCCGCTGCCTTCGACAGACACGACTTGTCCGCGACCGAAGCGGTCGTGTTCGATGGTCTGTCCCGGCGACAGTGGAGCTTTGCCTCGGGGCGACGATGCACCTCCGCTCACGCTCGACAGCGGGCGCAGCGTGCGCGGCGTTGCGGGAGCGGGGGCCGACGTTGCGGGAGCCGACCCGGGGCGTGCGTGGGCGAAGTCCTCGCGAGAGATGCGCCCGAAGGTGGGGCGAGACTTCCCGCCGTCGAGGTCGTCGAGCAGCGCCTGACGCGAAGCGGGGGAAATGTTTCGGCCGCCGGAAGGGGAGGAGGAAGCTTCTCGCCGCACGAAGCGTTCGGAGATCTCGCGCACGAAGGGACTTTCGTCCGACTGTTCGAACGAGCCGTAGCGATAGCGGCTTTGGGCGTAGGTAAGGTAGCAAAAACGTTTGGCACGCGTCACGGCGACGTAGAACAAACGGCGCTCCTCTTCCATTTCGCGGGGGAAAAGCCGTGCCTGCTGTCCCGGGAAGAGGTTGTCTTCCATGCCGGTGACGAAGACGGCGTCGAATTCCAGCCCTTTGGCGGCGTGAATGGTCATGAGAGTGACGCGAGGCGTGCCGTCGTCCTGCTCATCGCTGTCGGTTTGCAGGGCGCTTTGTTGCAGAAACTCTGTGAGCAGCACGGGGTTGGGGGCCACTTGTGCTTCGTCTTCGGCTTCCTCATCGCGGCTGTCACGTTCGAAGGCACGGACGGCACCGAGCAATTCTTCCACGTTCTCCCGTTTGCTTTCGCCTTCCGGGCCGTCTTCTTTGTTGAGATCGGCGCGAATGCCCGAGGCATTGATGATGTCGAAGGCCAAGTCGAAGGCACTGACATTGAAGAGGCGCGAGCGAAATTCGAGAATGAGGTTGCAAAACGACTGAAGTTTGCCGAGCGTTCCTTTGGTGAGTTGCACGCCGTATTGCGCCGGTTGCTCGGCCACCGCCCACAGACTGACATCGTGTTCGCGCGAAGCTGTGAAAATCTTCTGCAGCGTGGTGGCGCCGATGCCGCGAGCGGGGTAGTTCACCACGCGCTTGAAGGCTTCTTCGTCGTAGAGATTGGTGACGAGACGGAAGTAGGAAATGATGTCCTTGATCTCTTTGCGCTGATAGAACGACATGCCGCCGTAAATGCGGTAGGGCACGTTGTGTTCGCGCAGCGCATCCTCGAACGAGCGGCTTTGTGCGTTGGTGCGGTAGAGAATGGCGATTTCGTTGTAGGGCACTTGCTCGCGACGGTGCAACCGACTGATCGTGCCAACCACTTTTGCGGCCTCTTCCTTGTCGGTCGAGGCGGGCATCACCAGAACTTGATCGCCGGGAGCGTTCTCGCTATACACCGTTTTCTCGATTTGCTCCTTGTTGTGACGGATGATGCTGTTGGCCGCCCCCACAATGTTCTGTGTGGAGCGATAGTTTTGTTCCAACTTCACCGTGACCGCCTCCGGATACTGGCGGTGGAACTGGAGAATGTTGTCGATGTTGGCTCCGCGAAAGGAGTAGATGCTCTGTGCATCGTCGCCCACTACGCAGATATTATGGTTGTCGCGCGTGAGTTGGCTCACGATGGCGTGCTGGGCATAGTTGGTGTCTTGGTACTCGTCTACCAGGATGAAGCGAAAACGCTCGGCATAGCGGCGGCGGGTTTCCTCGACACGATCGAAGAGCAGGTAGGTGTAGAGCAACAGATCGTCGAAATCGAGGGCTTTGGCCGTGCGGCATCGACGGAAGTATTCGGTATAGATGCGATGAACTTCGCCGAGATTGTCGCGGCGGTCGCGTTCCTGCGTTTGCGCATCGGCGGCATATTCTTGGGGTAGGATGAGGCGATTTTTCGCTTCCGAGATGCGCCCCGCCACGCGCGAAGGTTTGTAGGTCTTGTCGTCGAGTTTTAGCTCCTTGACGATCGATTTGATGAGTGAACGGCTTTCGCCGGCGTCGTAGATGGAGAAATTGGATTCCAACCCGATGGTGGCGCTTTCGGCACGCAGGATGCGGGCAAAAATGCTGTGGAACGTGCCGCTCCACAAGCCCCGCGAACGACCGGGACCCACGATTTGTGCAATGCGTTCGTTCATCTCGCGGGCAGCTTTGTTGGTGAAAGTGAGGGCCAACACCTGCCAGGGGGCGTAGTCGTGTTCGAGCAAATAGGCAATTTTGAAGGTGAGCACGCGGGTTTTGCCCGATCCCGCGCCGGCGATCACCAGCAGAGGCTTGTCGCAAGTGCGAACGGCCTCCCACTGGCTGGCGTTGAGTTGGGATTGCCAGAAGCTGTCGGGGCGTACCACCGGGGAGTCGGAAGGGGAGGCAGAGGTTTCAGTCATGAGATTTGCGTTGCCGAAAGTCGTGTTGGAGTTTGCGTTCGAAAAATCGTAGGCGGCGATAGAGTTCCGGGAGTTGCCCGTTGTTGCCCCCGCGTTGCGCTGTGTGGGCGGCGGTGTCGGCCGATGCGACGCGCTCAGCTTGGAGGATGGCTTCGCGGGCGGCGACAAGGTCGATGCTGTCCATGAGCAAAATGCCGTTTTCGCGGGCTGTGAGCGCCAGGGGGTGAGCGTGGCGCATGGCGCGAATGATGCGGCGCGCTCCTTCATAATCGCGAGCATTGAGCCGGCGACGGGCGTTGTCCAGGGCTTGGGCGCCGGCGATCTCGTCGTTTTGTCGATGGACGGAGATTTTAGAGGTCTTCTCGTGGCAGCCGAAGCACAGCAGGAAGAGCAAAAGGAGGGGAACGGGGAACAAACGCTGCATAGTGAGAGGTTTATTGGGGGGCTAAGTTACGAAAAAAAGACCATACGGGCTCGTTTCTGCGGCGATTTCGGACGAAACGGAGGGAAGAACGTTGGTAGCTGAAAAAATAATGAGTAAATTTGCAGTTAAACCATTATTGATTTAACCAGCCCAATGAAACAAGCTTGTTTCCAGCTTCCTTACCATATTCTCACCCCGGGTATTGATGTCTTGCCTGAGGCGGATGCGCGTCTGATCGAAGCGGCCAAAGTGGCAACGCAAACCAGTTATGCGCCGTACTCCAATTTCTGTGTGGGGGCGGCAGTGTTGCTCGAAAACGGTGAGACGGTGTGCGGCAGCAATCAGGAAAATGCCGCCTACCCGGCCGGAACGTGTGCAGAACGAACGGCCATTCATTATGCCAATGCGCAGTTTCCCGGGGTGCGTCCTCTGGCCATTGCTGTGGCCGCGCGCAAAGCGAGCGAAAATGGATTTCTCGAGCAGCCTATCAGCCCTTGTGGAGTGTGCAGACAGGTGATGATCGAAACGCAGGCGCGGTTCGGAAAGAATTTACGTGTGTTGCTCTACGGTGAAAAGGCCATTTTTGAACTCGAAACGGCTTCTGTGCTCCTACCTTTCCAGTTCGACAGCGCTTCGCTCTGATCTTTTGAGAGCGAATCGGCGCCCGGCGGATGAGTTTCGCCCGAGGGCATGAGACGGCGGGGGAGAATTTGCCGCAGCAGGGCGAGCCTCTCAAGGTTCCGCCCGATTCATCTTGTGCAGCCACTTGCCGGCAGGCAAGACCTCGGAAGAGGCTCGAAGAAAGGCGGGTGCGATGATTTCCTGCACTGAAATGAGACTCCAAAATCGGGGGAAGACTACGCCGTCTTCCCCCGATTTCGTCTGTTTTTGCCGAAGAGACAGCCGTTTCTCGCGCGCAACCGAAACAGAACCGGGGAGGGATCAAAAAAAACGCCGCACTCTTGCGCAAGAGTGCGGCGTTTTGGGCAAAAAGATGGGGGCTTTCGGATACGCATTGCGGCGTTTCGCAGAGTAGCTCCCGAGTTCAGGGCAGTGCCCTGCGGATTCGCGCCTGAAAAAACTTATTTGATGTTCTTGGGATTGACGAGTTCCGGAATTTTCAAGACTTCGTTCACCTTGATGAAGTCGGGATTCGAGATATTGTTGAAGTGAATGATGTATTTGGCGTAGCTTCGATCGCCAAAGGTGCGTTCGGCGAGCTTATAGACGTTGTCGCCCGACTTCATCTTGTGCTTGTCGTGCAAACCCACGATGAGAAAACTGCCGCCTTCCACCTGGGAATATCTTTTTGAGCGGGCAATGACTTTGTCGATTCGGGCCTGTCGTTCGGCAGCGGCCTTTTCTTCTGCCGCCTTTTGGGCAGCGGCTGCTTTTTCGGCAGCTGCTACGCTGTCTGCCTTGGCTTTGGTCAACGCAGCGCGTTGATCTGCAGACTGTGTGCCGTTTTGCGAAGTCTTGTTGTGGGACGGATTTCCACCGATGTGCGTGTTTTGGCCGTCGTCTTCCTCAGGAGCGCAGATTTGGTAGAGGGGCTGCAACCAAGCGGGGACGTTTTCGGGCGTGATCGTGCGAGTCTGGCAGAGATAGCCGAAGTAGCAGCACAAAACGAGCAGCAGCAAGAGAATAATGCCGAGAATTTGTCCCCAGGGGGTCTTCTTTCGTCTCGAACGGTGGCGACGTCTTCTTGAATGGTGCGATGAGCTTTCGCGAACTTCGTTTTCGCCTGCAGCAGTTGCCGCCGTGGTTTGTGCTGTGGAGGCGGCTACTGATTGCGGCTCGGCAACATCGGTGCTGACGGAGCCGGTGGGCGTAAGTTCGAGGGGAAGTTCTTCGGTCGAATCGGTGAGTACTTCTTTGCCGAGGCTCTCTTCTGCTGTGCAGGTGGTGGAAGTCACCGCATCGACCGCAGTCGGCGATTCGACAGTGGCGGATTGCGTCGCGCTGTCGCGGACTTCTTCGGCAGTGGACTGCGGATAGGTGAGGATGGGGGCGGCTACCGTGAGCAATTGCTCGGTGTCGGCGGTGGTTTCCTCGGGCGTCTTGTTTTCTTCTTCGGTGGGGAGAGTTGCGGACGATTCGGTTTCCGGAGTCTCCCCGGGGAGGGGGGCTTCGGCCGTTGGTGTATCTTCGACAGGTGTTTCCGCCTCTTCAGCGTCGACAGGCGTGGGAGCTTCTAAAGACTCGAGATCGAGTTGCGGAGCGGCGAACGAAGGAGCGGGTTCCGCGGAGGGTTCCGCAGTTTCCTCGGTCGGAAGGGACGATACTGACGGAGCGTCGTCTGCGACTGCGGGAGCTTGCGCCGTTTCGACCGCATTCGTGGAGGGCTCATCGGAGGTTTCGCCTACCAATGTTGGGGCTTCGTTTTCTTCGGTGGGCGTTTCATTTGCACACGATGCCTCGTCTGTAACCGCGGGGACGGATTCTTGTTCGGGTTCGGCGTGACGAATCTCGATGTTGACGGGGATGCGGAATTGATCTCGGAGTTGAGGCTCGACAATAGGTGTCTCTTCGGGTTCGGACTCCGTGTGTTCGTCGGCGAGGGCGCGCAGTGCTTCGCGAGTGGGCACAAATTGTAGTGCGGGACCGTGTGATTCCTGTTCTTCTGCCGATTTTTCAGATTCCGTTTCGGTGGATTCGGTAGAAGCGAGGGAAAGGGGAGTTACTGCTTCGGTTGCGGAAGCTGGTGCTTCGACGAGTTGTTCCGCAGCTTCTGCACTTGTTGTGGTCGATTCGGGAGTAGACTCCTCGGCCAAGTTGAGATCGAGCACGGGAGCGGCCACCGTGGAGACAATCTCGGTGGCAGGCGTCTGATGCGCGGAGTCTATCGGTTGATCGACGGTGTGCTCTTCGTACGTTGTTGTATGTAGGGGGGTGTCTTCCTCGGGGAGAGCCGTTGCCTCGTCGTGCGTTTCTTCTTCCTCGTCGTGTGCTTCTTCTTTCTCTTCGTGCGTTTCTTCTTCCTCCTCGGCCGTTGTTACGCATGTTTCGTGCACTTCGTTCTCTTCAAAGCACTTTTCGTTGGTTTCCTCTTCGGTGTCGTGGGAAACAGGGGGCACATTGCTTTCTTCCTCGTCGCTGTTTTCTGCCGTTGCGGCCGTATCATCGGGTGTGTGGGAGAGCAAATCAGAGAGTTGCTCGTTGTTGAGTACGGGCGTCGGAGTTTGAGAAACGAGTAGGGCGCCGTCGATAATGGGAGCGGGGGTGGGGCGTAGAAGCAGCGAAGAAGTGGTGGTAGCTGCGGGGGCAGTAGAAACGGACTGGTTGTTTTCTACCTCTTCGTGGGCTTGTTCTGCTGAAACTTCGGGGGAAGGGGCTTCGGTAGTTACGGTGACGTGGGCGGAAGTCGGGGCGAATGTGGTTTCTTCTACTGCCGGGACAACGTTTTCTTCGGCTTTTTCTGTCGCTGCGTCGGGTTGCTGCTCTTCTTCTGCGTGAGCAGTCGTGTTGGTTTCACAAGACGTCGAAGAGGCGACCGGGGTTTCTGCAGCAGGCAGGGTAGTGTGCGAAGGGGTGGCGGAAGATTCGGTGGATTCTTCCGCGAGTGGGCGCTCTGCCTCCTCGAGTGCGGCCTCCGGTGTCTTGTCGTTGAGGGTGACCGTCGTGAAGTGTGCGAAGGGACGGTTGACCAATTCGCGCAATGTACCGTCGGGCGTGAAGCTGATCTTGTTGTGTCCGCTGATTTGGAAGCGTTCGCCGGTATTGATGTTCACGCTTTCTCGCTCACTGACCTCCACTAACTTGAAAGTGCCAAAGCCGGTGACTTTGACAAAGCTGTCTTTGAGAAGACCTTCTTCGGTCAACTCAAAGAAAGAGCGCACGAAATCCTCGGCTTGTTCGAGGGGCAGCGATTCGCGCTCGGCCCAAAGTGCCGCAAGATCTTGAAGGGTGTACTTTTTCTCCATGTGTAAATGGTGTTACGCGTTGGCTTTGTGGGGAAAAAAATCACGCGTTGGCCTTTTCCTTCATGGCATTGCTGGGTTTGAAGGAAATGGCCAATTTGGGAGGTACGAGTTGTCGTTGTTTGCTCGAGGGGTTGACGATGATGCGTTCCTTCTTCTTCTTCACTTCGAAGGCGCCGAAGCTCTGAACGGTGAGGGTATCGCCTTCTTCGAGGGTGTCGGCGAGAAGTTCCACCAAGCTATCGACTAATTGCTTGGTACCTTTTTGGCTTTTGTCGGTGCGCGCTGCAAGAGCGTTGATAAACTCTTTGTTGTTCATGCCGGCGAGAATAGAGGAGTTGCTTATTGTATTTCGGCATAGAGGTCGAATTCCTCTGCCGAGGTGACTTTGGCGTTGTAAAAACTGCCGATTTCCAGCGGACGGTCGGTGGCGCGAATCAGCACCTCGCAGTCTACTTCCGGAGAATCGTATTCTGTGCGACCAATATAGTAGTCGCCTTCTTTCCGATCGATGACAATTCGGAAGGTTTGCCCCACTTTTTCGGCCAATAGTTCCGCTGAAATTTCTTCCTGCAAAGCCATTAGTCGGTCTAATCTCGCCTGTTTCACCTCTGCGGGGACATCATCTTCGTAATTGTCTGCGGCGTATGTGCCTTCCTCTTCGCTGTATGCGAAAGCACCCATGCGGTCAAAGCGTGCGGTGCGCACGAAATCCATAAGTTCTTCGAAGTCCTCATCTGTTTCTCCGGGAAAACCGACCATGAGGGTGGTGCGGAGGGTGATGCCGGGGACTTCGCGGCGGAAGGCAGCCACGAGGTCAAGTGTTTCTTGCTTGGTTATGTGGCGCTTCATGCGCGAAAGCATGTGATCCGACACGTGTTGTAACGCGATGTCGAGATATTTGCACACATTCTTGTGCTCGCGAATCACGCGCAAGAGTTCCATCGGGAAATGGTTGGGATAAGCGTAGTGCAAACGTATCCATTCCACGCCGGGAATCCGGGCCATGCGCTCAATTAACTCCGCGATGCGACGATGACCATACAGATCTACGCCATAATAGGTGAGTTCTTGGGCAATAATCTGGAACTCTTTCACTCCGCTCTTTACCAATTCCTCGACTTCTGCGAGGATTTCTTCGATGGGGCGGCTGATGTGCGGACCGGTGATGAGGGGAATGGCGCAATAGGCGCAGCTGCGGTCGCAACCTTCCGAGATCTTGAGAAAGGCGTAGTGCTTTGGCGTGGTCAGCACGCGGGTATTGAGGGCCTGGCACGAAGCACTCTCCGAAAGACCGGAGGGGGAAAGATCTTTGATGAGGTCTTTCCAGTCGAACTTTCCGTAGAAACGGTCTACTTCGGGGATTTCTTCCCGAAGTTCTTTGCGATAGCGTTCAGAAAGGCACCCCATCACGTAAATACGGTTGAGATTTCCCTCATTTTTCTGTTCCACCAGCTCAAGAATTGAGTTGATGCTTTCCTCTTTCGCGTCGCCGATGAATCCGCAAGTGTTGATCACTGCGATGTCGCCGTGGAGTTCATCAGGGTTGTGGTGGAAATCGCAACCGATGGCGGCAAATTGGCGAAGTAGGTTCTCAGAGTCCACGAGGTTCTTGGAGCACCCCATGGTGATAACGTCTATCGTATGTTTCATTGTTAAGTTCGTCTATGTCGTCTCTGCGGAGCGTGGGGAGGACGCTGCGAGTCTTGCTCGTTGCGTAGGGGGCGTTGCGTGGAAATTGCGAATCAATTGTCGGAGAACAGCGATTCAACAAATTCTTTTGCGTTGAAGGGTTGTAAATCCGTCATCTTTTCACCGAGACCGATGTACTTTACCGGGATCTTCATTTGGTGGGAGATTCCAATAACGACGCCACCTTTGGCCGTTCCGTCGAGTTTTGTAATGGCCAAAGCCGTGATTTCGGTGGCCAGTGCGAATTGTTTGGCTTGTTCGTAGGCATTTTGCCCCGTACTACCGTCGAGAACGAGTAGAACTTGGTCGGGTGCGTCGGCATCCAGCTTTTGCATCACTTTTTTGATCTTACTCAGTTCGTTCATCAAGCCGACTTTGTTGTGCAGTCGACCGGCTGTGTCGATAATGACTACATCGGCTTGCTCAGCCTTGGCATGTGCCACCGTGTCGTAGGCCACAGAAGCCGGATCAGCTCCCATTTTCTGTTTGACCACGGGAACTCCGATGCGTTGCCCCCAGATGTCGAGTTGCTCGATGGCAGCTGCGCGGAAGGTGTCGGCGGCTCCCAGAATCACTTTCTTGCCTTCGGCCTTGAATTGGTAGGCCAATTTGGCGATAGTGGTGGTTTTGCCCACACCGTTGACGCCTACGACGAGAATGACGTACGGACGACGCCCTTCGGGTAGCTCGAAACCTTCGTTGTCTTTCGTATTGCCATCGGCAGCCAGGAGGGCGATGATTTCTTCTTTGAGGATGCGGTTGAGTTCACTCGTGCCCACATACTTGTCTCGTGCTACTCGCGCTTCAATGTTGCGGATTACATCGAGTGTGGTGTTCACTCCCACGTCGCTTGTTATGAGCACGTCTTCCAAATCATCGAGCACATCGTCGTCGACTTTGGATTTCCCGGCTACGGCGTGAGCGATCTTGCTGAAAACGCTGGTTTTGGTGTTCTGAAGTCCATTGTCGAGCGTTTCTTTCTTTTCTTTTTTGGAGAACAGGTCGAAGAATCCCATGATGACAGATATAGTTTGCGCAAATTTACGACAAAAAAGTGGGACTCGTATACTATTTAGCTTGGAAAAGAGCAAAAAAAGCCATCGCATGGGCTGCGATGGCTCTCCTTTTCGGCGCGCTTAGGCGTCGATAGTGGGTGTTTGAGGTCGAAACAGGGTTCCGACTCAAAATTAGTTCTTGAAGAAGGCTGCAACGTCTTCGTTGCGAACCATCTGCTCGTCAAAGCAGTAGGCACCCGTCTTGGGGCTCTTTACCACTTTGATGACTTTCGTATAAGAGCGTCCGTCCGTCTTACCGGATTGGAGCGATGCGACTGTCTTTTTAGCCATGGTTGTGCTGCTGTTGCGAGGTTATTATTTGATTTCCTTGTGGATGGTCATGCGCTTGAGAATCGGGTTGTACTTCTTCAGCTCGAGGCGTTCGGGAGTGTTCTTGCGATTCTTTGTCGTGATGTAACGGCTAGTGCCGGGCATGCCGCTTTCTTTGTGTTCGGTGCATTCGAGGATTACCTGAACGCGATTACCTTTCGCTTTCTTTGCCATCGTGATATGGTTTAGCCGATTACTTTGATGTCTTTCCAGTCACAGTAGCCTTTGGCCACTGCATTGACGAGAGCTGCGTCGAGCCCTACCTTGTTGATCGTGCGGAGACCTGCTGCCGAAAGTTTCAGCGAGATCCAGCAACCCTGTTCTACGTAGTAGAATTTCTTTGTGAACAAGTTGGCATCGAAGGTACGCTTGGTGCGACGTTTCGAGTGCGAAACGTTGTTGCC
>ERZ773013.152-NODE-152-length-44132-cov-11.128276_pt1 | contig 44132 bp, 55 predicted proteins | sample MGYA00511670_ERZ773013 | MGnify/ENA primary metagenome ERZ773013 (study PRJEB29015, sample SAMEA2738120) | human oral metagenome | biome: human oral; feature: human-associated habitat; material: saliva | place: China | collected 2257 ... | reverse complement strand
AGAGAGAGAGAGCAAGATGGGTTATCTACAGCATTACAACGACGCCTTAGCCCACTACGGTGTCTTAGGTATGAAGTGGGGTCAGAGACGAAAGTTATCCGGATGGATTAATGCTCATCATGCAAGAAAGCAAGAGATCCAAAAGAAGCAACTTCAGGCTTATTCTACAAACAAGGCTAACTGGAAGATTGTAAGATCTGAGGGCGATAAGCTTTTCAAGAAGTCTAAGAAGCTTAGGGATAATTTAGGCAAATCCATGAGCATGGTCGACGATGAAGAGTATGTAAGTATCGTCGCAAAAGAACTCGGATTGAATACAAAGTCATATGATCGGGCTCTTTCCAATGCTATGAATTATTCTAGCCAGAATCGAAAAGATATTAAGAAGGGCCGTAAGCTTTCTCGTCGTAAGCATTCTTAAGGAGGTGATCCGTGTGGCATTGTCAAATACTGCTACTCCAAAATATTATGGAGAGTATCGCGAGGCTGTGCTGCGCGGAGAAATCCCTGTCTGCGAGAAGATCTCTATGGAGATGAATCGTATCGATCAGCTTATTGCAAACCCAGGAATCTTTTATGATCCCGATCCAGTCGAGGGTTACATTCGATATTGTGATAACGAACTGACCCTCACTGATGGTACGGATCTGAACCTTCTATTAACATTCAAGGTTTGGGCGGAACAGATATTTGGATGGTATTATTTTGTTGAGCGATCTGTATACGTTCCAAATGCTGACGGTCATGGTGGAAAGTATGTAAACAAGAGGATTAAGAAGCGCCTCACGAACAAACAATACCTCATCACTGCAAGAGGTACAGCAAAATCGATGTATGCTTCAACCATACATGGGTATTTCCTTAACGTTGACACGACTACCACAGATCAGTTTGCTATAGCCCCTACAATGAGACAGTCAGATGAGGTCTTATCTCCATTGAGAACCGCTATTACAAGATCCAGAGGCCCATTGTTCAAATTCCTAACGGATGGTACAGCCATTGGCGGATCTGTCAGCAAAGCAAATCAGATAAAGCTGGCCTCAACCAAAAAGGGTATCGAAAACTTCCTTACGAATTCTATTCTTGAGATTCGACCGATGTCCATCGAGAAGATTCAAGGTGCTAGACCAAAGATCTCTTCCGTTGACGAGTGGCTTTCCACTGATATCCGTGAGGATCCAATAGGTGCTATCGAGCAAGGCGCTTCGAAGCTTGATGATTATCTGATCTTAGCAATTTCCTCTGAAGGCACGGTACGAAGCAGTGTCGGTGACACTATTAAGATGGAGCTTATCGACATTCTCAAGGGCGAATACTATAACCCTCATGTTTCAATATGGTATTACCAACTCGACGACATTTCTGAAGTAGCAGATCCTTCAAAATGGATGAAAGCTTGCCCAAATATTGGTAAGACTGTCTCATATGAGACGTATCAGTTAGATGTCGAGAGGGCTGAGAAATCACCTTCTTCTAGAAACGACATTCTAGCCAAGCGTTTTGGTATTCCTATGGAAGGTTATACTTATTACTTTACATACGAGGAGACCATCCCGCACAAGCAACATGATTTCTGGCGAGTTCCATGCGCCATGGGCTGCGACTTATCCCAAGGTGATGACTTCTGCGCCTTTACATTCTTATTCCCTCGATCTAATGAGGAGTATGGAGTCAAGACTAGATGCTATATATCTTCGGATACAATGGCAAAGGTTACCTCTGCTACACGAATGAAATATGAAGAATTCATGAATGAGGAATCCTTAGTAGTTCTTGATGGGGTCGCTCTCGACATGAATGAAGTGTACGACAATCTCGAAGAGTTTATACAGCGTCGAGAATATGACGTTCAATGCGTTGGTTACGACCCTTATAACGCTAAAGACTTCATATCTCGCTGGGAGACCGAGAACGGTCCATATGGTATCGAGATTGTTAAGCAGGGAGCTAAGACAGAGTCAGTACCTCTTGGAGAATTGAAAAAGCTTGCCGAGAATCGACTGCTTATATTCGATGAAGAGCTAATGAGCTTCTGCATGGGTAATTGCATTGCTTTAGAGGATACTAATGGTAATCGAAAGCTTTATAAGAAGCGCCATCAAGACAAGATCGACTCGGTAGCTGCTTTAATGGATGCTTATGTCGCGTATAAGTTAAATCGCGATATGTTTGAATAACTTAGAGAGAGAGCAAGATGGGTTATCTACAGCATTACAACGACGCCTTAGCCCACTACGGTGTCTTAGGTATGAAGTGGGGTCAGACTAGGGCGAAGCGACAGGCATCGATTTATTCAAAATCAGGCCTTCAAACTGACAAAGCGAAATTGGACAAGACACGTTCTTTATATAAGAACAAATATGGATTCGATCCGCTGACGAGTAACTATAAACGTGATAGCCGAGCTTCGAGAATGGCTTACAAGGACGCAAAGACATATGCTCGAGCAAAGCAGTTCTATGGCGAAGGCGCTGGTATCAATCGTCGCCATGTCTATAAGACTGTAGACCAGAAGAAAACTCGAGTTCCTGGATATAAGCAACTTCTCGACCATCACATGAAAAATGTCGATATGATTTCGGCTACCCAATGGGCAAAAAGGAAGCGCGCAAGGCAAGACGCAGCAAGAGCAGTTGGTAGGTTTGGACGAGGCATTAAGAATTTAGCAACTAGAAGTGCTGTCCCAGTGACGTCTTCGGCATTAGCTGCTTATACTTTGTATAAGCGTAGCCCAGAATTCAGAGCTGCCGTTAATAAGTATGGCCGACAGGGCGTTAGTGCCGTTAAACGTGGTGTTGGGTTTGCTTGGCAACATTGGGATATGTTTAAGAATGCCAACGGTTTTGGATAAGGAGGCAATTCAATGGTAGAGGAAGAATACCTAGCCCACTACGGTATCCTAGGTATGAAGTGGGGTCAGAGGAAGGCTCATAATTCCTCGAAGGGCAAACCAAAGATCAAATCTCGTCGCAAGACTCCAAACTCCTACGATTATAACCGTACGAAGGATCTTCGCAAACGAAACTATCGCCAACTGTCTAACACCCAGCTTCAGAAGCTTAATAAACGACTGAATCTTGAGCAGGAATACCGTCGCCTCAATCCAAAGGGTGTCGAAAAGGGAATCAAGACAACTCAGTATGTGTTATCGCTTCTTGGAGCTGGCGGCATTGTTGGCGGAGCTTATCAGTTAACAAAGACTCCTTATGGAAAGGCTGCTATAAATGTAGCTAGAGCAGGCATTAACAAGGCACGTTCTTACGTCTGATAAGATTGACTCGGCAATAGTCAAAATGGAAGTAAAACCCAGAGAGAGAGAGCAAGATGGGTTATCTACAGCATTACAACGACACCTTAGCCCACTACGGTGTCTTAGGTATGAAGTGGGGTCAGAAGAAAGCCAGACTTAAATTGACTGGTTCGGCAAACAGTCTTGATCAAAACGATAAACGCAACATAGACAAGCTGTATAAGAACTATAAATTTAATGGCGCAAAAGGTCTTAGACAAGGAGTTTTGGGTACCGTGGCATACGGAGCTCTTATTGGTGGAGCCGGTTTGCTTACTAGAAACGGATCAATCGCCGGCGCTGGATTAGGAACAGCTATCGGTGGAATGGCAGCTGAACAATTTCTAAATCGCCATTATGATAAGAAATACAACCATTATAAATCAAATGGTAAAGCTTCCGTCCGTAATATGGTTCGTGCTCAACTTAGACGTAGGGTCACGCCACATGATCGATCAAAAGCTGAAATTGAAAGCTACTATAAGAAGTTGAAGAAGACCGATCCAAAGAAATTAGAGCGCATCATTAACAAGCATGCTAATTGGTAATTCCAAAATATGGCGGAAAGAGAAGACTGTATACTCGCAAACAAATGAAGCAACTGAAATGTAAAAGTTCTTGAAAGGAGATTAACATGATCAAGAAGACAATCACGTTCGAAGACTTTAATGGTGAGACACGAACGGAGAATTTCTATTTCCATCTGTCAGAGGCTGAGCTTTTGGAAATGGAGGCGTCGATGAAAGGTGGTCTTTCCACTTTTGCCACAGCAATCGCTAACTCCGACAACATCGAGGAGCTTATTAATCTGTTTAAGAAGCTTGTGTTGATGGCATATGGCGTGAAATCTGACGATGGCCGTCGATTCATCAAGAACGATGATATTCGACAGGAATTCACCGAGACGAACGCCTATTCTCAGCTGTTTATGGAATTGGCTACTAATAGTGAGAAAGCCCTGGAGTTCTTCAACGGTGTTATTCCAAAGGATCTGGACAAGAAGGTCGAGAAGTTATCATCTAAGAATCTGAAGATGATCTAATGCTAGAAATTATAGTCCCGGCTTCCGAATTCTTCGATGAAGCCTCTCAGGAGTTTTGCTCAATGAAGAGTTGCGTCTTACGCTTAGAGCATTCCTTGGTGTCAATATCAAAATGGGAGTCAAAGTACCATAAGCCGTTTCTCTCTGATGATCAGAAGACAGACGAGGAAGCCTTGGACTATATCCGGTTTATGACATTAACCCAGAATGTCGATCCTACGGTCTATCTTGGATTGACACCAGAGTTGTATGATAAGATAAATGCTTATCTTATGGATCCGATGACTGCCACAACCTTTTCTAACATTGAAAAGAGACAAGATCCGTTTGCTAGATCTGTTGTTACTTCTGAGTTGATCTATTATTGGATGACGGCACTCAATATTCCTATGGAATGCCAGAAATGGCACATCAACCGTCTTTTGACTCTTATTCGTGTTGCGTCCATAAAGAATCAAGCAGAGAAGAAAATGGATCGTCAGTCGCAGGCTGAGATGTACGCTCGATTGAATGCTGAACGACGCAAACAGATGGGTACTTCTGGTTAATCTACAAAATATCAAATCTCAGATTAGTTCTCTCGAAAGGAGGTGATTCAGGATTAAGACTTTAGAATTTGTTCGTCCTAAGAATTCTTGGAACATCTTCTTAGCTGAGGAACCACAACGAGATGCCTTGAATCCAGAAATTGGGCCGTCTTCTTTTGTATCACCAAGCAGGACAAGAGCTTTGTTCGGAGGAACCGAGCGAACTATAATCGCTTCTATCAAAAACAGAATCGCGATTGATGTGGCGATGACATCGTTCCAGCATGTTAGAACTGACGAGAATGGTCGTTTTCAAGAGGAAGTTGACTCTGGTCTAAACTCGTGCCTTAACCTTGAGGCTAACATCGACCAATCGGCTTTTTCCTTCATGATGGACGTGGCTTATTCCTTGTTAGATGAGGGCGCTATAGCCGTAGTTCCTGTTGATACAAAATACGATCCATACAAGACTCAAGCTTATGACATCCTAACTTTGAGAGTTGGAAAGATTGTTGGCTGGCACCCAAGGCATGTCGACGTGATGGTCTATAATGAATTTACGTCACAGAGTCAGAAGACAACGTTACCGAAATCCATGGTGGCCATTGTTGAGAATCCGTTCTATCAAGTAATGAATGAGCAGAACTCAACTCTTAAACGTTTGGTTTATAAATTAGGCTTGCTTGACCAAGCCGACGCCAAAGCTAATTCCACAAAATTGGATATGATTGTGCAGCTTCCTTATGCCGTGAAGTCTGATATTCAGAAGGAGCGTGCAAAGGAACGAAAAGCCGACCTGGAAAACCAACTGGAGAATTCCAAATACGGTATTGCATATGTCGATGCCACCGAAAAGATTACTCAATTAAATCGTCCAATTGAGAATACGTTGATGTCGCAGATCAAAGATTTAACGAGTATGCTTTACAGCCAGCTAAGTATTGATTCCACGATTCTCAACGGAACAGCCAACACGGAGACAATGAACAACTATTTCCAAAGGACAGTTGCTCCGATTATTAAGGCTATTAAGGACGAAATGACCCGGAAGTTCCTGACAAAGACTGCAAGGTCTCAGCATCAGACAATCATGACATTCCAAGATCCATTCCGTTACATGACGGTTACGCAGATTGCTGGAATGGTTGATTCTCTGAGCCGAAACGAGATTCTTGTACCTAACGAGTTTAGAACGGCGTTGGGTTTCAAGCCTTCCGATCAAGAAAGCGCTGAAGAACTCCGGAACAGAAACCTCATAGATCCGAATGCTAACTATGGCTCAGGCGGCCAAGGTTATGAAGACTATGGATATGAGGACGAAGAAGGTCAAAATGGAAGTTACGAGTAGAGATGGGAGGTTAGATGAATAAGAAATACGATTTTGCAGGATATGCAACACGCAACGACATCAAGTGCTCTGATGGCCGTGTAATTCGACAGAATGCATTTGCTGATTGTGACCACACTAAAGTGCCACTGGTCTATCAGCATGATCATTCAAACGTCGATAATATTCTTGGTCATGCATTGCTTGAGAATCGCAATGACGGCGTATACTGCTATGGTTATTTCAACGATACTCCTTCTGGACAGATCGCTAAAGATCAGGTTCTTCATGGAGATATCACAGCATTATCCATCTATGCCAACAAACTGAAGCAACGCGGTTGCGACGTACTTCATGGAGCTATCCGTGAGGTAAGCCTAGTCTTGTCAGGAGCAAATCCCGGAGCGTATATCGAGACAGTTATCGCTCACGACGACACTGACGAGGAAGAGGCTATTATTTATTTCGATCAGCCTTTGGTTTTGGCTCATGCCGATGAACAACCCGAGGATGAAAAAGAGGAGGAACCTGTGGAAACAGTTCAGGACATTATTGATACCATGGATGAGAAGCAGAAGAATGTAATGTATGCTCTTATCCAGGCCGCCAAGGATGGCGATTTGGACGGCGCTGATGAGGACGCCGAAGACGCCGACGACGAAGAGTATGAAGACGAAGACGCCGACGACGAAGATTATGATGATGACGTCGATGATGAAGACGACGAAGATTACGATGAAAAGAAAGAGGACAACGTGAAGCACAACGTATTTGATGAGGGTCCATCCCCAGAGGATTATCTTGCACATGCCGAGGATATGGAAGAGATCATTCGCGACATGAAGCGTTATGGCTCTTTGAAGGAGTCTGCTCTCCAGCACGGCTATGAGGATCTTTCCGTAGACGAGGCTCTGATGCACGCTGATTACGGCATCAAGAACATTGACATGCTCTTCCCAGACTATCAGAATGTAGATATGATTCCAGGATTCGCTTCTCGCGACATGACCTGGGTCGCTACATTCATGGGCTTTGTTGCACACACTCCATTCTCTCGTATTAAGTCTGTATTTGCTAATATTACCGAGGATGAGGCTCGCGCAAAGGGCTATATGAAGGGTACACTCAAGAAGGATGAGGTATTTACCCTTCTGAAGCGTACTACAGATCCTCAGACAATCTATAAGAAGCAGAAGCTTGACCGTGATGACCTTGTTGACATTACATCCTTTGATGTTGTCGCTTGGCTGAAGGCTGAGATGCGTATTATGCTCGACGAGGAGATCGCTCGTGCATGCCTCATTGGTGACGGTCGTCAGAGCTCTTCTAACGACAAGATTAAGGAGACTTCTGTCCGTCCAATTTGGACCGATGATGACTTCTACACCATCAAGGCTAAGGTTGAGACTGAGTCTGCTACAAGCGATGCTGACAAGGCTCGTGGTTTTATTCGCGCAGCAATCAAGGCTCGTAAGGCGTACAAGGGTTCTGGTAACCCACTGCTCTTCACCACAACCGATCTGCTGAACGAGATGCTCCTTCTCACCGATACCACTGGTCGCGACCTTTATAAGGATATCGAGGAGCTTTCTAAGAAGCTTCGTGTTGCTGGTATTGTCGAGGTCCCAGTTATGGAGGGCCAGACTCGTATTGTAGACACCAAGACTCGTACTCTTGCTGGTATTATTGTTAACCCAGCTGACTACAACATCGGTGCAGACCAGGGCGGTTCCGTCAACCTGTTTGATGACTTCGACATTGACTACAACCAGATGAAGTACCTCATCGAGACTCGTTGCTCTGGTGCTCTTATTAAGCCTTATTCTGCAATCGCTGTTGAGTTCGTCCCAAAAGCGTAATCCCGTCGACGCCATCACCATCAATTCCGACTAATCTTGTTATTGGAGTACAGCCTTCCGGTTCAAACTTGAAGATTACTGCGGATATTGCGCCTAAGCCAGGTCAGACAGCGTTCTGGGCAATCGGCCCTATTTCGAAGCTTACAACAGTATCGACCGTTGGTAATTCGATTAGCGGTAGTGGCTATCCGTTCCAGCAACTCCCTGCTGGGAACCTAATCCCTAACACTAAATGGGTAAATGGTAATGCCCTTGTTCTTATCTACGCTAATTCCGCGTACAAAGTCGAACACATCGGTGTACTCAAGAACGAGTAATCTATGGCTAGGTTTTATGGCGAAGTCGGTTTCGCCGACAAAGTTCAAACCGCTCCAGGGGTATGGGATAATCAAATAGTAAAGAAGAACTATTATGGGGATGTTCTGAGGGTGTCCAGGAGACTTTCTGGATCTTCGGAGCATCTCCATGACAACCTAACGGTCTCTAATCAGATCTCGATCGTTGCTGACGCCTATGCCGAAGAGAATTTCTTCTCAATGGTATATGTTCAATGGGCTGGAACCCGTTGGAAGGTGTCCGACGTCGAGGTCCAGAGACCTAGGTTGATCCTTAGCCTTGGGGAGGTCTACAATGGCCCCATTAACTAAGCCGACATATCAAGCTCGACGGGTAGAGCTTCAAAAGATCTTGGAAAAGATCCTTGGATCAAACCAGGTCTACTTCCAGCCGAAGGAAAACATCAAAATGGAATACCCGAGTATTGTCTATCAACGTTCTAGCATGAATACTAGGTTTGCCGATAATCGTCCGTATAATTTTACGACGCGATATCAGGTAACGTTGATAGATCGCAACCCGGATACCGAGATTCCTTCTAAGCTGGCAGAACTTCCAAGATGCACTATGGACAGGTTCTATATTGCTGAGAATCTAAACCATTACACATTCAACTTATATTTCTAGAAAGAGGAAATCCATGGCTACTATTACTTGGGACGAGACAGGTTCTCGTCGCTTTGAATTGGGCACAGACCATGGCGTGATTTATCCACTAGATAACTCTGGTGTATATTCTCGTGGCGTGGCTTGGAATGGCCTTACCGGCGTTACCCAGTCACCATCCGGTGCTGAGCCCCAGAATATGTATGCAGACAACATGAAGTATGCTTCGATGCGTGCTGCTGAGACATTTGCAGCTACTATTACCGCTTATACTTATCCTGATGAGTTTGCTATCCTTGACGGCACTGCTGCATTGGTTAAGGGTGTTAACATGGGCCAGCAGAAGCGCGGTAAGTTTGGCCTCAGCTATCGTACCAATGTTGGCAATGATATTAACGACTCCCTTGGTTACAAGATTCATCTTGTATATGGTCTTACTGCTTCTCCTTCTGAGAAGAGCTATCAGACCATCAACGAGTCTCCACAGGCTATTACATTCAGCTGGTCCTGCTCTTCTGATCCAGTTCCTGTTAAGGGCTATAAGCCAACCTCAATTATCACAATTGACTCTACGAAACTTGAGCAGAATAAGCTAATGTTGCTCGAGAGCATTATTTATGGCACTGATACCACAGAGCCTCGTCTCCCACTTCCAGATGAACTTGCACAAATCGTCGGTGCTGAGGTACCAGGTGCTACGCTTGGTGTGCTTACTGTAAACGCCACGACTATTCAAAGTGGTAAGACTACCTTGACAGTCTCCGGCGCACCTTCTGGTACTACAATCGTAACCAAAGTCACATCCCAGTATCAGAAGCCTGCTATGGCTATTGACGTTGTCTGCGACGCTGCTAATGGATGGGCGGATCTTCCTTCCAACAAGCAGATTACGGCTACAGCCGGTCAGGTTGTTACTGTTGCAGCAGTCGACTCTGCCAAGAAGGCTAAGGCCGCTGGCGAGGCTACACTTTCATAAAAAACTCCAAGACCGGGGTCGGTTCTCTTAGCTGGCTCCGGTCAAAATGGAAGTTTTCAGAGAGAGAGAACAAAATGAATCGGTATGATGATGAACTCTCCCACTACGGTGTCTTAGGTATGAAGTGGGGTCAGAGACGAGTTCGTAAACTTAATGCAAGGGCTGACCGAGTTATCGGTAGGAAACAAGCTTTTCTTAAAGACATCAAAGACACTAAGAATGGCGAAAGACAGCTCCATAAGGATAGACTTTCTAAGCTTAAGTCAAAGATGGTCGGTGCAAGCGATAAGAAGAAAGCCCGACTGCAGAAAAAGATCGACAAAGAGAATAGAATCTTCGATAAGAACTCGAAGCATCTCGACAAGGTTAAAGCCAAAGAGTCAAAAAAGTTTGACAAGAAAGCTTATAAGCTTCATGAGAAAGCAGCTAACAAAGAGCACTTCCATAAGACTCTTGGCGGCGAGAAGACATATAATAAAATCGCTAAGACATCCACGGCCAAATTAATCGGTCAGTCAGTGCTTCTTGGTACATACGGATCACTTCGATATAACCAGGCGCGATCGGCTGGAAAGAGTATTCCTAAATCCGTACTGAACGCAGCAGGCGCTAACTTGTATAGGGGTCTTAGCGGTAGGACTAGTAGGAGTATCCTTATTAAACGATCTATCCACGGTAAGAACCGTCATAACTAATCTCATGAAAGGGTGGTATCTTTGGACTCGATCCTTAACACTGTAAAAACGTCATTGTCGTTGGCCGAAGACTACCATCCTTTCGACAACGAGCTTGTTATTCTCATAAACTCCCTCCTGCCATCTCTTATCCAAAATGGGATTGGTAAGAAGGGGTTCCAGATAACTGGCCCTGCCGAGACGTGGGCAGATTTTATCGGCTCTTACACGGATGTCAACGAGATCAAGACTTATCTCAGCTTGAGGGTTAGGATGTTATTTGATCCTCCAACAAATACCCAGGCTATGGATGCTATGAAGCAAGCTTCGGATGAATGTCTTTGGCGTTCAAGAATTCAAGTTGAGACAATTAGACCAAATGATCTCTAATTTTCAGAGAGAGAGAGCAAGATGGGTTATCTACAGCATTACAACGACGCCTTAGCCCACTACGGTGTCTTAGGTATGAAGTGGGGTCAGAGACGAGAGAAGCGTCTGTACAATAAGATCAAGAGGAATGCTGTTAAAAACATGCAAATCCAAAAACGCATAAATGATCTAAACATTCAAAAACTTGCTCTCTATGGTACCCCGTTATATAAACATCGAAGTAAGCGTTATGACGACCGAATCGATCGAATGCATGATAAGCTGGTCCGGAAGACTAATCAAAATCAACAAAGAAACGCTAAGCTCTTAGCTTTAGAGAAAAGAAATTCTGGTTCGGCTAAGTCGAAGTACACATCGGAGCGAATGTACGATTATCTTATTAATCAAGAGGTCTTTAGACAAATGACTAAACAAGACATGATGATGAGATATCTTGCCAAAAAGAAGGGCGTTGTCTTAGACTTCTAATAAATTTAAGGACTGATTGGCATGAGTATGATAACTGTCTCCGGAACTGGAGATTTCAAAAAGACCTATGAGTCTTTGAAGAAGGTATCTAGATTTGATATCCGTCGCATACTCGAAAAATACGGTGAAGAAGGCGTCCGTGCCCTATCTCAGGCAACTCCAGTTAAGTCTGGTCTAACAGCTAGATCTTGGTCTTACGAGATCCAAGGTCAACATGGAAGTTATTCAATTTTCTTTAAGAATTCTAACATTAACAGGAATGTAAACATAGCTATTATTATTGAATACGGGCATGGTACCAGAAATGGTGGGTATGTCCACGGACGGCCTTACATTAACCAGGCCATTGCTCCGGTATTTGATAAGATAGCAAATGATGCATGGCGGGAGGTGACCTCTGGATGAGTCAAGTAGACGATCGCGTCGTAAAGATGCAATTTGACAACAAGCAATTTGAATCTGGCGCAAAGGAAACTATATCAACACTCGACAAGTTGAAGAAAGCTCTTCATCTAGAAGGTGCCGGCAAGGGCTTTGACAAAGTTGCACAGGCTGCCGACGCTGTTCAGAAGAGCGGCCTACCAGGTATCTCTGCCGCCATTGAGCAGATAAACCAGAAATTCTCTGTGATGGGCGTCATTGCCTTCAATGTCATCTCCAATATCACAAACCGTGTCATCAGTATGGGTGAGCAGATTGCTCGATCCATCACCATTGATCCAATTATGGATGGTCTCAGGGAATATGAGACCCAGATTAACTCTGTCCAGACGATTTTGGCAAATACTCGTAATGAGGGAACCAATATTGGTCAGGTTAATGCCGCATTGGATCAGTTGAATACGTACGCAGACAAGACGATCTATAATTTCTCTGAGATGACGAGAAATATTGGTACGTTTACTGCTGCAGGCGTATCGCTGGATAAGTCAGTATCCTCAATTCAGGGTATCGCTAACCTTGCAGCTGTTTCTGGTTCATCAAGTCAGCAGGCTTCTGTGGCCATGTATCAGTTATCTCAGGCATTGGCCTCTGGTACAGTTAAGCTTATGGACTGGAACTCGGTCGTAAATGCTGGTATGGGTGGTAAGGTATTCCAGGACGCCCTTCTACGCACGTCAGAGCACTTGAAGACTGGCGGTAGAGCTGCCGTAGAAGCATCTGGATCCTTCCGCAACTCACTCGAGAAGGGTTGGCTTACCGTCGACGTCCTCGAGAAGACTCTGTCTCAGTTTGCTCTTTCAGTAGACACTGCTGAGGAATATAATGCAGCTATCGCTAAGCTCGTTGCTGAGGGATATACTGAGAAGGAAGCCCGCGACATTGCTGATATGGCTAAGACTGCTGGAGAGGCAGCCACAAAAGTCAAGACTTTCTCACAGCTTATCGATACTCTTAAAGAAGCATTAGGTTCTGGTTGGGCTCAGACCTGGCGAACCATCATTGGCGACTTTGAGCAAGCTAAGGAACTGTGGACCTCTATTTCCGATGTTCTAAACGACGCTATCAATAAGTCTTCAGATGCAAGAAATAAGGTTGTTTCTGGATGGGCTGAGAATGGCGGTCGTCAAGCTGTATTGGACGGCCTTAAAGCTGGGTATGAGACTCTTGCTGCTATCTTGAAGGAAGTCTCTATCGGATTTAAGCAAGTCATTCCACCTCAGACATCTGAGAATCTTATTAATTTGTCTAAGCAATTCCAGAAATTCATGGAGAATCTCAGGAAGGGCATAGATAACACAGGCGAGATGGCGTCATATCTCAAGATGTTCCGAAATGTCGCTCGTGCCACAGCGTCTGTAATTAAATTTTTGGCAGATCTTGTTATCAATGTGGTATATGCGTTCGGAAATTTGGGGGCAGCGTTTATCAAAAGCTTCAGCGGTCCAATTCAGATCGCTGGATTGGTTATTACTAGATTTGGAGAGATCTTATCTGTAGCTGTCAGCTTTATCGGCCGTGCAGGCGAGGCAATTGGCAGCGCTTTCAATTCTGTATTCACACCAATGACTGCTAGACAAATTGGTGATATTGCAGAAAAAATAAATGAGCTCTCTGATCGATTTAAAAAAGCACTTACTGATATGCGTGATAGCGGACATGTATTCTCAGACCTTCGTCGTATCATGCGAGGTGTCTTCTCCGTATTTAAGATGGTCGGAGAAGCTCTAATGCCTATCGCTAAGCTTATTTTCGGTATTGGCAAAGAGGGCGTTGAACCTACTACGAACGCATTCATATTCCTGCTTGATATTTTGGCTGAAGTTGGTGATTTCTTTACAAAGCTAGCTGAAAAAGCTCAGCCAATGTTCGATATCCTAAACGAAGGCGTCAATAAAATCACTGGGCGAATCCACGATTTCACAGGCGGCCTCGAAGGTATCAAAAACACGGCCAAATTCGTATGGGAGAAGCTGAAGGAGTTCGGAGGCTATCTCAAGGAGAAGCTTGCGCCTATTTTCGGTGGCCTATTCGACTCATTGAAGGATAAAGCCGGACACATTACCCTTGATGGTATATTCAAGGCTCTGTTATCCGGAGGACTCCTTGTTGCTATCAAGAAATTTGTAGATCTTATTACTGCAACGAGCAAGGGCGTAAAGGATTTCTTTGAAGGTCTTGAAGAGGGTAAAAAGAAAGCCAATACATTAGGTCAGATCTTTGAGGTCTTGAAAGATGGTCTGTCCGAATTGAAGAGAGCTATTAATGTTGCTACTCTAGTAGCCATTGCCGCATCCTTAGCCATCTTGGCAAGCGCTGTACAGAAGCTCTCAGATATCGAGCCAGTAAAGCTATCGGCGTCTATGGTCGCTATTTCTGGTCTTATGGCTACGTTAGCTATTGGATTTAAATCCCTTTCCAAATCCATGAAAGAATTAAACGGAACTAATGTTGTAGGTTCTGCTGTTGCTATGGTGTTAATTGCTGAAGCTATAAATATCTTAGCAAAAGCTATGCAGCGTATAGCCGATTTAAGTTGGGAAGGAATATCAAAGGGCCTTATTAGTGTTACAGTCTTGATGTTCGGCCTAAATCAGTTCTTTAAGTCCTTTGATCCAAAAGTAACTCTTAGTGGCTCAGTCGCAATGCTGGCTTTGGCTACAAGTGTCCGTATCCTCGCAGGCGCCTTAAAGAAATTAGGCGAGATGTCTTGGGAAGAACTCGGACGAGGGCTTGTTGGGTTTGCTGGAAGCTTAGTTGGTGTCTCGCTCGCCTTTAGAGCTATTTCTTCAAGTAAAGGCTTGACCACAGCACGAGATTCTGTGATGATTCTAAGTCTAGCAGTGGCAGCCAAGGTGCTTGCCAGTGCCTTAAAGGAATTTGGCTCAATGGATCTCGAGTCTATTGGCCGCGGATTGATTGGTATGGGCGGAGCGCTTGGAATTCTTTCAGGTGCACTTATTGCCATATCTATGAATTCCGATAAACAGTCACTTAAAGCTGTTGTAATGGTCGGTGCTCTAACCCTATCCATTAAATCTTTAGCTAAATCCTTAAAGGTAATTGGCGATATGGACTGGTCAGCGATTGCAAGAGGCTTGACTGGTATGGCCGGAACCATGATTATTCTTGGATTGGCCATTAACGCAATGCCAAAAGCTAACGCAATGCAATCGGCTCTAGCTATTGTATTTATGGGCATGGCTTTGAATGACGTTGCTAAGAGTCTAGCCTCTATTGGTCAATTGTCCTGGGAGGGTATTGCAAAGGGTCTTGTTAGTATAGCTGGATCTTTAGCATTGCTTGTTGGAGCCGCTGTTATTCTTAACAAAACCGGAGGTGATGCCGGTCTCGGATTCCTTTCTTTGGGTCTCGTAGCTATTGCTGGAGCAATAAAGATGCTATCAAGCATTCCTATCGAGGGCGTTGGTGTAGCACTCTTAGCATTAGCCGGAACGTTTGCAATACTCGGTGTTGCAGGCATTGCTCTTGGTCCAATGCTCCCAGTTCTAATTGGTTTGAGCGGTACTTTAGCTGTCTTTGCCGTTTCTTTATCTTTAGTAGCCGGTAGTATTGCGCTGCTGTCTATTGGATTGGCGGCTTTGGCTGCTAGTGGAATGGCCGGCGTTGTAGTTATTCGAGAAGCGCTTAAATCAATAATTGGCCTTATCCCAGATCTGCTACAGACGATTGCGGATTCATACGAAGAATTGCTAGGTGCATTCAAAACTATATTCAAGGCGACACTCGAGGCAATAACCGGGTCGGCTGAGGAAATAGCTAAGTTTGCAACATCGATGATTCGTATTTTCTGTGAAGCTATCATAGACAACGTTCCAGAAATAGTTGATGCTTTAGTAGTGCTTATTCAAGAGGCTCTGCGAGGAGTAAGAGAGACATTCCCAGACTTTGTCGAAACCATAATGGAGATCATTACTGAAGTTCTTCATGGTGTCCGCGATAATATCCGAGATATTGCTGGAACAGGCGTTGAGATCATAGCAGAATTTATCAGAGGCGTTGCTGACGGTATTGGTGATGTCATTGATTCACTCTTTGAGCTAGTAATTCAAACCCTAAATGGTCTTGCCGATGCTATTCGTAATCGTTTCCCAGAAGTTTGCGCAGCTTTGTGGAATGTATTTACTGCAATCCTCGAAGCAGCTTGGAAAGTCCTATTGGATATCGCAGCACAAATTCTTGAGTGGGGCTCATTCATAATCGAAAAGCTTGCTGAAGGCATGGGCGCTGGTACACAATGGGTTCTTGACCAAATTCAGGGAACATTGGGAGAAATTGGAGGCAATATTAAGTCTTCTTGGGATTCCTTTGTTTCTAATGGTATTGAGTTGATGGCTAAATTGGGCGAGGGAATTCTAGACGGATCCACTTGGGTCTACAACGGAATTCAATCTGTTCTTGGCCAAATCGGCGGCTGGTTCCAAGAAAAATGGAACGACTTCACAAGTTGGGGCTCCAGCATTGTTGAAGGTATTGCCTCTGGTATTAGTAATTCTGTAGGTCGAGTCATAAATGCCGCACGAGATATGGGCGGACGAGTGGCTGATGCTATCAAGGGATTCTTCAAGATTAACTCTCCATCAAAGCTTACACGCGAATACGGTAAGTATATCGATGAAGGCTTAGCTGTTGGTATCTTAACGTACGCGCATAAGGCTTCGAACGCTGGTAAGAAGATGAGTAGCATGACAGCCGATGCTGTTAATAGTCACCTTCAACATCTTGATCTGAATGGTAACTTTAATCCTACAATCCGTCCAGTCTTAGATCTTTCAGATGTAGACGCCGGAATGCAAGGCTTACAAGGCCGCAGCCTGGATCTCTCAGGATCCTTGTCCGCAGTCGATGGAGTAGCTGCGTCATTCAGTCAAAATGGAAGTTCTGATTCCAAATCCGTTTCGGACAATGGAACAGTGGTTAATTTCACACAGAACAACTACTCGCCTAAGGCATTGTCACAGATTGAAATCTATAGGAATACTAGAAATCAGCTTTCACAGATGAGAGGGGAACTGCAAAAATGATACGAAGCATAACCGCAACGAATCCAAACGGCGACTCTCTCATCCTAGAGCTATCATATCCTGAGAAATCAGGATTTATTGTAAAAAGCGTGGAAGGGCTCGGGCCAGTTAAAGCTTCTATCAATACGTCAGATATTGTAACGTTCGATGGAGCCATCTATAACTCGGCTCGAGCTTCTAACCGCAACATCGTACTAAATATTGGGTTCTTGGGAATTGATATTGAAGGAAAGCGTCATGAGCTTTATCGTTATTTCCCGCTAAAGCAAAAGGTTAAGATCCTAATTCAAACAGATGACAGACTTGCTGAGACTAGCGGGTATGTCGAGACTCATGAACCCGATATATTTTCAAAAGAAGAGGGCGCACAGATCTCTATCCTGTGTCCCGACGCCTATTTTAGAGATGCCTCAGAATACGGAATTTACACTACCGAGTTTTATGGCATTGACCCATTTTTTGAATTTCCATTTGAGAACAATTCCCTAAACGAACCTCTACTTGAGTTCGGTAACATCAAGAACTCCTTCGAGGAGAACATCATATATTCTGGCGAAGTCGAAACAGGCTTCGTAATGACTATCCACGCATTGGATACGGTAGATTCTGATATTGTTATCATCGACTATGATACTCTTGGTCAGATCGTCATATCTGCAGAGAGAATCAAGAAGCTTACTGGTTCTTATTTGAGGGCTTCGGACGATGTGACCATAAATACTATCAAGGGATACAAGAAGGCGACTCTACTAAGAGGCGGAAAGACTACAAATATCTTAAGTTGCCTCAATAGGGACGCTGAGTGGTTCCAGTTGACGAACGGTAATAACAAGTTTGGCTACAGAACCTCTTCTATGGGAACGATTAAGGTCGGATTCTCTATCTCTACACAGAACATGTACCTTGGGGTGTAGCCCATGGATAAGATAATTGAACCATATGTCATGGACCGACAATTTACTGTAGTTGGACTGCTAGATACGTTCAGCTCGTTCATATGGACTGATAGGTATGACAAGGCTGGGGACTTCGAGCTTGTCATGCCGGTCTCTGTTGAGAACATAGCCTTATTCCAAAACGATTATCTTGTTCTGAGGACCGACTCTGAGCACCTAATGTACGTAGACACTATTGAAACTCAGTCAAACGTAGAGTCCGGATCCATTCTAAAGGTTACCGGCCATTCCATGGAGAATATCCTTAATAGACGAATCATCTGGAAGCAAACAAGAATCCAGGGAAACCTTCAAAATGGAATAGAAAAGCTCTTGAACGAGAATCTCATATCTCCAGAAGACAGTTCTAGGAAGATCGAAGGATTTAAGTTTGTCCGAAGCACTGATCCGAACGTAACAAGCTTGTCGGTTGACGCCCAATTTACAGGCGACTCCTTGTATGACGCAGTTACCAAAATTGTTAAGGACGCAAATTTGGGATTTAAGGTAACGATGCCTACGGATGGACAGTTTGAGTTCAGACTATATTCCGGGGTAGACAGAACCTATGACCAGACAGATCGTCCTTACATCATCTTCTCGCCAAATTTTGAGAATCTTATGAATTCCAACTCCATAGTTACCTATGTTAACCATCGAACGGTTGCATTAGTTGGTGGAGAAGGCGAAGGGTCTGATAGATATCTCACAACAGTTGAGTGGGATGGTGGTGCTGGAACCGGTTTCAGTAGACGAGAAGTATTTATTGACGCCCGTGATGTATCCAGAAAAGTCAATAAGCAAGAAGTATCCAACAGCGAGTATTACAAAATGCTCAAGACTAGAGGGAAGGAACACTTAGCCGAATATAAGATCACGACAACGTTCGACGGCGAGGCCGAGAATTCCAGGTCGTTTAAATACGGCAAAGACTTCAACATCGGAGATATTGTACAGCTGGAAGATGAATACGGGCAAACATTCACTGCTAGGATAACCGAATACATTTATTCTTGCAAGGGCGGATCTATCAACGAATATCCGACATTCTCGATCATAAACGAAGGAGGTAACTGATGAGCGTAAGCTATGGATTCTACAATTCCATGAATGGCGACCGCAAATACGACGCGACTCAGATGTCATCTATATTTGATGGAATCATTAATGACGGCATCTATGAGACTATTGGCGACAGATTTGTAGTAAGAACAAGTGGCGGTATGAATGTCGTGGTTGGCACCGGACGAGCCTGGTTCAATCATACGTGGACCCTTAATGATTCCCTCCTGCCACTGATCGTTGACGCTGCTGAGGTTATTAATAACAGGATTGACACCGTAGTTATCGAGGTTAACACTGTCTCACGACGTAATGAGATCAAGGTATTAAAAGGCACTCCAGACAGTAATCCTAAACCGCCACAGCTTGTTAAAACCGGAGGAGTATATCAGTACCCTCTGGCAGATATCAACATTAAGGCTGGAGCTGTAAGCATTACCGAAAAAGAACTCACAAATCGCGTAGGCACATCGGATTGCCCATTCGTGATTGGTGTTCTCAAGACGATGTCAATTGATACATTTGTAGCAGCATGGGGTATCCAGTGGGATGATTGGTTGAAAACTAAGAATCAGTCATATTCTAGCTGGCAAGCCGACTCTCAGGCAAGGTTCGAGAGTTGGTTCCAAACCATTACTAATACTCTCAACTCAAACCAAGCTGGACAACTTGCGAATCAGCTCATTGAGGTAAATAAAAAGCTCGATAAGATTATCAATGGAGAACCGTTTGAGGATACGATAACCGACTCTAACGGTCAGAATATCCTCGACTCTTCGGGTGGCAAGTTGCTCAGTACAAAATATATCGTAAAGACTATTTAAGAGGTGAGAAATGAAACTTACAGACTATTCAGCCGTAAATACCCTCAAGGACAATAACATTTTTATTCTTGATGGCCCTGACGGCACTAAGAAGATCAATGTCTCAGACCTTCGATGGGCTATTTTTGAGGGCGTCCCAGAGATGCACTGCAATATCTACCGAGGAAAGAATCTTGGTACCACATTCAAGACAACCCAGAAGAATGCCATCCAAAGCGGAACCTTCAGCGATATTTACATTGGCGACTATTGGACTATTAATGGCGTAACATGGCGAGTCGCAGATATTGACTATTTCTACGGACGCTCCACGTTTGACCCCGCATCGGACTATAATAACGACACTACAGCGGGCGTTGACAAGCATCATATTATTGTCGTTCCAGACTCAGTGCTGTATAAAACTAAATATAACAGCGACTGGAATTCAAATAATTACGTAGGTTACGTTAACTCGGATGTATACAAGACCGGCTTGACTCAAGCTAAGAGTACCGTTGCTTCAGCATTCAATAACACGTTACTTAATGTGAAAGAGTCTTTGCCATCTCGAATTAATGAATCGTCAAATCTTTGTGACCAGATTCAAACTGTTATGCATTCCGTAGATAACATGTCTCAGCTTATGGTATTTGGCAGCGGTCTTTTCACTCGAACCTCAGTTGAGTCCAAGACAATTAGTTATGAGACTCCTGTGGCTATGTCACAATTCAAGTTGTTTAATCTGAATCCATCATTTATTTGTGCTAAAGCAGCTGGAAACCCTGTCGTTCGTGATGATTGGATGCTAAGAGATCAGCTGCCTGCCTATAGCGCTATTTTAGTAGACCGTTATGGCCAGCTCTCTTGGACAAATTGGTCTAATGTAACCGGAGTAAGACCATTTGCAGTAATCGGTTAGGGATGACGCAAATTGGTTAATACCGGATTATTTGAAACAGATCTCACACTTGCTGTGGTGTTTGCAATCTTGGCCTCGTCTGGCTTCTGGGCATTTATAACGGTTATTGTCCAGAAGCACTTAGAAAATAAGTATTCTGTCTCCTCTAGGGAGAGCGTTGAAAGAGAAATGCTTATTGGTCTTGCACATGACCGTATTCTAAGTCTCGGAATGAAGTATATTCAACGTGGATACATCACCAGAGACGAGTATGAGAACATCAATCAGTATCTATATGAGCCATATTCTAAACTAGGAGGGAATGGGTCAGCCAAAAAAATCATGGAAGAGCTAAACAAACTTCCAATTAGGGCTTGCCTCATTACCGAAAAACGAAAGGATCTATAATGCAGCTAACAAATAAGGTTTACGATATCTGCAAGTACATTGTTATGATTATTCTCCCAGCACTGACAACCCTCTATGTCGGTGTTTCGGGAGTATTGGCTACGAACGGCCTGCCATCTCTCCCATATCCAGAGGTTGTGACTGGCATTTCTGCACTGCTTTGTACATTCCTTGGCACTGTACTCCAGATCAGCTCCAAATCCTACAAGGGCGAGGGCACTCTTACTGTAAATACAGACAAGGATGCCGACGAAGATCGTTATAAGCTAAATATCAATTCTGATATTGATAATCTCGAGAACCGTAGGACCTTCGTACTCAATGTAGAGCCAAAGACTACGGAGAATAACTAAACCCATATTCGCAGGCAAAACACGGCCTATTATGAGGAAGCTCATATCTTGAAAGGAGATTATTATGGGTTTATTTGTCAAAAAGAACGAGAATTTGGAGAATCTTGAGAAGGAGATTAACTCCGTCTTGAAAGAAATGGAAGACAGACCAAAAGAAGATACTGATTACACGCTTATCTGTACGAATCTAAAGAATCTGTTCGAGGCGAAGTCCTATGAGAAAGATTTTGTTGTGAACAAGACTGCTGTGATTACGTCCGTATTAGCGCTAGTCACATCTATTGGAGGAGTCTGCCTTATCCTGAACTATGAAAAGATGGATGTTGTCGTATCGAAGGCTCTGAGTCTCGTAAAGAAGGCTTAGACGTCATATACTCTGTATTGTGACAAGCTTTCCTCGAAGGGAGGGTCGTGATAAAAACACGGCCTTTCCTTTTTCGCCTGATCTTCGCATAATTTACACGCGTTATAGTGAATGGAAAGAAGTGAACGATACCCATAGGGTCATCTGATTCACAACCCTTTATAGAGTCCAGTGGGAAGGAAGCGACTACTGTTGCCGCTAGGAGGTTCGATTCCTCTAACTCTATTTTTTCATTGTGGCTCGCATAATTTACACGCGTTATAGTGAAGGGAGGAATGAAGACAGCGCAAAAGCTGTGAATAATCCGCCCGCACAGAGTCCTAGGGATTAGGAAAGGGATATTATTGTCGCTTGAGGAGGTTCGATTCCCCTACTCTTTTTTTTTCGCAATCCGAACATCTGGTATAGTGAAGGGATAGACTCTTGAAAGGAGAAAATTATGTTTACGTTTCTATCCGAGTTATTGTCTGTGATTGCTAGGTTTGCTAACGACAACACTTACGTAATATTCTTTATGCTGTGGAGCATCTTCGCATGTATATTGTTAGCACGTCAAGATGTTGATAGAATCCGAGCGGAATGGAGGGCAGTTAAACCAGAATGGTTCGAAAACGAGAAAGAAAATCATTGAGTTATCTCAAGAAAAGGGGAAGTTTGGCTTCTCCTTTTTGTTTTTGCTGGTAAACAGGTATAAAATCTTTTTATCGTTTCCGCTGGTAAACAAAGCCGCTGTAATCCTGTTTAAGATGGCGTTTTGTCTACAGACGACTTACTAATGCCTATTTTTGTACAAAAAAGGAGGAAAAATGGATAGACGTATTAAGATTGATACGCACAAAGAGTCTAAGAGTCGTAAGGGTGCGGTTATAACCTACACTTTTCACTTTTCTTATACAATAAAAGTTGTAACTGTATAATTTCAAGAAAGGAGGTAGAAATGAAACTGCCTAAAAAGCTAGAAAGTGTTTTCGACAGGGCTAGGGATGTATATCTGTATAGAGTCGATCCCGTGTTGGAGGAAGGACTCGGTCGTTTAAGGAGGATGATCGATGAAACCAGAAAACCTAAGAAAACTAAGGGTGACTCTGGGTCTGACGAAAGGTAAAGTAGCAGAAGATATGCTTATATCAAGACCTACAGTCGATCATCTCGAAGATGGTTCCGCAAAACCGGCAACATTGCAGTATTATGAGTTATATCTGAAAGAAGAACGTAGAAAAAGGCTCTATGCAAAGGAGCATAGGCTATAAATTCAAGGAGGAATTATTATGTCCGATAAAAAGCATTATGGTATCTTCAATTTCCTGGGGGATATTATTCTTACAGTCCTTACAGGGGGTTTATGGGCTATTTATAAGCTATTTAAGTATATCTCATCTCGTTAGAGTTGATTTATATGGATAAGAAAAAGAAAACTACCGGTTTTGATCCAGTAAATAACCCAAAGCATTATGCTAAGGGTTCCGTCGAGTGTTTCGACGCTATATTTGCTAGCCAGGGCATGGTAGCAGCTGAAAACTTCTGTTTATGCAACGCTTTTAAGTATATTTGGCGATGCAGGGAGAAAAATGGTGTAGAAGACGTCAAGAAAGCCATTTGGTATCTCCAAAGATACATCGATATTGAGTCTGGAACATATCCAGAAGGGAAATGACATCATGCTAGCGAAAAGCCCTAGAGTAAACCGCATATTAACAGAACTCGGGGATACTGTTGTGGCTGGAGTCCTAGTAAACATGAAAAATCAGAGTTTTATGGTCAGTATTATGCCTGTAGATACTAAATATCCGGCATTGCTTATCAAATCTGATATGATGGGAAAGATTCTTGATTTGCTTTGGATGGAATCGCCTGCTTTTATAGCGGAGAAACTGTCTGGTAATTATAAAACTACCATTCAAGCCAGATTTAAAGATATATGGGACACTCTTCCAGAACTTGGAAAGAAATATAACCCTTTCATGTTGACAGACTACCCAAAAGTCATGGTGTTTAAGAACGGAAGATATGTTCAGCTCAAAGACAAATTTATGAAAGAGGATTAAAAATGGCAAAATTTGGCAAAGAAGGAGTTCTTTCAAAACTATTCGATGGAACTTGTGCTATTAACTACAAAAATGACCAAGCAAAGAGCGGTGTATGGTTTGAGGTGTACACTCGTCAAGACGAGGACGGCTGGACATTCAAATTCTCTATCGAATATGACTTCCTTATGAATTTTAAGAGAGCTTTTGCTGAGGCTAGTCACAAAGAAGGAGAAAACGAGGGTTATACCATTGATGAACGATTATCTAAGATGGTATTTGATCGTATTGGTAATCTTGGAGCGCTATATTCAGCGATTCTAGAGCTAATTAAAAGGAATACCTCTTACAACACTAGGTTCTTCGCGACATATTTCTTGTCAACCGTATCCGATCCAAAGTGTGAAGGAAAGAATAGGGTCTTAGAGATCCGAAAAGACGACACTCTGCTTCAGATCAAGCTTTCTGACACCATGAGTCCAAAATGGCTTAGCGTAAAGAACAAGCTTGGAGAGTACACTACGAGTGATGTGAACGATATCTGGAAGATTATGAAGAACCACAAGAAGATCATTGAACCAGCATACCGCCAATTGATCAATTCTACATATCCTCCAAATTCGGAGCAGCTCGGCATTGCTGAGATGTCAAAATTGCTCGCATAATTAACACCTGGTATAATGAAGTCCATATAAAGTCTTTTGAAAGGAGACTAAAATGAAGGGATCTACTGAGGTTCAGGCAAAGGTCGAGAAGATTGACGAGACTACTGAGGTGAAGAAGGAGGGTTTTGTTGAGAAGATCAAGAAGCACAAGAAGGCTATTGCTATCGCAGCTGGTGTTGCGACCGCTGGTCTGGTTATTGGAGCGATTGTTCTGAAGCACAAACCTGCCGTTGACGCCGTAGTCGAGGCAGCTATTGACAATGCCCCTGAAGTAGCAGAAACCGTCGTGGAGGCTGCTGTTTAAGATAACAGGGACTTGGAAGCATAGTACAAACTTGTACTATGCTTTTTGTCTTGAAAGGAGATTGATATGGGAATCGAGAATGGTTTTTTAGAGGACTTTAGAAAAGCTGTATGGAATACCAGTCCGGTCGCAAAGTTCATTAATGACAATCCATCATGCTACACATCACCAATCGTTAAAGATGGCAAAGCTTGCATTGTTTTATCTTCGTTTGAAGATCCTACAACATCAAAACTTACAATATATCTGGATGAGGATCGTAACTGCGAGAGCATCAGAATCGTTATTCCAACAGAATATGCGTGTGATCCAGAAGAAATTAAAGGCATAATTGATACATACCCGATAGTTGGCGCGCTTGTAAATGACCCTAGGACACGCACTCATTAAAGGAGAAAAATATGGCGACTGAGATTGTAAGTTTTGGAACTACACCATTCTCAAAAATGGCTAGATTTCTGGGAGAAGCACCACACATTTCTGTTTATCCTGTAAATCATTGGGAAAATGTGGTATTGGCTATTAATGGAGGATGTACTCTTTCTGTTACTTTTACGAATGGTCAAGTGACAAAGGCTTTATGGGCCGATGGTATTAACCATGAAGAAGCAATTCGTCCAGAACGATACGAACGTATGCTTTATAAATTTAGATGGCTTAAGCCTGTCCGCGATGTACTAGAAAATAACCGTAAGGATCTGGAAGCTGTATTAGACTGGTCAAATATCTTGGAGATGATGAAAGATGCAGCAAACTGAGGTTGTCGTAACCGAACCATATCCAACTTTGAAGAACTTGAACGAGGTCATAGCTGACTTACGAGATCCAGAGAAAATGCTTAGATCTAACGAGTGCCCATCCGAAGTTATGTTCTCAGATTTCTGTAACTTCTTCGACCGCGACTTCTCTATTTATCAGAAGGAGACGTTGTGTAATGTGCAAATAAATCAGCCAACCTTAGATCATTGGCCAACCGGCTGGGTTGCCATATTTCCCCTGATCAAACGCCGATCTAGTTTCAACTTCTACCCCGATGATTACCGAGTTTATTAAACCTATTCAAAAAAGGAGATATATTTATGAACTATTCATCACTCGAAGCCGACGCTACATTAATCCTTCCACCCTTAAACTGGGAGAGTCGACATGGAAACGTCGCATCATTTATTGTTTTGCATCATAATGCAGGAAACCTATCCCTTGATCAGTGCTATAATGCCCTAAAAAATAACGGAACCAGCGCTCATTACCAGGTAGACGTTAACGGCAACACTGCTCAGTATGTCTATGACAAGGATACAGCTTATCATGCAGGTAACCTCTACGTAAATATGCGCTCCATTGGTATTGAGCATGCAGACGCTACAAGCAACCCTTGGTCACTGTCTGACGCAACTATTGAATATGGCGCAAAGCTTACAGCTGCTCTTTGTTGGAAGTATGGATTCGGATATCCTGAGTGGATGAAGAACGTATATCCTCACCAGCATTTTGCTAGTACAGCTTGTCCAGCATCTCTTGCTGATAGCCAGAACGCAGCATATATGGCTAAGGCGCAATACTGGTATAACGCATTTTCTGGCGCATCTCAGTCCACAGGCTCCGGCTGGATTTTGAAGGACGGTAAATGGTGGTATATGCACACTGATGGATCATATACTAGAGATAATTGGGAGAAGATCGACGGCGTCTGGTATCGATTCGACGAAGAAGGCTGGATGCAAACCGGATGGGTATTTGATAAGAATACATTCCCAGAGGGTCGTTGGTTCTACCTTGATGAGAAGGGTCGTATGCTATTTGATCAGTGGATTAATCTCAGTGGCCACTGGTATTTCCTAACAGACTCTGGTGCTATGGCTACAGACTGGCAGACCATTGACGGATCTCTATATTATCTAGATCCTCAGACTGGATCTATGAAGACTGGCTGGTTCCAGAAAGACGGCAAGTATTATTTTGCAAACGACTCTGGTCATCTGGAGATGGACAAGCTGCTTGCTTACAATGGTAGCCAATATGCTTTGGGCGTCGATGGTGAGATGATCACTGGCGATATCCAAATGAAGGCAGACGACTCTGGTCATGTACATTTCTATCCAGCAATTTCATCCAAATCTAACTAACCTCGCATAAAGAACATGGTATATAATGAAGTGGTATAGACCAAACTCTTGAAAGGAGTTATCATGGAAGAGAAGAAAATGGATGGTTGGAAAGTTGCAAAGGTTGTTGGTAATGTAACCGCAAGCATTTGCGTCGGACATCTAGTCGGAACTGCTATTAAACCATTAATCCAACAGGCATCGTTGCCAAGTAAGGTAGCGATTTATATTGGAGGAACGGCTTTAAGCATGTACGTTGGTGACCGTTGCGGAAAGGCTGTTGTGGATTATATTGGCAACTGGGAAACTTTGACCAAAATGATCGAAGCTATCATGGCAGATGAACAAGAGATCAAAGGACCACAAACGATAGGAGAGGAGGCTTAGCCTCCTCTTTTATTTTTTAGGAGGGATTGTGATGGTAAAATATCGGTTTGTTAAGCTCTTTGAGATTATTAACGATGCGAACGATAGGTTGAGTTCTCTAAATCATCAAATCAACGAATATTTTGAATTTCCAAATGTTGAAATCTCACACACGAAGATTTTTGGACAAGAAACAGGAAGCTATAACGCATACGTTTATGTTAAAGCTGGAGATGGATTCCCATCTGACAAAGATATGCTAAGCATCAAAATTGACGAGCGCACAGGTAATGTTTCTAAAATCGAAATTCTAGCTATCGAGAAAAAAGTATGCGAAACGAATATTCTCATCTTGAAGAAACACGATATAGATCAGTTCTGTTATGAGTGTCCGAGAATTGTTGCTTCTGTCTATAAGGCTCTAAATTCGTATAGCTATATCATCTGCGCTTTGGGAAACGCTGATGAAATTATCTATAAAAATGATAAGCCTAGTTTTGATCCACACTTGCCAGGTATATTCAACCAGAAATTTGTAAACGACATCCGAGCTAGGCTTAAACGCGGAAAAGTAGAGGTTAAATTTCATCCGTTTTCGTATATCCTAGAGGCAAAAATCTTCTTGCCAAATTCTATTGCGATTAATGAAATACGTGTGAGATTTAGTATCCTCTATGAAGATTGCAAGCTACGCGACATTTTTCTAAGCAATAGGCCATTGAAAGTAGAAGAACTCGAAGCTGTTAATAAGTCTTATCCTAAGGTTATTGAGGAAATAAAAGATTTCTCGCTAAAGAAGGCTTTTGGTAAAAACTGTCGATACAGATATGATAGTATTGATAGTATATAAAGAAGATATCTCTTGAAAGGAGACTATATGAACGTAAATCAACTGCTTCGGACGACTCAACATGAGGTTATGAAGCACGGTCCGGAAATTCTAACGGCCGCTGGTATTATTGGAGTTACATCAGGAGCTATTTTAGCAGTAAAGACGACTCCTAAAGCCATGCGTATTTTGGACAAGGCCGTCTATAAAGATTATCAGGACGAACATCCAGCAGACGATTTTTACAGCTGGACTGATAGGACTGGTATCGATTATCAGGACGGACCTAGCTGGAGGCTTGTAGGATATCTTGGTCCGAAGAGAACTGTTAAAGTTCTATGGAAGACGTATTTGCCAGCAGCAAGTGCCTTTGCAGTAGGTCTGGTATGTCTAGTAGCAGCAAACCGTGTGGGAGCAGCTAAGACAGCCGCTGCAACTGCTGCATATTCTCTTGCCGAGAAGACCTTGGAGCGTTATCAGTCAAAGGTCATTGAGAAAATGGACAAAGAGGATGATCTGAATATCCGTAGCAGTGTTTCACAGGATATCATCGAAGCTAATCCTGTATCTCTGCAGTCGAAGGTGACCGGTTCTGGTGCATTCCTCGTATTTGATCCAATCAGTGGAAGATATTTCCGTTCTGACAAGGAGACAATCCGAGAGGCTGTAAATAACTTCAACCATGAGCTTCTGAGCAATGTATTTATGGATCTGAACGACTGGTACGGATTTATTGAGCTTCCAAGTCTTGAAATCGGAGGCCAGCTTGGATGGAATGCTGATAAGCTGCTCGGATTGGACTTCGGATCATGCGTGGCTGAGGACGGAGAACCCTGTCTAACGCTGGAATATGACTTCATGCCGTCACCATCATTTAGATATGGATATTAATAAAACGCTTGAAAGGAGATTGTTATGGCCGAAAAGGAAATGCCAAAGATCGACATGGATAAGGAACTAGAGAAACTCCCATCCATGAAAAAGGAGGAAAATGCCAAGAAAGGCGAAAAGGTCATTACTCCAGTGACAGCTGCTCCAGCAAAGAAGAGGGAGAAAGGCTTCGGACAGAAACTAAAGAGTCTATTTTTTGATGACTCTAGGTCTGTAAGCGAATATCTTCTTACAGACATTGTCGTACCAGCTGTAAAAGACCTTATTTCTGACGCAGTTACAGGCGCCGTACAGATGATCTTATTTGGAGATGCATCAGCAAGGCCTTCTAACCGCTCTCAAGCTAGGAATTCGACATATACGAGTTACAGCTCATATTCTAGCAATAACAACCGTCAGCCAAGGCGAGAGAGCCGTCCAAGCCCAAGATTAGATAGCGCAGATTCGGTTATTTTGTCAAGTAGAGGAGAAGCCGAAGAGGTTCTATCTCGTATGGGCGATATTGTAGACCGTTACGACTTCGTATCCGTAGCTGATCTGTATGAAATGGTTCGTATTCCAAGCCAGTACACTGATAACAAATATGGCTGGAACGATATGAGATCTGCAAGAGTACGTCGAGTTCGTGATGGATATATGCTGGATCTTCCTCCAGCAAGATATGAAGACGAATTGAGGTTCTAATGTGGGCTGAACTATTATTTATGTTTGGAGTAGTCATATTTGCGGTTTTGGCTGTCTTCTCACTTGTACTCTTGACCTTTGTATACTTTTTCATCAAAGAACTATTCAACAACTTTAAAAATAAGGAGTAAAAATGGGAGCTTTATGGTTTGGATTGGGTTTTGCTGGATTCTGCGTAATGGTCTTCAATTTCTTTGTTGGAGTCATCATGTTTTCGGCTATGTTCTTTATTGCGGCAGCATTGGTTATGCTGTTACTCGCTTTTCTTGGAGCCATCATTAGCTTTTTCCTAAAGTGAAAGAAGAAGTAAGTATGAAAAATAAGAGACCATTACCAAAGACCCTTCTGGTAAGCTATGTAGATGAGGGTTATAAAGAACCGCTACTTGTAGTTGGAACTAAAAAGGAAGGCGAAGCAATCAAGATTCTCAACGCTTTCCAAGGAGACCACGCACACGATATCATGGCTATCCTCACAGGAGACTTAAAGTCAATTGCTCTTGATATCAAAGACGAACAAAACAAATCTGAAAAGGAGTAGAAATGAATATTAGCTCAACAATCACAAGAGGATTTGGTAAGGCTGGCGCAATTGTAGCTAAGCATAGCCCTGAACTCCTCACAGCTGCTGGTGTAACATGTATTATTGGCGGAACCGTTCTGGCATGTCGCTCAACTCTTCGCGTACAGGATATTCTGGACGCGTATAAGGCTAATGACCAGCTGATTAAGGATGTTAAGGACGGAAAACTTCCTATTAAGGACGGCGAGACATATTCTGAGAACGATTATAAGAAGGATATTATCTCAAACAAGCTCCAGACAGCTGGTAAGCTCATCAAAGAATATCTCCCAGCAGTAACTCTGATTGGTCTTGGTATTGCATGCATTCTTGGCGCACACAATATCATGAGCAAGCGCAACGTAGCTCTTGTAGGCGCTCTCAAGACCACTCAGGAGGCTTTCGATAAATATCGTGGTCGTGTAATTGAGGCTGTCGGCAAAGATAAAGAGCACGAGATCTACGTCGGCAAGGCTGAGAAGACTGAGACTATCGAGGTTGAAGGTAAGCCGGTCAAGATGAAGACTGTCTCGAACAAGCCTCTTGGTGCTTATGTCGCATATTTTGACGAGAATAATCCAAACTGGTCTAACTCTATGGAGCAGAATCTCATTTTTCTGAAGATGGTACAGTGCCACCTGAACGATCGACTCGAGGCAAGAGGCCATGTTTTCTTGAATGAGGTTCGCGATGAGCTTGGTCTGCCAAGAATTCCTGAAGGTCAGGTTGTAGGCTGGGCTTACAAGAAGGACGACGGTGATCATTTCATCGATTTCGGCATTTTCGGCGATGATAGTATTATTAATCTCGTAGCCAATGCTGAGGGAAAGAGCATTTTGCTTGACTTCAACGTTGACGGAGTTGTTTGGGACCTTATCTGAGGGATAGGGTCCGACGACATTGGTAGCGGGAACTGGTTTAGAGATATATTTGACTACCCAAACCTATACCGTTGCCCTCTAAGTAATATTTAAGGTCTTGAAAGGATCTAATAATGAATACTAAACTTAAAATCGCCGCCGCATTCATTGCAGGCGGTATCGTAGGTGTCTCTAGCACCTATTTTCTTTTCAAACGCTATTTTGATGAGCGCTATGATAAAGAGATGTCCGAGGAAATGGACGCTCTCAAGTCATTCTATATGGCAAAGTTCCAGGATATCACGGCTAAATATCAGACAAGCCCTTCTTTCACAGAAGTCGAGAAGATTGTAGATGAGGCTAGGGAGCAGGTCCACGAAGGAAAATATACCGATTACACTGCTTTCTACGACGGAACCGCAGAGAATATCCCAGAAGAAGTCCAGGGCATGAATAATGATGTTGTCAAAACCATCAAGCATTCTGTCAAGTCTAATAAAAAGGTTGATGAGGACGGCTTCGAACATCATAATATCTTCGAGGACTTTGGAGACCTAAAACTCGATGACATTTCTGAGGAAAATAACGAGGCTCCAACTGAGGATGACGCTCCAGAGGATGACGAGGAATATGAAGACTGGATGGATGGAAAAATCGAGTCCGATCCAAAGCTTCAAGGTCTCTACATGGACGAGGATGATGAAGAAACCGAAGAGGACCAGGTAGAAAACGAGGATATTCCAGAAGACTCCAATCCAAATCCTGTAGACGAGAATATTCCCGAGAAGCCTTACCAAATTGACAAAAGCGAGTTCTTCAACCAGTGCGGATGGCATGAGAAGCTAACCTGGTCATTCTATGACGGCGACAAGGTTCTTGCAGACGAGACGGATGAAAGTGTAATGTACGTACAGACCCAAATTGGTCTTGATGCAAGAGAGCTTGATGAACTGTTTAAGCAGAAGCGCCAGGAAAAGGACGATGAGCCAAATGTCGTATATTTCCGTGATGCCAGGAATGAGCTGGACTATGAGATCTGCCGTGTAGCCGAGTCATATTACGGAACACATCCAGAAGACCAAGGTGAAGATGATGAGTATCACATCAGCATCAGCGAATAAGGAGCATGGTGATGTTTGGTCCGATTATATTAGTTGGCTTGGGTCTTGGTTGAACTGGGACGGACGTACAAGGCTGTTTCAGTATCTAGCAGATTATCCGTTCGAAGTCGTTGTTAAAATGGATGAGAACCGTGTCTGCGACGCCATTGACATGCGCAGTGACTTTATACTGGAGTTCTGTGATGACCATCCGCTAGTATCTGACATGGACCCATCTATCCATCCTATTTCGCTATTGGAGATTTTGGCGGTTATGGCCAGCATGATTGAGAATGATATCATGTGGAATCCAGACGTCCCGGATAGGAGGCATATTCGCTTTGATGAAATGCTTCGAAACGCCGGATTGGATATTTTTGACGATGGGCATTGGGGCACGTATGGTGGCGAGCTAGAAGTAGAGCCTATTTGTGACCGAATTGTCCGTAGAAAATATGGTACGGATGGCAAGGGAGGACTCTTCCCACTCAATGATCCTCAGAAGAATCAACGACGCCTAGAATTGTGGTATCAGGCTAACGCATATTGCATGGAGCGATATGTCATTGGCGAAGAATGGTAGAACATTTTAGGTCTTTCTGAGAGATTTTGAGTGGGTTCTTAGTGACTTTTGGAAGGCTATTGATAGGTTACGGACGGGTCAAAAATTGGAGAAATTTGGCATGAATTATATAAAAATTTTAACTAAAATTCTGTCACGTTTTTGTCACGTTTTTGAAATCTTGTCACAAATATTTGTGACAAAACCCGATTTTTTCATGTTTTTGGGCAATTTTGTTAACCTTGGCTAACTTTTTGGAGCCTTGCTAAAATAGGCCTAAAAACCGATTTTGTCACGATTTTGTCACGATTTCGCCCCGTTTACCCTACTTTTGTCACAAAAATTTTCGTGTTATTTTGCTGTAAAACCGCAGGTCATTCATGCTTTGTCACAAATATTATACTCTATACTATTATAAGTTATATATAAGTAATAATAGTATATATATACGTATATGTGTATATATAAAAGGTTTTTGGGGTAAAAATTCGTGTTTTTGTGACAAAACTGATTTTTCGCGAATAACTTGCACAATTTTCTTGAAAGGAGGTTCGATGGATTTCTTCAATATTCGAAGGCGCTCAGTCAAAAAAGAGTCTCTCGAGATTTATCCAGATTTCTCGGTTCGAGGCACCAATGACATCATGGTCCGAGGCGGCGATTTTTATGCCGTGTGGGACGAAGAGGCTGGCTTGTGGTCTACGAATGAATATGATGTTGCTCGATTGGTCGACAAAGAGCTGAATGACTACTACGAGAATCGTGCTAAGGATTTATTTGCTTGTGACATTGACGTGAAGTGGATGAGTTCGTATTCGTCTGGAAGCTGGAAGCTATATCGACAGTGGATTTGTAACCTACCAGATAATTATCATCAGCTTGATGCAGAGCTAACATTTGCTGGACAGGACGTAAAGAAGGAAGACTACGTAAGTAAACGACTTCCATATCCTCTAATCCCAGGAAGCTGCGAAGCATATCTAGAGCTGGTTACAACGCTATATGATGAGGATGAGCTCAGGAAGATCGAGTGGGCCATCGGAGCAGTCATTGCTGGTGAAGCAAAGGATATTCAAAAGTTCCTGGTGCTTTATGGCGATGCTGGCGGTGGCAAATCCACAATTCTCAATATCATCCAGCAGCTTTTCCAGGGTTATTACACAATGTTCGAAGCCAAGGCTCTCGCGTCTTCCAATAATTCCTTTTCCACCGAGACGTTTAAATCTAGCCCTCTTGTAGCTATCCAGCATGATGGCGATCTAAGCCGAATTGAGGATAATTCCAAGTTAAATAGTATCGTATCCCACGAGGAAATGCTCATCAATGAGAAGTACAAGTCTGGATATATGGGTAGGATCAATGCTTTCCTGTTTATGGCGACCAACCGCCCTGTAAAAATTACCGATGCAAAGTCTGGTCTTATCCGTCGACTTATTTCTGTCACCCCTAGTGGTAGACATGTTCCGAATGACGTGTACAACAACCTTGTTAGGCAGATATCCTTCGAGCTTGGACCAATTGCTTGCCGATGCCTTGATATTTACAACGAGATGGGCAAGAATTACTACGCTTCGTATCGACCAGTGAACATGATGTTTAGGACTGATACGTTCTTCAACTTCGTTGAGTCCGAATATTTTACGTTTGCGGATGCTGATATGGTAACGTTGAAACAGGCATATGCTATGTACCGTGAGTTCTGTGAATATTCTCAGATTCACTCTATCATGCCAATGTACGTATTCCGAGACGAGCTCAAGAATTATTTTGAGAGGTTCGATGAGGTAGTTCGTATTGGTGAGACGAGACATAGATCACTTTATCGCGGATTTATCAAGGAGAAGTTCAAAGGAATTATAAATACCGAAGAGTTTGACGAACAGGAGGTGAGGCCAAAGGTTCTGGTACTTGATAGTGAGACAAGCATATTTGACGAGATGCTGGCTGACTCAAAAGCTCAGTATGCTACTGATGATGGAACTCCTAGGAAAAAATGGGAGAATGTAAGGACGAAGCTAAAGGATATTGATACCTCGCAGCTCCATTACGTTAAGGTTCCAGAGAATCATATTGTCATCGACTTTGACTTGAAGGACGATGAAGGAAAGAAAAATGCATATCTGAACTTGCAGGAAGCCTACAAATGGCCTCCCACTTATGCCGAGCTTAGTAAATCCGGAGAAGGAGTTCACCTCCATTATATTTACGACGGCGATGTCACGAAGCTGAGTAGGGTCTATTCGTATGGTATCGAGATTAAGGTATATTCTGGCAACAGCTCGCTAAGAAGGAAGCTTACCAAGTGTAACAGCCTTGGCATTGCTCATATTTCAAGTGGATTGCCAACTAAGGAGGAACCAGTGGTTAATTTCACAAGCGTAAAGAGCGAGAGGGGGTTGCGAGAGCTTATTGAGCGTAATCTCAGAAAGGAGATCCATCCTGGAACGAAGCCAAGCATTGATTTTATCAAGAAGATCTTGGATGACGCATATTCCTCTGGTCTGAAGTACGACGTTAGTGACATGCAGACAAAAGTATTAGCATTTGCTAATAACAGTACCAATCAGGCAGAATATTGTGTCCGTCTTGTAGGCGAGATGAAGTTCAAATCTGAAGAGTCATCTTCAGCAGTAGATAGCTACCGCGACGACAGGCTAGTATTTTTTGATGTTGAGGTATTTCCTAACCTTTTCTTGGTTAACTGGAAGTATCAAGGCAAAGATGCTACTGTAGTCAGGATGATCAACCCATCTCCAAGCGATATTGAGGATCTTATGCAGATGCGGTTGGTTGGATTTAACTGCCGCCGTTATGATAACCATATCCTCTACGCTCGTTATCTTGGATACGATAATCTTCAGCTGTATAAGTTGAGCCAGAAGATTGTCAGTGGTGAATCCAGGAATGCTTTATTTGGTGAAGCCTATAATCTGTCATATACCGACGTGTATGATTTTGCTTCTGCTGCAAATAAGCAGAGCTTGAAGAAATGGGAGATCCAGCTTGGACTACATCACCAGGAGCTAGCGCTTCCTTGGGATCAACCAGTAGATGAGACCAGATGGGAGGAAGTAGCAAAATATTGTGACAATGACGTTATTTCCACTGAAGCAGTATTTGAACATCTTAGTGGTGACTGGGCGGCACGACAAATTCTTGCGGAGCTATCGGGTCTTTCTGTAAATGATACCACCAATGCCCATTCTGCAAGGATTATTTTCGGAAAGAACAAGCATCCGCAGAGCGAGTTCGTGTATACGGATTTATCTAAGGAGTTCCCTGGCTATAAATTTGAGCGCGGCAAGAGCTCATATCGTGGTGAGGATCCTGGCGAAGGTGGATATGTTTACGCCGAGCACGGAATGTACACCAATGTAGGACTGTTGGATATCGCTTCCATGCACCCATCATCTATTGAGGCACTGAATCTATTCGGAAAATACACCAAAGTGTTCAGTGATCTTAAGAAGGCTCGCGTTTATATCAAGCATGAGGATTATGAGAAGGCCGGAGAGCTTCTAGACGGTAAGCTTAAACCATTTCTGGACGAATTGTCCAGTCATACTGCTAAGTATACCTCAAAAGACCTCTCAGCGGCTCTGAAGACGGTTATCAACTCAGTCTATGGATTGAGTTCCGCTAAATTCGATAATCCGTTCAGGGATCCAAGGAATAAGGATAACATCGTAGCCAAACGTGGCGCCTTATTTATGATTGATCTGAAACATGCTTGTCAAGAGAAAGGTTGGACTGTCGTTCATATTAAGACCGATTCTATCAAACTGGCGGATATTGACCAGGAGAAGATCGACTTCGTATTTGAGTTCGGTAAGAAATATGGATACACATTTGAGCATGAAGCAACATACTCCAAGATGTGCATAGTCAACAATTCGACCTATATCTCAAAGTTGAGCTATGGTGATGATGGCATGAGGAAATCCAAGCGTGATGATTGTAAGTGGTCGGCTACTGGTGAACAGTTTGCTAAACCATACGTCTTCAAGACGTTATTTTCACATGATCCAATCGAATTCGAGGACCTATGCGAGACAAAGTCCGTTACTACAGCAATGTATTTGGACATGAATGAGTCTTGCCAAGATGTCAGTGATTTCGAGAAGGAGCTTGCAGACCGTAAGAAGAAGGAACAGCCATTTGTAAACAAGGAATACAAGGAGCTGTCAGACAAAGATCTGCGAAATGCCATCGATCAAGGTCATATTTATACGTTCGTAGGCCGCGTTGGATCGTTTGTTCCAATGAAGCCTGGTTCTGGAGGCGGTATATTGCTGCGCCAGAAGGACGACAAGTATTATTCTGTTGGCGGTACAAAGGGGTATCGTTGGCTTGAGGCTGAATCCGTAAAGCTCATGCACAAAGAGAAAGAGGTTGATACCAGTTATCATAACAAGCTTGTCGATGAGGCCATTGTCGATATTGGCAAATACGGAGATGCCGAGTGGTTTATATCTGACGACGAGGGAATCATTAACAACAAAAAGGGATCTAAGTAAAGGAGAAAGAAATGGCTAAGGATCTTAAAGTAACAAACAATATCACTATCGAGAATGCACACATTATGTTCCGAAACTTTTCAGGTGAGGAAAGCAAATTTAACGCTGCTGGAAAGCGTAATTTCTGTGTCCAGCTCGATTCGAAACTTGCAGATGACCTAGAGAAGGATGGCTGGGCAGTTAAGCGCCGTGAGCCTATCCAGGATGGTGATGATGAGTTCTGTTTCCTACAGGTTGCGGTAAGTTTCGATAATATTCCACCAAATATTTGGCTTGTCACATCTCGTAACAAGACTCGACTCAACAGCCAGACTGTTGGACAGTTGGACTATGCTGACATTAAGCGCGTTGATGTTGTAATCCGTCCATATAATTGGGAGGTCAACGGAAAGATCGGTGTCAAGGCGTACGTAAAGAATATGTACGTCACAATTGACGAGGATGAACTTGACCAGATGTATGCTGATATTCCGGACAGCTCCAGACCGGCAAATAATGATGAAGAGTACGAACTCCCATTCTAAGCTATATCCCCATCAACGGGATGCCGTTAACAAGTTGTCGACCGGCTCCGTCCTTTGCGGCGGGGTCGGCTCCGGCAAATCCCTTACAGCATTGGCTTATTTCTTTGAGAAAGTTTGCGGTGGACGTATTTCTGAAGACGGTACTTTGGGTAAGCCAACAAAACCTAGAGATCTGTACATAATTACCACTGCTAGGAAACGAGATACCCTTGACTGGGAGCACGAGGGCCTTCCGTTATTGCTGTCTCCGAAGATGGATGTGTGGGGGATATCAGTACATATTGATAGCTGGAACAACATCAAGAAATACACTAAGATCAACTCGGCTTTCTTCATATTCGACGAACAACGAGTAGTCGGATCAGGAGCTTGGGTTAAATCTTTCCTTAAGATAGCCAGAAAGAACCAATGGATATTGCTGAGCGCTACTCCTGGTGATACCTGGATGGACTATGTTCCTATATTTATTGCTCATGGGTTCTATAAGAATCGATCAGAATTCATAAGGGAGCATGTTGTCTATAATAGGTTTGCTAAATTCCCAAAGATTGACCGATTTGTTGAGACTAAAAAGTTGGAAGTCCTAAGATCTAAGATTCTTGTAAACATGCCGTTTCAAAGAGTAACGGCTCGACACTATGAGCAAGTTATTGTTGGGTATGACGAAGAGTTATATAAACAGGCTATGGAAACCAGATGGAACATCTTCGAAGAGAAGCCTATGAAGAATATTTCAGAAGCATGCTCGGTATTCCGAAAGATAATCTATCAGGATCCTAGCAGACTTGACTCTCTCAAGCATATCTTTGAGAATCACCCAAAGCTCATAGTCTTCTATAATTTCAACTATGAGTTAGAGATGCTTCGAGCATTTTGCGCCGAGGCAAACGTTAATTTTGCTGAATGGAACGGGTTCAAACATGAATCTATCCCGAAATCTGATTCGTGGATTTATTTAGTTCAGTACACTGCTGGTGCAGAAGGTTGGAATTGCGTCGAAACAGATACGATGGTCTTTTATTCTCTTAATTACTCATACAAAATTATGGAACAGGCTGCTGGTCGAATTGATAGACTGAACACGAGGTTCAAAGATTTGTATTATTACCAACTTTTATCCAAGGCGCCTATAGATAATGCTGTTTTGAGAAGCGTAAAACGTAAAACTATTTTCAATGAGCGAGCATTTGCCCAGCATTTGGCTATCGGAGATAAAACATAGGATATAATGAAGAGATAGAATACCAACCTATTCTATCTTTTTGTCTTTCTTGAAAGGGGAGATTATGGGACGTAGAGAGAACGAATACCAGCGCGATCTGGTAGAGAAGCTTCAGGAGTTATTTCCTGATGCTATAGTTTTAAAGAATGATCCTAACTATATTCAAGGGATCCCAGATCTACTCATCCTTCTTGGAGACAGATGGGCAGCTTTGGAATGTAAGCGTGGTATTTCTGCTGGACATCAACCAAACCAGGAATATTATGTAGAACTCATGAATGAAATGAGCTTCGCCACCTTTATTTATCCCGAGAATGAAGAAAGGGTCTTCAATGAACTTCAACAAGCACTACGCGCTGGAAGGTAAGCACGCATATCTTAGCGCAAGTAATTACCATTGGGTAAATTATGATGAAGACAAGTTTATGAGGACCTATTCTACATTTTTGGCGACACTCCAAGGAACCGAAATGCATGAATTGGCTTGTAAGCTTATTTCTATGGGGGTCAAACTCCCTGATGAGCCGAAGACTATTAACATGTATGTGAATGATGCAATCGGATTCAAGATGACTCCTGAGCAGATTGTTTATTATTCGGCTAATGCATTTGGTACAGCTGATGCTATTTCCTTCAGAGGTAATCTGCTTAGGATCCACGATCTTAAGACCGGAGTAAGCAAAGTGTCCATGCTGCAGCCCAAAATTTATGCAGCTTTATTTTGTCTTGAGTATGACGTTAATCCTATGGACATTGAGATCAAGTTGAGGATCTATCAGAGCAACGATATTCAGAAAGAAGTCGCTGAACCCGACGAGATCTTCCATATTATGGACAAGATTGTATCATTTGACAGAAAGATTGAAGAGATGAGAATGGAGGGGTATGAATGATGGATTATTTTGAAGGGCTTGATGAGTATTTCGACGATGAGCTTTCTCATTATGGTACCCCACGACATTCTGGTCGATATCCTTGGGGCTCGGGAAAAGATCCTTATCAAAGTGCTACTGATTTTCTAGGCACAAGCCAACAACTCCGCAAAGAAGGATTTTCTGAGAAAGAGATCTCAGATTATTTTGGAATGACCATCAAGCAGTATCGTGCTAGGAAGTCTAATGCTCGTAATGAAAAATGGGCAGCAGATGCAGCACAGGTTTGGAAGTTGAAGGAAAAGGGATATTCCAACGTTGCAATCGGAAAGAAGATGGGCATCGGTGAGTCCCAGGTTCGCAATTTCCTAAAGCCTCACATGGCAGCTAGGGCAAACGTCACAAAAAATATGGCTGATAAGCTAGAAGAGAGCCTTAAAGACCAGAAGTTTGTCGATATTGGCCCTGGTGTTGAAAACCATCTAGGAGTTACGAGAACGGCTCTCAACAATTCCATTTCTATGCTTGAAGATCAAGGCTATAAGGTTTATTACATTCAAACCTCGCACCCAACAGTAAACAAAAATGAGACGATCAAGGTTTTGGCAGCTCCAGGAGTAACTTATGCTGAGGTTTCTAAAAACCGTGACAAGATTAGTGCCCCAGGCTTATTTACTGAGAACGGTGTTGTAAGAAGCATTGAGCCTCCGGTATCCATAGATTCTAAGCGAATCAAAGTCGCATATAAAGAAGATGGGGGCATTGACAAAGACGGTGTTATTGAACTTCGTCGAGGCGTTGAGGATATTTCCTTGGGTCGAGCCCATTATGCACAGGTTCGTATTGCTGTTGATGGTACCCATTATTTAAAGGGCATGGCGATGTATCGCGATGATATGCCGCCTGGAGTTGACATTATTTTCAACACTAACAAGCCTAAGGGCACGCCTTTGAAGGGCCACAAGGATAATTCTGTTCTGAAAGAGATGAAATCAGAGCCAGAAAATCCATTTGGAGCCTTGATTAAGAATGACAACGAGCTTATTTTAGCTCAGAGGCATTACACAGGCAAGGATGGAAAGACTCATCAGTCAGCGTTGAATATTGTCAACGAAGAGGGTAACTGGGGGGCTTGGCGCAAAGCTATATCTTCTCAGATGCTGTCAAAGCAGAGCACATCTCTTGCTAAGAAGCAGCTTGGCCTGGCTTATGACCTTGAGAAGGATAAATTCCGCGATATTATGGAATTGACGAACCCAACAATTCGTCGTGCCCTTCTAGAGAAATTTGCCGATGGCTGTGACTCTGCAGCAGTTCATTTACATGCTGCAGCTCTTCCTAGACAGGCTTCTAAGGTTATTTTACCGTTTCCAAAGATGAAAGACACCGAGGCATATCTTCCAACGCTTAAGAATGGTGAGCGAGTTGCTCTGATTCGATATCCTCATGGTGGTGTTTTCGAAATTCCTGAGCTAACAGTCAACAATACCAACAAGGAAGCTAAGAAAATCCTAGGCAATGCTGGAGACGCCATTGGTATTTCTCCTCGCGTTGCTGAGCGCCTGTCAGGTGCTGATTTCGATGGCGATACTGTTTTAGCTATCCCTTTGAAGTCTGTAAAAATCAAGACGGCAAAGCCTTTGGCTGGTCTTAAGGATTTCGATCCAAAGACTGCCTATCCAGCATATCCTGGAATGAAAGAAGTCAAAACCGATAAAAGGTTTGATAAACAGAAGCAAATGGGCAAGGTTAGTAATCTTATTACTGACATGACTCTTAAAGGCGCTAGCATGAGCGAGATCGCCAGAGCTGTTAGACATTCCATGGTTGTTATTGATGCTGAGAAGCATAATTTGAACTGGGAGCAGTCCTATAAAGACAATGATATTGCTGGACTTAAGATCAAGTATCAAGGCGGAGCAAATCGTGGTGCTTCTACGCTTATTTCTAAGGCTAGCTCTGATGCTCGTCCGGGAATGCGCAAAGAAATAACTGCGGTTTCCAAGATGACTGAAGATGAGAAGAAGCGTTATTTCCAGGGCGAAAAGGTCTATCGAGAGACTCCTGAGACTTATATTAACAAGGACGGAAAGACCGTAACTAGAACTATCAGGTCTACAAAAATGGCTGAGACTGATGACGCTAGAACTTTATCCTCTGGTACTGCTATGGAGAATATTTATGCGGACCATGCAAATAAGCTTAAAGCTTTAGCTAATCAGGCACGCAAAGAAGCCCGTATGACAAAGGACATTCCATATTCTCCAGAAGCCAAGAAAATATATCAAGAGCAAGTCAATGCTTTAAATTCTAGATTAAATACCGCTCAGAAAAATAAACCTCTAGAGCGTCGTGCTTGGTTGCTTGCTAACCAAAAAATCCGAATGGTTAAAGAAGAAAATCCGGACATGTCAAGAGATGATATTAAGAAATTAAAAAATAGAGCCCTTTCAGAGGCAAGGCTTAAGGTCGGAGCCAAGAAAGAACCTATTGTTATTTCTCCAGCAGAATGGAAAGCTATCCAAGCTGGCGCTATCTCTACCAGTAAGCTAAAAGATATTATCTCTAACTCAGATTTAGACACATTAAAGAAGCTTGCTATGCCAAAAGAGTCTCGTCTTATTTCTCCAGCGAAGAAGAACCAAGTCAGAGCTTTGGAAGCTCGCGGTTATAGCCTCTCTGAGATTGCAGAGGCTGTTGGTATTTCCTCTAGTAGTGTCAATGACATTCTTAAAGACTAGATTTATATTCTCTTACAGCCCTTAGGGCTTGTTCGAGGCCGTATTTAGACTCTTTTACAGCCTTTTAGGGCTGATTTGAGAGCATATTTTGGCACTCCTACAGCCTTTAGGGCTTATTTTTAGACTGATGTTATTTTCTTAGAAAGAAGGCTTGAGTGTCGGTTCGAATCACAACCTATGACAATCCATATTCTCCGTTCACAGAATGGGATGAATGGTATGAATATGATACGTCTCATGGTTATGGTACCTGCTCCTACTTGGACAGAGTCCTCCATACGAGCGACGAGCTTGGTCCTCAAGAGCAGATGGCTGCCCAGGAAGCTGCAATTGATGAAATTATTTCAATGCATCCTGATGGATTTTATAAAAAGGTAAAATCCGAATAAAATATTATATGATTTCTGAGACCCGGGGGGAGGGGTCTCGATAAAAATACACCCCCCTCCGTCATCGCGCGGCTCTTCAAAAAACCTCCACGGGGAGTTTTTGAGGAAACTTTAGGGTATTCGTAGCCTCTTCAAGGGAATGTGTAGGGTCCAAAACAAAACTGGTCTCTCCCTCCTGACCTACTCCTTTCAAGATCCTACTGCATAAGTCGGTATAAACTCTACACATTCCCTTGAAGGGACTCGACATACTCTAACCATTCTGTATTAGAATCAGTTATAACTAGGGGGTGATTGGTTGTGGCCAGGGCTAAGAAAGGCCGTCCGCCTGCTAAAACTCCAGAAGCTCGTGAGAATCAGCTAATTGCAGCGGCGATCGACCTTGCCGAGAAGAAGATTCTTGATGGAACGGCCTCAAACCAAGTCATTCTCCATTACTTAAAGCTCGGTACAAGCGAGTCTAGGCTCCGCAACAAGAAACTTGAGGAAGAGAACAAGTTGTTAGAGGCCAAGACTGAACAAATCAAATCTCAAAGGCGTGCTGAAGAACTATTTGCTAACGCTTTGGATGCTATGCGATCTTATAGTGGTGGATCGTCATCCGAGTTCTATGATGAGAATCAGATGTGATGATCGTGGATAGAACTTACGATGAGCTTATACAATTAGACTCCTTCATAGAACGGTTTGAGTATCTTAAACTAAATGGTCGAGTCGGATCTGCTACTTTTGGGTACGACCGATTCGTAAACCAAGCGTTTTATTCTTCTCCTGAATGGAGAAAAGTTCGTCGAGATGTAATAATTCGTGATGAAGGTCGAGACTTAGGAGTTGAGGGATTCGACATACAAGGACGAATTATTGTTCACCACATTAACCCAATCTCCTTAGAGGATCTTGAATCAAGAAACCCTATAGTATTCAATAAGCAAAATCTCATATGTGTTTCTCACAATACCCATGAGGCTATTCACTATGGTGATGATTCATTATTGCCAAAAGATCCAGTCGCTAGGTTTCCGGGAGATACTAAACTCTGGTAAACCAGAGAGAGAGAGAGAGAGCAAGATGGGTTATCTACAGCATTACAACGACGCCTTAGCCCAC
>ERZ773013.143-NODE-143-length-45702-cov-20.224965_pt1 | contig 45702 bp, 47 predicted proteins | sample MGYA00511670_ERZ773013 | MGnify/ENA primary metagenome ERZ773013 (study PRJEB29015, sample SAMEA2738120) | human oral metagenome | biome: human oral; feature: human-associated habitat; material: saliva | place: China | collected 2257 ... | reverse complement strand
CTGAAGACGGCGATCTGCTCCGTGACGCCCTGCTGGAGAACCTGCATCGCAGTCAATGATCAGTTCAAGATTGTGCCCCACTCCATTGCCGGTAGCGTTGATACCGCTCCCGTCACTGAGCTGCGCCACAAAATAAGGAGCAGTATTCACGTTGCTGCCATTGGTAAACTCAGGACCGTTGAGATAACAGAATATCTTGGGACCTATGGAATCCGTCTTCTCATTGTTGGCATCACCCAACAACAGCGACTCTGAATAGCCGTGTGCGCAGGACGTGCGGTCATCACTCACAGCAAAGGCATTGATGAGTCCGGTACCACCATCATAGTTGAGGTCAAAAGGCACGACGAAGGATGCCGCGAACTTTCCGTTGACAATGCTATCGCGGCCACTATAAATGGTTTTGAGGCGGTCATAATACGTGAACGCCGTATCAGTGACCTCTGCACCCGTGTTCTTCTGACAGGTGACGAGCTGTCTGGAATCAAGGACCTGAAGCGAGGCCACACCACGGAAACTATTGTCTCCCTCAACATGACCAGTCACCCGTGCCGCCTTTCCGGCATAAGCCGTTACTGCCTGACCATCAGTGATCTTCTTTCCATTGACAGAGTCGATGACGACCGTGCCCGTCGGTTGGTTGAGTGCAATAGCAGGGTCACCAAGGAGCGAATACTGCAGTTTGTTCACTGTAACATCTCCACCAAGACTTCCGCGAGTTATCAGTTCATTCTTCGCCAGCCGTGAAGCCTCACCCAAAGTCATCGGCCTGCTGTCGTTACTGCTCAGCACATATCTAAGATAGGCATTGTTGATCAGCCGGTTATAATTCTCATAAACGGTACGTGTCGTACCATAAACGGCCACGGCGCCTCCATCATCGTCTGTGACGGTCGCCACTCCAATATTATCCTCCACGCCATCGAAGGCCATGACGTCACAAGCTGCGAAGATCCACAACGGCAGGTTCTTGTTCGTGAAAGACTTATAATCGTCGAGCATCAATATCTTCTCGTGGGCCAACTGCGCAGCACTGCCGTGACCACAATAATCCATGATAAGTGCGCCCTGAGCCTGCTGCTTCCTGATGAGGCCGGTCACTTCCGGATAGGTATTACCGGTGGACGACGCCACCTCCGTGTAGGCATCCCACATCACTTTCTTGATGCGATAAGCCGGATGCAAAGCCTGCACCGTCGCAACAGCCTCCTCGGCATCACGCATGTGAATATTGTTGTTGCCATCGTCGCCCATGAACATCAAGGTATTCTCCCAGTCGCCCGCATTGGCGTTCTCCACATAACTGATGGTCTTGTCGACCATCACTTTCGCGTCAGCCTCTGTCGTCACGGGGAAGCGGCCGACAGCCACATCGCTCATGTCGAGTTTCTGTCCCTTGTCTCCCGTACCCAGATTAATTCCTTCACCATCATCGAGATAGGTGAAGAACCCGTCATCAACATAGCAGTAGATAGCATTAAACGAGTTCTCACTCTCGTAAGCCAGGAGATAATCGTCGGGGTCCAGTCCCCTGCAGTCAGAGGTCAGCATACGGTTGTCCCATACACAGCCGCCGAAGAGCAAGAGATATTTGGGGAGATCTTTCTCTGTCCGTGCCTGGTCGTAGAGCATCTTCATGTAACGCCGGTAAGCATTGGCATCCGGTGTGCCGCTCGAGAACTCATTGTAGAGTTCGTCGGCAGGGACAATGTTTACGCGCAGCGAGTCGTGCTGCTCATGAAAGGCGGCAAGACGCTTGGCCTGAGCAAGGAGCCTCTGAGAAGCCGGGGTAATTATCACCATGTCTGCCTCCGCATCAGCATGATGGTCCTGGTTCCCGATGCCGCACACATATTCAGGAGCCGTGAAGGAGCCGCCGAGATTCGGCGCAGCCTTGGGTTTATCCCATGCCGCCGAGACATAGTCGAGACGCATGGGACCACCCGAAAGCACAGTTATCCGCACTGTATCGGTCGCTGAGCTGCTCACGGTCTGCCGGTAGGTTTCCCGGCTTTCGTTGCCGTGGTCATACTCATCGCTGACAGTAACACTGAGGTTTCCCAAGACCTTACCATTGATAGTCACCTGAGCCGTCATGGCGGTGCCAGCTGTGACACTCACTGAGAACTTCCCCGTCGTAGCACCCTCAGGATGGGTCAGCACAATAGTCTGACTGTTCCCCTTGGATACCGGTGTGGGGTCAAAGAGATTCCTGCCGCCCGGATACCAACTGTATCCGTCAACCTCATGCAGACTGTGATAATCATCGGCAGAGGGATAGAAACTGTTAAGGAATGCCGCAGAATCGACAGTCTCGATAGCCGAGTCGTTCTCGGTCAGGAAATAATAGCCATAGTCCGAATAGGGGTTGCGGATGCGTCGCGCCGCATCGGCACTTGCCCAGCTCACCGGCCCCTTAGCATAGAAGAGACGATGGCCATTGACGGTACAAGTCGCTACCTCGTGCAGGTCATCCGTCTCTGCGAGCTTGTCACCGTCCAGCACCTCATCCTGCAGATTGCCGCCATAGCCGTAGATATGCACACGGCTCAAGTCGGAAAATCCTGCCCGCCGTATCAGGCTCTGCGTGAGATCATACACGCCCGATGACGACACACGTATTTTCGCCCACTTGCCTTTGGCAAGGACGGAGTGGGAGGCATATCTTGAAGTGTGAGGTGAAAGGTGGCAGGTGTTAATGGTTTTCTTGGCGGCACGGGGGGCACTTGCGTTCACTCTCAGCATGAAACTGACGAGAATGCGGTATCTGCCATTCCGACAGACGAGCGGGCAGAAGCTCATGCGCAGCATGGGACGTTTGCGGTCAATGACAACCGCCTGTGAGATGACAGGAAGAGCCGGCAGACTGTCACTGCTCAGCTTGTGATAGTTTGCAAGATCATTGGCTGTCATATCAATGAATTCCGGATAGAGGATTGCTACAGTATAGACAGAGTCGGCATAATCTGGAGGCAAAGGCATGGTGTAGGCAAAAGACGGCATGACACTGTCCACGCTCACCTGATCAGAGGTGAGGTTAAAGAACCGCTGAGCACAGACCGGAAGTGAGGCCCACAAAACGGACAAGAAAAACAATAAGCGGATACTTCTCGCCATATAGCTCTTTACTACTTACACCTGCATTCCAGCACTTTCCGCTCCTCTATCCATCCTTCAAGGATGTCGCCGATGTGCACCGGCCCCACGCCCGCAGGAGTTCCCGTGAAGATGAGGTCACCGGTCTTAAGTGTGAAATACTTGCTGACGTACGCCACGATCTCATCCACCGTCCGCAGCATCTCGCCCGTAAATCCTTCCTGCACCGTCTTGCCGTTGACGTCAAGATGGAAATGGAGCCGCTGTATCTCCGGAAGCAGATCCTTAGGAACCCATTCGCCGATAGTGGCCGCGCCGTCAAAGCTCTTGGCGAGGTCCCACGGCTGTCCGTTCTGTGAGAGCCGTTGCTGCAACTCGCGCGCCGTAAAGTCGATGCCGAGTGTCACCGCGTCATAATAGCGGTTGGCAAAGCGCACGGGCACGGTTTTGCCGAGCTTGCACACGCGCACTACAACCTCACACTCATAGTCGATGCACCCCAGGTCATCGGGGACGAAGAACGGTTTCCGGTTCTTCAACAGGCTCGAGTCGGCCTTGAGGAAGATGACAGGGTCGTCTGCATTCAATAACGTATCTTGCAGTTCCTTATTGTGTCGGGAATAGTTCATTCCCACGCAGAATATCTTCATCTGGCACAAGTTAATTACCGTTGCAAAGATAACACATTTTTTCGAGACCGCAAACAGTTAGCGACACTATACGACGACGATGACAATCATCCACGGCATTACAATCTGTCTTTCTCGTCATTGCTGGCGCCTTTCCCTTTATATTTTGAACGTGAGGCGTTGAAATTATACCTTAGCCCAATACTGAACTTCGCATGTCCATATCTTGTTTGATGGCAAACCGGCTGTTCAACCCACACATTGTGTACCGCCATTTCTGGGTATCCAACAGATCGCGCCCCCAAAGATATACCATAGGTTTATTATTAAAGAAGCTCTTGTAAACATTAATGTCAACAGCCCCGTCCGTTTTGTATATACTGACGGCGCTGGCATACGAAGTATGGTATGAAAGGTTGAGGCTGACCGTAAAGTCAGGCCTGAATGCCAACGGTTAATAATACTTCCTTTATCCTCACCTGTGCCATGAACACGCTGCCTTCTGCCGTTTGTCGGGGTGTAGGCGATGTGGCTGTTATCGTACCATTGGCTGCACCATACATTTCTGTATCGTATCCCTCCAACTCAATGCTGACGTTCTTTCCTTTTTTTACAGTATTCACGTATTTATAAGGAATATCTACTGTGCCTTGTATAATCCGCAAATCGAAATAGTGTCGCCTGCAGAAACGAAACAATATTTTAACATTTTTATTCTCAAAAACGAAATGGTCTAAAGACGGTGCGCGCACGTACAATATTAATCCCCCTATCATGTTCGTAAAGTTACACAAATGATATGGTATTTAAATAGCTTTTAAATACCATATTATTACCCTTTAAATGTTGTATAATACATCATATCTATATAGCCGGCATGGTGATTCAAAAGGGCTTCAATTTCTATTTTATTGCAACGTCCGAAGGGATTAGGCAAACCTCCATTATGGGCTAACCATTCACATAGTTCTACAACAGAAGACCTGTTAGAAGTAAAGAACACAAAAGGGTGCTTTAGTAGCACAAGTACCACGTCCAAATAGTCGCCCAAACGCCAATTCATATTATAACTGTCTACCTCCGTATTCAAGTAAGGTGGGTCTACAAGAAACACAACGTTAGGTATTTCTTTATAACGGTCGAATAGACTTTTGTAGTCCTCCGATACGATGGTTAAGCCGGATAAATAATCCTCACATAAGGAATAATCAGACCTGCGCACCCTATTGTACATGCTTTCCTTTTTAAAACCGTTGAGAGTTGTTGCATATTCCGCGGAGAACATTAAAGACGATGATAGTGTTATGTAGTCTACATAGCCATAGCGCGCATTGTGCTCTTCAATACATCTTATCACCGCCGCCTTTACATCGCCGGGCATTAATTTAGCACGCGGTACATCTTTCACAACTTCGCGAAGTTGCCCTAATAGCTCATTTGTTTGCTCTATATGCACCAAACGCTGCCGATAATTGTCGAAATCATTGTACACGACGGTGGCATTTGGCTTTTGACGCTTGGTTATATGCGACAGTAAGCCACTACCCCCGAACAAATCGACAAATACAGCATCATCAGGATATTGCCGCAATATTTTTGTATATTCCTTTGCAAATCTGCGCTTTTGTCCTTGAAAAGGCAATGGTGCGGAATTGTATTCTTTTCTTTTCATAACATTTTATTTTTTCTTTATTATCGTATTTTCTTTGTATCTTTGCAAAACATCTCACCCACACATAAAACAAAAAGCTCAAAGCGCGAACGAGGACATAGCCCCCGAGTCGTGCGCTTTGAGCGTTTTATTAATATGTCGGTGAGATGATTTATTAATCGGCTGGGGGCTTTTTTTATTCCCCCATAAGGTTTTACTCTAAAACCAATTCGCCTCTTTCAATGGCGAAATAGATATCACGTACCCCTTTGTATGCGGCAGATTGCTCTTCTATGTCTGGGATAGAATTCCAATGCCCATCTGTGAATGTCGAGCCGTTGTGTCCATAATCTGCGGCGCAACTTTCATCGGCAACGTCATCATGGGTACATTTGGCTACATGGTCGTGAAAAAGCAACACTTTAGCATTTTTGGGGTCGCTAATATCTGCCTTGTAGGTAACTACGTGAACAAAGCCATTTATAATGACAATACCATTCACGTCTGCTTCAACTCTTTTTTGCATTACTTTTAGTTTCATAATTCATTTATTTTAATATTACACTAACATTTCTCCTTTTATCCAATCAACATTATAATAGCTTTCTTTCCCTGTACGAGGATTAACCGACAATTTTACTTCAAGGGCGGCAAAGTTATTAGGGTAAACAGAGATGGTCGTACCACTTCCCCAAATATTTATATAGCTGGTGGTTTGGTTGTATATAGCTATGGTTTCGCCTATTAACGTTCGAGCTATTTCAAAATCAGCATCGCCCGCAACACCGGGCAATGTTATAAATATAGTACGGTTGAACGAGCCTTTAAATAAAGTAATAGCGGAGACTTTTCCAGCAACAAATACGTAACCAATATCGGGATCTACTTTCGCATATTTAGTGATGTTTTGAGGTGTTATTACAAGCATTTTCTTTCTGAAAGAGCCAACGCCTGACATATATCCATTGACTGGGTCAAGAATTATGTCTGGATTGAAATTTGTGTTGCCGTAATCCGTACTTGGACTTCCATTTATATCTCCGCATTGGGAGAATAGTTTCCCCTTATCAAACACCCAACCGCCTAATAAGGCTTTTCCCTTGCTCACGACGAAAGGTTTTTCACCATTATGCTTGATTTCAAAATTGGCAGCTTCGACAGATACCGTGCCATTGGTCAGGTCGATGCCAGTACGCTCAACGCTGTCCACGATGTCAGGGTCCTTCCATGCTGTTGCTTTTGTTCCTTCTTCCAGTTGTATTTCAGACAAATAAGCTTCGCCATCTCTTGTGTAACCTATAAATATCTGTACATAGTTGTATCCATCTTCCATATCGAAAGAATAGGAATATTGTTTCCAAATGCCATAGGAAGAAGGAATGTTAGGATAGCTCGTCTTCGGAGCAGTCATATCCTTAGAGCGACTTCGCTTGATTTCAATATATGGCTGTTCGCTTCCGTATATACGAGTGAACATTGACAGTGTGTAGGTACGACCGCCCAATGCCTTTATAACAGGAAACTTGCAACCGTTCCATTCGTTCTGTGGCGCACCGTGGCGCACAATGGCAAGATAAGGATTGTCAAGGTGTGCTACACTCGCATAGTTTCCTATTGTTACGTATTGAGCTCTTTGTAGTAACAATAAGTTCAAAGGACGCAGGCTCGCGCCCTTGAGCATGTTCACGCCGCTGAAAGTCTGCTTACTAACTTCCAAACGAATTTTCTCTGCATCTTGCTCTATAGTAGACATACGCCGCTCAAGCCCTTGCTTATCTGCTTTGTTTTGCACAATGATGCTTTGAAATTGCTGCTCATTGGCAAGGAACTTGGCTTCATTCCACTTCTGAGCACTCACCATAAACTCAACAATAGCAGTGCGTGTTTGCCCTTTGTAGGTGGCAGTAACCTCCACCTTTCCGCTCCATTGGTTAGGACTAACGCCGTCAAAGTATAGCGTGTTGTCGCCTACTATTCTTGCGTAGCAATTGTAAGGGGTAACATCTATGCTGCTGGGCACAACTTCTGTTTGCCCAAGAAACATTCGTATTTTACCCTTGTTCTGTGCCAAATTTTCAATATTGCCTTTGTCGTTTGTTTGGAAAACAAAGGTGTTTGGCGTAACTACAAGGGTAAGGGCATCTTCCCCCTTATCACCGGGCTTCCCGTCTTTTGGTGCTCGGCTAACGGTAAATGTACGTTGTGCTATTATTTCTGCCATTATTATTACTTTTATTTATTAAAGGAGGGTAAGGGCATGTAAATGCACCCTTACCATTTTAATATAATTCCACGCAGAACGCTTGGCTTGCGCTTAATAAGTCAGAGTAGGCTATATCAAGTGAGTAGCGGGCATTCGGCGCGTCTTTTGTGCAGGCTTTATACCCACTTGTGCCCCATGTGGTATCAATTGCATTGTTAGCTGCAAAACGCCAAACACGCATATTATGCGCGCTCAATATTACGCTGTCAGTAATATAGGAAGCACCCTGACGTATTTTAAACCAGTGGAGCAAAGTGCCACCTTCGGCAACGTTATCGCCGTTGGGCTGGAAGACGTCTATTTCGTAGGGGTCGGAGCCGTCGTACAGCGTACCGATGGCAAACACCTCCTTATTTGCCGTTGCGCTGGCAGCATCGGTATCTTTTATCACGCACTTGAAGATGCCGACATTTACGACAGCCGAGGCTGGTACTGTTATTTCGTTGGTATTTATTCCGCTGATGCCGTTAGCATTGGCGGTTTCGAGTTTTACCCACACGCCGTTGCGTAGCTGATACCACATGTAAGATACGTTAGAGGTGTCAATATCACCGCCACGCATAAGGTCGCAATGTATCTTCAAAGCCTTACCGGCATTGTCGAAGGTGTCGCCATCGGGCATATAAAGACTTGCAAGGATATTTGCGCCAGCATTCTCCATCTTCGTTATTTCTACTGACGCCACCACTTGCGCTGCTGCCCTTGAGACTGGGTCGGTGTAGGTCGCCTCGCAAGTTATCTTCAAGCCTGTGCAGTCGGTAAGGTTGGCTGCTAACTTTTTGGCAAGCCCAGTGCCAGCTGTTAATGTCTGCGTCGCTGCCGTGCCGTCCTGCTTAATTACCCGCCAATTCAAATCGCTAAGGTGTGCCGTTTGGTCGCCGCTTTTACCGCTCACCAGTAGCAGCGGTGTTAAGGTAAGCGGCGATGCCGCATAGTCAGGCGCAAATGTTTTGCTATCACGTGAAAAAATCTGTGTCAGTGCCTTGTCCGTCTTGAGGACGAAGGTGAGTGTTTTACCATTTACCAATTTCTTTACCGTAAATGTTTTCTGTGCTAATACTTCTGCCATTGTTCTTTATTTTTAAAATGTTATATTTTTCAAAACTTTTTGCCCGGACGAATTAAGGAATTTACACATAAATGAAGTATCGCCCATCAAGTCGTCGTAGGTAACTTTTATTTTATAGCCATCGTTGCTGTGCCTGCCTTTCCACGCCGCGTCGCCTGCTTCGTATTCGCTTACACGCTCCCATACAAAGCGCGTAGAAGGCAGCTTGCTTGTTATTTCCACGTCATTTTCCCATACGTGGACTTCAAAGGTAGCTTCCCACGTTGTTTGCCCCTCCGTATAGGCTGCGCTGCCTGCTGATGCAAAGCCCTCGACACGTAACCCTGTACCGCCATCTTTTCCTTTGGCAGCATATTGCTTCCATTTGGGAGATTGTTCTGTAGGTTCATCGGTATTGCCGTCCACAAGGGAAAGCCACGTGCCCCCACTGTGGTACCACACTTCATATTTCGCTGCCACCGTGCCCAGTGTCCAATCACCACGGTATAACACGTTGGGAATGCGCTCTCCGTCGGAGCTTATCCACTCGAAGTGTCGGCTATTCATATAGATTTTTTCGCTGGACAAATGAAATATTGCGTTACCTTTATTCAGCGAAAAGTCGTGAATGTTGCGATACACTTCGATTGTTCCGCCCTCCTCTTTTGAGGTGGTAATCATTGTAACATTCATGCGGTGGCGGTGCAGCGTCGGCTCTACACCGTGGGCAATATCCCACAGCGTGTTGTGCCCACACAGCACGACATTGTCGCCAGCCTTCGGCTCGTCGTTTCGGACGTTCTTGTCGCAGTAGGCATCATCGGCGGTGATAACGATATACGCTTCTTCGTTTGCCGTCTTTTGTCCAACCTCCGACACGCAACGCCAGTAATACGTGTTGCTGACGTTCTCATAAACACCAGCCCTTATGTTGAAGGTTTGGCACAGTGCTTGGTCGCCTGGCAACCAGTCGTTGGTAATAGCCTTGTCGCCGTCGTCAGTATGGAGGTAGCACTTCCAGCCACCCGTTACAGGCACAACCTTTTCTATTACGGCATTTGCGCCTGACAGAACGATATTGCCGCCAATATGCTTATACTCGTCAATTTGTAGCGAACGGAATATAGCCTTGCCAATCACCTCTAAGTAGTCAATTTGCCCATGCGCTCGCCCCTTTTCATCAAGCCACACGCCAAAGCCGTTGATGGTACGTTCAAATCCCAATGTTTGAATGGCTTTCAATATGGCGTTACCCGTGCCGTCGATAGCTGTACCATTGTTAAATACAACACCCTTTAAGAAGGTGATTATTTCCTGTGCCGTGTCGGGGTAATTCTTGTTGAGAAATTCCTTAAGTGCTCGCTTGGCAGAAAATACATTGTGTTCGCCAGGTAGCGTATCGTCGCCACTGCCTATAATATCAGGAATATCATTTGCAACCTCGCCTATATAGTGCCTTACGTCGTTAATGCTGCCTTCCATTGCCGCAATCTTGCCTTTTGCCACAGCATCGCTTATTTCGATGCTTACAAGCGTCGGCAGGTCTACCTGCCGTGAAAGGCGGGTAATACGGCTCATACGATAGCCAACGGGGGCAAAATATTCTGCGCTTTCAAGCCGTATGCGTCTGCCAAGGAAAAGGTCGGCGCGCTGCTGCTCCACCCACACATGGTCGGTGTCAGCTTTATATACCGAGTTGTCTACGAAATTTTCTTCATTGAATTTCTTTACCGCCTCTAAAAATTCTTTCTCCGCCAACGGATAGTATTCGTCAGGCATACGCAAGTGCGACAATATGTATTTGTCGCCCACCTTCGGCACAAGCACGCCACCCGGCACTTGCATGGTGTCGTTGGGGAAGATGGTGATAATTTCAAATTCTTTTGCTTTATCATCATAGTTTACCTCAAAATAGTGCTCCTCGCTTGTACCCTGCCCAGCAAGTTCGCTACCCTCCTGAAAGGCAACACGCATCACGTAGCCGCCTATTTTGTATTGGTTGGGGTTGAAGTTAAGTTCCTTATCTTTGAAGTAATATATGGTGAAGGGCTTATTGTCTTTCCCCGTGCGCTCCTGTGAACGCACAGCCGACACCGTACCGATGCGGCGTGGGTAAATATCGGCAAAGGCAGCTTCTTCGAAGTGATGTACCACGCCGTATTTGTCTACGTCTTTATCTACGTACTTCTGTCCACCCGGCAATTGCAGACGGGTATGCCCGTATTTGTCTCGGTCAATGTTCTTTGTGCTGCCCAATGGGAAGAGGCGCGAATAGAACTTTACGTTGTCGGCTTTATCACGCTCCAACGATATAAGCCCCTTTTGGTAGCCCAATGTTAAAGGCTCGCCATATTGCGCCTTTGATATGTTGAGTGTTGTACCGCTCTCAAACCAAAATTCCGTCTTCGCCGCCTTGGCAAGCATATCCAAAGCATCGTTGCAGTAAGTTCCTTTGTAGTCTATAACAAGGTTCTCCGTCTGCTTCACTTCGCCTAACTTGAACAACTGCTTACCAATGGCGTTGTTTATTGATGTTAATATTATTTTGGCATGCTCCGCAGCAGGGGCGGTAAGCGTAAAGATAGGCGTATTTTCGGCATCGGTATAGTTGATAACCAAAAAGCGTTTTACGAGGCTTTCAATGCCAAACAGCGTTAGGTTGTATTCCCACTCCCTCGTACTCTTCATACGGGGTTTGAAACGTTCCATCAACCAATAGCGTTCGCCACAGAAGTCCACATAGTCGTTTACGTCCAGTTGCACGTATTCGTACAGCGTGAACGTCAGCGACAGGGTATTGTCGCCTTGCAGCTGCTTATCTTGCCTACCATTTGCCCCGTCGGCTATGCAGCGTACCGTATCTTCCTTTGTGAAAATTTCTATCATCGTTTGAACGCTATTTAAATATCGTTTAAATACTCTTTAAAAGCTGGGCTTCGGCTCGCGGAAGGTGGCATGTAGTGCTCCGCAGTGCGCTTCTTCCACCCAAAGGTTGGTAAGGGCATCAAAGGGCGTAAACTCCGTTAAGAAGGTGCGCATCTCAAGCCCCAATGTCGGGAACGTCCATACAAGCCACCCGTCATTGCCTGTCTTCAATGCCTGAATGAAGCGGCGGTAACGCTGTAGGAATTGCGCCTTGCTGTCCGCCATAATGGCGAAGTGCAGCTTTATATCGCGGGCTTCGCTTTTCGGCAGAAGTCGGTCGGAATACTTCTCGCCGTCCTCTTCGCGGAAAGCCACTGCCACGTGCGCCTTCATCTTGGCGGGTGTCAGCAGGGCTTCAAGGTTCTTCTGCTCGCCCGCCTTTTCTTCGCGCAGGAATACGTGGTACTCCGTCCAAATATCCTTTCCATTTAGCAATACTTGATTTTCGAGTATATCCATTTTACTTTACTTTAATACCATCACGTGCCAACACCTTTATATCGTCGGCAATATCTTCCAGTCGCTCACAATGCTTCGTGTAACGCTCTATCCTTTCCAAGTGGCGTGTAGATGCCTGCATCTGCTTTACGGCATCTTCGAGCTTTATGTCCATTGATGCAAGGTGTGTCTGTGCCGATGTCATCAACCCCTCCAGCTTCGTGCCCTGTGCCTGTGTCATTGTCTCAAGGCTTCCGGCACGCCCTTGCTGTGCTGCACCACCAAAGATGTCGATACCATACTCCTTTGCCTTCTTTTTAAAGTACTCCAGCAGCGATGCAGCCTTGCCGCTGTCTGCAGACACGTCGGCGGTGAGTCTGTCCAATATGCGGGCGTAAGCGGCGAAACGTTCTTCTTCCGAAAGGTGCTCGTCAGTGGCGTATTTCTCCATGTCCTTTTGTGCTTTCAGGAAGTACTTTTGCAACACGGCAGAATACACCATATCAGCACCTAACTTTTCGAGCATGCGCCCGACGCTCTCCACCATTGCCTTGCCTGCGTCCGTGCCACTTTTGAAAGCGTCCACCAGCGCATTGGTAATTGTATTGCCCAATTCGCCGAAGATGTCGGTAAGATAGTTACGTATTTCCTTGAATGCTTCTTCCTGCTGCTTGGCAAGGTCAATAAGGTGTTGCAGGGCTTCCTTGCTTGCGTCGCTCATCTTTCGCGTCTTTAAAATGCTTTCGGCGAGTGATATGTTGAACTTACCGTTAGCATCGAGCAGCTTCGGGTATTCGGACAGCAAGCTACTGTAAGTGTCCTTGCCTTTGCCCCAGCCAAACAGACCTGTCTTCTTGTGTCCTGTTACCACCTTTATATCGTTGGCTTTCTTCCACGCCTTTTCAAACTCTTCGGCTGCCTGTTTCATTACATGTATGGCATTCGTTGCCTTGCCGTAGCGGTCAGTGCCGAAAGCCGTCGTACCCCGTTCGTACAGTAAGGCTTCCTGCATCAGCAGCAAGTTGTACGCCTGCTGCTGGGCGATACGCTCTTTCATAATAGCATCGAGGGCTGCCCTGTGGCGTGCACCGGCTGAAAAAGCCTTGCCGATAAGACCGATAGCTTCGTTTACCGCTGCCATAACACCGCCCACTACACCACCATTGGCAAAGCCGTTGGCGATATTGGAAACGCCATTCATGACATCTTCTATTGTACCCATAGCTTCTGCCATGCTGTCGTTGCCCATCTCTTCAAACATCTTTGATAGCCCACTGGCTATCTTGCCTACTTCGCCGGCAACTTCTGCCGATGCCTCGGCAAGGCGTTTTATTTTCTTCTCTTTGTCGCTTTTGTCGCCCTTGTTCTTATCGTCCAGCAAATCTTTCACAGCGGCTGCCAGTGCCTTGAAAGGGTTCTTTTTCAGCGTTTCCTTCTTCAGTTTCTGCCATTGCTCCATGAAAGCCTTCAATGCTTCGGGCGACTGCTGAAGCCGCTTCAGCTGTTCGGGCGTTATGCCCATTTGCGCAATGTCATTCTGTGTGATGGTACGCTTGGTATTGCCTTTCTTATCCTTGATGACGGCTGCTCCATCGGCGGTAAGCTCACCTTTCGCCATTGCGTCCATATACGCCTTCAGGTCGGCGAGCTTGGCAATTACCTTATTTATCTGCTTTACGCTTTTTTCTGCAGGGTCTTCGAACATCTCGACGAAGATGCTCGCACTGCTCTTCATCTCGTCCAGCTCTTTATTGTCAATATCTTTCAGCGCCTGCGTTTTGTCCTTTTCAAGCTGCACCAAGGCGGCATCTATGATATTGGCATTATCCTTGTTTCGTCGTGCCAACAGCGTTGCCAGCTCCTTCGTGTAGTTCATCTCAACAGCCATTCGCTGGGCATTGTAGTCCTGATGCTTTGACAGTAAGGCGTCCAAGGCTTCTTCTTCCTTCTTCTTCTCTTCCTTTACCTTATCGTCATATTCTTTCTTTTCCTTTTCGGCAATGGCGGCGTATTTGTTGTTGTACATCTGTGCAGCCTGTATGCGCTGCTTGGCAGCATCGGCACTTATTTGCGCCTCCTTTTCGGCACTGACAGCCACACCGCCTTTGCGCAGCTTCTTCACCAGTTCCTTGCGCTTGGTCTCTTCCTCAAATATGCGCTGCTTCTCCTCTTCGTATTGCAGCAAGGCTTCGGCACGCTCCTTATCGTAGCCCTCTTTCATAAGTGCCACGCGTGTTTCCGCTATCTTTTTTTGCGCTGCTTTTTCAAGTTCGGCAAGTTCTTCTGCCTCGCCCGACAAGTCTTCTTTTTTATCTTTCTTTATTTTCTCCTTTTTTGTCTTTACCTTCGGCTCTTCATAGCCCTTGTTTTCCACCTTATTGAGGGCAGGCATATTTTCAAGGGCTTTTTGTGCGTAGGCTTCTGTTTGCTTTTGGTTTTCAGCAAGCTGTTTTGTCAGCTCCTTGTTGTCTTCCAGTCGCTTGTTCACCTCTTTCCTAAGTTTGTCGTTCGCCGTCCGACCTGCACCCATACCGATGCGGGTAGCTCCCCCGCCAATGGTCATGCCACCTATCATTTCAGTGGTGTAATCCTTGCTGCCTTTCTTTTTGTAATCTTCGTCTGCTTTTTTAAGGTGCTTTTTGTTCTCGTTTATATATTTGTCATTTTTATTTTTTTTATCTTCCAGGTCTATGCGTTCCTTGGAAAGTTTCTCCACTCGCTCCTGATAGGCACGTGCCATGGCAGCCTTCATAATGTCAGCTGCCAACTGTCGATAAGCCGTTGCCGCACGTCCTGCAAGAATAGCTTCCGTTTTCATATTGCCAAAATAAGCAGGATACGCTGCTTGCAAGTTCTTCACTGCAGCCTTTCTGTCCCTCAGACTCTTTGTGTTGTCCTGTGTGGCTTTATAAAGTATATCGAGCTTTGCTTTTTGTACAGCCGCCGAGCGGGCAACCTCCCGCATTTCTTCTGCCGCTTTCTCCTGTGCAGCGGCACTCTCTTTCGCCGCTTCACTGTTCTTGTACCACATGGTGATAACGGCACCAATGGCTACCGACAAGCCCAGTGTCAGCGTTGCCATCAACGCACTGGCAGCAGCGGAAGAAATGCCAAGTGCCGTTGCAAGGCGGGCATTGGCAGCCGTCCACATGTCAGTAACCTTCGACACAAATTTTATTCGGAACGCCGAATCCTTGTTCAGGGCATTGAATACCTGCTGAACGCCCATCGTTATAGCCATCACGCTTTGCAGGCGTGTCTGAACGCGTGCCAGTTCTTCATTTTCGCCAACGAATAACGACATTATGCCAGTACCGGCAGTTACTGCACCGCTGAGACCGTTCAACCCCGATGCCATAGCCTCCCAGTTGGCATCATCGGAAGCAAGTGCCTTTGTCTGTGCCCGGACGTCGCCTAAGGTGTCGCAGAGTTCGGCAGCCCGCTTTGCCATTCGCTGGTACTGTTCCGTATGCTGTTCCCCGGAAAGGCGCATGCGTGCCATCTCCTGAATAAGGCTGCGGTACTCTTTCGTTAGCTTGCTTACCGAGGCAGAAGCCTTCTTGTGCTCCGCCTCCAAATTAGCCAGCGCACCTTTTTCTTCTTCCAATACGACCTTGCAGGCACGTATATCCAGCATTAGTTCGTTTTGCGCCTTACCCGGTGCTATTTTCTCATATTGTTTTTGCAGACTTTTAAGGTCGCTCTCCACCTGCTTGACCACAGCCTTCTGTGCCGCTATCTTCTCGGTGATGGAAGATGCTGCCTGCTCTGCCGCAGTAGTGAGCTTGCCAGTTTCCTTGGTAGCCTCCCTCGTCTTGTCGATAAGGTCGCCACCGAATAAGTACTCAATTTCGATACCGTTATTCATCGTTCAGTCTGCTTTGGAAGAAGCCCATCACTGTTTTGGACTGTCCCGTTGTTTTTTTCTCTTTTGTATTATTATCTTTTGACAGGGTGGCTGCTTGGTCAGCATCTATGTAGCGTGGTGCGTCGGCAAGCATCATCAGCAGTGTTTGGTAGTTCACGCCCCACATGATATAGTCTACTGTCCAGCCTGTTGCTTCGGCAATCTGCCACACGAATCCAAAGGGGCTATGGGAGCTTTCAAAGTAGCCCTTTAACTCCCCTTCCTTTTTTGGCTCAATCTTGGTCGGAGCGGGTTGCTCCATTCTAAGGATTTGATAATATTCGTAAAATGCTGCGTGCCTATTAAAGGGATAAAATGCAAGTTTGCCAGTAATAAGAAGGTATCATCTACCAGCCACAACAGCAGCCAAGCCAGCAGCGGGGCAAAGATAGCTGACACTTTGCTGCGGCAGATGGTGAGTGCCACCATTTGGGCGACCGTCTTGCCGTGCCGGGCAATGAATTGCAGCTGCTCATCTTTCGTGAAGGCTTCCATCTCTTCATAGCTGACACCCATGCCAAGGAATTTCCGCGCTATGCGTATTTGATTACCAAAGCAAGGGCGGCGCATTGTAAGGCGCAAGCTGATGGGCTTCTTCCTAAAAGGAATTTTCCACTGAAAAAGTGGAATGGAAACGCCGATGTCCAACAGGGCTTCCGACGCTTCCACCTCTACTTTGTTCGTTTTCATCAGCCTTGCTGTGTGAGGTTCACATCTACCTTCTTGCTTGGGTCAGCCTTCAGTTGGAAGGTTATCTTGCCCGTGCGCTGCGCACCCGTGTTGTTGGCTGCGGTAATGAGCACGCGTCCACCCTTTGCCTCGGCTGTGAAGCCTGCAGGTGCAGCACTCATGGAGAATGCGCCACTGGCGGAAATGTCCACCACCTTTGTCTCACCCGCCTTCTTGAAGGTAATCTCTGTTGGATTCGCCTCAATAAAGGGCTTGGTCTCAACGATTTTGAACGGAGCACTGTCGTCGCCCGATGTCAGCACCTCAAGCTCGCATTCGATGTGCAGCGGGTCGTCGCCACCGAGCTTGCCACGCACCATACCCTCAAGCGATGTCTTGGCAATTTCGACAGTCTGCCCGGTACCGGAAATAATCTTCACAGCACCTTCCAATACTACACTTTCCGATGGGGCTTCCCAACCGTCTTCCGTTACCGTGCCGCCCATCACTGCTACGCAGTTATCCGGGAGCAACTCGATAAGGTTGAATTTCAATACGTTGGAAGCTGCCTTCTTGCGTATCTTCTTCACCGGGCTGTTGCGCACCTGCGCTGCATACAGCTTGATGTATTCGGCAGCGTCGCCACCCCAATCTATACCATCTTCAGCGATGTTGCCAATTTTCTTGCCATTAAAGAAAATGGCGTCAAGCAACATGATATAGCCGTCGTTTGTTTCTTTCATATTTTATATTTTTAATTTTTTTACTACTTGGTAACTTTGATACCGACGAATGCCGCAATAGCCAAGCATGCCGCTACGCCGATAAGCATAAGGAATTTTTGAAATGCGGAAGGAGGCTTTTTTACTACGGTTTTCGAGACCTTGGCAACACTTTGCACTGCCTTGTTTTCCTGCGCAGTACTGGTATGCTTCGCCATTAATGTCATTTGCCTTACCTCCCTTTCGATGGGCAGGGTTGAGCCCCTGATATATACGTTGCCATCTTTATGGTAGGCTTCTATTACCAAGTGTCCGCTTTGCCGTCGGAAGACGGCACTATCGGGCAGGTTCAGCAAGCTCTGCATCGGCAGCGTCAGCATCGCCGTGTCCGCCGCTATCTTCTGTGCTTCCGTCGTTGTCAGCATCTGTAGCGAGCTGCTTTGTAGGAAGCTGCTTTCTTGACGGAGCGAGTCGCTTTGAACTTCGCTTTGCACCACCGTTTGCTTCGACCTGCAGCTCATGGCTGATAGGGCAAGTACCGCGGTGAGGGCAATACTGAATAGCCTCGATAGCCCGCGAAAGGCGGTCCAGCGACCGCTTGATGCGTGCGCTTTCGGTGCGTGCCTTGTCAAGCTCTTCCTGTAGTGAATTGATAGTCTTTTCATTCTTCTTTTGATTTTCTACTAATAGTTGTGATATGTCCTCGTACATCGCCTTGTAGGTGTCGTGAATGGCTTTTTTTGCCTTTGCCGACGCTACCTTGCGATTGGCGAGCCACGCAATGGCTGCACCAATGCCACCCGATGGTATTGCCCATTGCAGTATCTGTAAAAGTGTTTCCATTGCGCTTTCTTTCGTTAGACTTGCCTGATACCTATTGACTTGAGCCACTGCTGCACGTTGAACGACGGGCAAGCCTTTGGCGCTATCTCGTTGTGTCCTATGATGCGTACCTGCGGGAAACGACGGTGGAAGTCATACACGTAGGCTGCCAAGGCGTTACGCTGTGCCTCCGTGCGTGTGTCCTTCGGTGTGCCGTCGGCAGCCACGCCGCCCACGTAGACGATGTGGCGGGCTACGGCGTTGTAACCCTTGGCACCGTTGGTAACTTCAAAGGCATCTACCTGCATATCCTCGTTGTTGCGCACCAAGCGTTCCACCTTGCCGTCGAGGTGTATCATGTCAGTGTACCCGACCTGTTTCCAACCCCGACCGCCTTCTGCCTTCGGAGCAGTGTGCCAGCGGCGGATTTCGTCAGCTGACACCTCACGCCCCTCGGGGGTAGCTGTACAATGTATTACTAAGTACTTTAGCTGCATGGTCGTTACACTGATTTGCCTTGAACTATGGCAATAAGTCCCTTGACATCTTGACGCATCGGGCGACCACCGGCACGCACAAGGAACGAGTATATATCACCGTAAAAGGTGGGGTCTTTCTCATTTTCAAATACGTTCACTTCACCCAATGCACGGCACACACTGTTTTCGTGCCAAGCCAAGCCTGCCGCAAGGTCGGTAGCCGCACCTTCGGCATCTTCAGCTTTCTTTACGATGCCGTCGCCGTAAATAGCAACTTCCGAGCGCATCATTACGTTGAAGCTAAACAGCTTGCCCACAATACCGCGCTGTGCATCAGCACTGGCAAGGAATGCTTGATTTTGTACAGATGTAAGGTCGCCAAGCAACTGGTCGTACATGTACGCATCAAGCAGCAGATAGCGACCTTCCTGTGGAACGTTGTCTGCGTTGAACTTTACCATCAATTTCTGAACGTCGGCACGGCAAAGTGCCTTTCTGTTGCCGGTAGCCTTATCTGTATGCGCACTCACGGAAGCACCAGTTGTCTGCACGCAGTGTTCCTTTTCAGGAAGCCAGCTGTATATCATGCTTTTTGCAACTGCCTCTTGCAGTGTCGCCTTGTCCTGACGCAACACGCTTTCGCGCTTGTTGTACGAAAGTTCCACCGTATCAGCATGTGGAATGCGGATAGGGTCGGTGGTGAACTCGTCGAGGTTGAAGCTCAAATCAACGTCAGTACGTGTGTTTACGTCAGCGGGGAAGCTGGTGCGATTCTTCTTCGTTTTTGACGGTGCGCCAGCATTGGAAATGTGCACCGTTTTACCCATATTAACGAACTCATCGGCGTTGAAAGCCTTGCTTAAAAAGCTGTTATCGGCAAACAAGCCCTCCACGATGGAGCCAATCCAAATTTCTCTTTGTATAGCCATTTCTTTTTTTATTTAATTTATTAATTCTATTTACTTACTACCACCTACATGTTAGGCTTTGTGCCGAAACGCTGCTCGAACTTTTCAGCATAGAGGTCGGGGTGATTATCTTTGAGCTGTGTCAGCTTGCCGGCACGGTCGAGCTCGTCCCATGTCTTGCTTTTCCAGTCGCCCATGTCTACACGCTGGCTGCCGTTTTGAATTTGTGCCGTTACGCTTTGGCGTACTGGGATAGCTTCCAAGGCTGCCTTTGCGCCCGTGAAATCGCGGTCGAACATGGCAAGGAAACTTTCTTTGCCCTTGGCGTCGATGCGCCCGTCCTTTACGGCGGCATCCACAAGGGCTACTGCCTGCTCCTGTTCTTTCTTCTTCTGCTCCGCCTTCTGTGCGTCGATGGCATCGGCAAGCGTCCTGTTTTCTTTTTCCAATCGGTCGTTATTGGCAATAAGCTCGTTTACTTTACCCACGATGTCAGCTTCTGAAGCAGCATCGCTCAAATTTAAAATCTGCGTTAATTTTCCCATCTTATTATTATTGAAAATGTCCTGTAATTCCGTGTACTCCATTGTTGCCGTAGGGGTGCTGTGCTTTGAAAAGTTACCCATGTTCACAAGGTTGCCCTTGCTGTCATACAGTGCCAAGGCGTTGTGGTTTGCACCGATGGTTACGATACTGGCTTCCCGTACCGTCCATTTCGTTACGGTAGGTGAACTCTGCCCCGGCAGCATCAGGTCGTAAGCGTCGCTGGTTTCCTGCGCCCATGCACCGATAGACGCCATGCGTATGAAGTCGGTATCTACCTTCTTCTGTACCTCCACGGCGCGGGGGTCGGCTTCATCGAAGACGGCATCGGCTAATATTTGCGTGCCTTCTATTCGTATGTTCTCCCATCTGCCAATAGGCATCTTCCAGTCGTCGTGGTTCAGCAGCATGACGGGGTTCTTGCGGAACTCTTCCAAGTTAGCCCCAGAGGTGAGCATGCGGAAGCCGTATGTATTCACCGTTTCATCGTGCAATATGAATGTTTTTTTGCTCATCGCTTTTGAATGTTTTGCGATGCAAAGTTAATGTAAGAAATATGTCTGCACAAATCGCAAAATACTGATATACAATGTATTGTAAATATTGTACAATACATCTGCAACGCTTGCAACACCATTATTTTTTGCGCTTATTATATGGTAACTTTGCAGCAGATAAATACGATAGAAATGGATATAAAGAAGAAAAAGGAGCTGGCAAAATTAATCTATTTAAGACAGCCAAATATTACACAGCAGGAGCTTGCCGACCGCGTGGAAGTATCACGTGTTACTATCGGTAAGTGGGTGAAAGACTGGGAAAAACTAAAGCTCAACCTTCTGCAGACACGCGAGGAACGCATCAACTCGACGCTGATGCAGCTTGACCAGCTGGATCGCGCCATTGCGACAAAACCCGAAGGCATGCAATTTCCTGACAAGAACGAATCACAGATACGGCGGAAGCTGACGGAAGACCTTGCCGCACTGGAGCAGGACGCTTCGGTGCGTGATATATATAATGTAAGCCGCCGCTTGCTGGACTGGCTGCGTCCCCGCGACCTTGAAAAGGCAAAAGAGATAGCGAATTACTTTGATGCGTACATTAAAGAACAGATGAGCAATGGGTAAGGTAGATGACATGCAGGCGCTGAAGGAATGGCGTACCTATTATAACAACTTAAAAAAGGACACGGCGGTTGATGAGCTTTCGCCGCTTGAACGCACGAAGAAGCTCGAGTATTTGGAGAGACACCCCGTTGCGTGGATAAAATTCTTTTTCGGTCAATATGCCACTCACGAATTTGCCCCATTCCATGTTAAAGCCATCAACCGTATTTGCAAGAATGAAGAATGGTACGAGGTATTGTCGTGGAGTCGTGAGCTTGCTAAATCTACAACGGTGATGATGTGTGTAATGTACCTCGTTTGCACTGGCAAGAAGCGCAATATACTGCTTATCAGCAACTCAAAGGATAACGCCACCCGCCTATTGAAACCATACAAGGAAAGTTTCGAGCGTAATTCGCTGCTAAAGGCTTATTACGGTGATTTGCGCGAATTTGGCTCGTGGACGGCAGAAGAATTTTCCCTTACCAACGGTGCTGCCTTCCGCGCACTGGGTGCAGGCGAAAGCCCCCGTGGTACACGCAAAGATGAAGTACGCCCCGACACTATATTGGTGGACGATTTCGACACCGACGAAGATTGCAGAAACCCCGACATCGTCAATAAAAAATGGGACTGGTTCGAGGGTGCAGCTTTCCCGACGCGAAGCGTCAGTGGCAAGCTGCTGGTAGTGTTCTGCGGCAACATCATTGCCCTTGACTGCTGCGTAAAGCGCGCGGGCGAGAAAGCCGACCATTGGGACATTGTCAATATCCGTGATAAAAATGGCAAAAGCACGTGGGCGGCAAAGAACACCGAAGCCGATATTGACAGGGTACTGTCGAAGCTGTCTACACGTATCGTGCAGCAAGAGTTCTACAACAACCCCCTTTCCGAGGGCGAAGTGTTCAAGGAAATGACATGGGGCAAATGCCCGCCCCTTTCAAAGCTCCAGCTTGCTGTCGCATACGGCGACCCCGCACCGTCGAACTCACGCAACAAGGCAACGTCATTCAAGGCATTATTCCTTATCGGCTACTACGATGGAAATTTCTACATTTACAAGGGCTTCCTTGACCACGTGGTGAACGACGAGTACGTGAACTGGTATTATTACATACACGACTACGTGGGCGATAAGTGCCAAGTGTTTTATTTCATCGAGAACAACAAGTTGCAAGACCCGTTCTACGAGCAGGTGTTCTTGCCGCTGTTTGCCGCCAAAGGGCAGGAAAAGGGCTTTATACCCATTTCGCCCGACACCCGCAAGAAGCCCGAGAAATTCGACCGCATAGAGGGCAACCTTGAACCGCTCAACCGTCAGGGCAAGCTGATACTCAACATCGACGAAAAAGACAACCCACACATGCAACGCCTGGAGGAGCAATTTTTGCTTTTAAACAAGCGCATGAAAGCCCCCGCCGATGGCGTGGACTGCATAGAAGGCGGTTGGTACATTCTCAACTCAAAGATACGCACCCTGACAGTAGACAGCTACACCATCGGGCAACACAAGCGAAGCAACAAAAGATACTGATATATTATGGAACAGTGGAACTACACAGGTGGCTTCCTTACGCCACGGGAAGTGGAAACGCACCTTTACAAGGAGGCTATAGATACCATCAGCCGAGAAGATGACACCATACTACTTGCTGCCATCGACGCTGCCGTGCAGGAAGCGGCAGGCTACCTCGGCGCATACGACAGGGCGAAAATATTCAACCAGCCAAAGCCGAAGCAGCGCAACGAATTGCTGCTGACATTCGTAAAGGACATTGCCGTGTGGCATTTCGTAAACCTTTGCAATGCCGGGGCGGAGCTTGAATTGAAGGAAAAGCGGTACGACCGCGCCGTTGCCTGGCTGCGGCAGGTGCAGAAAGGCGAAGTAACGCCATCGCTGCCACGTGCCGACGACGATGGCGACGGCAAGCCTGACGGCAGCAATGAGTATATATTCGGGAGTAACCCCAAAAGAAACCAACATTTTTAAGCAATGAGCAAGAAAAAAAATACAGTAACCAAAATATCAAAGGCGGCAGAACCTGTTGTCGTCAATCAGATAGTAGTAAAAGCCCCCACGCGAAAGGTGTACGACGTGGGCGACTGGCGCAACGCCCTGCGCTCTGCCGACAGCGGGCGTGTGAAAAGCCTGTACGACCTCTTCGAAGATGTATTGATAGATGGCGTGCTTGCCGATGCCGTTGGCAAACGCATCGATGCTGTGCTGAACTCCGAGCTTACCTTCTTGGACAAGGACGGCAAGGAAGTCAAAGAAATTGCAGACATCATGGACACCACCGACTGGGAGGAATTGCTGCGACAGATAATGAACGAGCGCATTTACGGGCGCAGCGGCGTTGAGTTCATCTGCACCCCCGACAGCTTCCATGTTGAACCCATACCGGCAAAGCACATCAACTTGCGCAATAAGTGTATTGTCATTAACGATAGCGACGACAAGGGCGTGCCATACGAGGGCGACACATCGCTCCTAATATTGGGGCACGAGCGTAGCTACGGCTTATTACTAAAGGCTACACCGTTTGCCATTTATAAGCGCGGTGGCTTCGGCGACTGGTCGCAGTGGATTGAGCTATTCGGCATGCCGCAGCGTATCGGTAAATACAACACGTATGACCCCGAAAGCAGAAAGCTGCTGGAGCAGGCATTGGAGCAGGCTGGCTCGGCATCTTACGTGGTCATACCCCGTGAGGCGGAGGTCGAGACGAAAGAAGCGGGCAAAGGCAACGGGGCTTCCTACAACGAGTTCCGTCAGGCATGCAACGAAGAAATGTTAATAACGATATTGGGGCAGACACTGACAACGGTGCAGGGCGAGAACGGTGCGCGGTCGCTGGGAGAAGTCCACAAGGAGGTCGAGGAGGGCAAGAACAGAAGCGACATGCGTTTTGTGCAACGCGTGCTGAACAACCACGTACTGCCCCTGCTCGAGGCACGTGGCTACCCCGTCAATGGGGGCAAGTTCATTTTCCCAAAGGCGGCAGAGCAGCTGACGGTAGCCGACATTGTGCAGCTGTCAGACATCATGCCCATACCGCAAAGCTATTTGCATGAAAAGTATTCAATACCTGTGCCCGAGAACGACGAGCCGATAGCACGGCGGCAGCCTGCCACCTTCGAACCTGTGAATATCGACGAGGGCGAAGGCACGGCAGCCGTGCAGAACATCGATGGTGGTGCAGTACCGACAAAAAGCACACAGGCACGCCAAAGGGCAGAAGCGTCTTTCTTCAGGCGACTAAGGGATTTTTTCGCCGAAGCCCCCACGGTGATGGGGGCGAACTCGAAGTTACCATACCCCACGGCGACGCTTGGCGATGATACGTTGGACAACCGCCTGATAAGGCGTGTGGCAAATGGCGATGCTCCTTACTTTGATGCGGAGCTGTTCAGGTACATTTCCGACGACCTTTTAAACGCCATTCACAAGGTGTTTAAACGCCCTGTGAAGAATGCCGACTATGTCTACGACAACTTAGACCCTGCATTCGTTACGGCGATGGAACAAAACCTTTTCCACTTCTCGGCGGCAAAGACGCTGGCGGAAGTGCAGAAATTGAACCAGCTGTACCGCAAGGCAAAGAATTTTGAAGAATTTACCGCCGAGGCGCAAAAGCTGTGCGGTAAGTTCAACAAGGTGTGGCAGCGCACCGAGTATGAGACAGCCAACCTTACGGCGGAAGCTGCTGCGAACTACCAGCGGCTCATCAAAAAAGTAAACCTCTTTCCTTTTTGGCAGTATGTTACTGCCGGCGACGAAAAGGTAAGGGAGGAACACCGAAAGTTAGACGGTGTTATAATGTATTGGGACGACCCGCGATGGGACAAAATCTATCCGCCCAATGGTTGGAAATGTCGCTGTAGGGTAAAACCCTTATTGCGTAATGAAGCAAATGGGACTATTGTCAAGGAATCACAACAGACGGTAGATAAGTTCTTCGAGTCTAAAGAGTGGGCGAATGCGGTAGCTTCGCACTTTGACCACAATCCCGGCAAGCGCGGACACGTCTTCAACGCCAATCAGATGTATGTCAAGAAATTCCCAAATAAAGCTACAAAGCTAATGGATAAGGTAACACCTGACGATTGGGGGCTCAAGCATTCTTACAGGCAGCTTATTCGTGATTCCACGAAAAAGGCAAGTCTATATGAAGGCAATGCCGCTGATTGGTGGGACTTACACAAGAAGGTGGTAGAAAAGGAAGAGGCATTGCCTATGGAAGACTTTGCCAAACGAACATGGTACATGGATAAAAAAAGTTTTGATGGGCATACCACTGACACCAAGAAAAAGCGCGCTTTCAGAACAAAGTATCTTGATACCATCGATGAGGTTATGAAAGACCCTGACGAGGTCTGGATAGGACAGGACGAAAAGGATAAGAAAGCCGATGACAATTACCTTAACCGTTGGTTCTACATCAAGTATTATGACGGCGTGGCTATTGTGTGTGTATGCAAGATACAAGATGGGAAACTCAATTTTAAGTCATGGTACGAGCTGTATGATGATAAAGTGAGAAAAGGCTTGCTGATATACAAGAAGGGATAAAAGCGGAAAGATGCAGTCCTTACGTCCGCCGTCCTAATTCTTGGTTCTGCCACACGTGGCAAGTCCGCGTCATACGGTTGGATAGTGGTGTCTGCACCTTTTCTTCGGGTTGATGTTGGGCTTCGCTGTCAAATATCAGCCTATTACAGAGTTCCTATCACCCGCGAGGACACTCTGCGTGATTGTTCCCGAAGCCAACACTGCATTGCAAAGATACTAATAATTTCAATAAAACAACCCAAATTCGACAAAAAGATGAATTTAAGAGAATTAGAAGCATACTTGAGCAGCCTGCCCGACAAGTTGATGGGCGATGCTGCCGAGATTGTTGCCGAAACTGCGACGGAGTATTTTAAGGAGACTTTTCGCAAGAAGGCTTTCGACGGCAATCCGTGGACGCCTGCCAGGACGGCAAAGAAACGTGGGTCGTTGCTTGTTGATTCGGGGGCTATGATGAACAGCATACGCCCGCTGGTTGTTAGCCCACACCGTGTGGTTATCGCTGCGGGCAACCAAAAGGTTACATACGCCAAGGTGCACAACGAGGGCTACGATGGCGAGGTGCAGGTACCGGCGCACAGCCGCCGCACGAAAAGGGGCAGCACGACGGTAAAGGCGCACAGCCGCACGGCACATGTCATACAGCGCCAGTTCATGGGCGACAGTGAAGAACTGAACGACAGAATAAAAGGGCGAGTAGTAGATTACATTAAAAATTTGACGAATGAATAAAGATTTTTTCCTTGCCGTTACCAACCATATAGCGGCAACAGTACCACAAATTAAATGGGTAGATGCCGACGAAGGGCAGCTGTCCGTTGCGGGGCGTCCTCCTGTAGCATTCCCGGCATGCTTGGTTGATATTAGCTATCCGCAGTGCGAAAGCCTGTCGGGTGGCAGCCAGCGCATACGTGCGCGTGTGGAGCTGCGTGTTGTGTTTACCCTTCAGGGCAGCACGAATGCTGCTGCACCTGCTGCTGTGCGCGAGCGGTCGCTGGCGCGTTACGACGTACTGGAAGCCCTGCACAAGGCGTTGCAGTGGTGGAATGGCGGCGGGCTGTTCAACCCCTTAAAACGCATCAGCTCCACGCCGGAGCGCAGAGCCGATGACTTGAAAGTGTATAGGGTGGTCTATGAAACGGAGTTCTTTGATTAGTGCCATTCGAAGCCCGGAAACATCTTTGCCAGCTTCCGTGCGGCAGGGCGTTGCTCCAGCAGCGAGTGCAGCAGCTTGTCCTGGTCTACCAGTGCGTTCTGTATGGTGCGGTCGCCCACGAAGAACTCGTAGTCGGACAGAATTTTCATGACGTCGTCGAAGCGGCGGCGTTTTATTTCCGTCCAGTAATAGTAGCGGGCTGCGATGGTGCGGTTGCGCTTTGCCAGCCTGTCCTGCGGCGTGGCTATCGTCGCATCACCATCGGGCAGTGTAAAGGCGCGGCGGCGTATCTTCGTTTCGCGCTGCACCACTTCGCCAAGACCAAAATTCAACATCAGCTGCTGCGTCATAGAACTAAAAGGATTTGCAGCACAAAGATACAAAAAAAGATGCTGACTGCCAAATTGTCAGCATCTTTTTTTATTAGCTTATCTTTTTTAAGTCGTCCAGGCAGTTATTTGGTTGTGCTCTCTGCTTTCCTGCGCTCGAACACGGCTATTATCTGTGTTTCCGCAAGAGCCACCACCTCATAGTCTATCATCGTGGGCGCAAAATGTTCACAGATACAGCTGCGGGCATCTGCTATTGAAGATGCCTGCACCAAGTAGCTGATATTGCTCCTGCGTACCTTTTCCGTCTTTTCGTCAAGGCTTTGGATAGATACCTTTGCCTTGTAGAACTTGAAGCTGTCTTCATCATTGAATAGCACCTCGGCATACGGTGCTATTGCCACCGCCCTTACGTCCGTTTCACCGGTACTTACGTAAGCTGCCATTTCTGCCACGATGGCTGCTTCTGCCTCACCAAAGCTGACAGCATCAACCACGTATTGCTCGGTAACTTTCTTTTGTGCGCCGTTGTCCAGCGTCTTCTCGTAGCGGTACTTAACTTCGTACCACATGCTTGTTTTACTTCTCATTTGCTTTTTATTTACTGTTATTTACTTTGATTGAAAAGGCTTAGTTCGTCGCCTTTCTGATATACTATCTCCACCCACGACTTATCGGGCTCGTCGATGTCGCGCAGGGTTTCTGCGTCCAGTGGACCGAAATAAAAACCCTTGTCGCCCTCCATGTACTTTATAGGGGCTTTTATCAATTTAGCCCGTATGTGTATGTGGGAGCGGCGGGGCACTTCGGATTTGCCAGTAAGCCATTCGGGCTTGCCGCAGGTGCAATTCCGATACACGCCCTCCACTTGGTAGATGCGCCCTCTGTAGCATTCTTCGTGCCCAACCCAGTGGTACGTGAACTTATCACCAACTTGTATCATATTACTGCATTTTTATCGTTATTCTTTGCCCTACTTTTGTCTTTATGTAAGTAAGGCTGTCCACTCTTATATCATATACCCTGTGCCGATTGGCAACGAATAGCGTAAATGTCGATTTCACGTATTCGGGTTCGCGCCGTTGATTGTGCATTACCGGCACAATAATAATAGCCTCTTCAACTCTTTGCGCCTGCACGTTGTCCATGTGTCCTTTTACGTATTCCTTTGCCACGACAAAGCCTTTGATGGGTGCGCTGTTGCATGCAGCAAGCAGGAGCAGCGCAAATAAAAATACAACCTTTTTCATACCCGTTAGCTTTCTGTCATTCCTAATGGTATTTGCTTCCACGCCCCATTGTCATTGCGCACTTCCGCACGAATGAATTGCTTACTCACTGTCGGCTGGTAGCTCTCTTCGATGATGCGAACGCCCTCCAAAAAGCGTTCGTTGCCGTTGTCCTCCGCTATCTTGCGCAGCTGAACAATGCGTGATGCTTTTAGCGTGCCCTGTGCATCGCGCGCCAACAGGCGGAATACCATATTTACCAATGCCTGCGTGTCAGTATCTTTTGCCAACGAAGAAATAAACTCTTTCACAATGGCAATGCCGTCTTCCACAGTGTCGCGGTAGCCGTCGGTGGTATATTGCCCAATTGTCAGGCGCATATTGCCGTCAGAATTGGTAAAGGTGTGCGAGCGTTGGTCGGGATTCTTCGCCTTGAACAACTCTGCCTTTGCCGCTATGATGGCTTTAAAGTTGTCGATAACTTTTTGCTTTACCGTCTTAATGTCGCCCGAAAGCTCCTGCAAGATAGGTATAGCTGCGCTTACCTCGTCATCTACCATCTGCTTGTAGGTTTCACGTTCAGCCTTGGCTTTTGCCGCAGCTGCCTTCTTTGCCTCCTCTGCCTTGAATTGTGCGAAGCGTGCTTGCTCCTCGGCAGTCATTTCAACTTTTACTTTTTCCATTTTCTTTTTCTTTTTGTTTTTTGATGATTACTCTTATTTTTTTATTTACCTCATTAAGTTCTGTTATTGTTAGCTCTCTGAATAGCTTTCCGGCTATTCGTGGGTTCTTACAGAAAGCATCTACGGTTGCCCAGTCGGTGGTGTCCAGCCCATATATTTGTAGCTGGTGCAGAACTCCGCTGCGTGCCTTGCGCAATGCTGCCTGCTTCAGGGCTACTTTATTATCATTATTTACCACCCGCTCCATGTCGCGGCACATAACGCCGTACTCCCACTCGGAGGTTTCCTTGAGCGACTTTGTGCGCCCCTGTGTGTATTGCCATACAAGCGTATCCTTGTCGGCGTGGGGTAGCTGCTTCAGTAAGGCGTAGAAGCGTGCATAATTTCTTTCTCCTGCCATAAATTAGTCGTCGTTTATCCATTTTTTAACTTGCTCGTACCAAACATTACAATTTTTTGAGCGTTGATATTCAGGTGTCCCCTCTTCCCAACAATCGGGGCAAAAGTAAGGGTGATTATCTGTTACGCCGAGGTTGCGTACATGCCACCCCTCGTGTATCAACCATTGAACGATAAGTATCACAGACGTACAACAATACGGCTTCAAAGCCTGTCGCTCTTTGTCGGAATACATGGTTGGCACTTCTATTGTCTTGCCACAACAAGAGCATTTTACAAGTTCTGTCTTGCCAAATAAACTTCTTTTTATTTCTTTCGCTTCCATATCATTTTATTTTGTAGGTTAATACCGGACGGCGGTTGCGCAGCACGTCTAACACCATTATGCCTTCGTCTTCCTCGATACGAGTGCCTATCGTACTTCTGATGCTTCGCTTTATGTCGGTATTTTTGTGCCACTCATAAATGCAAAAATTAATGTACCGCTCCAATTCCTGCCAAAAGCCGGGCGTATCTTCTACTTCGTCCTCGCCGTAGCGGCATACCACTTGCCATTGCAAGTCCAGAAGCCATGCTGGCTTTCTGCTGCATACTGAATAGCGGTACAACTTTCCTTTCTTCATACAACGCCTCGTTTTCTTTTACGGTATTCCTCAATGTACTCAATCTGCCTTTTGAGCTGAACTATCCTCATATCGAAAATTTCGTCCCACTCTTCAAACGTGTCGTGGAACAGATACCACTCTTCATCTTTAAGTTTGGGATTGTAAAACTTGGGTATTCCGTCATAGTTCTGATTTAGAAAAACAGAATATTTATCATGATGAGGATGTGGGCAAACAAACTCCAAGACCTCAACATTACCGCTATTAACTCTCACAATCTTGCTTCCTTTATGAAGCTGTTCAATTTTTATTACTCTTTCCATTTATTTATTATTACCTTGTTTGTTCCAATACTCATCGGCTTTCTCCGCCCAAATGGTATAATAGCCGAGATTGCCACGATAACGTCCCTTGCTTATAGCCCTGTAGCCCTCCACCCATATTTTCAACGATGCGCTGTACATCGCGCTTTGGGCAGTGCGTCCCCACGGTTTCAATCCGTCAGCCTGACTGACGAAAATTATCAACTTATTTTTGTGCTGGTCGATGAACTCCTCATATTGCTTCAAATCAATATGTGCGTATTGAAAGCTATCCACCACCACAATGTCGGGAGAACGCCGACGCTTTAGCCGGGTGTCAAGTTCTTTTAAGCTCTCATTAAGTAATATAAAGCGTCGCCCGACATCACCCATACCGACACGCATAAGGGCGTTTTGCATTGTCAGGCTGTCGCCCTCCTCCAAGCTGTCATAGGCTACCTTGCCGTATCGGGTAAGCTCTTTGCAAAGCTGCAACACAAATGACGTCTTACCGTTGCCGCTGCGCCCCCAAATGAACCATACGCCGTTTTGTTCGGGCTGCCCGAAGGCTTCGCGCAATGCGCCCTCAAACGCATACACCTCCCTGTTTTTTCGCATCAAATCTACCATGCTTAATGCTTTTTTCATTTCCTTTTAAATATCGTTTAAATGCCTTTTAAATGTTACTTTATTCTCTTTTGCTTGTGCACGGCTTTCTTCACACGCCGCAGGTCGAAGTCGTACTGCCCGGCATCTTTCATTACCGCCAATGTCTGTTCCTTGTTCAGTCCGTTGCCCATACAGATGGCGTAAACATCTGCGGGCGAGGTACGCTCCATCTCAAAGAACTTGCGCCCCATACGGCTGTGTATCTCGTTGTAGCCGCATTTGTTATATCGCAAGCCCATCTGCATGCGTCGCTTGATGTACGATGTTGAAAAGAACACAATACCGCACTTATCTTCCAAACGGTTGTATAGGTCTATAAAGTAGTGGAATACTCTTTCCGTCAATTTGTCTGCTTCGTCGAATATCAGCAACGGCTCGTCCATCTGCACAAGGCTGTCGATGATGCGGTCGAGTAGCTCACGAATGCTGTACCCTTCCGTTCTTAATCCTACCTTACGTGCAATTTCACGCACAAAGTCGCTTTTGCGCATATCTTCGCTGCAAAGCACGTAAAAGGCTTCGCGCTGCTCATCTGCAAAAAGGCGTGCCGTGGTTGTCTTTCCGCAGCCTGCATCACCCACCACCCACGTTACATTCTTCCACTGCTTGGCATCGGTAAGGGCAAACACCATTTCCTTGTATGCGGTCGTTTCCACGATTTGCCAGCCGTCGCCCTGCTTGTAACTGATTTGTGATGCAACATTCTTCCACATTTCATCGCTGACATTATCCCAGTTGCCTTTCAGCAGCTGGCTCACCGTTGCTGCACTGATACCCACAAGACTTTGCGCTGCCTTGTTCTGACTGCCATACTTAACCACGTAGGCTTTTAAACTCTCTGTTATCTGCTGTTTTTCGTTTGTTGTCATAGCTTTATAGTTTTATTCGTTATTACAATTTATCCGCCGTCTTCCGCTCATCGTACAGAACTTCTTCCCAGCCAATATTTGAAATCTTCTTTGTATGCTGTCCCAGCTCCACCACTTCGGCGCGGCTTTCGTTTTTGAGCCTGTCCATGCGGTCGTACACCTGTTGCTGCTGCTCTGCGGTCAAACCCTTGGGCTTTGGATAATACAGCCCGTTCTGCTCGGGGTCAGTACCATGTCGTTGGGCAATATTCCTGCCCGCTGCCACGCGCTCTATTCTGTCTTGCTTGCCACGCTCAATATCAGCATGTATGCGTGCCTTTTCTTCTGCGCTTTGGTCTTGCATTGCACGGTGTATCTGCATATACGGCTTCGCAACGGTGCAGAAATGCAGCTTTTTAGCCCGGTCTATAGAATAGAGATTTACCGTTGTCATATCTTGGGGGTCGTACTGCACGTAGAATTTCTCCCACGTGTGCAGCCGCCGCCATTCCCTGTCGGGTATCGTTTCGCCGTTCTCGTCAGTAGTGAATACCTCCCAGTGGTAGGGCTTCTTGTCAATGGTCATCTTTATGCCGCTGTCGGTAAACGTTACGGGCTTTTCACTCATTATCCAAAACATATCCTGCATTTCGTACCTGCCTACGACAGGTGTGTCTTCGTTCACGCTGCCCTCGTAAAGTGCCATGCGGCTGCTGTCGTGCTTTGGGTGCTTTGCCTCGTTCCACTCTTCGCGGCACTGTGCGTACAGCTCGCACAATTCCTGAAATGTCGGGAATTTGTCGCGGTTGGCAGCCACCATTTCCATGTTGGGGCGGCTCGTTTCCTTTTTCGCCGTAACATTCTGCCCAGTGAAGTTGAAGTAGCGTGCCAGCACCTGCTGTTGGAAACGACTGAAGATGTTTTCAATCGTCTTCGATTCACCGTTGTAAGGCATCGTGGGGCGGTGTATGTGGCAAAGCCTGTCAAGAAAACCCTGTGCCTTTTCGCCGTCCCCTCCAGGCTTCTTGCCCTGCCGGTTCAGCTTGTTGTGTCCGCCCTGGTTGTCGTGCACAATTTCGTAGGGCTTGTGCCCGCTGCGCTGTATAGCCATGCGGAAAGCGCCGTACTGTGCCTCGAAGTTCTCGCTTTCGCTGATGTGAAAGCCCAATAACACTTCGCTGAAGGCATCTACCACCTCGTACACGTTTATCGTCTTCGCCGTCTTTCCGTCCCGATAGTACAGGTTAAGTTTCGTGCCGTCGCCATACCAAAGGCTGTCGCGGCGGGTCGGCAATATCGTGCTTTGCTTGCGTCCGAAGCGTTGGCGGGCAACCTGTTCGCCGTGCACGGCATCACACCACAACTGTTCAATCTTCGGGCTGTACAGCCACGCCTGCATGGAACGCACGCTCTTAAGCTGCTTCCACTCACGGAACACCGCTATTTCGTTGTACTTTGCAAATAGCTGTTCGTCGGTGTATCGTGGTGTATGGCTGCGCTTCAATGCTACCAACACGTCGCGTCCTTCGGCTGTTATCTTTATGGTGTTTACATTGCCGAGCTTCTTGCTGACGACGCTTTCGTAGCCGTCCTTCTGAAAGGCACATATTCTTGCTTTCAGGCGGCTAAGGCTGGCAGGCAGCGTGTGGTGGTAGCGTTCGCGCAGCTCTTCGCTGTTCTGCAACACCATCTCCCACACGTCGGTAGCTCTTGCATTGAGGCTTGCCATCATCGCCTTGCGCTCCATTTTCATGCGCAGCAGCTCGCCCAGTACACTGGCGTTGGTGGTGTATTCGGCTATCAATTCTTTGTCGAGCGTTGTGTACTCGCCATTCTTGAAGTATTCATATTCTTCAAAAAAAGTGCGTGCGCTTTCGTCGTACTTAACCGTCTTGCGCATCTCCCTTTCACGCAGCACTTCTTCGGGGTTGCCGTACTTCTCCATAAATCTTTCCCTATACTTTTTCGGCATGGAATCAAAGCTGTACAGTGCGCATCTACCCTCGCCACCGCCACGGCATACACAGAAGATGTTCTTGCGGAATAGATTTGATTTTAGCGTACCCTTTTTCATCACAGGGTCGCTTCCATTTATCAGCTCCGCTTCTGTTACGCACAGCATTTTGTTGTAATATTCCATACTTCGCTGCTTTTTTATTATCTTTCGACTTCGCTACGTTGCGACTTTCGGCTGTCCAATATTTTTGTAAGGCAGTTTTTCAGTAATTTACACAGCCGATTTTCCTTGCTGTTGGCAATCATTACCACAACTCCGCCTGCAGTTTCACGTACAATTACAGAAGTATTCTTTTCTGCAATCTCTAAAACAACATTTGTGTCCTTTCCAAAAGTAATTTTCATAGTTTTACCTCCTTATAAGCCTGCAGCAAACAGCTGCATTTCTGTCAATTCGTCAATCGTTCTTATATGAACATCACGGCAAACATTGCCTTTTTTGTCAAAAACCTTGATGTTGCCGGTAGCCCACACCATGACGATCTTTGCGCCATTCTCAAAAGGTTGCACCATCTCGCCAGCTACGGTGTTGTGTATCGTTTCAAAAGCGGGCAGTTCGTTCATCAGAACGCCACCGCGATGCAAAGCCAGCTTTCGTATGCGCTTTGCCAAGTCGCTGTTACCGCGCTTTGCATCAAAAAACAAAGCGAAATCAACCATGGAGCGGGAAACGTTGAGTGCCCTTTCTATCCATTCCTTTTCTTTCCCCGAAATTTTAATGTATTTCTTCATCGTTCTTATTATATATATATTGTTAATTTAAAATATTCATTGCCCACTGCATCTATCCACACATCTTCGTCCCCAAAGGCTTCGCCAATCTTCTTTAGGTCTGAAAACGACGTGCTGCCGATTACACCAATTACTACTACTGAAGGTATATCCTGTTGTATATACTGCACTTTTATTTCACGCTCGAGAGGCAAAGCGCCAATCACCTCCTCAACTTCTTCTTTTGATGTCCATTTTTCCATATTACATTATTTTATTAGTTTAAATTCTTATTTGTAGCCCCTTTTTCGTATCTTTGGGGCGTGTAGAAATTCTTACACGTTGCAAAGATAACATTTATTTTTGACGCAGCAAACAAATTTGGCATTTATTTTTGCCGTTTTCAAAATAATTATGGGTACGATAAAGGATAGATTACAAAAAATAGCTGATTATGACAATCTTTCTATACGGAAGTTTGAAGAGAAATGCGGACTAAAAAGAGGTAATATAAGCAATATGGGAGAGGATAGTAGTATTGGTTCTGATAAATTGTCGAAAATAATTGACACATATCCTGCTCTGAATATAAAATGGTTACTTACTGGCAGTGGTACAATGCTTGAAAATGATACCCCACCACCACTTGAGGCAGCCGTTCAGCCGATATACCAGCCATACAACCCCGAAAAAAAGGTAGACAACCAAATTATTAACCTGTACGACTTCGAAGCAACGGCAGGCTTGCGTTCGCTGCTCGATAACCGACACGCCAACATAATAGACACTATTAAAATACCCAACATGCCTAAATGCGATGGTGCTATACATATAGTAGGCGATTCGATGTACCCACGCTTGAAGCCAGGAGATATAATTTTTTATAAAAAATTACCCATCGACCTGCAAAGCATTCTGTACGGTGAAATGTACCTGCTATCTTATAGTATAGATGGCGACGATTACTGTGTGGTTAAGTACATTAAAAGGTCTGATAAGGGCGAACCATTCATAACACTGGCTTCACACAACCCGGCACACGAAGACACCGACATTGATTTCCGTTGCGTTAATGCCATCGCCCTTATCAAAGGGTCTTACAACCAAACAACCATGTCGTAACTAAAATATATATGAGTAATAAAAAAGAGAAAGAACAAGAGGAGGAATGGGTAAAAAGGCATCGTACTGACGATTGTATTACCAATTCCGACAACGCTCCTCACGCTAATATTTAAAAGATTAGCATTGCAAAAAATGCAATAATAACACTCGTAAGTGTTATTAGCATTGACCAACGCACATACCTGCTACGTCGTTCCAATAGTAAGTTGTTAGTGCGATAGGCATGTGTTGTGTCTTCTATGTTATCCAAAAGAAGATTGCGCATATAGACTGCATTCATCTTTTGGGTATCGTTGTCGTATCGTTTTTCTAACATTCTCATGTTATCATCGTATATCATAATTTCCGCCTCATTCCCTATTGGCATATAACGATGCACCCACAATACTTTAATATAAAGTATCAAAGATGCCATTCCTAAACCAAGGCATAGTATGGCGCAGAAAATTTTCATACTATTTGAATTGCTGCTAATACCAAATGCGCCAACCCCGGAAAAAATAGTTACAAATATGCCAAATAGGGTGTAAGCTCTGTCAGTTGATTTTCTTAGTTGCTCCAACACGCTACCGGTTAGCATATCAGCTCGTACTAATACTTGGTAAGCCGTATCAGTACTTAACGTATCTCGCATATACTTTGATATTTCATAATTTCCCATTACTTTATCTCCTTTTTTCTTACCACAAAAGTACTAAAAATTATTGAGAATAAAGAATTTACGCCACTTTTTCTATATATCAAGCACTCTGTCCTTTTAGCTGGGTGCTTTTCCTTTTATATTATGTACACATCACACCACCAAAGGGCTACCACTTGGTAGCCTTTTTTTGTGCCCGGTAAAAAGGCGCGCACACGCTTTTTTATCCGTTTTTTAGCCTTAAAAATATATAAATTATTGATTTACAAATACTTACTACTTATTTTGTATGCTTAAATACCTGCCAAACACCACCTTTTAAAGTGGAAAATACCCCCCTTAATTCAACGAAAAATGCGAAAAATGCCATTTTTTAATACCAAACAGGGAGGGTGGACGAGTACCAAAATACCAAAAAGTGCATACCCTAACGCATACCCTTTTGTTCCGTTTCGTTTTTCAGTGCATACCCTAACGCATACCCAAATGCATACCCAAACGAGTGTTTTAACATTTAAACGGCAAAAATAAGGTAAAAACGGGTAAATGCGCAAAGCATCTGTATAAAATCGTTTAAGTATCGTTTAATCAGGAATTTACGAGCCTAAAGCGGTGTAAAATGGTGCAAAAAGGGCTATTATACCATTTAAAATAGCTTTGAAAGTGTTTAAGTGCTGTTTAATCAATGACTTACAAGCATAAAAGGGTGTAAAAAGACGAAAAAACGGCTGTTATATCGTGTAAAATGGCATAACAACCGTTTAAGTGCCGTTTAATCAACGATTTATAAACCTTTATACTGTGTTATTATCGCTTTCCATGGTATATGTGTAGCTTCTTGCGTGTTATCCCGAGCACCCCATTTATTTGCGTTCTAAGCCCTTTTTGTCGCCACAACCTGTAACTATTCGCAACACGTGTGTTTACGGCATTCTGCGCGTTCTATACGTCTAATTCGGCATGCCGATGCAAAGCAAATGCAAGCTCGATGTCTACATTTCTTTACCCGATGTAAACTTTTCGTGCTCAAACATCGTTTAAACACCGTTTAAATGCAAAGCAAATGTAAAGCAATGCAAAGCAAATTTACACGATTGGTTTTTGTGCTTATCCTGTCTAACTGTCTGATAATCAACAAAGCTGTCGTATCATTTCGTTATGCAGTCTTTACTTGTTGCCTGTCGGTCATCTCAATTTTTGCACTGATGGTTTCGGGATAAGGTATAAAGTATGCACCTACTAACAGTACTAATATAACAATGGTGATGATGGTGATGCCATAGCGCACTATTCCTGATGGTATCTCGCCAATGATATGTCTTACTTTCTCGCTGCGGAGTTCTATCTTGCTGTCTGCCATAGTGTTTCTCTATTATTAGTTGCCTAATTCTAACTGATTTTTCACGAGGTTATAGTATGCGCCACGCTTTGCCGTGAGTGTTTCGTGGTTGCCTGTTTCCACTACTTTGCCTTTATCCAATACCACAATCTGGTCGGCATTCTTCACCGTGCTTAGTCGGTGAGCCACTATAACTACCGTCTTGCCTTTATAGAACTCGTCCAGATGTTCCACAATCATACGTTCGTTGTTGGCATCGAGCGAGTTGGTAGCTTCGTCAAGGAAAATGTAGTCGGGATTCTTATATACGGCTCTTGCTATCAGTATGCGCTGTTTTTGTCCCTGACTTAATCCTACACCATCGCGCCCAATCTTTGTGTTGTATTTTAGGGGCAATCCCATTACATAATTGTGAATACAAGCTATCTCTGCAGCCGTCTGCAATCGCTGTTTGTCTATCTCCTTATCGTCTACGGCTATATTGCGAGCTATCGATTCAGAGAATATCACGCCGTCCTGCATCACCACGCCACATTGTCTGCGCCACCACTTTTTATTTAGTGTGTTTACATCTGTTCCACCAATATTGATTTGTCCACCCAGCACAGGATAATAGCCCAGCATAAGTTTGATGAGCGTGGTTTTTCCGCTACCCGACGCTCCGACAATGGCTGTTACCTTGCCTTTGGGGATAGTGAGACTAACATCATCTATGATAGTTTTCAGTGCATGTGGGTCGTATTTAAAGTTTATGTTTTCCATGTCTATACCCTTAGTTTCGTCAGTTACTGAAGTTTCCAATCCTTGTTTTCCGTTCTCATCGTCCATACGGTGTATTTCGTTTATACGTTCAAGACTAATCCTCACGTCTTGCACAGAATAGAAGAAACTCATTAGCTGTTCCACTGGCGAGTTGAGCTGTCCTATGATGTACTGCACGGCAAGCATCATACCCAGTGTTAGTTGTCCGTGAATAACAGCAGTTGCTGCCACCACGGTGATTACGATATTCTTCAGTTCGTTGATGAATATGCTGCCAGCCTCCTGCGTTTGTTGGAGCTTTAGCGATTTCATCTGTACGTTGAACAAATCAGCCTGCACGTCCTCCCATTCCCAGCGTCTGCGCTGTTCACAGTCTTGCAGTTTTATCTCCTGCATAGAGGTAATAAATTCGTAAGTCTTGTTGTTGTTGATGGCTTGTTGCTCGAAGAGTTCATAGTCGAGTACCTTTCTGCGCCTAAGAAATAGCGCAAGCCAACCGCCATAGAGCAGACTGCCGAGTATGAAAATGGCGAAGATAAGCCAATTATAGGATAACAATACAATGCTGAACACTATAAAGGTAAAGAGCGAGAACACGATGCTGAGCGTTTGTTGTGTCAGGAACGAGTTTACACGGTTGTGGTCACTCATACGCTGCATAATGTCGCCCATCAGTTTGGTGTCGAAGAAGCACATCGGTAATTTGAGCAGCTTAATAAAGAAGTCGCTTACTAAAGAAATGTTGATACGCAAAGAAATATGTAGTAAGAGCCAACGACGGATAAAATCAATGGCAGTACGGCTCATGGTAAGGACAAGTTGTCCCAAGAGTATTAACCAAATAAAACCGATGTTTTGGTTTTTGATTCCCACATCCACAATTGATTGCGTGAGGAAAGGCAGGATAAGTTGCAGCAGACTACCCACAAGTAAGCCTAAGACTATCTGCCCAAAGTGCTTTCCGTATTTTTTGACATAACCGAAAAGAAACTTGAGTGAGCGTTCTTCTTTCAGCTTGGTTTCTTCTTTAATATTATTGTTATCAAGTAACTGAGTAGTACTGCAAAGCATAGCAATTCCTTGCTCTTTATCTTTCAATCTTGTACTAATCCAATGACTCTTAAATTCCTCTAAATTATATTTAATTAATCCTTTACTAGGATCTGCTATATAAAATCTCTTGTCTCTTCTTATTTTATATAGTATTACAAAATGATTCTGATTCCAATGGAGAATACAAGGTAACGGATATTTGGATAAATTGGTAATATCTATCTGGGTACAAATCGTATCAAAGCCTAGGTAATTTGCAGCTTTACTTAGTCCCAATAAAGAAATTCCTTCTGTAGTTGGCGTACATAGTTTTTCTAAAAAAGATAAAGAGTATCTTTTTCCATAATATTCGCATATCATTTGTAGGCATGTAATACCACATTGCATAGAATCGTATTGATGTAAGTAACGAATATGTTTCATTAAACTGTGAGCTTTAGCATTAATATTTCAATAATAGTCAAAAATAAAACTGGACGTTAGATATTTGATATTGTTAAAATACAGTTTTCTATCATACGGTAAATAATTCTTTCTACATATCTTAAATTAGCTTCATACTCTTCTTTACCATATTTGTTTTGTGATAGTGCACAAACATTATCTATTATATCGGAGGCTGTTGCTGTATGCTCCTGTAGGAGATAGTCTATAATAGTTTCAACCGTTCCACGAGCAACTACTTCATAAACTGTTTGACGAAAAGCATCTGGTATAGTTACAACTTTATACATTTTATTTTCAATTTTTTGATTTTTTGTAATATACATCAAAGTTTCTGATGATATATCTGTCAAGCTAATAAAAGGATTTAAAATAAACTGACAATTACTCTCATATAATCTCTCATTTTCCCAAAAACTATTAATGCAAGTATACTGCTTTTTAAAAAATTCCTTCTTATTATCTTCTAGTTGTTTCTCAACTTTGATGCACGTGTTGTCCAGTTTCTTAATTTCGGTATAGATTCTTTCTTTCATTATTTTTCCTATGTCATAATTTTTAGAAACTTTAAAACAACGTGACCTTTCTAATATTTCGTTGGAAGTTCTGTAATGATGGATATAAGGAGTATCTATAAAATTCAGATAATTAGATATTGGGATACCGCCATGCTGGATATATGTATTGATTATATGATGATGTAAAGCAGGATCTATTTTTTCTAGAAGCCTTGATGCAAAAGTTTGTGCATCATTTCTTTTTTTTATATTTCCAAGCATATGACAATAGCCGTGTTTCTTCAAACACGACATATCAAGATTCATCCAATCAAACAAAGTACTTAATTTTTCACCTTCAGTACAGTAGCTTATAGTTTTATTATATTTTTGAGCTAGGCAATAAAAGAAAAGTTGCTCGTAAACAGAATTTATAAAACCATCATGATTAAGTTTCAAAATCCTATCATTGTTATATATAAATCTATATGCTTGTTCTGTGTAGTATTGAATGAATTTCACATCATTTCCTCCGAGTACGCCTGCATTAGCCACACTAATAATCTTATTTTTAAGCTCTATATCTGCAAAATTGGGAATTTTTCCTCCAACTTGGATGAAACGATCTATGCACTTACGATTATACAATTGATCGTCATACTCAATATTTTGTGCGAATAAGTCTGCTTTCCAAAAGGAATCTGGTAAGCAGTCATACAACAAAAAATCACAATCTACATGTAAAAATGGTTCATGCTGTTCACTGTATGTATATAATTTTGGCAAAGCCCATAATTCATAGCCAGAATACCCTTCCATAATATTCGGAATTGTTACTATCTGATCATAAGGAATACACAATTCTTCAACAACTTTTTTAGCTGTGGAATTGCAATACAGCGTAACATGACCATAATGCTGCTTTAGTAAAAGGCAACTAATAGCCATAGTTATCCAATGAAATTCAGGTGAGAGAAATCCTGCTTTATCGAACATAGGATCTTCATCTGTGGAGAAACTGTAATATGTCTGTAAAAACCTCATGTATGCAATAATATTAATAAAACAAAAACTTTTTCTAAAATACCTTTAAGCTACTAACAAAAACCTTAATTTTAGGTTGTATAAGTATTAAACCTTCTGAGTGTATATGACTATATAATTAGTACACTTAAAATACATTAGTGTAGCATTATGCTCATGCCACCAATGTATTAATTATAAAGTATGCACTATGTTTTGTTATTTTATGGTGTCATATAATTAATACATTATCAAATAATCCCTTGCGAATACTTGTAATTAAATATTCTTGTTGAAAGGGATCCAAGTCTGTTATTATTTCGTTTAACCGAATAGGCTTCCTAAATATTTTAAGTAGATTTGTCATAACAGAGTCGTATTTTATATACACATTCTGCGCAAGATATGTATTGTATGTTTTTAGATATCCCTCCTGTTTGCATTCCTTTTTATCATGTAATGTTAAAACTTTTTTATTACTTATGAATTTAACATCAGGAGAAATTGAAATTATAGAGTTTAATAAGTCTCCATTAGATATTTTTTCATATTCTATTGCTCTTTTCTCATACTCACTATTTGCAATACCTTTTAGTGTGATTTTTTGACAAATATCATTTTTATGGCATACATAGAGTATTCGGTCAAAATACTCTGGATACTTCCTATACATTTGCCTAATGATATAGCTATTACAGCGTGGATGACTTTTGTAATTCATTATGTGAATATAAGGATGATTATTAGCTTCCACTACTTGGTCAGGGACTGTTCCCCAAGGCATAACAAAATCCTTAACAACACCCTTAATAAATGTTTCAACCTTGATTCTTTTTGTATGTGCTAAGGCATAAAAAATCCATTGTTCAAAAACAACATTATAAAGAAACTTCTTGTCTGACTTTCTTATACTATTAGCATTGCTTGATAAAAAATCTTTAACATATTCAACGTACTCTTTCCAAAAGAACACATTATTACCACCCAATACTCCTGCATTATATGAATGTATATTATTTTCACCGAAACATACTCTCATGTAATCAGGAATTATCGCATTGCATGATTTCAAATGGTTTAGTACTAACATGTAGAAATTTGAATCGTTTTCTTCATGCTGGGCTACTAAGTCTGCTGTTAATAAGCGCTTCTTGAGCGCTTCCTTACAAAACACATCACAGTCTATATGCAAAAAGGGAGCATTTTGCATACTATATGTCTGAATTTTAGGGTAACAGTAAAAATCCCTATACTCATTCTTGATGTCATCCAATATGAAGTATGTATCATATGGCAATAGAAACAAATCTTTAAATATATGTTTTAACTCAAAATTTGTATACATACAAAGGGGTATTTGTGGGTTATACTCTTTTAAGAGTAATCCACTCAATGCTATTGATAGCCAATTGACTAGTGGAGATAAATAACCTCCGCAAAAGTTCAGTCCATAACTTCTTAACTGACTATATGTTTGAATTATATGCATTATGTTATTATTTTATATGGTTAAGTCTGTATATAGCATTTATTAGCATGCGATCCTCTATATTATATATAAACATAGGGCATCTAGGTTCTTTCTCATATAATGCAAGTGGACATAATCCTCCACATAAAGGATAATACTTACAATCTTTACACTGTTTAATCTGACCACTTAACAACATGTGGGGAATGGTCGCTAAGGCACTATTTTTGCGCTTATTACCTCGGTTATGTATATTACCCAAATGCAATGGACCTCCTAAATATCTTGTAGAATAGGCTGTCTCCGAACAGTCGTAAATATTACCATAAGCATCATACATTAAGGACTCTTTCATTGTCCCAATACATATATAAGGCCCACTTCTGTGCGGAAGAATCTCTGTTCTAAAACCATGCGTTAGCATATAAAGTATATACTCTGTAGACTTTTTCCCAATTATCTTCCATGCCTTGGCATCACCAGCACCATTGTTTGCCCATGAAACAACACATGCACAATAAAAACGAATTTTATCCTGCATCCCATCATTGTACAGTTTATGTAAAAGTGGAATAACACCATCTATATTACTTTGATCAATATTACATCGAATGGTTATCATGCATTTAGTCTTATCATAGTATGGGCTTGAAACTATAGACTTTAAATTGTTGTATAATTTAACAAAAGTTCCTTTACCGCTACACGTGAAACGGTGCTTGTCATGGAATTCCTTATCTCCATCTATTGTTATTTCTATCCTCCTGCAATTAAATTGTTCCTTTAACTCTCTATATACATCTAGTGTGAGTATATAGCCATTTGTAGTTATATGAGATAGATTTTTAATCTTATGCTTATTTGTCAGAATTTTTATATGCTTATTGATTATACGCATTTTATCTAAGGCGCATAACGGTTCTCCTCCAAACCATCCTATTTCCATGTCCTGATAATCATGTGCAGATAATTTAATATCAATCTGTTTGATGAGACATTCTATGGTATCTATACTGATTTCTGCATGGTTGTGCTCTTGACCACAATAGTTACAAGCAAATTGACATTTATCAGTTGGTTGAATGGACATATATAGATGCTCACTATGGTACTGTCTTTGCTTCTTCAAAATCTTTTGGTTTTCTATGTTTATTGATCTAAACTCGTCTTCTTCCTTTGGAACAAGCACCTTTGCTTTAATTAATAACTCCATTGTATTTTTGTCTATATGCCTAAAATCTTCATTGATGACAGAATTATAGGTGTTAGCTGATACAAAAATGTTTTTTGCTGTTCTTCCAGAAAAGAAGAGACCTAATTGATGTCTCTTAATGTGATATAAATTCTTAAATAAATATGCTGAGAGTTTAAGTTTATTTTCCATTTTCTATGTTATAATATTAGAAAAAAGGGAATGCTATTGTCGGAGTAAAACTCACGCTCCTGAGTTAGCATCCCCTAATACTCATTTTGTAACTGTCTTAGTGACAATTACCGAATGAACAGTTACCATAGTAACCCCATTCAGCTCCTCCGTATAATTCGTCGGCCTGCTCTTCGTTCAAAATAATGCAATCTTGATCGATTTCTTTCAACATGGACTCATTAAGGAGCTTTTTTAAATTAATTTCTGCCATAAGGCTAAAAGTATTTAATAACGTCTACTCTTTTAAAGATTTTCGACATCCTCTTTATCTGTACGTGAATTTTTATTTATCTACTACTTCGTTGTTGGCACAATGCCTGCATCAGTATCAGAGTTATGAATACGTTTGTTCACCTCAGAGCCATGCTTTCCAAAGTTCAGGTTGAAATGAAAGTCTATGCCGAAAACTTTACATAGATTTCTCGACCATACCATTTGATTGTAAGGAGCAAGGTGGGAAATATTTTCTACTGACATTTCATAACGTGAACTGAAGATGTTCTGCAACTGGAGTTCTACACCCCATTTTTCCCTATTGTACCCAAAGACTATACTATGTGATTTCTCATCTTTGTTAAGTGTCTCCCCCCACAGGCTATGAAAACTTGTCTCAAGATTGGCGCCTACATACCAATTCTTGTACATTCCCATTAAGTTGGCACGCAAGCCCCAGTTGGTATGTGTATGCGTATAAGTATTGCCATTGCTGATATAGCGATTGACAAATGGGGCTAATTGAATGGATATATAATCCTTCCAAGGTTGTACTTTTAGGTTTATTTGAGAGTTTAGACGATGGAAGCCCCTTTGATTGGCATAACTCCTAACATAGAGACCATTCGAGTAGGTTGTTTCTTCCATATATGGTTTGTCGTCATAACTGTAACGGGTAAACCATTCTGCACTGATATACTTTGTTTCTACGCTAATTGATAGTTCATTAGAGAAAAATCTGACCGCCTGTAGATTTGGATTTCCACGGCGTATTTGGTAAATATCTATGTGTTGTTCAACATTGCTTAATTCGGCAAGTGAAGGTGCGTACCCTCCCATATAGGCTTTATAGCGTATTGACAGATAATTGTTGAAACGATACCCCAGCAGAATAGTCGGGCGAAATATATATTTTACCTGTTTTGCATTTCCTTGGCTAACATAGGTTCTCATAGCACCTACACCTACCATATAATCCA
>ERZ773013.139-NODE-139-length-46044-cov-10.149840_pt1 | contig 46044 bp, 29 predicted proteins | sample MGYA00511670_ERZ773013 | MGnify/ENA primary metagenome ERZ773013 (study PRJEB29015, sample SAMEA2738120) | human oral metagenome | biome: human oral; feature: human-associated habitat; material: saliva | place: China | collected 2257 ... | reverse complement strand
AGATGCAGTGGTAGTTGAAGCAGGAAGCTCGGTAATTTATTGCCGAGTAGTTCACGACACAGCACGTTCTACAACATTAAATTTTAAGACAGCGGCAAATTCTACAACCCAAACACAGACAAAGCCACGTCACATTATTCTGTATTTAGATCGTTCAAGTTCATTCCATAGTGAAGCAGGTCAAAAATATGTGAATACATTAGCAGAAAAGATTATTGATAGCTTAAAGCCAGGAGATGAATTGGCATTGATCGGAACTAATAATACAGCTGCGGTATTTTCACAAGATGATATCCGCAATTTCTCAACTTTTAGTTCCGATAAGGCGAAGTTAAAAGCTGCTATTACTGATGACGGTCACGACGCTGCTGTTAGAGCAATGGGAGCAGAACCATCTACATCGGATGGTAATTGGCGTGAATGGCAGAACAGCAGAGAAATCGAAAAAGTATTTGGATATAATGGAGACATTAAAGATTTGACAATTGTATCACTTTTCGATGACACAGCGATTAGCAATGATGATTATTCAACAGTGAATCAGCTTAAACGATTTGTTAAAAAGGGTGGGCGTATCGTAGCTTACATCCCGAATGTGGGACACAAAAATGATACTAATGCAGCATTTGCTAGTATCGGAGTGCCATCTGAAGATGTAGAGAAGGTTGACTTCAATGCTTCAAATCCAAAAGACGTTGCAGATAAATTGACTGAATCATTAGAAAAGAAGACTGTCACAACAATCAAGGGACCAGATCAAGAGGCACATATCGTTGCTGGTGGTAATGATGTAACGGTAACAAGTGCATTGCTTATCGGTCCAAATGGGCAAGAAGATCTTCCAATCGTCGATGGAAAAGTAGACGTTACAAAGAGACTTGCCGATGGAGATTACACAGTCAAAATTGAAGGTAAGGGAACGGGAGAACTTGTTTCGTCCGTATCTGTAGACGGTAAAGAAGCTGACAAGAAGACAGACCACATCAAGGAAGTGACTCACTTATTTGTAAAAAATAAAGAATATACAACGAAGTGGGTAGATGAAAATGGTGCCAACATCAAAGATAGTGTAACAGCAGAAAAGACACAAGAAGTTGGCAGCATCGAGGGATATCGTTTCGTTGAAACAAGACAAGATGAAAGCGGTAATGCAACGCATGTTTTTAAGAAGATTGTTAAGATCGAAACTAGATGGATCGATCAAGAAGAAAACAAAGAACTAAAACCAAATGTAACAGCAGAAAAGGCTCAAGATGCTGGTGGTATTGATGGATACAAGTTCGTTGAAACAAAGGTCGAAACAAATGGAAATGTCACTCATCTATACAAGAAGATTAAAGTTACTACAAAATGGGTAGACGAAGATGGTAAGGAACTAAAACCATCTGTAACAGATGTGAAAGCGTCTGAACAAGGACCAGACATCGAAGGTTACAAATTTGTTCGTTCTAACACAGATGAAGCAGGCAATGTTACATTCATCTACAAGAAGGTTGCCCACATCGTAACAAGATGGGTAGATCAGCTTGGAAACGCATTAAAGGATTCTGTTGCAGGAGAAACAGCCGCAGAACAAGGTGAAATCGATAAATATGCTTTTGATAAAAAAGAAGTTGATGAAGAAGGTAATGTAACGTATATCTTTAAGCAGTATACAACAATCTTCATTGATGAACAGAACAATACCATTCTTGACGGTGTAAGAGATAGTAAACCAGCAGAAAAGATTGAAATCGGCGGATACACATTTGTTTCTCAGGTAGATACTGATGTATCGAGAATGCTTGTTTACCACAAGATCCATACAACATGGGTTGATGAATCAGGTAAGTTATTAAAAGATTCTGAGGGAGCAGTAACAAAGCCTGGAGAAATTTCTGGTTATGAATATGTAAAGACTGAAACCGCACAAAACGGAGATGTTAAACACGTATTCAAGGCAAAGAAAGTAGAAATCGCAACAGGTATTACAAGTAACTTTGTAATGTCCGCCATGACTGCTATTGCAGCATTAGCAACAGGTTCGTTTGTTGTCCTAAAGAAGAAAAAGAAGTAGAAAGATAACGCTAGAAATAGCGTTTTCTTTTTGACTTTTATATACTGTTATGATATTATATAGTCATACAGGAAGTGGATCTCCCAACCACCCATACTCCCCTTCCTGTTGATTTTGATGGCGAGCTATCTTTTTGGTAGTTCGCCCTTTACATAAAAATAGCATAATAAGAAAAGAAAGAGGGAATATATACACATGATCGATCTTTACAGGAAAAGGGGCTTGGTCATTGCCGAAAAGCCATCGTTATTAGGCGTGATTAAAGAAAGCTACTATACACATAAAAATGAATTGCCATATACATTAAATGGATTCGTTGCACAGCGAGGACATTTGTTTACACTTTTAAAACCAAACGAACTAGATGAATCGCTAAAAATGTGGAATTGGGAAACATTACCAATTTATCCAGAAAACTTTGGTGGTTGGAAGTATAAACCGATCGAAGAGCAGAAAGTCGGCAACTTCTTAACCGCAAAGGAACGCATTCAGGCAATCAAACAAGAAATAGAGTCTGGCAATTATGATTTCATCGTTAATGCAGGAGACCCAGATCAAGAAGGAGAGCTTCTAATTAGAATCGTATTGGCTGAATTAAAAAATACTTTACCGATCCTTAGATTCTGGACCAATAATATTGCAGATGAAAACATTTTCCATGCACTTAAAAATTTAGAGGATGACAACAATTCTCCAAGACTCGTAAATCTTTTATCTGCCGCCTATGGAAGACAGCATGCCGATTGGCTATTTGGGATGAACCTTTCTGAAGCGGCAAGTTTAAAGATGAATGGGTTAGTAAGTGTTGGTAGAGTTAAAACTGTAATGCTGAAGATCGTTGTCGATAGAGAAAAAGAAATTGAAAATTTCACTCCTAAGACAGTATACGGAATTAGTGCGAATTACTTACAGGGATTTGATGGAACTTTGTTTGTAGCTTCAAGTAGTCAAAAAGAAGATGATGAAAGCAGAGAAGATGGTGTAGTTTGGTTTGATACAAAACAAGAAGCATTAGATAAGGTATCAACGCTTTCTAATAATGCGAGAGTAATAGAATACAAGAGTGAAAAGAAATCTACACTACCACCGAAGTTATTTAATCTAGCATCTGCCCAGGTGGCATGTGGTTCATTAGGTTATTCGGCAGGTGACACACAGCGTTATTTACAGATGCTATATGAGAAAAAATTACTATCGTATCCAAGAACTTCATGCGAATACATTGGAAGTAACGAAAATTTGGAAGGATTATTAAACTCTGTTGCATGCATTCCTTCCCTTGCTCCGTTTGTAGCGTCTATTGACTCATCAGCGATTGGTCGTGTTCGGCATACAAAGAAATGGTGTAATGATGAGAAATTAGAAAAAGAAGGACACTCTGGTTTAGTTCCAACTACACATAAGCCAGACATGAATGCATTAAGCAAGCCAGAAAGAGACATCTACGAAACTATCTGCCGACAATTTGTTTCGATATTCATGCCAAGTATGGAACAAAAGGTAACAACCGTTATCACTAGCGTTCTTGCACAAGATGGAAGCGAAAATACCTTTAGATCCACTGGCAAAAAGTTGCTGCAACGTGGCTGGCTAGATATTTTTGGGAAGACAACAACGGATGTTGAAATTCCAGAATTAAGTAATGGGCAAATGTTACAAGTAAGTAATTATAGTTTCAGCGAAAAAACATCAACGATGCCAAAGCGATTCTCAACTGCAAAGCTGATTGAAGCATGTGAAAATCCAAATAAGTTCTTAAATGATAAAACATTGAGAGATAAGGATCTTACAATTGGTACGCCAGCAACAAGGGCACCTATTATTGAAGAGCTGATCACCAGAAACAAATATATGGAGCTAACAGGACGGGACATTATCAAACCAACCCCTGTAGGCAAGGAGATTATTGAAAACCTAAAGGACTTCGATATTTGTAATGTTGATATGACGGCAGAATGGACAAGACAACTTGAGGCAGTGCGTCAAGGTGAAATGTCATTACAACACTTTGAACAAGTAATGAAAGATACTGTAGCCAAACTGATTGTAGAATTTAAAAACAGTCCAATGAAGCCACTTTCAGAAGGCGGATTCCAAAGAAAGAATAAACTAAAAATATTAACAAAATGTCCAAGTTGTGGCGGAGATATTCTTGTAGGTGAAAAAGGCTATTTTTGTTCAAACTGGAAAAGCGGCTGTAAAGCAGGAAGTATATTGGAAATTTGTTCTGCGAAAATTACTGAACAGGATATGCTAGATCTTTTAAATGGAAAAGTTATAGAGAAGAAAATGAAAAATAACGGCTCTATATGGACGCAAAAGCTAAGATGTGACGCTAATTATGGAGTAGAATTTGTTAAGCGTGAGTATAAGAAACGCAATTGTCCAATCTGTAATAATGAATTAAAGCAAGAAGGCGGGAAACTTTCTTGTTCATGCGGATTCAACATGTGGATGTATGTCGGTGGTAGAAGAATGACAGAAAATGAATTGGATCAATTATTCGAAAACGGCGAAACAGAATATTTGAAAAATCTAAAGAAAAAAGACGGCACTTCAATGTCAGACGCCAAGGTAACATTTGATTACACACAAAAATCGACAAAATTGGTATTCAAAAAATAAGGGGGCGTAAAGCTCCTTTCTTCTTGCTTTACATAACAGTATATGATAAAATAGTAGTGTAATAGAAGGGAGAAAAGATATATGGTAAAGACAAAAAAGATATTCTTTTTACAAGGTGTAAGAAGCGAATTCAAACGAATCAAGTGGATGAAGCGTTCGGAAGTGTTGAAACAGTTGTTTACAGTTGTGACAATTATTAGCGTTATAGCACTATTTGTGGTTGTTTCAGACATGATCGGGGCAACAGGATTTTCGTTGCTCACAAAATTCCGCTAATTTTTTCTAAAAATATATTTATTTTTCCAGAAAAATAGCATAATATCTCTTGTAAAGGATAAGCATCCTTTTGGTGAACCATACCTCAGTTGGTGAGTTATTTTGTTGTATTGCACAACAATGTAGCGGTGCAATGATATCTTGCTTCTCTGATATCGGTAAGCAATAGAAAGAAAAAGGAGAAAAGGAATGAATTTTTTAAAGAAAGCAAAAAAGACATTTTCAAAGGCAGTGGCATTGACTTTAGCAGTCATGATGTTACCACTATCTCCGTTAGTACCTGCAACTCCAGCACATGCTGAAGTAAATACGGGCTACAACGCAACAGGAGAAAAGGCACAAGAAGGCAAGTTTATTCTTGACTTAAAGGGTGCAACGGTAACAGTAAATGGTACTACCTACACAAGTGAAGATGGCGATCGAAAGGAAATCGAACAGGGTGCAACCCTAAAGATTTCTGATGCAACACAGATCGCTGTATTCAACACTGATGGAACACAAGAGAATTACCAAGGTGACATGGAGTATAAGACATCCGAAAAGACGGCTTATATTTCTGTTATTAAGGGTTCAGTTATTTCTACACGTTCAAGAAATAGACGAAGCACAGGAAGTGTAAACGAATTGGCTGTAGGAGATACATTCTCAGGTACACTTGGCACAAGTAATACAGACCCAATGAATGTACAACGTTTCTACATTGATGATATTACAGGTATTCTTGCCTCCGTAGCAGATCAGATTAACGGTTCTCAATTCGTTGACTGTCAAGAACACGGTTATATCGGTATTACTTACAAGACTGCTTATGAACCAGGAAACAAGACATATTATCCATTCACAGCCACAGTTACATCTGTATTGCCAGATGGAACAGTAACAATGAATATTGATGTTCCTCATTATTTGAACCCATATACGGGTCAAGAAGCAACCGGCTGGAGTGCTATCCATGGCGGAACAGTACCTTATCAGCGTTGTGCAGGTGTTTGGACAATTAAAACAGCTCCACGTACTAAGGAAATGTATGTTCGTGTAAACAAGACAAATGGAAACGCAGAGTTAACAACTGGAAACCAGTGCTATGCACAGGATATGTCAGGTGCTGTATACGGTGTATATCGTGATTCTACAGCAACAACAGATAAGGTTGGAGAAATTACAACTGATGCTTCTGGTCGTGGCGTATTAAACCATGTCGTAGTTAATCCAGGTGACAATCTTTATGTCAAGGAGTTAAAGGCTCCAAAGGGCTTCGCTTTAGACTCTAAGATCTATTCAGTTTATTCATTGTCTACTGCATCAGATGGCTGGGATGTATATTCTAAAGACATGCCATTAAATGACCCGCTCAGAATTGAATTAAATAAAGTTTCTGAAGATGGAGATGTAATTAACAATCCAGCAAGCCTAGAAGGTGCTGAATTCACAGTTAAATTCTACGCTGGTCAATATACATTTGACACGCTTCCATCAACTCCAACAAGACAATGGGTTATTAAAACATTGAAGAATGGAAGAGGAGAGTTTGTAACGGGATTAAGTGAGAAATACAAGGTTTCTGGTGATGATTTTTATTTAGATAATAGTAACCCAACGTTCCCTCTCGGTACTGTAACTGTTGAGGAAACAAAGGCTCCAAACGGATACAAATTGGAAAACAAAGTATTATCTGCTGTTGGTGATACTGTAGAACAACGAAACGGTGTTGCTTTAATGAATATTGTTGATGATAATACTGTCGCATCAATGAACGCTGGAAATCACTTTACAGTTAAAGAAGGTGTATTACGTGGCGAATTCGAAGGAACAAAGCTTGACAACGAGACAGGAAATGTTATTAAGGGCGTTACAGAGTTCGCAATTGTAAACAAGAATGACTTTGATGTAGTCGCTCGAAATGATGATGGTGACGTTCTTGGTACAGCAAATGCTGGAGAAGAGTTATCATACAGAATTACAACAAAGGAAGACGGAAGTTATTCAACTCCTAAGAACTTCTTGCCATACGGAAACTATGAGCTAGTAGAAAAGAAGGCTCCTACAGGTTATTTCGTAAACCCTAATCCAGTAGCGTTTACAATTTCTGAAGACCATAAGGTATTGGAAGGAATTAACGTTACAGATGAATCTATTAAGCGTGAAATCGTAAAGGTAGATGAAAAGGGAAACCCTGTAGCTAATGCCGAACTAGAGTTATATGATATTACAGAAGATCCAAATGCAACAACACCAGTACATAAGTGGACAAGCGTTGCCGAACATGGTGAACAGGTTGGTCATTTGTTAAAGGCTGGTCACATGTACCGAATTATCGAAAAGAATGCCGACAAGGAATTCTATATTGCACAAGCAATGGACTTCTTAGTTCCAGAAACAAAGCCAGCAAACGACACAATCCAAGTAAGTTTCAAGAATGAACATGTTCGTTATGAATTTGCTAAGATTGATGCTGCAACAGGCGAAAAGATTGAAGGCGTAACATTCGAGGTGTATGACGCTACAACAGATGAGAAGGTTGGCGAAATCACATCTTCAAAAGAGCCTCAAGAAGTAAATATCTTCCGTAGAGGAAAGACATACAAGATTATCGAAAAGGAAGCTCCAGTAGGATACTACAATGCTAAACCTGTAGAAATCACTATTGACGAGAATACTCCTACAAATCTTCCAGTAAATCTAACAATTCCAGAAGATAAAATTGATCTAGTTGTTAAGAAGGTGGACTCAGACGGTCATCCATTAGCTGATGTCAAGTTAGAGGTAATTGATAGCAAAACGGGAGAGATTGTTACTTCTTGGCAGACAAAGCCAGATGAAGAGCATCAGATCGGCAATCTTGTTAAAGCTGGAAACACATACATCTTGCGTGAAACAGAAGTTGTAGCAGGTCACTACAAGTCAGCTGACATCACATTTACAGTTGATAAGTTTAAGCCTGAGCAAAAAGTTACAATCACAATGGTTGACGAAGATATCGACATTAAGGTTAAGAAGGTAGACTCAGACGGTCATCCATTAGCTGATGTTAAGCTAGAAGTTGTTGATAAGGAATCTGGTGAAGTAATCCAAAGCTGGCAGACAAAGCCTGATGAAGAACATCAGATCGGCAAGAAGTTATTTGCTGGTAAGACATACATTATCCGTGAAACAGAGCCAATCGATGGATACTACTACACAACAGAACGTGAAGTAACTGTTGACATGTTCCATCCTGATAAGCCTGTTACTATCACAATGGTAGATGGTGCTATCAACTATAAAATCGCAAAGGTCGATGAAAAGGGTCAATACGTTGAAGGTGTTAAGTTAGAATTAACAGACATTACAAACAAGGAAAATCCTGTAACTGTTGAACTCCCAAATAACGGTATCACAACAAAGGAACCATTCGAATTAAAGAAGGTTCTAAAGGCTGAGCATACATACCAATTAGTTGAAAAAGAATCCGTAAATGGTAAGGCATTAAGCACATCAATGGTATTCCAGGTTGCCAAGGTTGGCACAGACGAACCTGTTACAATCACAATGGTAGACTTGGATAATGATATCCAGGTTGCCAAGGTAGATAACCATGGAACACTAATTAGCGGTGCAAAATTGAAGATTACAAACAAGGAAACGGGAGAAGTTGTTGATGAGTTTGTTTCTGACAAAGAAATGCACAATGTATCAGAAAAGCTAGTCGGTGGAAAGACATATATCCTAAGCGAAGTAGAAGCTCCAAAGGGCTTTGAAAAGGCTAAGGAAATCGAGTTTACTGCAACTGGATCATCTGCTGAAAAGCAGCTTGTATCAATGACAGATGCTCGCAAGAATTACTTTGTTGCAATCAAGAAAGTTGATGCTGCTGACAAGAATAAGACACTTACAGGAGCAGAATTCACACTATTCAATGCTGATGGATCAGTAGCTGTTGATGTTGACGGTAAGCAGTGCATTGCCACAACTGGTGCGGACGGACTTGTTTCATTCAACGTTGAATACAAGGATGATCTTGGTGGATATTATGTGCAAGAAACTAAGGCTCCAAATGGTTACAAGTTAAATAATAACAAGTATGTTGTAAACCCAGTAGATGATAAGAATTTCGCAAAAGAAAATCCAATTCAGATTACTGTAGAGAATGAATTAGCTCCAGAAATTGGTACAGGCGTATCAACTGGTGGCGTAATCGCTCTAGCATTCGTTGCTCTTGCAGCAATGACTTGCGGTGCATACTTACTTATTAAGAAGAAGCACTGATGATAAGAGGATGTTGTAAAACATCCTTTTTTCATTTCTTATTTCTCGCATAATAAATATGACTTTATTTGATGATTATGGAGAACATTGTTGAATAAGGCAGAAAATAATAAGCCAAAGGGCTAAGGAGGAAAAATGAAGAATTTATTAGAAAAATTAAAATCCGTACCAAAGCTGGTGTACGGTATCGTAGCTGCACTTGTGACTTTTATTGTGGTGATGTTAGTTATGATTTTTACTCCACTTAATAATAGTGGAGACAACGGCTCTTCTGGTTCTTCTTATGTTAAGGAGATTAACCACTCTGGAAATGAGAAGAAGAAGGAAAAGGAAGACACTACAAAGAAGGAATCAGAGAAGAAGAACGAAGAAAAGAAGTCTGACGAAAAGAAAGCTGATGAAAAGAAGGATGATAAAAAGGTAACAACAGAAGAAAAAACAAATACAGAATCTGCAACAAACGCAGAGAATACTTCTAATGTCACTAATCAACCTTCTGAAAACACCGCAAATAACAATGCGGTAGAACAGCCTTCTGTTCAGAAGGAAAAGAAACCTGTCTATCAGACAGTTCATTATGATGCTACTGGTCACTGGGAAACGCAAGTTATCTCAGAAGCTTATGATGATCCTCAGTTCGAAAGACGAATTGTGGGTATTTCTTCTGGTCATATTTATGATTCAGCAGATGACTTTATAGAAAATGGGAGCTTGTATGGAGACGGGAACTATGCTGTAAGAGAGGTTCAAGTCGGTTCTGTCCATCATGATGCAGTAACAACTCAAGTTTGGGTTGAGGATTCTCCAGCTCATGACGAACAAGTTTTAGTCGGTTGGGAGTAAAAAAAGAAAGAGAAGCTTAATATAAGCTTCTTTTTTTTATTTCATTGGTAAATAATAACAGTATATGTTAGAATATAATGTGTAGAAAGAAAACAGGAGAAAACTCATGAAATTTAAAAAAAGTGTAAAAAATGCTGTTAGAAAGACAGTCGGAATAGCACTTATTGGTGTTAGTATATTTTTTGGATATAAGGCAATTAAGGAGCTAGAAACGGAAAAACACTTTACAGCAGTTTCAAATGATGTGCAGAAAATAGCAACAAATGAAGAAACAAATGGAAAAGACGTAGTAAGAAATGACTATATGGATCGCAAGATCGACTTTGGTGCATTATTAAGTAAGAACGAAGATACATACGCATGGCTTACAGTGCCAAATACACCTATTGACTATCCAGTTATGAAGGAGCCAGTTCCTGATCAATATTTTTATTTAACCCACGATTTTAATAAAAACTATTATATTGGTGGCTCATTATTTATTGCAAATGTCCCAGAGGATATGCATACGATCATTTTTGGACATAAGATGTTCAGTAATACAGATACAATTTGGTCTAACACAGAGGCGATTGCCTTCTCTTCGCTAACTAGATATCAAGACCAGGCATACGGCACAGCAAATCCAGACTTATACATGTATTATCCAGATAGAACAGAGCATTGGACGTTGTGGGCAATGATAAACGGGGATGCATACGACAATGTATACAACACACCATATATGTCAGAATCACTGGAATATCAAAATCTATTAACGGAACTAAAAGGTAAGGCTGATTACACATTAGGTGACGATCCTAAAACGAGTGATAAGATAACTGTATTATCAACATGTAAAAGTGTAGAAGAAGGAAATACAGAGAGAATTCAATTGGTGTATAAGCTGGTGAAGAACTAAGTTATGAGACGAACAAGAATTAGATTTACATTTGCTGTCTTATTAACCTATATAGCGATTATCTGTCTTTTAATTCCTTCTATAACGGACACTCTAAACAAATACCATGCTGCAAAAGATATTGTTTCTTATTCTGAAGAAGTTATACATGAAAATGACATAGAAGAAAAAATGAAAGAAGCAGAAAAATATAACAAAGAACTTTATGAGTATTCCAAAAGTAACGGCAACCAATTTCTTTTGAATGATAGCAATTATTATAAGATTTTAAACTTAAAAAATAGCATAATAGGATATGTAGACGTTCCAAAAATCAATGTGAAACTACCGATCAAACATGGTACAGAAGATGATGTATTAGAAAATTGTATCGGACATATCGAGAGAACAAGTTTCCCGATTGGAGGAGAAAACACACATACAGTGCTAAGCGGTCATAGGGCACTTGCAACAGCAAAACTGTTTACTGATATAGATAAGCTAGTAACAGGGGATATCTTCTATATTACTGTCGGTAATAGAAAACTGGCTTATGAGGTAGACAATATACAAACAGTGTTACCATCTGAGGTAAACGCATTAAAGATTCAGGAAGGGAAGGATCTTGCCACGCTTGTTACTTGTACTCCATACGGCATTAACACACATAGATTGCTGGTTACTGGGCATAGAGTAGATTTGACAGATGCACCAAAAGAAAATTATACGGATCCAATGCGTGATGTTGCAAAGCCAGCATTGATCGTATCTAGCATTGTTATTGTTATGACAATTGCCTGTATTACAACGATTACTTTGATATGGAAGAAAGGAAGAAGAAATGAGTAGATTATCCTTAGAGAACCGAGAATCAGAAGCTAAGGTTCTATTAGAAGAACTTAACAAAGGACGAGAGCTAATTGTATTCGACCTTGAAACAACTGGTTTAAAAAAGCTGACAGATAGAATTCTGTCTTTTAGTGCTGTAAAGGTAACGTATGATGGAGTTTCCTTTCGAGAAGTTGATCGAATTAACCAATTTATTAACCCAGAAATGATAATCCCAAAAGAGGTTTCTGATATCAATGGCATTACAAATGAGATGGTCAAGGATAAACCGACGGAAGATGTAGCAGCTGTAACGATCAGAAATTTTATTGGCGAAAAGGCATTGATTTCTGGATATAACTCAACAGGATTTGATGAAGGTTTCATGAACTCTATGTACCAACGTGTATTTGGTGAAGATTTTACTTATGACCTTCATATCGATGCTTTCCCAATGGCAAAAGAATTACTGGATTGTGAAAAGTATAAATTGAGTATGGTAGCAGAAAAATACGGACTCAACAAAGGATTAACCTTCCACCAATCAATGGATGACGTGATTGCTACGACTCGTGTTCTACAATTATCTCTTGGTGTATACAAAAAAAGAATCAGAGAAAAAGAAACAGGACAAAAGGAAGAGAAGAAATACGATTTTTATAAGATCTACAATCCAAGATTGTATGCCCCTAGCCATCGTGTAGAACGTGTATATGTAGCTACAAATCCACAGACAAAGACATACTACGATGGTTATAAGAAGGAGTGGTGCAGCGATAGTGATACGATCAACCTTCCACTTGTAAGACAAATGGTTTTATCAAGAGAAGGTGTTACCAACGAAAAGGAACTGATAAAGAAATTGAAAGAGAGGCAAGTAAACAAAGATGTTGCTAGATAGATTGGTTGAAAAATATGATGTAGATCCATTAAAAGGTGAAGAAATCGTACATATTTCACAGAATAAGTACGATAGAATGGTTGCTATCGCCCAAAAGATTCATGAAAATACAGCGGACATCTCCAATATGAACTTTAAAAACCAGTTCACCGACGAATATCGCTATCCAACCGTTGCCCAGTTGATCAATCACAATGTTGAAGAGCGATTCAGAGATTTTTTACCATATTTAATTTTCTATAAGACGATTAAACTAGAAGAGTTAATGGAAGATGAAGGGTATATTGAAACCCTGAAATATATTAAAAAGTTATTTGAATATCATTTGGATATTATTGAAGATAAGGACTTGCTACCTTTGCAAATTGCTCCTTCAGCTTTATGGAGAAGAATGAAGAAAGAAGAAAAGAAAGAACTATTGCGTCCAGTGGTGGAATATTATGGAATGAATGAATTTTTTTCTTTTATCCATGATTTAGAATATATGAACTTCATGCAATCCTATGGTTTTAAGGAAAAAGAATACAAAGAAAAAGATTATCCAGAGAAAATGTTTGTTGAATTAAAGAAGTTGTTTGACGAGATACAGGAGGATTAGGAATGGCGTTTAATGTAACAAAAAAGGAACTTGATGTAGCCAATAATATCAACAATGACACATTGGACATCGTTAAGTTATTTAAAAAGAAATTACATGATTATTTGAGTAATAGTAATTTTCCAAATGAAAAAGCAATCCTTAGTTGGATGGAAAAAGGTGGAAAACTAAGTTCTTTTACTTGCCGAGGGGATCTGATCGATCGAATGATGCAGGCTATGAATTCTCAAATGATCCCATATCTTTTAATGCGAGAAGCAACAGGTAACTATGGCTTTATCATTAGAGAGTGTGATGCAGAAAAACAACGTATCTTAGTTGTAAAAGAAATTCTGCCAAATGCATCGAAATATTGTCATATCAAGACTTCAGCCGAAGCTGCAAAAATCTATATGCAAAAAGGTGGCAAAGAAAAGCAAATGTTGGAGGTCTGCGGATTATCAGAAGCGGAGATTTCCTATATTGAAGGCAAGATCGACGATGTACTACCAGATGAAACGATCGGTATTGATAAGATGATCGACGGCACATTTGTTTTAACATATTCTGCTCCAAAGAGTATCGCTGTATCCAATAATAGAACGATTATGGGGCTTATTGCAGAAGCAAAAATGCTTACACATGGAGATGTTTCTAAAATCGTAAAAGAAGAGTCTTTAAATGAGAGCCATTACCAAATGCAAAAAGCGAAAAACTTTCCAGATGAAAATGGTGATATGAAAAAACCAGTCTGGATCGTAGGTCAAGAACAGCTTTACGTAAAGAGAACTCCGTATGGCATCCAATACGGTCATCCAGAGACAACGCCAGATAATGAAATCGATCTGGTCGTAGATATCAATATTGATCAAGATGACGAAGCATTTGAAGAAAAGCTAAACAGTTGTTTGGCAAGTATTACCAAGCACAAATGTCTGTATTCTGAAGAAGATGTGATCGAGCATTTTAAGAATCCGAAACCAAGACTAAACGTGGTTGTAGTTGGAACTAAAAATTTCATAACAAAGGCAACGGAAATCGCTAGAAGAAAGTTGCTCTATGAGCCGATCATGCAAAAGAGTGGTATGTGGGATTCAAAGTTTAAATTGTTCCAATCCTATACCGCCGAAGCGATTATGGCTGCTCAAAAAGGGACCGTGCCAAAGGGATACATCAAAGAAGACATCGTTGATCTGATCAAGATTTCTCGTATTACAGGTCTGGATATCAATGTTATGGCTAAAATGGCTAGTATTTTATCCAGAATTGAAGTTTATGCGAAAGAAGCTGGAATTGAAAAAGTTACTTCTATTGATGAAAAGATTGCTCGTTCAACAGAAAAGGTTAAAGAATACGAACCTAAGACGGTTGAAAAGACACAAGAGAAGGAAACAGAAGAAAAAGGTGAGGTGGCTAAATAATGGTAAACAAAGAAAAATTAGCCGAACTTCAGAAGAAGTTTTATAAGCTTCTGAATCTTTCAGAAAAACAACGTGCTAGATACAAGAGATTGATTATCTACACATTGATTGTGTATGCTTTATTTGCACTGTACATTATTCATGTTAGAGTCGTTGCCCATAACAATCCTCGAAATGATATTTTTGAGGATATTGTTCAAGGTCTTCCTCACATGATCTTCAAGCCTTTTTCGATATTTCCGATTCCAAGTGGAACATTCGTTATTTCTCTATTACTATTTATTGCAGCGGGAATGTATGCCTTTGTATTGATCAGTAGAGATAGAATTAAAAACCACTATGATTCTGATATTGCCCAAGGTTCTGCGAAATGGATGGAAGATTATTCCGAATATAAAAAGAGATTTACAGAACCTTTTGGGGTGGTAGATGACAGCGGTCCAAACAATGTTATCTTTTCACAAGAAATTAGACTTTCGTTAAGTGCATGGAGAACAAGAAGAAATCTAAACCTTCTTGCAATTGGTGGATCTGGTGCTGGTAAATCATTTAACATCGTTGGTCCTAATATTATGCAAGCCAACTGTTCCTATCTTGTAACCGACCCTTCTGGTGGTCTAAATAAGGAGTATGGAAGATTCCTGGAAGCATTAGGATATAAGGTCAAGCTGTTTGATCTTACCAATATGGATCGATCTGCACATTATAACCCATTTACATATATCCGTTCAGATAAGGATATTACGATCCTTGTTGATACGATTATTGCAAACACGACACCTGCCGACAAGAAAGGTGGCGATGCCTTCTGGGAAAATGCAGAAACAACATTACTTTTAGCACTAATTGCTTACTTATACCACTTTACGATCAAGAGCCAGCAAAATTTCTCGAATGTAATGAGACTAATTCGTGCAGCTGATGTAGATGAAAATGATAGTTCTTCCAAGTCCCCATTGGATGCAATTTTTGAAGAAGTTGCTCAATATGATCCAGAAAACTTTGCTGTAAAGCAGTATAAAAACTTTAAACTGGCTGCTGGTAAGACTTTAAAATCTGTATTGATTTCTGTTGTTACACGACTAAAGGCTTTCGATCTTCAGGACGTAGTGGAATTAACGGACGATGATGACATCGAGTTAGATAAGATTGGTGATGAAAAGACTGCAATCTTTATTTGCTTGCCTACAGGTGGTGGACCATTTAACTTCTTGGCATCAACAATGTATTCTCAGTTGTTTACGCTTTTATATGATTATTCGGAAGGAAATGCGGAATATGGTCATCTGATCATGGACGCAAGTAATCAGGTCGTTAAAACAGTTAGAGCTAAATCTGAACGTGAGTCAGCAGCAGCACAACAAGAAGCCAAAGAAATATTGGAAGGAATCAAGAATGGATATATTAAATATAACAAGCAATATAACTGGTATGAGATCCGAACAAAAGATGACAAGCTAATTACATGGCGTGGACAAAAAGAAAAGGCTAAAGAATGGCTTGATGGCATCAAAGAATTTGGTAAGGTAATACCAGCCAACAAGCAATCCAATAGAGGTCAACGTGTTCCAATTCACGTATCACTTATTGCCGATGAGTTTGCTAATATCGGTAAGATTCCAAAGTTCGAAGAGAAACTTGCAACTATCCGTAAATATGAAATTTCTGTATGGATCATCTTGCAGTCACTTGCCCAGTTAAAGAAGATGTACAAGGATTCATGGGGAGAATTATCAGGTAACTGCGATACATTCATGTACATTGGTGGTGGTTGGGATGAAGATACTGCGAAGTACGTTTCAGCCGCAATTGGTAAAGAAACACGTAAGATCATGAACCAATCATTTTCGAAAGGTGCTGCGGGTAGCGTTTCAATTAATAACACTGGTGTAGAGCTGATTTCTCCTGCTGAAGTAAGAAGAATCGGCGAAGATGAATGTATTATTATTATGAAGTCTTTGGATCCTGTTAGAGATAAGAAATATACAACATTGGATCATCCAAATAGAAAACTTGTAGAAAGTTTGCCTGGATTTTACTTTGATCATTCTAAAATTAGTTACTTTAATGCCAATGGCGTTAAAAAAGATGAAGAATTAACCAAGGAAGATCGACATGGTGAAGTTCAAGAGGAAACCTCGGATGAAGAAGCAAAGAGGAAAGATCGAGAAGAAGCTAAGAAGCAAAATGCGAAAGAAATATCCGAAAACAAAGATGCGAATGGAAATGCCGTTGTAGGTTTTGCCAATAACATTGAAGAAAATAAGGATAAGCTTGCAATTGATCTTGCTAAGGCAGCAGAAAAACTAGAACAGAACCAAGAAATAATGAGATACGCAGATTCTACATTAGACAAGACACTAGACAGCCTAAGAGATGAAAGCGTTGGTTCATACGCAAATCATCTCACCGCAATTCAGGTGAAGGAATCTGTTGCTGATGATGTTAAAATGTAGCAAAAAACAACATTTAGAAAAATAGGAAGAGGAAATATTGGTTTTCTCTTCTTATTTTCTGTAAAAGATAAAAATTATAGTTTATTTTGTATACCAAAATAGCATAATATAACTAGTAGAAAGGGGATTCCAATATGCAAAAAAGCATAACAAACCGAATCAAGAGCTTTTTAATTATTACATTGTCTGTTCTGATGATGATGCCAAATACAGTAGCGGCATTTGCAAAAGAAGGAACAGATGAAAAGAAGATTGAAAAGCTCGAACTATCCACGACATACGATGATTATGATATCGTAGCGACAACTGAGAAGGATTCGCTTCCAGAGGGAGCAAAACTTCACGTTACAGAGGTTGCGAAAGAATATCAGGATCTATCAGATGTATATCTAACAGAAGAAAAAGGTTACGAAACTGCTAAGAAGCAGTATTTTAACGTTTCTTTTGAAGATGGGGATGGAAACAAGCTTAACCCAACAAAGAAAGTTGAACTTTCATTAAAGAATGAAAAATTGGGTGATAAAAATATTAAGGTATCTTTATATTCGATTTCTGCCGATCGATTAGTAGAAATGAAAAAGGATACTGAAAAAGTAGAGGAAGATAAGAAAGAAGGTAAAGAAACTGAATTAACCAAGTTTGAATTTAAGCCTTTGGATATCAAGAAATCTACTGATGACGAAAATAAAGTAGAAACATCTATCGAAAAGATGGATGAAGTATATATGCTTCGTTATAGTTATCAACCAAAGACACTAGATTTAAGTGCTGGTTCAATTTCCTACGATGAATTACTGACACAGACTGGACTAGTAGGAGAAATCCAAAATCTTGAGGTAAGCAACTCAAGTTATATCGTAGCCAAAGACCAAATGATCGAAAAGGTAGAAGAGTTCTCTAGTGAGATGTTTGCTTTGGTTACGATCAATGGCTTGACTTATAAGGTAAATTTTGCTCCTACAGTAAAAGCAGAAGAAGAAAATACAGAAGATCCTTCTCTTCGTTCTGTAGAGCGTAATACTACTGTCAAGGATGTTCACATTGGCGACTTTAATACAAAGCTAGTTGGCGGCGTAGATAAAGGAACAAACGTTTGGACGGTGCCTACAATTAACACTGGAGGATATGCAGCTGGACACATGTTCGTGTTCCGTGTAAATTTCTCTATTTCTGGTGTAGATGAAGTAGGTGAAAATGCCGTAATGTTTACAGTTCCTAAGAGCATCTTGTTAAACCGCAATGGACAAGCATCTGATAAATATGAAATGTCCATTCCACATCAAAGAGAAGTAGACGCAATGATGGCTGGTACAGGCGAACAGATCGACAAGGATGTAAACTTTGCATATTATGAAGACGGCGACAATATTGTTATCTATAACTTCAGGAAGCTATCAGCTGGTACAGAAGGATATGTAGAAGTAGGTTATCACACAGCAGAAAGTTCTTTTAGATATCGTGACATGGCTGAAAGTAAGCCATTTACAGCTAAGATGGAATTAGGCAGTGAAGTCCGTAATGCTGATCCATTAACAGTTAAAATTAATACGACAGCAAATATTGCATCTTCATCTGTTAAATATCCAACCAAAAACAAAAAATGGATATACGAAGGGAATAAACCAGCCGATGCAGACAACTATACTTATTTAAGCTACGTAGTTGAGTCAACTGTTTTTGCTACTCAGCCATACAATTTTAAATTAGAAGCATCTTCCTCTAACTATGAAATTGTCGGGTATGTTTTTAATGGCAAATTTCAAAGTTCAAATGAGGTGACTGATCAAACAAACCCATCGAATAAGAGATTTGATACTGTAGTTGTTCGTATCCCAAATGCTGAATTCGAGAGTAAGACTTATCTGCAAAATACTTTAAAAGTTAACGCCGTTGTAACTCCTGTTGACGGAATTGACGCAACAACAAGTAAGGAAAGCTCTATAAAATGGGAGTGGAGCAAACCAACGTTTTCGCTTCCTTATGGTCACTTTAATGTCCATAAGAAAGAAGGAATGAAAATGAGATATGATCTCGACTCTTTTAATGGTTATGATAATGCAGAAATCACAATGACAGAATACTCAGATATGAGATATTATTCCGACATTGTAGGTTATCCATATCCATGGACAAGAGATGAATCAAAGGATATAAAAGACCCTTCTGCGTATGGACAACATCCAGTGACATATCAGTTTACCGATGAAGGAATATATTTAACAACAGATAAAGAAAGAGGAGAGAGTCCTTCGTCAGATGGGGTAAGATATGAAAAAGGAACACTTTTAACGTCTGATGATGTTTATATTGAATCGGTTAATTATAGATATATAACTCGCACAGCCCATTACGATGCTGAAGAGGCAACTTTCGAGTATGACAAAGAAAAGAGATATGACGAAAGCGATATTATTACTCTACAGGTCAAACATGGTCAAGATGAAGAATTTAAGACGGTTGGAACATATAACTTTTCAACATCTCAGGCAAATTATGACTCTAATTTTGTAAGCAATTTTACAGGCGAAACTATTGAGTTTTCAAGAAAAGATATCATTGCATACAGAATAACTTTTTCTAATAAGCATTATTTTTCTGCCATTTACGCATATCCATTTTTGACATTAAAGAATTCTGAAAAGGTAATGAATTTTGTAAAAGGTAAAGAACGTATTGGTCTTGCAAACAATGTAAATGGTCAATTCTTTAACTATAAGAATGAAAAGATTTTAGAAACAAATTCTAATGCGGTTGATTATGCAAGAGTAACACAGCGATCATCAGAAGTAGAGAAGCGTGTCGTTTCTTCTTCCAATAATGCAAAGCAAAGAATTTTCAATATTACATGGAGAATTAGTGCGGATGAACAAATTGTTTCTGGGCAATCAGGAAAGATAGAGTATGTAATCCAAAATGGCGGAACATTCTATGATTTGTTGCCACTTGGCAGTGTACTTGATAAGTCTAGTATCATCATAAACAAGAGAGAAGGCGGAACTGTTTCACCTGCGGATTATACGGTGACAACGACTGACAATTTCAATGGCACTGGTCGCACAATGTTCCGTTTGGATATAAAAGATCCATCAGAAAAATATACTGTATTTTTTGATACAACTTATTCATGGAACAATTTAAAAGACTTTGGTACAAATATTTACAACCCAGTAGCCTACAAAACTGGCAATAAGAGCATTGCAAGTGGAACGGCTGATAATGGCGGAAGATTTGATAAGAACGGAAAAGCTCCAGAACATCAAATTAAAGAAAATATGGCTGGATTAGATAGCGGAGAGCCTGATGATTGGACATCTGGAATCTCTAAGTTTATTTATGCAGAAGAAGTTTATGATGTAAACAATTTGACAGCTGCTACTTCAGGCTTGACAAAGAAGGTAAAAGCCGAAAAGGATAAGAAATATTCATACGAAACAATGACTAATATCGGAAAGGAATATAGTTATGAGTTACGTATGGCAAACAGTGGCTCTTCTAAAGCTAAAGATATTATCTTCTATGATAGTTTGGAAAACTATGTTACAGAAGATGGAAGACAATCAGATTGGCATGGCATATTAAGCTCCATCGGATTAAAGCAATTAGAAGCAAGGGGTATCAAGCCTGTAGTTTATATTAGTACAGTAGAAAATTTATCAATTGATGAACATCGAGATTTAACCGACTCTTCAATTTGGCAAAAAGTAACAAATTTATCAAATATCTCGAATGCAAAGGCTATTGCCATTGATGCTTCTAAAAAGGCAGATGGCACAGACTTTGTATTAGATGAAACAGAATCATTGACAGCATACTTATATATGCAGGCTCCAAATGGAGTGGATGACATTGGACGTATTCCAATGGCATATAACAACATTTATATGAACGCTACAATTCTTGGTTCAAATAATAAAGCAGAAACACATCTTGTCCATCAAGATTACACGCAGATCGGATTAAAGATCTCTGGTAATTTGATGATCAAGAAAGTTAGTGAAAATGATACAGCTTTAACTATTGAAGGTATTGAATATAAATTAAGTGGAATTTCTAATTATGGAACTGTTTATGACGAAACAGCTAAAACAGGTTCTTCGGGTTTTGCAATGTTTTCTGACGTTGAGCTTGGTACATATACATTACAAGAATATAAAGCTACAAAAGATTGGCTTTTAGATGCAACAACAAGAGTAGTAACTATAGATAAATCAAATAATGTAATTGTAGATGGAGTCAATTATACAAATAAAGAATTAGTATTATCAGATAAGCCAAGAATTCATACAGATATAAAATTTAAGAAGAGTGAATTGGGTAATTCTTTTGCAAAGGTTTCTGGTGCTATATTCAAATTATATGGAACATCTGACTACGGAACAGATATTGTAAAATTTGCAACATCAAACAGCGATGGAGAAGTTAAATTTGAAGATGTAGAAAAAGGTCGCTATGCAATTAAAGAAATTGCTTTAGAAAACCAGAGATATGTCCCAAATAAAGAACTAACTGTAAATATTCTCGTCGATGAGTTTGGTAAATATTCAATATCAAGTGACAATTCTGAATATTACAAGAACGAAACAGTATTCAATGAGCATAGATATAATTCTTTCAAGCTACGTAAGATAGACGCAGACAACAGCTCTATATGGTTAGAGGGGGCAGAGTTCTTACTTAAAGGTGTATCAGAACTTGGAACAAGTACAAATATTACTGCAACATCAGACGAAAATGGCGTATTAACATTTGAAAATATTGAAAAGGGTACATATACATTAAAAGAAATCACAGCTCCAACAAACGTTACTGCTGATGGTAAAAAAGGTGGAAACAGAAATTATATTAAAGATCCAAAAGAATATATTGTCCACATCAGTAAACTCGGAGAAATAACGATTGACGGCTTGGAAAAAGAAAATGATACAGGATTCTTCATCGTTAAAAATGAAAGATCAGAAGATGGGAAGATTACTGTTAAAAAGTTGTGGGATGATGCCGACAAACCTAATACAGAGCGACCAGTTCCTCAATTAACAATGACAGCATCAGATCCTAATATAAATAACATTGTTTATACGATTGATTTTGGAAATATTCCAGGCATTCCAGAAAGCGAACGAAAGGTAATTACAACGTTCAGCAAAGAAGAGATAGAAAGAAATTCTGATTCAGATAGCAGTTTAACAACTTATATAGTTAAAAAAGTCAGCGAGCAAATCAAGGCTTTTGCGAAGAGAAATGAAACTATTATAAGCTCTGCTTTCCCAGAAAGAGAAACTGCTCCTAATAGCTTTGAAAACGGAGAAGTTGTATTTAGAGAGATCATATTTGATAAGTTTAGTAACTTATTCACAGGAACGTTGAACAAGTCAGACTTATATACAAGAACATTTGTTTTCAAGGACGACAAATTTAAAGTTGCTTATTTGGAACCACATTTCCTTAATAAGATTGTACAAGCAGGAAATTTAACACGTTCATCTGTAAATGGTAAAAAGTTTACACTCTACGTGGATCGGGCAACAACGGAAAAATCAATCACGGAGATGAGTAAACAAAAAAATTGTTTTATTGTTTCTTCAGAAGATTCTCCGTACAAAATTTGTGCACGTGTTGATATTATAAGTGGACAAATTAATTTATATTCAGAGGCTAATACACTATTCTTACCAAAAGACTCTTCCGAGTTGTTTAAGTACGATAGTAATAGTAATGAAAATATTTTTCAACTATCTAGAATTATGTTGACAAAATTTGACTTCAGCAAAGTAGAAAACGCAACAGAAATGTTCGCAAACCAACAAGCGAATCTATCCTTGCCATCATCTGCAATCGGAGGCAAATCTAGTGGAAATTTAAAAATTGCAAAGGGAATGTTCTTGAACTTCCAAGGCATAAATGGCGACATTGCTATAGATTCTCTAAATGTCGAAAACGTAGTAGATTTTGAAGACATGTTCAAGGGTTCAAGTTTTGCAAAGCCAACCCAATCAAGCAGTCCAACAGCCCCCGCAAAAGATTTCCAATATTTTGCGTTTTCAATGGATCTAGTTAAATTGGCAAAAGATAAACAAAAATTAGACGCAATAAAAATGAATTTAGGAAACACGATAAAACAGGGCAGAAGAACTCTTACAAACCTAAATTTTTATAACACAAGCTTAAGAGAGTTTGCTCATTTAAATGAAGAAGAGATGGCATCTGTAATTAACAAGTTGTTTGGAGACCTAAAAACAACATCTAAAGTGGTAATTGGTTTTGCTCCAGAAAAAGCAGCTCCAGTTGAAATACGAGCTAATGTCGCAAAAATAAACAGCGTTATAAGGAAACTCGGCTTCACCTATGGCATAGATGTTTCGGGATATGCCTTATCAATAACAAGTAGAAAAAATATAAGGATGGATGACTCTAAATCTTCGTATGACCACAATGGAGTAACATCTGTTGATTGGCATAAGCTTGGATGGAGACCTGTCCCAGAGCCAGCGGAACCAGAAGTAAAACAAATGTTAGACGGCACTATCACTTATAGATCACAAGCAGACAAGTGGGTGAAGGGTGACGACAACGTTTGGACATATACATTCAACGTATTCGATGATACTTTGGAATATAAGTTGTTTGAAGAAAAGATGGATGGATATACTTCCGAAGCAATGTTACCTAAGTACGCAATTGTTAATGGTACACAAAGCAAGGTGGCTACAATCACTAATAAGTCAACTGTGGGCACTGGTTCATTCCACTTATCAAAGGTTGCAAATGGTGAATTGGTTGCAGGCTCTTCCTACACATTCTTCTTAACATTCTCTAATCCTAACGGTTTTTTCTCTAAACCTAGAGTATTATCTAGCATATCTATCCTTGATGGACATGCTATGGTACAGCTAAAGGGTGGACAGGATTTAGTGGTTGAAGGATTACCAGAAGGAACAGTAGTAAGTGTAAGCGAACAAGCAGGTCCTTATCAGACAACTTATAGTGCTGAAAATGTAACAATAGAATCAGGAAAGCAATCTGATATTGTTTGTACAAATACATTTACACCTCCAGAGCCAGGTGAAGTGAGCAATGTCACACTTGTTAAGAAAGTATCAGGAATTGCTGATGAAAATACAGAATACCCATTCCGTGTTGAATTTAGTAATTTGACTCCAAATACAAGATATTTAACGACAAATAATGGTGTTTACTTTGATTCAGACTTGTCTGGACACGCATTACTTGATTTAAGATTAAGAAAAGATGAATCGATCATGTTTAAGAAACTACCTGTTGGTGCGACATATCAAGTAACAGAATTAGCTGGAGCTTATACTTCTAAGTATGAACTTTCTGACGATCGAGGAATTAATAAGATTAATTCTGAAAATGGATTAAACGAAGAAGAAAATAAAGATTTAAGTACAGCTGTAGAAACTGTTGATGCTAATGAAAACGTATCTATTACATTCACAAATACGATTGAACATAAGCAATCATTAGTTGTAACTAAGGTTGAACCAGAAGAAACAACTGAGAAGTATCCATTCTCGATCCAATTCTCAAATATGAAACCTAATAGTTTCTTCAGTTCCGATATCGGTCTTGTAAGAGCTGATGAAAACGGAGAAGCAACTAAGGACTTCACATTAGGAAATGGTGAAAGTGTTAAATTTACAGATATTCCTGTTGGCGTTGAATACAAAGTTATTGAACAAGCAAATAAGAAGCTTGCGAAATATGCACTAACAGCCGACAAGGGAAACTTTGCAAATGCAATAAAAGAAAATGATGAAGCAATGCTTGATCTTGCAACAGAGCTTGAAACAGTTGATGACGGAGAAGATGCAACTGTAACATTTACAAATGTCACACCTCCATCAGCTAAGATCCAACTGACGAAGTTTGGCGAAAACAACGAGAAGCTGGGTGGAGCAACATACGCTTTATACAAGGGAACATTCTTCATCAAGAATATTGATATTAACAGCAATGGTAAATCAGATGAAATCGATGGCATTGGCGTTGGTAATTACTACTTGATTGAAACAAAGGCTCCAGAGGGATACGCTTTAGATCCTAATAAGCATGAGTTTGAAATTAAGAAAGACCAATTAAATACAACGGTTCAAATCGAACTTCACGACGATAAGTTAAAGGTATTACCTTCTACTGGTGGTCGAGGAATGATTACATTTGTAATTATCGCAATGGTATTACTTGGTGGTGCTGGTTATCTTGTGATCAGTGCGAAAAAGAAAGAAAAGAATTAAAGTGATCAATAAAAGGAGGGCGTAGTCTTCTGGCTACGCTCAACCATTGGTCCAGAAAGGAAAAAACGATGAAAAACATATTCAAAAAAATATTAATCACAGGAATCACAAGTATTTTCTTATTTAATTCTTCCAACTTTCTTGTTTTGGCAGAACAGCAAGAAAATACAGCAACAATCCAATTCTCAGAAAAGGATTCCGAAACAGCTACAACTACAAATATTCCAGATGCAACATTTGTAGTTTATAAGGTTGCTGATATCACATACAATGGAAATGCAGCTTCTGCTACATATACATTGGTTAATGAATACAAAGAAACAGAAATTAGTTTTGATGGAATGACAGCAGAGAAATCAAATGAGGCAGCAGAAAAGATTTTTGCTTTAGCAAATAAAATTGATCCTGTTGCAACAGGAAAAACGAATGAAGATGGACAGGCAACATTTGCGAATTTACCAGATGGAATGTATTTAGTTGCAGAAACAAAGGCAGAAGGAGAAGCAGGCAAATATGAACTTGCTAAGCCGTTCCTTGTTTCACTACCACTGTATACAAGTGGTGAGTGGAAACATAATGTTACAATTTCACCAAAGAGTGAAGTTAAAAAGATTCCAAACGAAAAACCTGTTGTGCCCCCAAGCGAAAAGCCAAAGGAAAAACCAAAGGCAGATACAGGTATCAGTGCAAACTCAAGCATATTAACATTATTAGCTGTGTTGTTAACAGCATCTGCTGGAGCTTGTATGATTTCAAAAAAGGAAGAGGAAGCATGCTAAAAGCATGTTTTCTTTTTAAATAATGGTTGTAATATAGCAACTAATATGCTATACTATGGGTATAGAAAGGAAAGGGAAATATGAAAGAGATCGAAAAGATCGAAGAAAAGATCAAAAATATTCTGTACAACAGCCGAATCAGTGGTCACGAGCTTTCAAAAGGAACAGGAATTAATAAATCGATGATCAGTAGATATCGAAATGGTAAGTATAAGCTAGAAAATATGACACTCTTGACAGCAAAAAAAATATTGAGTTATAAGCCATAAATATTTTCTATAAAGAATATAAAAGATATTGACATGTATATACTGTTATGATAAAATAATAGTTGTAAAGGGAGTAGAAATGAGAAAGGAAGAAAATAAAAAACTTTTACAAGTAAACAGCGAAAAACACTATATATTTATATCGACACTTCGTATATAATATATGTTGTGAAGTAGTTAAAAAAGTTAGAAAGAAAGAGGAAAAGGAAATGAAAAAGGAATTAATTAAGACAGCAGTTATTACAGCAACAGCAGCAGCATCAATCGCTGCAACAACAGCAACAACATTTGCAGAGGAAACAAACGAACAGGCAACAGGAACACAAGCAGCACTCGACACAGCAACAGCAGTAAAGGCTAATGCAGATACAGAAAAGGCTACAGCAGAAGCAAATGCAACAAGTGCGGCAAACACAGTAACAGAAACAGAAAACTCTATCAAGCAGGCAGAAGCAGATGCCCACAAGGCAGTTGCAGACATGAAGGCTAGTGCGGAAGCAGATGCTAAGGCAGCAGAGGAAGCAGCAAAGAATCAGCCTACTGTAATCGAAAACGCAAAGCAGGCAGAAGCAGACGCTAAGGTTGCATCCGAAAATGCTAAGGCTACTGTAGAAACAAAGACAGCAGAAGTAGAAGCAGCAAATGCTGAGAAGCCATCAGAAGAGCAGATCAATACAGCTACATCAAATGTAGATACAGCAAAGGCAAATAAGGATTCTGCACAAGGAGCAGTTACAGAAGCAAATAACGCTTTAAATGATGCTAAGGCAGTATTAGAAGAGAAGACTAACGATGTTACTACTAAGGAAAACGCTAAGAATTCCGCTAATACAGATTTAGAAAATGCCAACACTAAGTTAAATAGCGATAAGGGAGTAACAGCAGAAAAGGAAAATGATCTTCGTAAGGCATTAGAGAAGAATGGTGGCAAGGATGTCCTTGAAACTGATGAATACAAGGCTATGCTAAATGCAGAAAAAGAATCTGCAAAGGCTCATGAAAAGGTTGAAGAGAAGAAGACTGCTGAAGCAGAAGCAAAGAAGGACGCTGACGCTAAGGAATCTATCTTAAACGATAAGAAGAATGTAGAAGCCGAAAAGAAGAATGCATTAGATGCAGAAAACGCAAATGTTTCTACTAAGGAATCTATCGTATCTGAAAAAGAAGGTCAGAAGAACAGTGCTTCAGCCTCTGTAGATACAACAAAGGGCAATGTTGAAAACGCTAAGAGCGATGTTAACGCTAAGGAAACGGAAAAGAACAAAGCTCTTGAAAAGCAGGCTAAAGAACGTCAGGATTATGAAACAAACCGTGCCGCAACAGAAGCAGCTAAGCGTGAGAAGTTAAATAAGGACGTTACAGATGCAGATACAGAAAAGAATGCCATCTCTCAGAAAATCGCTAATGCAAGCGAACAAGTGAAGAAGGGCTTTGAAGGTTTCTTAGATTGGGCAAAGAAAAAGTTTGCTGGCGATGAAAATACATTAAAAGACATTGAGCGTGCCGTAAAAGCTCTACATCAGTACCCAGCAGGAATGATTGTAGGCGACGAAAATGATGCTACAAGCTTACGCAATGTTAAGGAAGCATTGAAAGTTTTAGTTAAGTACAATGAACAGCGTGTAAACGATGAACACTTTACAGGATTAGATCCATTAGGCACAACATTCTACATGATGGCTACAGCAATCTCTAATGCAGACAACTCAGCAAACCCAGCAAATGGACACACAAGACACTTCAATATGGGTGAAAACTTAGCATGGGGCTATACAGATCCTAACAAGGGTTGGTACGAAGAGGAAAAGGTTGTTTGGGAAGCATTACAAGAATTTACAGCTAAGTATTTAGCAGAACATCCTGGTGTAAACATCACTAAGAGAGGTCCAGAAAAGACAGCGTTCGAGAATGCTTGGACAAATTATGCAAAGAATGAGAAGAAGTTCTTCAACATCCAAACAGGTCATTACACAAACGCAGTAAATAGAAACTACATCATGACAGGTATCGGACGTAGTACAGTTGCCAACAAGCGTGGCAAGATGGTTTATGACCAACAGTTACAGAAGTTCGTCGAGGTTGGTGGAGAGAAGAAATATACTGAAGATCAATTAGATTCTTATGGTATTACATTTAGCCAGACATTCTCAACAAGCACCGAAGGAAATGGTCCAGAGGCTGAAAAAATCTATACAATTGCAGAGTTTACGAATCTCTTCGATGAGTATATGGATACTGTAGACACAACTAAGTTAAACGCTAAGTTAGATGAAGCAACTAAGAAGTATAACGATGCAGTAACAGCTCGTGATGCTTACAAGGGTGAACCAGCATTAGGTGAGCGTGAAGTATTACCTGAAGAAAAGGCATACGATGCAGCTGTACAGAAGTTGGCTGAAGCAAATGCAACTCTAGCAAACGCTCAAAAGGTATTAACAGATGCTACAACAGCGTTAGAAAATGCCAAGAGCGAATTAGAGGCAGCAAAAGCAACTCGTGATAGTGCGAAGTTAGCACATGATGCAGCAAAGGCTGAAACAGCAACAGCTCAATCTACATACGATGCAGCAAAGGGCGTATATGATGCAAAGGTTGCAGAACGTAAGAATGCAGAAGCAGATGCAAAGACTGCTGATGACGACTTATCTGCAAAGACAGCAGTAGTTGACTCTATGGTAGGCGTTGAAGAGATGAAGGCTCTACGCAAAGCTGTAGCCGATGCGAAGGAAGTTCAGAAGGCTAGTGAAAAGGTCGTTGAAGAGAAGCAGAACGCATTAAATGATGCTACAAATGCTTATAACGATGCAGTAGTAGCTCGTAACACAGCTCAGGCAAATGTTGATACAAAGACAAACGAGTTAGCAACAGCTCAGTCTACACTAGAAGCTAAGACAACTGATCTTACAAATGCTGAACTTGCATTGAAGGCTCTTACTGATAAGGTAGCAGCATACGATGCTAAGGTTAAGGAATTAGAAGATTCCAAGGCAGAAGCAGCTAAGAAGGCTCAGGCTTACGAAGATGCTAAGGTAGCACATACAAAGGCTATGGACGCTCTAGTAGAATTAACAACTAAGGCAACAGAAGCTCGTGCTAAGGCAGACCGCACAAACGCATTTACATTCGATGAAACATTCAATACTTTAGTAAGTGATCCAGAATTCGCTTCTACAGTAAATCCTTATATCGAAGCAGTACAAAAGGCTCGTGCAGCATTAGCAACTGCAAAGCAAGCTTTAGTGGAAGCAAACGAAGCTCTTGAAGAAGCTACAACACGTGCAGCTAAGGCTGAAGCAAACTACATCCGTGAACTTGCCGCATACAATGTTCGTGTCGCTACAGAAGCAGCTCAAAAAGCAGAAGCAGCTCGCCAAGCTGAATTAGCTAATCAGGCAGCACGTCAAATCGAAAGTGCAACAAACAAGTCCGTTGGTACAGACGCAATGGTTGAAAAGAATGAAAAGAAGGCATCCGATAAGCAAAAGGAAGCATCAAAGGATAGCAAGAACGATAAGCAGGATGCAAAGAAGTCTGATGATAAGAAGACAGAAACTCAGAAGAGCGACAATAAGAAAGATGTCGCTACAGAAGAGAAGAAGAGCGAAGAATCTTCAGATGATACAGTTGCTAAGGTTGGTATCGGAGCATTAGTAGCAACAGCTCTAGCTGGTTTCGGTATCGTAATTGGCAAGAAGAAAAAGAAGGAATCCAAGTAATTCGAAAAATCGAGAGGAAAATTCCTCTCTTTTTTTATTTATTTTTATAAGAATATAGCATAATATAAGTGTAACCATTTTGGTTTCACAAAAGTGAAGAAAGGAAGAAGAAATGAGTACAAAAGAAATTCTGACACAATCTATGATGCTGGCTAGAAACGAGGTAGCTTCAGCACTAAACAAGACAGAAAAGTGGCTAGAAAGTCATAAGGCAACATCCTTTACACTTGCAGCCGCAACACTGGCGGCACCAATCGTATTGGCTCCATTTGGTTTTGCATCAGAAGAATCAGAAATCGCAAAGAGTATTGCTAAGACAATTATTACAATTATCTGTGTAATTTTTGCAGTCATCGCTATCTTTAACTTGGTAGTTGCGATTGGAGAACTTTCCTCAGCTGGTGCTGATGATGGTCCAGCTAAGTCCAAGGCTACAAATAAGATTGCATGGTCTATTGCAGGAATCTTTATTCCAGCCATTATCTTTAACTTGCATTTGGAAAATCAGATCGCTAAGTACATCAACCTTGTTAAGTAATTGATGAAACAAGAAGGGGACAGGTAATGATCTTGTCCCCGATTTTCTATAGAAAGGAATTTTTTATGTTATTCAAATTAAAGAAGTTGAGACTGCCACATGTATCGCTAAAAGTCGTGGCAGGAGTTATATGTTTGTGCTTGTTACTTTCAGCTCCAGTGTGGGCTTCAGTAGTAGATAGTGCTACACTTGCAGCAAAAGTTGTCGCCTTTATGGAAGGATATAGTCAAACAATGTTTGAACAGATGAAAGAGGCGTATAGCTCTTTTAATGGCTTTTTGACAACTGGTCAATATACTTTCCCTAATACAATGAAAAGTATCATGATCGGATTTGGATTATTGATTGCCACTTTACATGGCTTTATTCTAATTTATGAAGAAGCAAAGAAAGGTGATCTATCACAAGAATTTTGGCAAAGAACATTGTTTACGATCGGCTTTACACTCATTGCGATCTTTATGATCGGTGATATGCTGGACCTCTTATACAAATTAGGAGACTTAATTATCCAAAGAGTAAATGCTGTAATTGAAAGTGTAAATACGATCAAAAATGCAACGATCAATATCACAAGTGGTGGAAATCCACAGGCATACAATAAAGTCATTAAGGGATTAGAAACAATTCCAATGCTCAATGGTCTTGGTGATGCTTTGGATCCTGCAAATACACAAATCAATTATTACAATCTACAATCGCTCGGTGAATCATTTGATTTATTAACGATTGTCGCATGGGCACCAATCTTTGTATGTTTATTTTTAACATATACAGCAATCATGGAAATCAAACTAAGACAAATGTTTGCTCCGATCGCACTTTCGTCCATTATTTCTGATGGCTTTAGAGGATCTGCAATACGATTTGTTAAGAAGTTCTTAGCTTGTATGTTACGAATTGCAATTTACTTTGGTATTGCTGCAATCGGTACATTTTCGATGTTATATTTCTATAATAAGGTCATCACCTCTTCGGTTATCATTGAAGGCTTAAATATGGATATGATCCTAATGCTAGGTTCACCTGTTGTTACAGCTCTTATGATGATGCAATCAAGTGGGATTGCAGATGAACTTGTAGGGGTATAATCTTATGGCTGCTACATCAATTAAGGTGGCTATTCCAAGAGATATTCAAGATTTTGAAGCACGCTTCATTGGACCACTTACAAAACGCCAGACAGTTTTATTTGTTATCTCTTCCATAATTGGATATGGTCTATTTAAGTTATTAGGGATCTTCAAAATGGAACTTGCGATGCAGATCATGATTTCTGGATCCTTGGTAACACCTATTCTTGCATGTGGATGGGTAAAAATGCTTGGAATGCCACTAGAAACATACATTATGAAATGTGTATTACCGTCTGTTTTTGCGAGTAAAACAAGACCATATAAAACAATTAACAAATATATCTCTGGCTATAAACCAGAACAACCGCAGACAAATGTAAAAGAAAGCGAAAAAGAAAAAATCAGAACAAAGTTATTACTTAAAAAATACGATGCAAAATTGTAAAAAGGAAGGGAAATAAGAAATGGGATTATTTGGAAATAAGAAGAGTGCAGTAAACGGAATCAAAGAACTACCAAAAACAGTTCAAGAAACGATTCCATATAAAAGAATCTTTAATGACGGAACAATTGAAAATAAGGAAGGATACTATACAAGAGCCTTTAAGTTAAATGAGTTAAATTTCTCCAAAGAGTCTGAAGAAAGGCAATTGGAAATTTTTAGTGTATTTAAAGATGTTTTAAACACGTTTTCACCTGAAATCAAATTCCAATTTATTATTCAAAATAGTTCAGCTAAGGACATTAAATTATCTGATACAAAAATGAAAATCAAAGGCGATGGAAGTATTGAAGATGCGATCAGAAATGAATTTAATCAATTAACGTTATACCGTATTAAGCATGGAGCTAAGATGTTGCAACAAGAAAAATATCTTATTATTGCTTGTAAAAATCCAAATATTCAAAATGCTTTTCAGCATTTAGACAGTACAGAAAGAGCTTTAGATACAGTAATAAAGAACTTTGGAAAATCATCTGAACTTACAAGATTAACAATTGAAGAACGATTACATACATTATTTGATTTTTACAATCAAGATGGGACAAGCGTCTTTTATAATGATTTCGATGCAAATAACAAACCATTCTTCAATTATAAGAAGATTGGCATGGGTGGATTAACATCGAAAGATATCATCGGACCATCTGGATTCCAGTTCTTCTCTGATTATTACATGATGGGAAATAAATTCGGAAGAGCCTTATTCTTAGAACGATTGCCAACATCCCTTTCTGTTGAGTTTTTAGCTAGTATTGCTGACTTGCAGTTTAGTCTTAATATTTCCATGCAATATAATCCTATCGACATTGCAAAGGGTTCCAAGATGGTTAAAAATCAATTTATGGCAATTCAAGGACAGATTGCAGAAAATCAAAAGAACGCACTCAAGAATGGATATAGTTTTGACTTACTCCCTCCTTCCTTACAAAAGGCAAATGATGCGATTAAAGAATTGCAAGACGATATCTCAGATCGTGATCAACACTTGTTTTATATGACATTTGTGGTGAATGTATTTGGAAATACAAAGGAAGAATTAGATAAGTACACACAAGATCTTCAAAACTGTGCAAATGGTAAATTATGTCCTATTCGAGTCCTATCTTTCCAACAAGAAGCGGGAATGAACGTCGCACTTCCATTATGTATTAACCAATTGAGTGTAAGACGTTTACATACAACAGAATCTGCGGCAGCATTTTTACCATATTCAAATGTCGAAATCTATCAAAAGAGCGGAATCATGTATGGTGTTAACAAATCTTCTAATAATCTATTAGTATATGATAGAAAAACAGGAAGAAACTTTAATGGACTTACATTCGGTGAATCTGGTTCTGGTAAATCCATGCAGGTCAAACAGGAGATGTTGGCGGCTTATTTATCAGACGAAAGAAATATTGTATATATTATTGATCCAGATGGAGAATATTCAAGAATTGCAGCCCAAATCAAAGGGGGAGAAACAATTTCGATTGCTCCAGGTTCACAATCTTATTTGAATCCAATGGATATCAATATTACAGATGATGAAACCGATCCTGTAGCATCAAAGACAGACTACATCACATCACTAGTTGAGATCATGCTTGGTAAAAATGCGGCATTGAATCCAACTGGAAAATCAGTTTTGACTAGATGTATTAAAAATATTTACAATCCATATATTCAACATGTTAAAAAATTAAGAGAAGTTGATCCACGTATCACATGTGACAAACAATCTGCTCCAACACTAGCGAACTTGTATGGAGAGCTTAAACGACAGCCCGATCCAGAAGCCAACACTTTGGCTACTGTAATTGAAAACTATGCAATCGGTGGATACGATATGTTTGCACATAGATCAAATGTTGAATCTGATTCTCGCTTCTTGGTATACAATATCCGTAATCTAGGAACGACCTTAAAAGAAATTGGTTTGTTTATCTGTTTGAATGATATTTGGAATAAGATGATGGAAAACCATGATAAAGGATTATTTACTTGGGTATACATTGACGAATTCCACGTTCTATTAAAGTCTGATGCAGCCGTAGAGTTCTTGGTCCAGATCTGGAAACGTGCAAGAAAGTGGAACGGAATTCCAACTGGAATCATGCAAAACACAGAAGATCTATTGCGTTCTGAAGCAACAAGAAACATTATCAACAATACTTCTTTTGTTACTATGATGAACTCTTCCCAAATGGATAGAAGTAATCTTCAGGAATTGTTGAATCTTTCTGATTCACAATTAGAAGTAATTACAAATGCTCCATCTGGAACGGGACTATTTAAAGCAGGAGATATTATTATTCCTTTTGCAAATAAGATTCCAAAGAATACAAACTTGTATAAGATAACGAACACGGACAAAAAAACAGATTAAAAAACAACAAAATAAGATAGGAAAACTCCTATCTTTTTTTTCTTTTTCTGCTGTATCACATAATAAATATGACTTTATTTGATGATCGTGGAGAATAAATTCGAATAAGGTGGAAAATAATAAAGCCAGTAAGGCTAGGAGGAAAATTAAATGAGATTATTAGTAGTAAACAGAGGTAATGGGAAGGTCGAAAATGTATTCTTCCATTATCTATGCGGTTCAACCTACCCAGGATTAGAGGTAACAGATGAATTCTTGCTTCGCATGAAAATGCTCTATCAGACACAAAATGGCGTAAACAGTGTAAAGAACTCATTCAACACTGTTTGCTATTGTGCATCATCAGGTTTGAATACAGTTTTAAAGGGAAAAGACTTCCAGAATCAAATTCAGAAGCTAGAAGATATTAACAGGTATCTAATGGGTTCGGCTGATGAATTTACAACTGGACAGAAGGCTTTAAAGAGCATTGAAGATAAGCTTGTCAACTTCGATGGTTCAGTTATCTACATTGACTGGGTATTTTTTGAAGATGGAACACCAGATTTTAAAAATACCCAAGTAAACTGGGAAGACCTTGTTAGAATAGAGTTATTGGATTCTTATTCTATGGTCTATCCAAGAGAAGCCAAAAAATTAAAAAATCACCATATTGATTTTAAAGTCATGGCTACAGAGTTTCACGATGTATTCTTAGGATTCGACAAGATGGATGAACGATGGAAAGATGGTAAGTATGTATTCACACTCTACATTGAAGAATGACGATATCGTAATCGATGATGTTGCAATTCTGTTTGAAGATGATCAGGTCTAAAAAAGAAAAGTAGGGGATATCACCTACTTTTTTTCTTTTGCTAAAAATGACATAACAGTATATTGAAAAAATATATTCTTTATGATAAAATGTAGCCAGAAAAGGAGAAAATAAAATGAAATTAAGAGAGTGTCTAGAGAAAATCGAAGAGAAGAAATATGAGAACGTTTCTTTGTGGGCAAAAAACAATTTCAACGGCTGGTATATGGTACAGGCGAAGACACCTAATGGATTACATGTCCACTGGTTGACAAAAACAGATTGGGTACCACAGGAAAGATTTGCCGCATATTTGGATAGAGATGTATTAGAAACTTTTGAAAGTGATAATACGTTCGATATTGTTATTGAATAAGGAGGCTTTATTTTGAAATTGATTAAGATTTTATTAATAACTGCTACTATTGTAGGATTAGCACTTGTTCCACAGGCTTCCTACGCAGAAGAAGCCAACAATGCATGTGTTGCAGGTTCCCCATGTGGAGAAGCGATCCTTGCTGGCTTTGTGGTTGAAGATTATAAGAATGCCATTATTGAGACAAAGTTTTATGACGTTAATGAAAACGAAATCCTTTCGGTCCAAATGTCATATAGCACAGATAAGTTCCAAGAGAAAATCCATTTACCAGTTGGAAAATACCATATCAAGACATCTGTAATCGGTTTAGAGAATGGTCACAATAATTCTTCATCCGAAAAACTGTATACATTTGATATTTATGGCAATATCGAAGTAAAGGACAATGAAGTAGCAAGTTTTAGAACGTTTGTCGGTAATGAAGATCTAATGTATAAATACGGTTGGATCGTTAATTTTCCTTTTGCCAATAAGCCAGAAGATTATGGTGGGGTGTATGACCTAAACATGTTAAAGACACTCGAAAATAAATACGCAAATGAAGTGCTAGGAAAACCGATGAAAGAGAAGTACAAGCAACAACAGGAAGCCGAAAAAGGCGTTATTGTCGCAGAAGAGGAAAGTAAAAATCCTCCCCCAGCTGTTGTTGTGAGAACAGCATTTGTTCTGATTTCATTGGTGATAATCATATATTTGGTATACGTGACAATCATGTATTTGGTATACAAGGCAGCTAGCCAAAACATGGATTAAAAAAAGACTAGATGATAGTCTTTTTCTTTTCCCCCCCATACGCAGAAGAAGCCAACAATGCGTGTGTTGCAGGCTCTCCATGTGGAGAAGCGATTCTTGCAGTATTTGTCGTAGAAGATTGTAAAGATACCATTATTAAAACAAGGTTTTATGATGTTAATGAAAATAAAATTCTTTCAGTCCAAATGTCATACAGTGTAGATAAGTTTCAAGAGAAAATTTGTTAGCCTTTAGAAAAGAGTACACCAACATTGTATAGGTCGGTGGTGAATTCAGCGTTACTGCTCTTTGATGTATTCTTGTACGATTTTTACAGTGTTTGTTCCATAACATACTGTTATATGCTATAATAACTGATAGAAAGGAGGCGAATTACAATCAATGTACAGAATAGACAGAATTTATGTGAATACACAACATGAAATGTTCCCATATTTTGATACACTTGCTCATAAGGCAAAAAATCTTTATAACGCTTCGTTATTCAGGATCCGTAATGCTTTTACAGCACATGGTAAGACGAATGTGACATCTAACGAAAAAGAAGTTCTTGATGAATTAGCACTTCTTAAAGGTCAAAAAGATTACCGTGTTCTTGGATATGGAGTATTACAAAGGTTAATGCGAGTTACACAAAATCCAGATTTCTTTGCAGATCTGCCGATGCAATCTGCTCAGGCGACTGTAAAACACGCATGTTCTGACTTCCAAAGTTGGTTAGCTGCGTTAAGAAGGTACAAGCAGAATCCTACTTTATTTACTGGAAAACCACGTATGCCTAGGTATTGCAAAGGCAATATTACTGCTTTTACTTTGACGAATCAGAATGCTGTTATTTATGGTGATGAGTTAAAACTTCCTAAAACTAAACAAAGACTCAAAATACGTAAAAAGTGTAACGCAAGATTACAGGAAGTGAAGGTTCGTCCTGTATCGGGTGGTTATGACATTTTGCTTGTGTATAAAGTTAAGGATCCATCCATAAAAGCTGGATCACATTCTGCGGCAGTTGACTTTGGTGTAGATAACACGATGGCAGTTGTAACAGATACTGGTGATAGTATCATCTTTAAGGGTGAACACATCAAAAGTATCAATCAATACTTCAACAAAGAAAAAGCTTGGCGAATCAGCGTCATGAGTAAAGGTAGTACCACTACTACTCGTGTATGGTCAAGAAAACTAGATCAGCTTTCTGCGTATAGAATCAACTACATCAGAGATTGTTTCCATAAGATGAGCAGACAACTCATGGAATGGTGCAAATCTCATAAAGTAGGCTATCTTGTACTTGGTTCTAACAAATTTTGGAAACAAGAATCCAATATGGGTAAATGCAACAATCAGAACTTCGTGAGTATTCCGTTTGAAATGCTAAAATCCATGATCGAGCTCAAGTCCAATGAATATGGCATTACTGTTATTCGACAAGAGGAATCCTATACAAGTAAGGCAAGCTTTCTTGATTTGGACTTTATCCCTGTATATAGCAAAGAGGATCCAGATAAAAAGTATCACTTTTCTGGGAGAAGAATCCATCGTGGGTTGTATAAATCAAAAGATGGTACGTTGTTGAATGCAGATATTAACGGAGCTGCCAATATTTTAAGAAAAGCTGGGTACGATGTAAGTAACATAAAAATTGCAAGGCTATTAGACCCTGCAATTATCAAGTTCAAAACTTTAAATTGTAAGTAACCGTATAAAAGCGGTAGAGGTCGTGTGAGCCGACCAATGTGAAACCGTAGTGAGAGTCTTGTAAAAGATGCGTAGCTGCTAAGCCACATAAATTAAAATTCTTTAGATAGTGTAAATACACCAGAGGATGCCACATCTGAACAATGTATCAGGTGGGGTAGTTCATAAGCAGGAAAATAAAGAAGAGCAAAAGGTAATCGAAGCTGAAAAGGAAACGAGTGGAAACAAATATTCTTCGTTTGTAAAGTTTGTTTTTATTCCCGTTGTAGTTGTCGGTATTCTTTATGTTGGATTTAGAGAAATGGACAGACTAAAAAGAATTGTGAAAAAAGACTAAAAATATAGTCTTTTTTCTTTTTCCATTACAAAAAATAGCATAATATATGATGTATGAAAGGAGCTTTTTTAAATGACAGAAACAGATGAAAAAGAAATAAAAGAAACTGACGATATTGAACCAAGCGAAGGTTCTGGCAGTGAAGAAAAAGAAGAACAGTCTCCAGATCTAGGAGATACTTTAAACATGGACGATGAAGAAGCTCCTGAAGAAGATAGTGAAAAAGAAGAAAACGAAGAAGAAAAACCAGAAGATGGCGATAAGGATGAATTAGAGCGTGACCAGGATCAAGATGATAGTAATGAAGATTTAGAAGAAGAAATAAATGAAGATGATAAGGATTTAGAAGAAAACACAGATAAAGTTGATGAACCAAAAGAAATCGATGTAGAAAAGGATCATGCAAGATTCTCAGGTGAAAAAGAGAAAAAAGCAAAAGAAGATTTTTTTAAAAAACAACAAGAAGAACATCGTAAAGAATTAATCAAACAACAATACAGAGAACAAGAGTTATTAAACAAACAAGAAGCGATGTTAAATAGCGGTACAGAGCCGTTTGAGAACAGATTGGAACGTACTCCATTAGAGTCACAATCGGCTCAATTTAACCCTTTAAATAAGCCTCAGAGCGATAGCGTTGAGAACCTATTAGAAGATAATATTGAAGATGTCCCAGAGGCATCTAACCCAATTGAATACGAACAAAGAAGATTATCAGAAAAATTAAATAAAGAAATTAAAAAGACCCCTAACGGAAGAGAAGGCTTTAACGAGCAACGTTTGAACAACAATCTTTTTGATCAGCCGTCAAGAGAGTTTAGACAAAATATTGAGTCCCCAACAGAACTCAATAGGGATGCCTTTTCAGAGATCGATACAACGACAGCTTCTGATCCGATCGAATACGAAAGACAACAATTAGCAAAGAAGCTCAATAATAATATTGATAAAAAAGCCGTTAAGCAAGAACATGTAGCAAAGGCTGACCATAAATTTTTAAATGAGGAAAGAGTAAGGGAAAGAACCTTCCCACAGGCTCAACAAGAAGCTTTTTCAAATTTAAACAAAGAATTAAATGATGATGCTTTCTCTACGGTTACAAAAGAGCAGCCATCGGATGCACTTAGTTATGAGCGTCAAAGACTATCGGATAAGATCAATGAAAGATTATCGAATAACCACACAGAAAATAAACAAGTAGTCAAGAATGCAGATAAGAATATTATTCAGGAAAATAGTGGCTTTAAGAATCAACAAGCACAAAATACGAATATCGGTAGAACTGGGATTGATTCTCACCAAAACTTTAGTAATGAAGCATTCTCCCAAAAAGAAACATTTACCGAAAATAAACTAGAGAGCAACTTTAGTGGATTAAAGACAGATGTAAACAAAGTTGCTAATAAACAAAAATATAGTAGTGAAGCTATCCAACGTGTAGCTGAAAAAGAACAAGAATTATTGAATAAGATCAATAAAAATATTGCGAATGTTAAAAGAAATATTACTCCTGAAAATATAGCGAAGAAACAAGTTGAAGATATTCCAAACAATCATTCAAATGTCACAAATAATCAATCAAACTTAAACAGTGGAATATCAAGTAAGAATGATTTCTCAAGTGGAGCTTTTAGCCAAGGCGATAGCAGAGCAATTACACAACAACAAAATTTTGACCGCAGTGGATTAATGAAAAAGGTAAATGTACCTACAGATAATAAGCAAGTTGTAAATAACCAGCGTCAAATTGCTCAGCCAAACAAACAGATTGCAAAAAACTCATTTTTAGAACAGCAAAAATCAATTGATGAACAAAAAGCGAAGAAGTTAAAAGATGCAATCTCAAACATCACAAGAAACAACATGCCAGGTATTTCTTCGATAAGTGAGAAGAATTCCATTGGACAAAGTTCTGGCATTATAAATGCACCAGGTCCAAAAGAAAATGTCGAGTATCTGAAATCATCAGGACGATTCATTGAAAAGCGTGCTGATGGCACCATGCGATATATCTCTCAGAAAGAATACGATGCAGGCATTGCTAAGAAACTAAAACCATCACAAGAAAAATCTGTTCTTCAACCAGAAAAGAAGAAGCTTGTTAAAATTGGTGGAGGAGAAGTCAACGTAGATGCAGGACAGCAGCTTTCAACAGAAAAAAGAATATTAGTAAAAGATAAAATATCAACAGGAGCTATCGGTGATAAAGATAAGGTTCTTACAGGTAAAGATAGTTTAATTGGGGCACAAAGAGAAGGCTCCCTTGCAAGGGCAGACAAAGAAGCCAGCAAGATGAAACAGTTCCTTGCAAGAAGAGGAAATATTACACCTAGTCAAAACATATTCAGCCCACAGGGCATTGCGAATGGCGGAAAAGCTATTGTACAGAGTATTGGTAAAAAGGCTCTTACAGCAGGTCTTGCAACATCCGTGACGATGGGTGGAATTTTTGGTGGTACAGCTTTGTATCAGGGCAGAATCAGAAGTAACAATACCCATATCGTCCAACCTGTACAGGCTGTAAATAAGTCATCAGCAGATAAAGATGAGAACATGATGCAAGAAATGGCAAACATGTTACAGGAACGCTTGAAGGCTTATTACAAGATCTTAAAGGGAGAAACCCTTACAGAAGAAGAAAAGAAGAAGGCTGGATCTGATTACGTTCCATTACAAGATATTACAATTACAAAGGCTACCTTAGATGGTTCAGAAATCGATGCTGGAAGTATCACAATGTCAAACTTGAAGAACTTCTCAGCCGAATACAATCTATCAGGTAACAAAACCGATAAAAATGGAAGTATTTTCTCTGGATTGTTTAAAAAGAACATCGGTGTATCTGCTGTAATTCCTACCTACGACTTTGTAGATGGTGAAGGAAATACAATCGGAAATGATAAATTCTTATTAAGTCCAGAAAGCGATATTGTATTTCCAAATGGCACAGCTGGTAAAGCTGCCAAAACAAATACAACGATCCAGAATACATCTGGCGATTCTTCCGCTAAACTTGGCTCTGAAACGCAAATGGATATCATGTTAAATATGCTTGGTGCCATGGAAACTGGTGGACAAGTTTATGGACAGAGAGATTACAGTAATGTAATCAATGCTGAAGCAGGTGGAGAAGTGGCTTCTACGATCGGCTGGAGTTCTTTATATGGAAATAATGCAAGAAATTATTTAACAAGATTCAGAACTGAAAACCAAAGTAAATTCTCCGAACTCGACAGCAATGGAATCATTGCTCCTCTTCTTGAAAAGGATTGGGAAGCAGATCGGATAGAACTAAATACCGAACAAACAGAAGTTGTAAAGAAAATTTTAACAAGTAGCGAAGGTAAAAAGCTACAAGATAGAATTGCAGCAGAACGTGTCGTAAAGCATTGGAATTATTGTGCCAATACTTACACAACGAATTTAAGAGCTGTATTTTGGTATACCCAATTAGCAGAACTTGGGGGAGGCGATTATGCTTCTAGTCCTGTAGATGCAGTATTTCAAGCTTGTAATGGAGATTACAGTACAGAAAATATTTTGAAGAATTTAAAAAAGCGTAATGAAGGTAGCCAAATCGGTGCTTCCTTATACAATTCAAGACACGCAAAATATAAAGAATGGATCGACGAAAAGATTCCAGAAAATATGGAAGTTGATCTAGCCAATGTTGAAGTAACGGGAGCTGGAGCAATCGATGTCGTACAAGCAGGAACATCAGGAACATCTAGTAGTTCTGGAGCTGGGCAACTGTTATTCGTGAAAGAAATTCTAAGTATGGGTGCTGTAGCTGGATACAGTGGTGATCCAAAGGACAACTATCATTTCCAAAAATATTGTGTCACATTAGCAGATTATGCGATTGCAGGTCATGGTCAGGGTATCACAGTAGAACTCAGAACAACTGCCAGTGGGCAAAAAGAAAGTTGGACAGATGAAGAAGGAAACAAAGTAGAAGTCAATGGGAAGAAGATTATCGCAACGGTCAAGATTCCAGTTCTATGTGATCTTGCAAAATTAGAAGAAAACGACAAGATGTTTAATTATTCTTGGGATCTATCAAACAAGACTTATGGTGACAAGCTAGTACAAAGTTATATTGCATTACGTTCTAGTGACTTCGAAAAAGTGTTTAATGTCAAAATTAAAGCTCTTTCATTCGGTTATGTTGGCGGAAATGCAAACCCAGAATGGGCAGATGGCTTTGGTGGTATTTCTAATTTACCTTATGTGAAATGGGCAAGAGAAATTGCCGCAGATGATTCACACGGATATTCTTGGGTTCATCGTTTAGGAAACCCAGACTATGACTGTTCATCACTAGTTTATTATGCCCTTACACAGGCTGGATTTAATGTTGGACCACCAGCATTCTCGACCTATAGTCAGGTCAATCTGATGACAGAAGCAGGTTTTGTCCAGTACGAAATCACATCTCCAGATGATCTAAGACCAGGAGACATCTTGTGGCGACAAGAACATACAGAAATCTATATTGGTGGCGGCAGAACAGTTGGTGCCCATATCGATGAAGTAGGTGGCGTACAAGGTGCGATCGGCGGCGACCAAACTGGTGAAGAAATCAGTGAAGGTCCTACAGATTGGAGTGGCTGGACATACGGTTTCCATCCTCCAACGGGCTATAATCCAACGGAATAAGTAAACAGTAGAGAAGAAATTCTCTACTTTTTCTTTTGGATATAGCATAATATATATGTGAGGTTAAAATGAGCGAAGAAAAGATGAACGAATTTATTAAAAAAAACATAACCTTATATTTTCTAGCAAACAAATTTGCAATGACTCCATACATTGACAAAGATTTTACGAATAGACTTTTTGAAAATTCAAAAATGGCACAAGATTATATCAATGCCAAAGCTGAAGAAAAAGGAGAAACATGGAAAGAAAGTACATATTTCATTCCAATCAAGTTTAATGAAGAAAGTTGGAATAAGTATGTATCCAAGGTGTATTCGGCAGGTGGAAATTATATTGAATGTACATATAACGATGGGAGAAAAGATCAAAGAGAAATCAAATATGAAAATGTCCCAGCGTATTATTACAATCAAGAATTATCAAGAAATATATCGGAATATGTTCAGACAAAAAACTTTGTATGCTTAAAAAGAATAAGAAATTTAAAGTTCATTATCCCTTGTAAGATCAGACCAGCAAAAACAAAGAGCGGAAAAGATACATTTGTATTCATATACGCCCAAGCATATATGACGAAAACCAAAGAAGCCTATTATTTTGTCTTTACAGATGGGCTAGAATATGAAAAATGGGAAAGAGCAAACGCAAAAACCAATAAGGAAGAATGGGAGTGGCGTCCGTTATTGCTCTCGTCACAAGATATTACGAGAATATCGATGAACCATGGGATATTAGTCAATGCATGCAGTTGGCAGTTGGTATTGACTCCAGAGGAATGTCAATACTTCTTAGATATAAATCAACAAACCGAAACAGAGACAAAAGAATCAGAAGATACAAAGGAAAGTGAGGATGACTTAGAGTGAAAAAAATATATTATTATGTACAAAGATGTCCAGAATGTGGCAGTAGATTAACTGGTCGATATATTAAAATGCCTAGAAGTGAAAATGATCAGATATATACAGAAAGAGAGTCATTAAAAGCTGGAGAATTGATCAGATTTGCAGAAGAAGTGCCATATAACAACTGTTATTGTGAATCTTGTGGACACGAGTGGCACTATGACGTTACTGGAAAGCTTATTTCAAAAGAGAGAATCGAAGAAGAAAAGAGTGCCAGAAGAACTCCAGAACGCTTTGCCGAATTTGCTAAGACACATAAAAGAAAGACATTACTGCAAAAGATATTAGGAGGAATCATAAAATGAAATTCGTAAGAACATATTTTGAAATCATGGATCTTTTAGAAAGCATTATCAATACAGAAGATGCTGACGAAAAAGACGTTGTATTAGCTACAATGGCAAAGTCTATGATTGCAAGTAGATTGATATCACAAAATAAGCCATTTGAATTAAGAAAATATGCAGAAAATATCGTGATCCAGACGGATGGAAAGAGCTATGTATTTGATGAAGAAACCATGAGAGCAATGGACCAACTGTTATCTGTCGATCAAGAAGAAAAACAAGAGGAAAAACAAGAAGAAAAACCTGTAGATACTACACAAAGCCAAGAACATGGCACGCAAGAAGCAACAGAGGAAAAAGAAGATAGACAAGAAGAAGCTTCTGATGAATCTAAGCAAGATGAAGAGGTGAATATTCCACAGCAGGCAGTTAGTGAGCATCCATTAAGTCAAGATGAGACGAGTGAAGCTGGAGATGAAGTAAATAATGAGACATTCAATCAAGGAGAAGCAGAGTACGAACCAGATATGCCAACATTTATGTCTGAAGATAATGATCCATTTTCTTCAGATAGCTCCGTTAATACGCCGCTGTTATCTGATGGTCTAAATTATGATGAACCAACAAGCTACAATGACCCAAGTTCAAGCAACGCAAATGAGGCAAAGGATACACCAGTTCAAAATGAAGAAGTTTTAAAGAATGTTTTATTGCATCCTGAAAGAATGGATATAAAAATTAAGCAAAAAGATATTATGTATGCATACGTAAAGGGCAACTTCACGGATGAAAATGGTGAACCTTTAAGTAGAGTCGATATGTTTGTTACTCCACTAGCTACAAAGAGACGTAAGCCTGAATTTATTGTTCGATATGTCATTGATCGTAATGCCGACAAGCAATTGATGACAGACGCTCTTGGAGAATCACCAGAGGCAATCATCAGTGATGGCAAAGGAAATTCTCTAAAAGTAACTTGTTCTATATCAGAAGAAGGTGTATTACAACCAATGGTAGAAGGTATTAATGGCTCCGAATTTGTAATTGCTGCAATCAAAGATGAAGGCTTATCTGGAAAAGGACACTTAGAAACTTATGATCCTGCAACTGGAATTTCTGTTCGTATGTTCCCAAGTGGGAAGAAAAATGAAGCCAACGGACATGCAAAATTTGCGTATTGTGTATTTAAACACGATCAGTTAGTAGATATCGGTTATTCAACTGGTGAACCTATTTTGGTCAACAATAATGGGGAAATGCTAAAGTTTGCTTGTAAATGGGACGAAACAGATAACCCAAGTGAAAATGTTGCAGAAGTTGAGATGTTCGATTATGGCAGAAAACAATAGTGGATTTGAAGTATGGCTTTGTAATAAGGATAAAAAAGTATTAAAGATAGTAATCGATAAAGATAAGATCATTAAAATCATAGGACGGCACAAAGACAACCAGAAGTATTTGCCAATGTTTTTACAGAATGGGAATCTGTCACTAGAAAATCTACAAACATGGTTTAGAAAACGCATGATTCCAAGTGAGAGAGAAAATAGAGGGTAAAACAATAGTTTTACAAAAGTTATAAAAAGTTGTGTATTTATATAACTTTTTAT
>ERZ773013.130-NODE-130-length-47143-cov-11.547762_pt1 | contig 47143 bp, 59 predicted proteins | sample MGYA00511670_ERZ773013 | MGnify/ENA primary metagenome ERZ773013 (study PRJEB29015, sample SAMEA2738120) | human oral metagenome | biome: human oral; feature: human-associated habitat; material: saliva | place: China | collected 2257 ... | reverse complement strand
GGTACCTTTCTTAAATAAAGAAATAGCCGAATCATCAATTTATAAATATTTAGAATATAGATATCAAAATATCATAAGTGGACAGTTTTATAGAGTTTTTACAAGTGCATTTGTAATAGATGATATAAAAAGCCTTGGATTGATTGTCCTTATAACTGCGGTATGTTCAGTATTGTTGAACAAATCATTAAATTTATTAAATTCGGTAATTACGATTTTAATAGTATCACTAATACTTAATTTATTCCTAATAATAGGATTCTCTGTTGATGTTAATATAGCAGTAGTTTCTTATTTTGGGGCATTAGGTTCTTTATTTATTAGTCAACTAAGTGAGAAAAATGACAATAAGAAGTTTATGTATGTAAGTGCTATATCAATAGTATATATAGCCTGTATGGTTGCGCTGTTTAGAATATCAATAGTTTTAAGTCTTTTAGCATTTATAATAGGGGTATTTATACAGCTAGCACTAATGAAAAAACGTAATCTCTATATAATATTAGCAAGTGCTTTAGGTATTTCCATTTTAGGGCTTGGCTTAAATTTAGCAGGCGTAAATACAAAGAATGCAATAAATAATTATAGATTAGGAAGAATAGAAAAGAGATTGCAAAATACTTATACAGATGAGCAAATTTTTAGTCTAGAAAAAGAACTTGATTCAAAAAACAGGTCAGCATTGACTTACTATGAATTAGGTATGATAAAAATGTCTCAATCATCTGTTCAAGATGCCAAGAAAGTTTTTAATGAAGGAAAAAATTTCGATAATACTTTTGCACCATTTTATTACAATCTAAGTCTTATAGAGCGTCAAGGTGGTAATTATAATAGTGCTAAAGAGTATGCTCAAAAAGCTTATGAACTAAATAAAATTGATAAATATAAAAATTTAGTAGACGAATTAAGTAAATATTAAGGGTGAAGATTATGCAAACTTTTTATGATTTACAACAATTTTTAAAATCTTTTGGTATAATAATATACATGAAAGATAGAAAACATACGTTAAGTATGGTAGAATATGAAGTAAGAGAATTAAGACGACTAGAATTAATTTCTAAAGAAGAATTTCTAAGAGCTATGGCAATAATTAAACATGAAATTAATCTGGAACTAGTAGAAGGGTAGGAGATAAGAATGGACAACAGTCTTATATTTTTGAAAGTTCGAAAAAGAATAGAAGAAGATGTTATGAAAATTGAAGAAATGATATTAGCATGTTTATCAGTAAAAGGTGATAAAAAATGCCCATTATACCAAGACGTAATTGATACACAAATATATGGTTTATCTAAGGAGATAAATTTGGCGGTAGAAATCGGATGTATGACTAATGAAGCAGGAAAAGAAATCCTTGCAGAGTTAGAAGAAAAAGCAAGCTTAATCTATTCTACTGATTTACAGAGTAAAGTGAACTAATAATGGTATATAGAAAAGCATTAAAATCAGTAAAACATGAAAAAAGACATACTAAGTTAGATATTACCAATACACTAGTGTTGTTAGCTTTACTAACATTAAGTTGTATAATGGTTTATAGTGCTAGTATGATAGGAAATAAGTATGGAATTTTCACATCTTCAGTTCCAGTTGAAACTACTTATTTTTTAAAACGACAAGCAATATGGGCTGTATTATCGTTTGTAACATTTATATTTATCTCTGTTGCAATTCCATTTGAAGTTTTTAGAGATAAAAACATTCTACAATATGGATTTTTTGCAATGGTTATATTATTAGTTATTCCATTTGCATCTTCATCAATTAACGGTGCTAGATCATGGATAAGGTTAGGAGCTCTTAGTTTCCAGCCATCTACATTGGCACAATTATTTATTATAATATACATGGCGTTCATATTAGAAACCAGAAAAGATAAACTTAGAAAAGTTTGTACAAGTAATGAATTAATAAATATTTTCTGGATTCCGTTATTTTTAATAGCGATAATTTTCTTCCAGAATGATACAGGTATGATGTTAATCACGTTATCAGTAGTAGGAATTATGACACTATGTTCTAATATGCATTTTAAAAATATAAAAAGACTGCTAACTTTAGCAGTTATGGCAATAGTTATTGTTGTTGCTTTACTTTTTGTAAAAAGTGCGTTTTCTAGTGGTTCTTCATATAGAACAAATCGTATAAAAGTATTCTTAAATCCATTCTCAGAAGATTTAAGTGCAGCAGCTGATCAAGTTATAAACTCTTATATTGCTTTTGGTAATGGTGGATTATTTGGTAGAGGGTTAGGAAACTCGATACAAAAACTAGGATACTTGCCAGAGGCGCATACAGACTTTATCTTAGCTATTATAGCTGAGGAGCTAGGTCTTGTAGGAGTATTATTCGTAATAGGGCTTTTAACAGCGCTTATATGTCGTGTTATTATTGCAGGAACGAAATCGCGCAATACGTTTGCTGCTATGTATTGTATAGGATTTGCTAGCCTATTAGTTGTTCAATCAGTAGTAAATATTGGTGGGGTTACAGCTTCTATACCAATGACAGGGGTTCCTTTACCATTTGTAAGTAATGGGGGAAGTTCGATGTTTATATTGAGTATAGGATTAGGGATAGCAACTAATGTATTAGCTCATGTGAAATATATAAGAGGAAATAAATAAAAGATTTTAGAGAGGTATTCTTCATTTATTGAAGGTATCTCTTTTTTATTATAATAAAGCATAGAAAATATTAATAAAATTCAACTGTTAACTTGCTAAGTTTTAATATTCAAGCTATAATATTAAAGGTAACTTTTAAAGGAGATTATAAATGAAATTAGAAGAATTTGACTTTTATTTACCTGAGGAACTTATAGCTCAAACACCTTTGTTAAAAAGAGATACTAGTAAGTTGCTTACGATAAATAGAAAAGAAAACACATATGAACATAAAGTATTCTCTGATATTATTGATTATTTTAATCCAGGAGATACTTTAGTTTTAAATAATACTAGAGTTATGCCAGCACGTTTATATGGACAAAAAAAAGATACAGGAGCTGCTATAGAGGTACTACTCTTAAAAAATAAAGAACACAATATGTGGGAATGCTTAGTAAAACCAGCTAAAAGAATAAAAGTAGGAAGTATTGTATCATTTGGTGATGGTATTATGGAAGCTGAATGTGTTAAAGTTCTTGACGATGGCTTTAGATATTTTGAATTCAAGTATGAAGGAATTTTCCAAGAGCGTTTAGATGAATTAGGAACAATGCCTTTACCGCCATATATTAAAGAAAGACTAACTGATAAAGAACGTTATCAAACAGTTTATTCAAAAGAAGTAGGAAGCTCTGCTGCTCCAACAGCCGGATTACATTTTACAAATGAATTATTAGATAAAATAAAACAAAAAGGTGTTAATATAGTATATCTTACTCTTCATGTTGGATTAGGTACATTTAGACCAGTTTCTGTTGAAAATATAGAAGATCATGATATGCATTCAGAGTATTACACTTTAGATAAAGAAGCTGCTAATGTTATAAATGAAACTAAGAAGAATGGTGGAAGAGTATTTTCTGTAGGTACGACTTCTACAAGAACATTAGAGACAATTGCAAGAGATAATGATGGGAAAATTATTCCTGCGTCAGGTTGGACGAATATTTTTATTTATCCAGGTTTTGAATTTAAATGTGTAGATGGATTAATTACAAACTTCCATCTACCAAAATCATCACTAATAATGTTAGTGAGTGCTTTTTATAATAGAGAAAAAGTACTAGAACTATATAAAATTGCAGTAGAAAATAAATATAGATTCTTCAGTTTTGGAGACGCAATGATAATAATTTAGTAAAAGAAAGGAAAAATTTATATGAGAGATGTAAAAGAAAATGCAGTATGGTATGAACATATAAAAACTTGTAAGCAATCAGGTGCAAGATTAGGAATTGTTCATACGCCGCATGGCAGCTTTGAGACTCCAGTATTTATGCCTGTTGGGACTCAAGCCACTGTTAAAACAATGTCACCAGAAGAAGTAAAAGCTATGGGGGCAGATATAATCTTATCAAACACTTACCATTTATGGTTACGTCCGGGAGAAAAGATAGTAGAAAAAGCTGGTGGATTGCACAAATTTATGAATTGGAATGGAAGTATCCTAACTGATTCAGGAGGATTTCAAGTATTCTCTTTAAGTGATTTTAGAAAAATCGAAGAAGAGGGTGTGCATTTTAAAAACCACCTTTCAGGAGAAAAATTATTTTTATCTCCAGAAAAAGCAATGCACATTCAAAATTCATTAGGTTCAGATATTATGATGGCATTCGATGAGTGTCCTGATTTTAACCATGATTATAAATATATTCGTCAATCTGTAGAAAGAACTAGTCGTTGGGCTGAAAGATGTTTAGAAGCTCATAAAAATCCAAAAACACAAAGTATTTTTGGGATAGTTCAAGGAGCGGGATACAATGATTTACGTGAACAAAGTGCTAAAGATTTAGTAAGTATGGATTTTCCAGGTTACGCTATAGGTGGGTTATCTGTAGGAGAACCGAAACATGAGATGTACAGAGTTTTAGAGCATGTAACGCCATTACTACCAGCAAACAAAGCTAGATATTTAATGGGAGTAGGTTCACCGGATGCCTTATTCGAAGGGGTATTAAGAGGTATTGATATGTTTGACTGTGTATTACCTACTCGTATAGCACGTAACGGAACATGTATGACATCAGAAGGACGTGTTGTAATTAAAAATGCTAAATACGCAGAAGACTTTGGACCATTAGATCCAGAATGTTCTTGTTATTGCTGTAAAAACTATACAAGAGCATATCTTCGTCATCTATTTAAAGCTGATGAAGTCTTTGGAGCTCGTTTAGCAACTACTCATAATATTCATTTCTTAATTGATATGATGAAAAATATTCGACAAGCAATAATGGAAGATAGACTATTAGACTATAAAGAAGAATTTTTTGAAAAATATGGATTAAACAAAGAAAATCCTAAAAATTTCTAATAAATTATTTAAAAAGGTTTATTTTTTAGCTAGTATATAGTAGAATTAATATTATAAATTTAAAATACCATATTAAGATAGGGAAACGAGGTGGATTTCAACATGAGTATAACCGTAAGAGATTGTCTTTCTCTTCCCTCTCTAAGTTCAGGAAAAGTCGTTGCAGGTGAAAGAGGACTTGACAGTATAGTAACAAGTGTTTCTGTTCTTGAATTTGATGATTACGAAGACAACTTCTACATACCTAATGAAATAATTATTACATCATTTTACTGTGCTAAAAATAATGTAGATGAACAGTGTAAGATAATACGTCATTGCAAAAATAATGGTGATGTAGCTTTAATCTTATTTTATTCAGATGTAATTTTGAAAGGGATTGATAACAAGCTCATACAAACAGCCGATGAAAACAACTTTCCTATAATCGTTCTCAAGGGTAACGATATGGGCCTTGTTTATAGTGATGTAATTGCAGATATAATGGAAGCAATTATAAATGATAAACAACTAGGAAAAGATTTAGAGATCAAATTTAAAGATGGGTACTCTTGGGAAAAAAATATAATTACCTATGTTCTTGATAATGGATTCGATGAAAAAGATAAATTTGCAAAGAAAATAGCACCATCTGCAAGTGAATTTAATTCTATGCTGATTATATCCACTAAACACAACTCTTCTGTTTTTACATTAGAGCAATGTGCAATAGTAAAAAAATATTTAAACAAAGTTGGAATTTCTCATATTGCAGATGTCAAAGACGGAAATATAGTTGTAATGTTACGGCACACAAAATTCAGCCGTGAAAAAAATAATAGCGTTAATGATTCTATTGATAAATCATGGCTGAATGAACACATAAAAATTATATATAAGATTTTTGAAGCGGTTGTTGATATTGTAATTTTTTTATTTGACAATATTAACGATATTAAAGACTTTGGTCATAACTACAGGCTTGTATCAGAGTCCAAAAAAGCACTTTTCACTATTTTCCCCCAAAAAAATTTGATATTTCCATCACACTTAAGATTTTCTTTACAGTGCAAAGACTTGTTATATAACTACATACCCGTAACAACCATTTTGGATCCAATGATTTCAAATGACCACTATGAAGTCATTGAAACTCTTGCATCATTTATGTTAGATGCTGATTTTGAGGTAAAGCGTGCAGCTGAGATAATGTATGTTCATAGGAATACAATTCTTTACCGAATAAAAAAGGCAAATATCTTACTTGGTCAAGATATATCTAGCTGGCCATTCTGTCACGAACTCTACTCTGCTATAGCAGTTTGGAGACTAGAAAATGGATATTTAATATGATTTATACATCAATATAATCATAACCACCGGCTTAGCCGGTGGTTAATTGTTCATATCTCTATCGTTCGATGAACCACTGCTAAAGCAATACAATAAAAAACATCGCTTATTTGCGATGATTAATAGCAATATATTGCGTTTCGCCATAAAAAGAAACCAAGCTGAATGGCATTCGAGTATAATTAGTCAACAATAACATCTCCAAAATCAAAATTTGCATGTGCACCACAATTACTACAAGTAAAACCGTGATTTATATCATAATCAGGATTAAGTGGTATCCAAATGCCTTTTCCACAAGAGTCACAAACTATCCTGTCTGAGCTCTTTGTTCGTGGGTTTAATACTTTATCATCTTTGCAGTAATTATCTTTTTTCAACGAAGTCAATCTTACCATAATGGTATCCCTTCCTTTTTGAAATTACACTCAGAATAATTATGTATTAGGAGTTTTTATATTTTCTTAAAATTAAACCCAGAAGTTACTCCTTGGGTCATGAATTTCACCTTGTTTGGTCGAGTTTCGTATATATGATATACTTTCATTCGTCAAATTCAGTTCTATTTTATAATTAGATAAGCAATGCACCCAATCACTGCTATCCACCCTATTCCTCCAATAACTTTTTCTTTTGTAGTTGTCGGTCTTTTTGTCACTTTGATTTTCATGTTTTTTCCTTTCTTCTTTATTATATTAGTATTACTTTCTTTGTTCAAAATTCACGTTCGGGCTGCAGCTGCTCTGATTTCAACAAGTTTCATCAGTCGCAGGCATCCCTAGCGAAAAAGCTGCCTAACCACTCTGGTTAATCCAGTCGTGGGGCAGCTTGTTTTGGTGGAGATGGCGAGAGTAATTTTATAGTTTTTCTTATTTTCGTTTGCGTTCACAAACGCTCATTTTCCAACGTTTTCATATTCACTTCTTTATATTTGAACATGTAATATTTACAAAAAACGTGTACAAATCGTGTACGGATTCTTCATTTATAGCAACAAAAAAAAGAGGGCAAATGCCCTCTTAATTTAACTACTATACCACAAGTTCACAAGCAAGCCCAACAGCATATGCTCTCTTCACCCCATGAGATACGATATATGACTTTGCTTCATTTGTATTATTTTCTCCTATAAGAAGAATAGGCATTTCACCTATATTGCTTGAAACGATTGCATCGGCCCATGAAGCAACTACAATAGCCTCTTTAGCTGATGGGAAAAAATGCTCTGCAATTTTTCTCGACGTTTCAAAACGATCTGACCCCTTGACTCTTTCGACGCTACCAATCTCAGCGAGCTGCTTTTCTACAGTAGTATTAACAACTCCTGTATCCCCTACAATGATAAAGTGTAAGTCATTGTGTTTTTTTAGTTCTACGATTTGATTTGCTTTAACGAACTCAGAGACTATAAGCACTGGAATATTTGCTGTAAGTGTGGATACACCATCAGCCCAATCGCTGCCATTAGTAACAATGATTGATTTTGTTTTTGAAAAGCATTCTTTCAGAACTTCTAGATTTGTATCGTATCTAGTATCTCCCTTTATTACTTTTGCTCCACCCTTGTTTACTATATCGCCACCAACAATATATGTTTCGAACCCATAAGATAACTCTGGATGATCTAGCACTATGTTCGCCTTATTTGCTTTTGCGAGAAATGCTGCGCTTATTCCGTCAGGGAAGTTTTTGCCTGAAACAATCACCTTATTTGCTTTTGCAAACTCCTTGTCTATGATATCGGATGTTGCATATCTGTCATCTCCTGCGTATTTGACAACCTCTGTACCAATATCGACTTGCTTAGGTTTTGGTGTAGTAACTTGCGTCACTTTTTCGCCCTGTTTCCTCGCATATGCATACCATGTATCTGCATCGCCATAAAATACATCAAGATCAAGTCTCTTGTTGTATCCACTTAGATATCCATGCGATGTGTACTGATACATTGCAACAACGCTCCAATATGGCACATATGGTGCAGCCTTTTCGAGATATCCTGTTGCATTATTGTTATCATACTGAGCTACCCACAATCCATAGTCTGCATTAGCTATAGCGCTACAATCGTGGCTCTCAATGAAACTTAAATAGCTGTAAAACAGGGGTTTTACACCTATAAGTCTATAAACTGCATCGAGCCAAGCTTTTGCCCATTCTGCGCCTAAATACACATCTTGCTCGAAGTCTAACACTGGAATAACCGTGCCATCGAAGTATGCACCACAGTTATCTACAAACCACTGTGCTTCTTCTTCAGGAGTTCCGCCAAAACCAACCTCCCGAGCAAAGTGGTATACTCCGATTAGCTTCCCTGCAGCCTTTGCTTGTTGCACAAAGCCGTCACATTCTGCCGATACATATCCGGCACCGCCGGTTCCTTTGATTATTACAAAATCTGCGGGCACACTTGCTAGCTGTATACCCTCTTGCCATCCTGAAATATCAATTCCGTGCAACATATTAACCCTCCAAGTCCTTGAAGTCCTTGACTTCCTCGGTATTTTCTAATTTTAAAATCTGCTTAAATATCTGATGCAAGCCAGTGCTTGCAAGTCCACTGATCATACCGCTTGCAATTGCCACTAGAGTTATCGCCTGTGCGTTGATACAGCCTAGCACTGCTCCCAATATCGTGACTGTGAGTGGAATATACTTGTTGTCAGCTGGTAGGAATTTCTTCATCAGATAGCCTACGACCAAACACACTGCGATAACTAGTGGAATGTAAAGATTTGTTAAAAATTCAAGATTCATAATGTACCTCCTTGAATAAAATAAAAAGGTGGAGTTATTTCCACCTTTACCTAACTAAAATATTTTGAATAACTAGTGTCATTCCTGAGCCTATTAACACGGATATGATAGCTTGGACAACTGCATTCCATCTCATCTTTGGTACTTGCTCAAGTGCGTTTATTCTTTCGCCCTGCTCGTTGAGTTCCTCGTGGTGCATATCCATTTTTTGTATCATAAGCTCTATGTTCGTGTTGATTTTCTGTATTTCCCTTGTCATGTCCTCAACAATCGTCAATCGCGTATTCATTCTTTTGATTTCATCATCGTGACATTGTATCTTGATGTCAATGGTATTCTTACGTTCTAGCCACTCTTCCCTTGTCAGTTCTCCCATATGCTCCTCCTATTTCCACTTGCCAATCGCGTAGATTTGCAAGTTTAAAATATCTGCAGATGCGGAGCTCTGACTCGCAGCTACCGTCAACATCGTTGTATTTTGCGTGTTGATTGTTTGAGCGGCAAACGAATATCCGTTGCCAATCTGCACTGATGCCGTTACGTTTGGCTTTGTGATAAATCGACAAGACGATGGGAATGTAAACGTTTTTCTGTTAAAAATCATGTTATTCCAAGCTCCAGCAGTCCAGCCTGATCTAGAGTCCGAATCGGCTGTCTTAATAAGTTCAAGTCTACCCCTTTTCCATTTCACGAACTGCCATCCATCAATCTCGCCTTGCTCAATTACATAATCCTGAGCTCTGCCACCTCCGTTATAAAGTTCGTTGATTGCATCTGCGAGATTTCTTGCGCTGGTTTTTAACATGCTTGCGTTACCCATGTCGTCTCTAACTCGCTTTATCTGGTCTGCGTACTTTTCATCTGTGACTTTAATTTCTTGCTTGAGATCCTGGGCAAGTGTCCCAGACAGTGCTGAGTTAACTGTACCAAAACTATCTCTTAGCTGGAGCCACAGGTTGTCGAATAGTCCGCGATATTCTACAGCTGGAACTACCCAACCACAGAGACTCGAGTCCATCCTTGTATCAGATATATTGACGGATTCAATCGAGGTTGTACGAGCTGGGATGTAGATATCAGCTATTGCGAGTTCGTAGTAGTTTGACTCACGGATTAGATCCTGGGCAACAGGATTTGTTGCAGCAACGCCCTCTTTTAAATAGATGTCTATATCTCGTCTATCCTCTGCAGTGTCAAATCTTAAAACGATACGATCTATACGAGGAAGGCTCGATGCAGCAGACAATGTGATTTGTCTGTTATTGCTTTCTTTAAAGACTGCTCCCTCGATGATTGCGCCTCCTGGTTTCACATTAACGGTCATGCCTCCGTGTGCCGTGACCATTAGCCCATCGATTGGATTAATAAACACACCGTTTCCCCAGCACATCTTGTTAAAATCTCTTTCATCCTGGGCTGTGATTGCTCTGTCCCATTCATTTCCGATTATACTTTTTGATTCAAATGGAAAACTCTTTGCCATACTATACATCCACCTTTCTATATGTTTGCCTGTTTGGAGTTCCAAAAACAAGCTCGACTTTTACTGTATTTTTAGAGTGAACCTCTCTGACTTCGACGAGCCTTGAAGTAAACTCTTTTTGTATCGAATCAATATTGATTGTACAAATATCGCCCAGGTCATAGTCCTTGAGGTAATAAAAACGATGTTGGAGTACATCAACTGAGATGGTCTCTTGTTTGTAATTGTTCAACATCTCAAGCTTTGCCGCATCCCTCATTTTTGACCTTATAAGCGCCTCGTTTTCACTCTTGATCTCGACTCCGCTTATGCTTGCATTAAACACTTTGAGCGGAATACAATGCCCGAGATTACTAGGCACGTTGTTATCAAACTGCACGTACTCATGTATTGCCCTGACCTTCTTACCGTCCTTCCAAAAGCTGTGTACCTCGTTTGACGTCTTAAAATCGTCTGGTATTTCCTGGCTCGCTAAAAAGCCACTATATATCCCACTTTCGTCATATGCATATTCACATTTCGATATGTTGCCCCAAGCTTCACCAAAAAATACGTCATCACGCAAATCCTTGCCCTTTTGAATGTGCAACTCAATGCCTAGAAGTGGTTTGCCTGGTTCTTCCTTTGCCGAGAAAATCGGTCTGCAAATGAGTGTGTACCCTGCAGACTTTAAAGCTTTTCGCATAGCAGAGCCTGTACTTTCACCAAGTTCTGCACTTATAGATAGCTCGCTTGGTACGTCACTATCTGTGCTTAGTTTTGCACCGTTTACCGTTCCCCCTCCAGGCTGAGCGTACTTATCACTCACAGTTTCAAGTAACCATTGTTTTAATTGCGTTTCAACTTCTGCCTTACTCTTAAATGTCATTGTCGAAATCGGTATCGTATAAGCACTCCAGTCGAGTACTTTGTCGATAAAAAAGCCTGACAAAGTGACAAATTCACCGTTATTTTTCTCCTCATAAACGACCTTTTGCACCATAGCAGTTTCAGGGCGCCCAATACATTGGATGTACTTGACATCTGGATCATAGTCCTTTGCTGCCATGTATAGTACAAATGACCCACACTCAAAATATTTCCTGCTCCATTGCAACTCGACGAAGTCAATCATCTTGACCTCTTCGCCAAATTTGTTTAGACACTTGATCATTTACACACCTCCGTACCGTCCAATAAAGCTTACTTCTGCGGTAAATGCTGTATTGCCATCTTTTGATATTTTGATTTGATTGTCACCATAGCCAAGTACCATCTGCATGAGGTCTCTAGCGTCAAAATCGCTGTATGGCACGTCTTTACCGTTCTTTTTGACCGTTCGCTTGTCGCAGTCAATAACAAGGACATCAGAGGCATTTAGCACGGTTTTAACGCTTGTCTTAATGTCTCCCATCTCGATATCAATACCAGGTACATATCCAGTTGATTTTATTGTGATAACAATCGGAGCCGGTTCGCTACCGAGGTAGTTAATGACCTTTGTATCCGTTTTAGTTATCTCACCAAATGCGAGCTTGCCACCTCCTGGAGCATAGTACCTTGTCCAGTGCCACATAGGATTTACGGCACTAAAAGTAGTCGTGTCCTTGCTGTCTCCAAATAGGTCAGCATGAGGCGACTGAAATAACAGCTCAAGATTAGGCTTGCGGTAAACATTTCTTGACGGATAACTTGCCGCCTTAAGAACACAGTCTTTTGCTATCTTTGTAACTCCAGCATATGTAATATACAAATCATACTTATGATTAGCATTGTGAAATCCGATAACCTCTTCTCTTAAGCTATCATTAGCTCCACTCATTCTTGCCGACAAAGTAATCTGTCGGCCATGCTTTCTAATACCTGTTATGATATCACCGTGGCCAAACCCTCTCGCCTCTGAAAATACTTCAATTTCAGGAAAGTCAACACCTTCAAGTGTCAGCATTTTCCAATCATTTTTGTTATAACTAAATCGGAGACCATCACTTCTGACGGCCTCCACATTTACCATTTTGCTCATATCGCACCTGCCAATCCGAATTTTACTGCTTCACTTCTCAGTACCCTTGCATGTTCGCCTGGAGTCTCAACCGGCTGATTGATGTTAATTGTCTGCATTACCGTTGTGTCACCTACACCAACTCCATTACGTGATATCTGATTATATCTTGCCCCTGGAGGTAGTGTTATTGCATCTCGCTTTAGCCTTGATCCATTATATCCACCGTTAACAGTTAGGTCAGCCTCAACTCCTTGCATATCGCTCGCGAAACGATCTTTTATGCTGCTCGTAAAGTCTGATACGACACCAAGTGCATACGCGGTCTTTCTCGTGATACCATTAGCAATACCGTAAATCAGATTGTTACCAATGTCCTTTTCTCCCCAACGGCTTGGTGATTTGATACCAAAGAAGGATTTTATCTTACTCTTAACCCTGCCAAAAAACCCACCAATCATATCCATTAGCCAGCTAAACTTGTCGTGAATTCCGTTCCAAAAACCTCTGATTATCTGACCACCTATAGACACAAATTTGCCAGGCAAGTCTTTAATTCCATTAACTATACTGTTCACAAAATCAGCTATACCGCTTACAGCTCGGCCAACTAAATCTCCAACCCACGCAGCAATCTTTGCGATCACCTGTGCTAGATAAATTACTATTCGGATTGGAAGAGTTTCCCACCAAATCCAAAAGTCAATCGCTTTTGATACAAATGCTTTGATGCCGTTCGGCAATGTTTCCGTAAAAAATGTTACAATCCCATCAACGACTGCACCAACGAAGTTCTTGATATGGGTCCATATTCCTATGAAAAAGTTACGGAATCCGTCTGACGTTTTCCATAGGTAAATAAAACCACCAACGAGCGCTGCAATAGCCATTATGAGAACCATAATAGGATTTGCAAACAAAACTGCATTTAACAGTACCTGAGCTGCAGTAACAATTGTAACGACTGTTTTATACGCAATAAAAGCAGAAGCAACCATCACGATTAAGACCTTAAATTTATCAAAGTTCTTAATTAGCCCTTTTAAGATTGATGTCAACGGCTTAATTATTGGGACCGCGTTACCCAGTTTACTCAGTCCTTTTATAATCGCTGGTACAAGGCTTTTTGAAAATGCCTTGCCTAGACTCTTAGCCACAACCTTTATCCTTGGAATTAAGTTACTTAAGAATATCGCAATTGAGTCAGCAAAGGCTTGCATAGACTTATCGACATCCCCTCCACCAGCAATGGCAGTAAGCAGATTTTCCCACGAGGCTTTCATCTGATTTGCACTACCTTCTAGAGTAGAGTTTGCCTCCTTTGCCGTTGTTCCGGCTATTCCCATATGAGATTGCATTACACTTAGGGCATTGACGATATTGCCAAAACTCATACTGTTTTCGTCAACAGTAATTCCAAGTTTTTTCTGCTCATCTTTCATCTTAGACGCATCCTTTATAAGGCGCTGCATCTCCTCTTTAGTACCACCATAGCCGAGCTTGAGATTATCTAGCATGGTATAGTTTTGCTTAGCAAAGCCCTGGTACGCCATCTGTATAGACTCTATCGATGTGCCCATCTTGTTGGCATTATCTGACATGTCCGTCACGGCCCTGTTCGCGTATTCTGCCGACTTCTTTGTGTCGCCATCAAGCGATTGGAGCAGTGATGCGCTAAAACTTGTTACTGTCTCCATGTACTTGTTAGCGCTCATGCCAGCCGTCTTATATGCGTTGCTTGCGTATTCCATGATTTCTTTACTGCTATTTTTGTACAAAGTCTCTACGCCGCCTGCGAGCTGTTCGTATTGCGCAAATGACTTTATAGCCAAAGTTCCAAGCCCTACTGCAGTCGTTACGAGTGCAGCACCTATCATCGCTGCGCCTCTACTCACGCTCCCAGAAAGACTGTCAACACCTTTGTCTACACCTGTCGTATCAAGCAGGGTTTTTATCTCTAAAACATTTTCATTCATTTACTATCCCCACTCTTCTTCAAACTTACGATACTGTTCTTCTTCCTCTTCCGTAAGTACTGTTGGAAGTTCCCATGCGTTTCGCTGTTCTCTAAACTCTTTATCAGTTGACGCCCTAAAGCCTATTACCTGTCCGAGCAATGTCTTATCAGTGATGCCTTTTAGCAGTGCCTTGAATTTGTGCCAATGCAATTCGATTTCCATGATGTCGATTCCATATTGTTGCAAAAATGCACTATAAATTAGTTCTGCATCAATATCAAAATCTAGTGTATCTACACCTGGATCACTCTGTTTTGGAACAGGACAAGGATTTGTATAAAACTCTACAAGTGCCAAGAAAATGTCATTAGGCACTCCCCAGCCTCCTTCAGTCTGAACGCAAGGTGAATTGCCCTTAAATAAAGGTCTGAAATCAGTACATTTATGGAAGTTTAGCCAGTATCGGTAGTCCGTGTTTAAAAAAAAACGCCTCCCACGAACCTCAATCGAGTCGGGGAGACGATTTGTTAAAGTCAGCATTATTTAAGCTTCGCAATCTTATCCACGCTCTGTGCTACGTTCTCGATAACGTCAAGCGCAGGTGAATTTAATTGCTCTGCCTCTCTTTGTCTCTGATGCTCACGGACCCTCTGCAGATAAGCATCAACGATGGAGTTATAACAGATTGTTAGGGTCTGCAAATCAACATCGTCTACCTTTTTTGCGTCAAGAACTACTGCTGCGTTATCCTTGCCTAAAAGCTCTGAGCATAGATCAAACTGCTTGCGATAGCACTCTACACCCTTATTAGCGACGCTCAAATTTCCAATCTCGTCCATTTTCTTCTGCACCGCTAGGGTTTTCTTAGGGAGAACGTATTCCGCTCCGTCCCATACTAAAATATCTGCCATATTTTTACTCCTTTATTACTTATGCTTTAGTAAACGTTGGAACACCAGCCTGAAGCTTTGCTGTTCCCTTTTCGACTGTGCCGCCAAATGGCAAGTCAAAGGTAATCGTACCTTCGACTGCATTCATTGAATCGATGCTTAGCGTTGCCTCTGTAAGCCATGCTTTGTTGGCACCGTTTGGTGTGTCATCAAAAATAAACACAATCATAGCCTCGACCTTTGCGTCGGCTCCAGTTGCAAGTCCGTAGAACTTTTCCCAGATGAAATCAAAGTCCGGCTCGCCCTTATACATTGTAAGTGGCATGCCATCAACTCCAGGCTTGTAACCTTCAAGCTCTGTTGTTGGCGATTCATCTGAGATGTAGTCGTAGTCCTGCTTCTGTGGATCAAGCTTAATCTCAAGCTTTGTAGCCTTCTTGATTCTGGTCCACTTCTTTGTTTCCTTTGTGCCTGTGTTGATAAACAGTGCGATCATGTGCTTTTTAATGCGCTTAACCTGTTCTGCCATTTTACCTTTCCTTCCTGTAGGTCACTCCTACACTAATCTGATAGACAGCTTGCTCGCCATCTGTTTCTTGCATATAAAAAGAATTAGCGACTGAGATCTCTTCGATGTTATGTCCTTGCGGATAATTCGATTTGTAATTCTGTTCCGCAATCCATTGTTCGAACTGCTCCAAGAACTCTTGATTGGATACCCTATCGCGCTCTTCCTGAGCCTCTTGTCTAGCAACTATATAAAAATAGTCAGTACACAATGTACTGCCATCTATATAGTCGACTGTTTCGTTTGTCGGTTGCTTGTATATGCCCAAACTTTCTGCCTCAGCTCTTAATCTGTCTGTGTCAAAATCATCGCAGAGAGCAAGACCGGGACACTCTTTCATCCATGCTTTGATTGATTCTGATAATGTCACTTAATCACTCCCTTTCGCCATGATTTGCTTTGCGCCACGTGCTATAGCAGCAGCACCGCCTTCTCTTTTCATGCGCTCAAACCAATAATTTCCCCTTTTAGGCGCGCCTTGAAAATTAGCTGGCATATAATACCACCTTCGTGCGTAAGGTGTCGTATACCTTACAGTACCACTACCTATGACAGTACTAATCTGTCCGCTTTTAATTAGATCTCCATCATTTTTAGGAATATAAGGCACGCAACGTCTTAACACCTCTGAGTCTATAAACATCTGCACCTTTCCTTGCTTTTCAATAGCAAATCGGCGCTTTATGTCATCATTGCTTTGTAGCTTTAATTTCAAGCTTACATGCTTCATTACGCACCTATCACTTTCCAGTTCTTCAAATGATCTCGATTTGTATTGTCTGCTAAAGATTTCAGAGTAACCACATCCGAATAATCTCGTTTGAGGTCTTTTAGCCTATAGCTATCTCCTATCTCCTTGTCGCACTCTCCCAAAACGGCTACGCTTAAGTTTGACGCAGTTTCGATTGTCCAATGACTCAATCTGTCACTAGATAATAAAAACTCCTTATACGGCAAATATAAGGCTCTATATGGGATGGTGATTGAGACGGTATCAACAATGTTTAGTTTTCCGTCTGTATTGACGGATTGAACTCTCTTTCGCTTCCACATTACCCCTTTTAGGACTGCTCTATGCCATTTTTCAACGCCGTTATCCTTGTAGTAGCTATAGATTGTGATTGTGTCCGTGAAAATCATTACATACACCCCATTAAACCTGTTCCAGATAAAATATCGAAGATAGCACTCTTTAGCGCTGCCTTTCGGTCATCATCAGACGCGTATGTTTCGGAGTATCCGTCGTTTGATACCGAAATAACGCCCTCAGTACCGCTTTGACTTGCTAGTGAGTGGATTGTATGGACTATTGCTGAGATTGTTTGACTGTAACGGAAGTCATCCTCCGTTACAACCTTGTCAATTCTCCTCGCAGTCCAACCGCGTAGTAAGATTGCTGCTCTCTCATATAGCATTGCATACTCTTCTTCGCTCTGTACATCCGCATAGATGCTTTGATACTCCGCTAACGATACGCTCAGCATGATTACTTGCTACCTTTCTCTTCTACTGCCTCAGGCTCCACATCTTCTGTAACGATAATTTCATCACTATCGTTAAATTCCAATCCTACTATTCTGCCCATTGTTTACCTCCTATTATTTACAAGCTCCAGCTATTCCGTTAGCCTTGTTGTTGTAAACGTCTGCGATACCAATTTCTCTGAAGTTGAACTGCCATCCATCTGCATCCTTGTTATCCTCTGGAGCGATTGCCTTGTTAACATTTCTCTTCTGATACTGGATAACAGCAGAAGGCTCAACGATCAAGAAGTCTAGCGCCTTACCAGTTGCTGCCTTCTTGTATCCGCCCTTCTCCTGGCCACCAGTCTTGCCATCATTCATCTCGATTGCCGTGAAGAATCTGCTAGCTGGCACCTTCTGAACGAGTGCGAACTGTTCTAGAATCTCCTTTGACTTAGTTGTGTCTAGGTCTCTGATCATTCCGTGCACAGTTGGAGATACGAATAGGATTCTTCCGTCCTCTGGTACCTCATTGTCGGTCATTGTGTCGTATGCCTTTGCAATAGCCTTAATTGCGGATGCGCCATCTGTGATTGTGCTTGTTGCAACATTTGCACCAGCCTTCTTGCAGTAGTTCGCAAATCTAAAAGCATCAAGCTCTGGGATTACTTTTGTTCTCTCGAATTCTGCCGATAGTCTTCCGAATGCTACTCCAGCAGTAGAAGCATCATCGTCTGCATCTACGAGGAACTTACGACCTCTATCGAAGTTACACTTTACAGTCTCGTTAGTGAGCTCTACGCTTCCCATAGTGTATCCTGCAGAACGGTCATAGTCTGCAAGCCCATCCATGTCAATCTTTGGAATAATAAGCTCATCTGCGTTTGCGCCCTGCTGTGCAAGTTCTGGAGCACCGTCGAGCACTGCAGTAACTGATGATGTCTTGTACACCTCATCTAGAAGGTCAACGTACATTTTGAATTTTGAAATCTGATTTGCCATTTTAATTTTCCTTTCCCTTTGTAGAGAGACCCATCACAGCCCTTGCTGTGGCTAGAGCCTCGTCAGTACCACCTACTCCACCACTTGCGTTTCCAGAAGTGCTTACCTTTGCCCCTGTTGGATTCGCATTTGAGCCAAATAGGAACGATGTGTCCTCGGCTTCCTTTAGCGCATTGATTGCCGCTTCGATGTCGCTTGAACGATCCTTGCTTGCTCTCAGCTCGTCGAGTTTGAGTTCTGCTCTTATACTTGCAGCCCTACGACCGCCTGCCTTTGCGATGGCATCATCTAACAGCTTGTCAAACTCTGCACCTTCGAGCTTGCTCTGCATGTCCTCAATGGCTTTCTTATGTGCAGCATCTTTCTGCTCGGATGCACTTTTAAGCTCTTCGATTTGCTTCTGCATTGCTTCCTTGTCTCCTACTGAGGCCTTTAGTCCCTCAATTGACTTAGTCTGCTCGTCAAAATCAGCCTTAACCTTGTCGTACTGTTCAGCTTTATCCTTTACAGGATCTAGTTCTGCGTGGTGTGCGTTGAGTATCTTTGTGATAACCTCATCGTCTGTGATACCAAATTGCTTTAGTGAGTCTCTTGTAAATGCCATTGTAATAGTTTCCTTTCTGTTTTACGTCCTGCGAGTGCTTACGCTTGGACTACCGTTCTTGTCCTGTTTTACGTCGGATGAACAAACGACAATAAAAAAACATCGCTTGCTTGCGATGTTTAATAACGTATTAAATTAAAGATGATATAAAATTAGTTTACTATCCAACCCTTTTTATATTCACGTTTTTTATATGCTTTCACTTTTAAGTAATACTCAACCCATTCTTTAGACCCATGATTCAGCAAGTATTCCTCAATACCTTCGTCCGAATCTGAAGAACAATATTCTGCTACAAGTCTGGCCTCTTCAATTTTTAACGCTTCAGTTTTTTCTGGCATAATGTTCCTCCGATATTTTAAAAATCATATTAGATAAATCGTTTCCCTTACCTCTACCCATGACCGTCTCCGCAGAGTATGCAAGCATCTCGCATGATTCGACAATACTTTCAAACTCTCCAGTAATCTCATAGGCAAGATTATAATATTTTTTTGACGTTCTCTTTAATTTCAAACGCCTTAGTGCGTCTGAAAAAACTTCATCGGCAAAAGAATGTGTGCCATATGACGATTTATACAAGTCTGCCGCATGTGCAGCTTCATGTATCCCAGTTCCGTAACTACCTATGCCACTTTTTCCTATTTCGGAGTACCCATTTGTTTTTAACTTTCCGTATACGCGCAATCTAGGATTGTATGAAATTTGTCTTACAACAGATGAAGAACCAGGGAATGTCTCAAAGCAATCATCATATCCGGCTAACACCATTTTTAACTTATCTAAATTTTGCTTTTCAAATCCCACCAAGTTTATCGAGTGCTTTTCAGCAAAATACAATTTTATCTCATCTAATGATTGCATATTAATTATATCACTTTTGCTTATATTTTTCAAATCATTAATATCTGTAATATTCTTAGCACGATATACTACATCATGCTTTTTTGCAACATCATGTCTTTTTCCTATATACTCAAAATCTCTCTTATACCCCTTAACATAAAGCCTATTAAGGTTCTGCTTGAGCCCTGCTTTCTCACAAAATCGAGCATATTGCTGTTCTTTTGCTGTAATGGCAGCAGTCATATTCTGTCCACCCAGATATTGTCTTTTGAACTCCCTTAGTTCCCTTTCAAGCCTGCGCTGATATTGTGTTGCCTGATAATATGTGTATGTCTTGCCATTAACATTTACTGGTTCAGGTTCCTTTTCCATTGGTGTAGGGTCTGAGATTCCTTCGATGAATGGATAAAACGTATGCTTGCAGTTATACCCACAAAGTCCAGCCGGATCGTGTGGATAACCGGTCACTGCTTCCAAGCTTAAAATCTTATAGCCTAATCGCTTACTTTCTTTCGGATGAGCCTTTCCGCTTATGCTGTAGACTTTGCCCTGCCATCCTGCATGATTTGCGTGTCCGTCTCCGGATCGTGCTCCACCATGTGAAGAAACCTCGACTAAATCCGTTCCAAGCTGTTCTGCGTTACTCATCGATATATCCGCTGCCATTTGATTTAAAGTCGTTCTGACAGCTAAATGTGCAGCCACATCTATACCTCTAGTTATCCCTGACGCATAGTTTACATACCTTAGTCCGCTTTTTTCGAGTTCCGAAACGACCTGCTCGACTGCTTGCTCTGACGAGAAAGCACCGCTCGCAACGTTCATGACCGCCTTATCCATTGAGTGATTAAACGCTTGGTCTACCGAAACTGGCGCTCCAATAAACTTAAAGCCTGTAGAATGAGTTAGTGATTTAAGCTCATGCTCAAGACGTTTGGAGCTTTCTGCGGAGATTTGTTTCAGTGCTGGGCTTGATTTTAAACTCTGCCCTCTAGTCTTCCAAAATGCAACATCATCTGCAAACGACATGTCGCCAGCTCGTCCGATTATCTTATCTCCGTGAGCTTGCGCCGAGTCTACAGTCTCTCTAATTCGCTCTCTAACAAGTTTTTTGTGCTCAAGCGTGTTCTCGTTCAGCATGTCGATAAAATCTTTGTCAGCGTGCAATTTATCGAGCACACGGGCTTGTATCTGACTAGGACTATATCCTAAAGACTCAAGAGCTTTTGCTTGCAGCTCTGCAGATTCTGTCCATCGCTTTGATTTGCGCAATCTTCGAGCGATGTCCTGGATTGTATCTTGCTCCAGGTCTTGGAACATCGGTATTATCTCAGCACTTAATTGCTCTTTTTGATAGTCGGACAGCATAACTATGCCTCCGTTTCGTCATCGACTTCCACATCGCTATACCAGGCTTCAGCTTCAGCCTCTGTAAGTCCGTATTTATCCTGTATATATCTCTTGACAAGCTTTGGCAGTCCAAAGGCTTGCGCGTCAGCTCTCATTGAATCGAGCTCGCTCTGTCTGTCTGTGATAAAGCTGTCATCGTAAGTGATTACGATTTCTTCTGCAAGATCATACTTTGTTTCCATGAACGTGTTTGAAAACCACAGAAGAGCTCTTACAAGATCCTCAATGTAGTCAGTCAGATTTTGTCTCTGCTTGTTCAGCTCCTGCATTGAGTCTTGCTTTGTTCCGATGTACTCTGTCGCAGTCTTGATTTGTCCGTTCTCGAAGCTGTATTTACGAGTTCCAAAACCAAACATTGTTGAAAGCAGCGACAACGAAAGTTCAAACGTCTTAGTTATGCTGTCAATACGGATAACTGGATTTATCTCCTGAATCAGGTCATCGGAGTTAGGCAGCTTTTCGCCCATTGAAACGAATGTCTTTTTGTGCTGAGTGTTAGGAGTTCTCGAATTGCCATTCTTGTCAAATTCACAAAGCGCCTCGTTATAAAGCACCATCTTGTCAGCCTTGTCCAGGTCTCCAAAAAGCACATTAAAAATTAAATCGATGCTCTTCAGTATAGGTATTGCTGCATAGATCTTTGGATATCCATACCCTTTCATGTCTTTGATGTTATTAACAACCGCAGTCGTTAGGATTGAGAAAGGCTTAACATCCCCCAACCTAACCTCTGAACCCTTTTCGACAACTTCCTTGCCGTCAACATCCAAAATCACTGTCTTTGAGACATACTTGTCATCTTCCATAGTAAACGTAACAATGGTCGTTTCGGTCTTGCCGTTGACTATATTTTCGGAAGCAAAGGCACATTCGGTGACTGTTCCTTTTGAGATTGTTAGTGGGAATATTCCACTAGGCTCAACATAGATTAATTCTATCGTGCCACCTTTTAGTGAAGAATCGTCAAATAAATCGGCTCCAACTACTCTGACATAAGCGCCTACAGTACCCTGAGCCGACATGAGCTCCAACTGTCTACGAATAGCTTTTGAAAACTTGTCTTTTGCTAACTGCTTCTCAATAAATCCGTTAGCGCTTTCCGAGTTTGTAACAATGTCTACGATCTCACAAAGATTTGCGTCATCCTCACATGCTCTCTTAGCAAAGCCTGTACGCTCCATTTCGTACCTTACGTTATTCACTGTCACCCTGTTGTGAAAATTGTCTATGATGTCATTAGAGTACCAGGAATCACACAAGTCCATTATCGCGAGAGCCTTCTCATTCACGTCATATCCCTGTTTATTCAAATATTCTTTAACGTGTGCCATTTATCCCTCCATTGGATGAAAATAGTCAATAAACTGACTCCATGAGTAGTAGTCAGCATCGTATGTGTCGACGTCTGTTGAAAAGTCGTCGAGTAGTTTTTCTTCTTTTTTGCTCTTGCTGTCATACACCATTTCGGATATAGAGTCAGCAATCGGCTCGCAGAAGTCCGAAACCCACAGCAATCTATTTGTGTTAATAACCGAATTGTAAGCAAGAACCCTATCAGAGAATTCCGTTTTGCGACATCCTGCAACCTTGACCCCTAGACCGTTTCGCGCTGAGTATATTGCCAGTCCATTCAGTATTAGCTGTTCTGCATTGTCGACAAACGCAGCCACAATCGGAATGCCTGGATAAAGTGCTCTAACCTCGTTAACAAATTCCTTGAATGTTGCGTATATCTTTTCCGGATCTACGGTCCCTTTGCTGTGCTTAATGCGCTTATAGTACAACCTAATCTGCTTGTTAAAGCCTTTAGTGAATCCTGTAGCGACAAACGGCGTGTGTGAATTTGTACCGCCAATATCTATGCCGATATAAATCTGCACTATACCGTGCACGTTCTTTCGATTGCCATTTCCGTCAACAGGCATTAGTTTGTCGTAGCTTATTGCGTAAGCTTGAGCCTTATCTGCAAACTGAGGATGTACAAGCCCCTCTGCTGCAACCCATAGCCCTTGAATGAATCGCTTAAAAAAGACGCCTACGAATTGGCGCCTGTATCTTTCTTTTATTGCTTCCGAGAGCGACAGATTGTCGTCCATCGTAAAATGCAAATAGATTAAATCCTTTTCTGCAGCCTGGTCAATCCAGTTTACTTTGAACCAGTGCTTAGGCTTATCCGGATTGCAGTTAAACCACCACTTCGAACCTTCGACTGAGCATCGTGCCGTTGCCTGGTTAACAAAAGACTCTGGCATAAGAGATACCTCATCGAAGAAGAACCCGGCGAGCGTAATGCCCTGTACAAGGTCTTGTGAGCGTTCGTCCTTACCGCCGAAGATATAATAATAATTCGTTACACCGTTGCGACTTACCTCGAGTAGGTTGTCGGCTCTATGGTCTTTGAACCTGTAGCCCCTAGCAAAAAGCATTAATTTAAGCGGTTTTAAAACGTTACGCCTAAACGCACCGATAGTCTTACCGGCCATGCCAAAGTTTTCGCCGTTAAACGTCTCCATCGACCACATCACAAATGATAGTGCCATCGATACCGTCTTGCCTGATCTAATCGCACCGTCTGCAATGATACCGTTCATCTCATGCACTTGTGATTCTGGAAGCCACCAGGTTAAAATCTTTTTCTGCTTTCGGCTAAACGGCTTAAACTTAAAAGCTTGTGCTAATCTTCCCATATGTCAATCGCCTCGCTTTTAAGTGCATCGATAAAGCCATCGTCTTCAATTTCTTGTGCGTCTTCGCCTTTAGCTTTTGCGGTCTGCGCTTTGATGTGTTCGGTTCGAGCTTCTTGCTCTTTGTTGTCTGCATCGGTGTTAAACGATTGACCTGCATATTGTGCTACAAAATAAGCTGCCTTTACATTTCCAGATAGAGCCTTTTTGATTTGAGCCATTAACATCGCGCTTTCAAGTGTTGCATCAACTCCAAGTTCATCGAGTAACGGCTTCCATTCCGGTGAATCTATCTCAGCGGTAAGCAGCATATTTAGTGTCTTGTTAAAGTTTGCTTTACGACGTCTCGCAACACCGCTTGCCTTTCCTGCAATCTTTGCCAATTCTCGGCGCTCGTGCGGCGTTCGTTTTTGATTTGCATCTCTGATATTGTCATATCCTGCCACACCACCACCTCTCTTTTCGTCTGTTTTGCAGCAACACAAAAGACGCCCAATTTTGAGCGCCTTCTGCGAGTTAATTATGAAATATATTTTTTGAGGAAGCCACAATTCCCTTTTCGCTAAATACAATATATCACATCAAAAACGTGAAATGTGTGAAAGTTTTAAGATACAAGAATCAGCTTTTCACTGGTTACAATATATCACACTTTTTTGTTGCATTTGTTGCAAGTTTCTTCAATCTCTTAGATACTGTAGTTCTGTCGCAATGCATGACATCTGCCACTTCCTCCTGCGAACGCTCCTCTATGTAATACATCCTAAGTATCGTCCTCATGTCTGGGTCGTCTATAGCTTCTATCTCTTTTTCTATAGCCTCGATTAGCCTGCTAATTTCGTCTAGCTTGCATTTTAACCGTCTCTCCCTACTCGATATACCTTTCCAGTCAAAATCGACTCCTACAAGCGATTTTGGGACTCCTCGACCCGTCCTATAGTCTTTGTAGTAGTCTGTGACTATTTCTGGCTTAGCGTGGTCGATAGAATATTTCAACCCCTCTGCTTCTCGACGCAATGCTTTAAGCTGCTTAATCTGTTCGTAGTCCACCATGACTATACACCTCGCTCCGTGCCTTCTTCCTCGATTCGCTTTATCTGCCTATCGATTTTGAAAAACTTTGCATGTTCCACGCGCTCATTAATCCCTAGCAAATATTTGACTTGTGTTAACATGATCTCTACGTCAGCGACTTCCTCAATCAGATTGGCAAGAAATCCGCTTTCGTGCTCATACCTCTCGAATTTGTTAAGAGCTTGTATGAGTTCGGCCAATTCTTCTATCAGCATGCCCTTCTGACCCATGTATCCATAGTGATCTGCAATATATTTCATTGCTTTCGTTCTATTACCCATTACCTGCTCCTATCTGTTATCTGTATGGCGAACTTTCTGGCCATAAAACCTCTATGCCGTTCTTGAGTGCGTATAAGTGCTCCGTGCAAGCACCTCTCGAGTGCACCCAATTGTCCAGCATGTAGATGTGCGTTGCTTTATCTAAAAGCCTTAAGCATATTGCCATGTAGTCATTCCAATCGCAGACCTTTGGCAATACTATTTCGGCCGGGTTAATAATCTCTGCGCAAGGATACTCGTCAAGGAGAATTTCCTTTGCCTCGTTAAAAGTCTTCTCGTAGTCGTCATAGCCGGTAATCCTACCGCTGATGTATATTGTCATTTTTTGCATATTACCAACGCTCCCTTTCAATCACTTCTAAATCGTGCTTGTATTCTTTTAAGATTTTGGTCAATACTTCTCTGCTTTCAGTATTAACCCTATCATCCTTTAATAGTTTCTCGATGCCCTCTATTTCCGATTCAAGGAAATTGCTTGCGTAGTTTATTAATCTAGCTTGTGGTATCATTACCTCTCCTCCTTGTATGGCTTGGGGAATGGTTGCCATGCTATAACATCAATATTTCTATCGATTGTGTCCTCGTCAGACGCTCTCCCATATTCCGATAGCACCTCTTCGCAATAATTTGAATACCACCACCATTGTCCTTTGTGGTAAATTGCTACACCTGTGATAGGCTCGTCCTTAATTTCCTCGTAATACGATACTGGGGCTCTATTTACCCATGTTATTAGTACAGGTTCTGGTTCGTTTGGCAATGCTACTGATGCTGGCATCCATGTGCTTAATGATGTGTGATTACAAATTTGGTTCATTAATTCTGCGTCTATTAATCTCATCGCTACATCCCTTCTGCTATATGCTTATCTGTTCTGTTTCGTTGTAGTTCATCCATATTGTTTCAGTGCGTTTAACTGAACATTCTGCAGTAGTATTTTTACTCAGCTTATTCCAATCTTTGAGATATAAGTTATAGAGTTCGTTGTCGTACCCACTAATCATTATCTTGCAATCACTATCACATATGACTTTTAATAACCTTTTATGGTATTCGTCGTCCAATTCGTGATTGTAAAGGTTTACTTTTCTCGTGTTTAGCAAGTACGGTGGGTCGACATAAATAAAAGTCTCTTTACCTCTTAGACTTTTTATCAAGTCTATTGCGTCCTTATGCTCAATCTGTGCGTTTTTCAGTCTCTCAGCCGCGAATTGCAAGGTAGTGGGTAGTTCTCCCCACGCTTTCGCTGGGTTCGGACTTGTCACTCCTATACCTCGTCTAAAACCATTTTTATATTTGTTTCCACATCCAAAACCTTGCCAACACTTAATCGCAAATAGTCTCGCTCGCTCTACATCATTATTTGCGGTTGCGCTTTCATACGCCGATTCGTATTCTGTCCTGCAGTACGGAGTAAGGTTTATAGCTTCGGCCAATTCGCTCGATTCAGTTCTCAGCACTTTAAAAAAGTTATAGACTTCATCGTCTATGTCGTTCAGTATTTCGTTGTAACACGGCTCTTTGTTAAAAAATACTGCGCCACTGCCAAAAAACGGCTCGCAATATACCTTATGAGTTGGGATATTATCAACAATCCATTTTGCTATTCTGTTCTTTGCGCCTGGATATTTTAGTATTGCTTTCATAATTGCTTTAACCTCTTTACATGTGAGCATCTAAAAATATAGTTGTCTTGATCCCCTTCGCAAAAATAATGCTTTGGATTGCCGTACCTGTCTTTATTTTCTTCTGTCTTTCTCAAAATGCCTCTATATGCAAAATCATCAAATAGCGTTACTTCTACATGCTGGCCTAAATAATTTTCTAATTCACTTCGTTTCATTTTTCTCCCTCAAAACCTCGTTGCCTTTCTTAATCTTCCTATAGCACCAAACACAGAGATAGTGTTCTTCGCCTGCTATTACTGCACTGTACTTTCCGTACTCGTTGATTCTCTTTCCACATAATTTGCACTTCATTGCTACCTCCCATACTTGATCATGTCGTCTACTAGCTGCCTTATGTCGTGACCAGTCATGTCTTTCGTTCCATCTATCATCTGATTGACCGTGCACCTCAGGTCCCATACTTCTCCGAGCAAACTCATGTACGCTTCAAGGAAATATCCTATGCGCTTTTCTCTCCATCCGTAGACAGTCCATAAAACTCTGACCATGATTGAGATGTGCAGTAGGTTTTGCAGTTTTATGATTTCAAAACGAGGGACCTGCTCGATTGGTCTTTTTTGCTTTTTGCTTTTCTTGGCTTTTGGTATCATAGTTATTACTCCTCATACTATGCGTATATAAATAACCTTTCATGCATTATTATTTATTTTTGAGTGTCCCCAAATAACATGGGGACGGTTTAATGTAGTTATTTCAACGCTTATAGCGATTGCCTTATTTTTTGTCCCCAACGGCTTGGGGACACATGGGGACACCCCTCGCTATATTGTTGAAATTCCAACGTTTCGTATCAAATAACATACTGGAGATTCTTGGGGACACCTATTAAAAAGGTATTTCCTCTTGAACCTCTACAAAACCAATGCTTTCAGAGGTTTCATCCTCAATATTGATATGAAGCGCTATTGTCCAAAATCTTATTCCGTTAATTCTGACTCGCTTGTCGACTCGTCCTTGAACAACATCCGTCAAGTTATTCCTGCTGAGCCATTTTGCGAACTCAGTCGGATTGAATCCATTTTCTGAGCATGCCGAATTGAATACATTTCGTATAATATTTATTTCGCCACTCGAGATTCTCCCGTAGATTTTCCCCAACGGCGTATAGTTATCAGTGATAAAACTATTATGATTCTCTGCAATCCAACCTTGAAGCCACTCATATGCTCGCTTATTTTGAGATACATCTTCCTTGCTTGATAAATATGCCTTCATCTCCTCAACACTGATAGATCCATTGTCAAAGAACATATACTCGCCGAGGATTGCATCCGCTGTCAGCAATAAACTCGCTGCAAGAGCTTGTTTTTCTGTGGATTTCTGGTTTAGTTCCTTGAAAAACAACTGTTGCAAATTGATTGCTTCCTGCATGACTGAGTCGTCTGAAATAATTCTTACGAACTCCTTTCCTGCATGTCCATAGTTTGATTTAACAACCTTTACTATGCGTCCAGGATCATCGAATAGCTTTGTATCCTCACAACTAATCTCAATGATTCTATTAACCGCACCCCCTCCGGATGTATTCGAAGTGATTGGCTGCTCTCCTGATGTAATAATACAGTTCGCCCATGTGCCATTGCGCTGCAGACCTCCGGTCTTTTGTCCTCTTGCCTTTCCAACACCCTCGGACAACTGATATATAAGCTGGTCAAAGTCTTTGCGATCCTTTATAATCTGCAGTTCATCCAAGATCAGCGGAAGCGAGTTAACAAACCCTGCTGACAACTCTTGTGCTACTGCAGTTGAATTAAACGTATGAATGTACTTTCCCATCTCAGGGTTTGCCCATACCGACGCAGCAAGCATCAGTCCAACAGTTTTACCTGTCTCAGTCCCTCCACAAACATGGACGAAAAAGGGTAGGCACGAGCACGGTTCAACTAAAACCGAAGCAAACGCTGCAACTAATAAAATTTTAGGCGCTGGATTATCTCCACTTCTTATTTCTTTTGCTAAATCCAGCCATTTCTTACTGCTGCCTTTTTGCTTTACGCTGTTAAAAAACGATTTAAAAGCTTCTTCGCCATCGAAAACCAGTCCGTCAACATAAGGTGAAAAACCATCATCTCCAACCCATCCGAGACGACTTACAGACTTCTTGCTTGGTATTACATCAAAGTTTAAATTCTCTGCGTCATGTAAGTACTTAACAAGCGCTCTAGAGTTCTCCGAGGTGACTGCGATTCCATAGTCTGCAAGTCCGACAATCGAACTGTTTGATGCAATCTGCTTGCGGTCAACAATGATGTCTTTCCAAACTGCACCTCTACGATATGCAAGCTTAATCTTTTCAAGCCCGGTGTCTACATTGTCAAGCCTTAGCACTGGCATTATAGGGTGAGGGCATGCAATTTCTTCCATTCCACCATATCCTACTCTTGAGATGCCACCATCGTCAGCTGTCCATGTACCGACTTCAAGCTCAAATTCCTGGCCTGTAAAGTTTGTTGCGTTGCATATCAAATCATTGCTTGCCATCTGTTTAAGCATCTTCAAATAAGCTTTATAAAGCGTTGTAAAGTTTTTAATCCCCACAGACTTAGCGTGCTCTGTAACAAGCGCTTTCCTCTGCTCTTTTTCCAGAGCGTTATCGCTCTGCTCGATGTATTCAAAAGGCACAACCGAGGTCAAATAGTCTTCTTTTGTAAAATCTATGGCACCCATGGATACATCACCCCCTCAATATTGTCATCTAGCCATTGCTCAGAACTAGATATGTAATGGTCAATTAGCTTCGCTTCATCTGCTTTGAAATCTGAGCTGCAGCGAACTTTAAATAGTCCCCTATGTATATCTGTCACTTTTGAATAATAATCGCTTAAATCGGATTTTAGAGCCTCTGCCACTTTCGAAATTTTGTTATTTAACGCAATCTCCTGCCTCTCTCTTATGCTTGGCTTTCTGTTTACTATTCCGAGCGAAAAATCATAGTTTAGCTTAGCAATCGCTTGAGGGAACGTAATTCCGTTCAGCTCCATGGCGAGCGTAATCAAGTCCCCTTTTGCTCCACAACTCCAGCAATGATATACCTTTTCCGTATAGCAAAAGTTATTGTGTTTACCTTTGTGAATAGGACACGGAATTCTACCCTTTGGGCTTGTTCCGTATCCATACATTCTGAGGACATCCTCAATGGTCAGTGCGTTTATTATTTTTTCTGCAACTCCATTCATTTCGAGTCCTCCAATAATCTAATGATTTCCTTGCCAGTGTTCGCTTTGCTACAAAATACATACTCTATACTGTGTTTGTGTTGCCAGGCTGACAGGATTCTATAGATTTGCAAGCCTATAATCTTACCGAACCTTGGTTTCCACATCATCACATCTTCGAGTGACCGTATTTTTACTCCATCAATTTTGTCTTGCTCGACAAGGATATACATCTTTCCACCGATTTCATCGAGTCTCAGCAACTCTCGTTTGAATCGGTCATGCTGAGATGTTGCATTTTGAGCAAGCTCAGCTATGTTCTGTTTTCTGTCAATAATGACGAGTGGATTAGATAGATCGCAATAGTCACCGACAAACATCTTGCTTGAGATGTATTTAATTCCCTGTCGGTCAAACTCTGCTATTATCTTTTTAATTGCTCTGTCTTTCTCCCTCGTATCAATCTGTATAATCATGATGCACCCCTAGAACGGCACATCGTCATCGATTGCCTCAAATGTATCCTTTGGCGACTCAGCTGGCGCCTTTGCCTCGTTTTTACTATCAACGAAAGTAAAATCATCAACCATCAGATTCCAGAAATACTTGTTTTCCGATTTGCTACACTGCATCGAACCATGGACGGCAATCCTGCTGCCTTTTGCAAAAAACTTGTTGATCACCTCAGCTCGCCTGCCAAACACGGTACAGTTAAAGAAATCGGTTTCTTCTCCAAATTTACGATTAACGGCTACTGAAAAGTTGCATAAAGAACTAGTCTCACCTTTTGCATTTGTATATGTCTTTAATTCTGGATCTCTGACCAATCTACCGAAAATGTTGATGCTATTCATTTGCTAAATCCTCCAAAATCTCAATTCTCTTAAGCCTTTTTGTCTGCCTACAGTAAGCACATTTTTCGCACCTTTTCGGCTCGATTAACCCGCTTTTTACGTCAGCAAAATGGTCGACATAGTGTTCAACAATCTTTAATGCAGCATCTAGCTTGTACTGTGGAACCTGGAACAATCCTAAATCTGCACCATCCTTTTGTTTTGTTGCGCCAGCAATAATAAATGGCAACTTCTTGCCTGTGTTTGCCTCAACAACTGCTTGATAAATCGCTCCCTGAATGTCATATCCCCATGCCTCAATGAAACTAACTCGTCCAAGTTCCTCGACATATACCGGCTCAAAATCACGCATTACCTTTAGGTCTACGATTGCCTTTCCTTCATGGTAGCTATCGATTCGGATTTTAAACTCGTGCCCAAACAACTCGGCAGTCATGATTACCTGCTTTTCACCGCTCATGTATTTCATAAACATTTCATCTCGCTCGAGTCTGTTTATAATCTCATTTGCTTGAGTATACTCAGCCTTTAGACTTCCGTCTCGTTTAAGGATTTCCGGGTGTTGAGCCATGAAAAGATCTAAAGTTCTCTCAAAGTGTGCGTCAACATATGATCCAACCAATAGCGCAGTGCTTGTTTCTTCTTCTATTTCTTCGTTAATTCTTGCCATAGTTGAAGCTTCGCACTTCATGAATGATTTAAACTGAGACGAGCCGAAGTATTTCAGCTCGTTTTCTTTATCAAAATAGTTTTCTCTTGTTAGCATTTAGCTGCCTCCTTACAAATAATTAATCTCGAGTTCGTCCGAGTTGGTTGTTCTTGTCGCAATAAACTGCAAGCCCTTTTCTCTGCACTTTGCATATAGCCTTTCACGGTTTGAATCTGACAGCCTTTCGACACCATCTATGAGGATAACCTGTAAGCTATTTGGCTTAGATAATGCCACATCTACACAGAGTTCAAGCTTTTCGCCCTCGGATAAGTTCGTGACTGGCAGTCCATTTATGAGCGGAATTCCGTTCTCAACTGTTAGACCAGCAACGGGCAATGTAGCCGTCTCAAGAATTTCGCCAGGAAGCTTACGAGCAAGCTCAATCTTTCTTGTAAACTCATTTGATACCTCCGTAAGCTGCTCTGTTTCTTCTTCCTTTGCCTTGAGGCGAGCGTATTCGTTTAAGTGTCTTTTCATTTCTTCTGCTGTAGATATTTCGTCCGATAGCGCAGTAGTATCGACTATCGGCTTATCGATATACTCATTCGCTGTTCCTATATCCTTTTGCAGTTTTGCTACTTTCGTTTCATATTCAGCAATCGCAACACGATTCTTATCTTCCAGCTTTGCGTCAAGTCCTTTGAGCTTTTCTTCTGTAGCGATCTGTTCTGCTTTGAGTCTTTCGATACTTGCCTTTAAACTCTCTCGTTCTGATGCAATTGCACGCTCGTTTGATGAGATGCTTATTTCTTTTTCGGCTTCATATCCTCGCATTTTGTTGTCGTATGAATCCTTAAAAGCTTTTGCTCTCATTATTAGATCATTGCTTTGTCTTATCTTCTCAAGCTCGTGATACTTCGCTGATAGGTCAAATGCCTCCCATTTGTCAGCCTGATAACCGCTTGGGATGTCTTTTGAAATGTCTTCAATCAACGCCCTGTTATTTCTGATGTCGCGATTCACGTTCTGGCGCTCCTGAAAGTAGTAACCCTTTTCGGACTGGATGTCATTCAGCACTTGCAAAATGTTTTGTTCATAATTAACATCCGGAGGGATTTCTCCAAACTGTTCTTTTATCCAGTTGAGGTCCCAATCATACTCAATTAGATCAAGAATCACACGATTCTGCTCTGCCTTTGTCATCTGGGTAAATTCGACCGGGTTGAGCTGCAGTGGTGTGAATAGTGTCTTGAGCATCGATTCAGGGCTACCTATTTCTCGGCCAGCTTCTTTGACTGACTTATAATCAGCCTTATCCGTGCGCTTCTTTCTATTGATATACAGGTCTGCACCTGCCTCAATGAGGATCTCTCCCTCTTTTTCGCCATTTCGTATGATGTAATCTCTATCAGACTGATTTGTTAGAGCATATCTAATTGCATCAATCACGGATGTTTTTCCTGTACCGTTTGAGCCAGATAGCTCTATGTTTCTTCCATCAAGTTCGGTTTCACTGATTCCAAACAAATTTTTAATCTTAATCTTAGTTATTCTCATCGTTTAATATGTCTCCCTCTAAATCTGCTTTCTCCTGCTCTGCTTTGACTTGCTTTGCACAATCCATGCAAAGTGTTCGTCCAAATTTACTCTTCGAACTCTGCGCAATAGCCCTCGCCGTGTACTTACCTTCATCTGTAATTTGGCATCCGCACTCATCGCAGAAATATTCATCTTGCTTAGGTGCAAATGGTCTTACCCTGATTCCACCCACCTTGTCGCCAGCAAACATCACATTCGGGTCGGCAAAGACTAATATCTTATGACCTCCCCATTCTTCAATAAATGGAGTTCCCGTTACTTTTTCTATAGTCTTCATATTGGTTACGTTACCTACCATTTTAAGCTGTCTGCCATCTTCACCAATTTCTTTGAAGTAAATGACCGGCTCCTTATCTTTTCTACCTTTCTCTCCCGTTATCTCTTCGGACTTCACTGCATAATCAATCGTTAGTTCCTTGTCTGAGTCCATGCAATACCAGGCTCCAATATACTCTTTATTAAAGCACTTCTTCCAGTGTGTTTTAGTACTCATATCCACCCTCTCCTTTGTCTATAACTATTTGAGCATTAAGCTGCTTTGTGCTTGTCATAAATGCTGTTTGCGTAAATTCCATAAGCTCAGCCATGTTATCAAACTTGAACACAAGCGAATTTTCTGGATTGAATATTGTCACATAGCCTGTTATCTTACTCATTGTTAGCCCTTGCTCTGGGAGCTCAGGTGTGATATTATGAAATTGGATTTCGGCGCTCTTAGGAGCGTCTTTTTTTATGTTCTTCATGCTTCCTCCTTTTGTCATCTATTTAGTATTCTTTCTGCATAAGCTTTTCCGTCTTCGGTATTTCCTGAGTTGTAAACTGATAATGCGTCCTCGTAGTTTCCGTACTTGTCGTAGAGGTCTGATAGGATAGCACATCCCAAAATTACATTCTCTTGTGGGTCAAATAGACTCACGATTCCGAGTTCTTCCATCCTTTTCTTGTGGTGCTTTGGTTGAATCTGCATTAAGCCTATTGATTCGCCATTGTCTCCTACTGCGTTAGGATTTCCCCCTGACTCCTCAACAATGATTGCCTTGACGATGTTAGGGTCTACACCGCTTCTAGTTGCTATGTCGTCAATCATTTCGTTTGAGATTCCCTTTACATCAATCTGTATGTTGCTTACGACTTTAGGCTCAATCTTGTTGTATAGCTCAGGGTGGTCTATTGCCGTTGCTATACCGTTCAGTGCAAGAACTGCCGATATAAATAGCGTCGGTGGTATGATTGATTTAATTTTCATAGTGTCCTCCTTTCTAGCATCTTGTATGACTTGTTTATGCTGTTAATGTCTAGTCCTGCCAGGTCATATAAGACGTCTTTGTTTAAGTAGTTGTCATGCTCGCAGTACATCTTGATTTCTCGCTTTGTCATTTCATCGCGAGTTATCTTTACAATCTTCGCTGCAGTAGACCCTGCACATCCGAACAATCTTTTAATATCGCTTGATGTAAAATATGGCAGCGAGTGATACATCTCAAATGCTGTCTTTACATCTGGTCTCACGTTTGGAAATCTCATATCTTCTCCTTTCTCGGCTGGTGCGATTACTTGAATATTATTCAAGTAAAAGGGTAAAAAAAATTACTCTTCGATGTAAATCTCATCTAGTGACGCATTGAGTATAGACGCTACTTTTTTTGCTTTTTCGATACTGAGCTTCTTGAAGTTGTTCTCCCAGGTATTGTATGTTTGAACAGATACTCCTAAAAGTCCAGCCATTTCGATTTGTGTTTTATTTTCCCTTGCTCGTAGTTCCTTTAGGCTTTTTTTCAATTTGTCTCACCTCCTTGTAGCTATATATTACTTGAATTATTTTCAAGTGTCAAGCATTATTTGAATTATTTTCAAGTTTTTGTTGAAAAATATTAAAAAAATGTTATAATCAGCTTGAAAACAATTCTATTACATAGAGGTGATTATGTTTAAAGATAAAATAAGATTCTACAGGAAATTAAGAGGAATTTCTCAAGAGGCTCTTGCTGATAAACTTGGCTATAAATCATTTACAACAATTCAAAAATGGGAAGATGGTACATCAAGCCCTCCTATTGGCACAGTTAAAAAGGTTGCTGATATTCTAGGTGTAACAATTGAAGAGTTGACATCAGATGAAGACATCTCATCAGACCCTGACCTCACAGGTGTAACTAACATTTCGTTTCCAGCTTCTCGTCCTATACCAATTCTAGGGGACATATGTGCTGGCGAAGGGATCTGGTGTGAAGAGAACTTTGAAGGACACTTTTTTATTGACAGCTCAGTAAAAGCAGATTTTTGCGTTAAGGTTCGAGGCGATAGTATGATAGATGCTGGTATTAGAGATGGCGACCTTGCTTTTATAAAAAGAACCTACGATTATAAAGACGGTAATATCTATGCTGTGCGTATAAACTCCGATTGCGAGGCAGTTCTCAAAAAGGTATTCTGGCAAGACGATACAATCGTTTTAAACCCATGCAACGCAGAATATAAGCCAATCGTTACTGACAGCGAAGGCGTATCGGTCGTTGGTGAGTGCATTGGAGTATACCATTCGACAAGGTTTATATAAGTAGAAAGGAAATGTTTTGATTAACATATATTGTGACGAAAGTTGCCATCTCCAAAGCGATCGCTTTGATGTTATGGTGCTTGGTAGTATATCATGTCCTAAAGAGAAGGTTGCTTCTGTTAACCGTGATATTTTAGCTATAAAAGAAGAATATGGGATAAAACCATACGCAGAAATTAAATGGACAAAGGTATCTAATTCAGCTGTAGAGTTTTACGAGAAACTCATCGATTATTTTTTTAATAACGATGATTTAAAATTCCGAGGTTATATAGCACGTGGCAAATCTGAAATTAAAAAGGACCACTTTGATGACCTCTATTATAAATTATATTATAGAATGCTTGAATATACTTTAGATATGAATCAATTCGAAACTTACAGTCTTTATCTCGACAAAAAAGATACTATTGGCTATAAGAAAATACGCAAATTGAGCGAATATCTAAATAATCATTACAATAAAGAAATTGTAGCGGTTGCTCAAGCTGTCGATTCATCACAAGTCATCTTAGTCCAGCTCGCGGATTTATTGATAGGTGCTTTGTCTTACAAGCATCGCAAGTTGTCCACAAATGAAGCAAAACTGGATTTGATTAGACGCATTGAGGCACATTCTCAGTCAGATCTCTTGCTCACCACACCTATAAGGCAAACTAAAGCAAATTGGTTTGTGTGGGTTCCGGCAGAATGGAGATAGTTATGAATTCAAATATAGAATCAATTTTAAGCTCTCCAATCATGCACGAAGGAGAAACACAAGAGAATATAATACAAAATGGATTTGATTATTTTTATAATTATTTCCTAAAAAAAGAGGTAAAACCCAATTTAAAAGAATTTAATATTTTTTATGACATGAGTTCTAAGTGCTCGATCTGTACATCAAAATTTCCGGAAAGGTTTCTTCATTCTATTTCCTTTTCAAACAAATTGGGGGATATCGACAAAACACATGAATTCGATATATATCCTTGTACTAACGATGTCTCAATTAAATACTGCTCCAATAATTGTAAAATGGCAAGTACCGATTTATTGGAGTTTAGTTATTTGGACCGTTATTTTTGTTACTACCGGCTTTCTCGCATTCACTGGATTAAAGACATTATAGACCTTGCGAACGATGAACATCAAAATGTTTCGGTCTGGATGAAAAAGAAAAAGGACAAAAGCAATAAGACGTTTACTCAATACTTTGTAAGATATAATGACATTCTTAATGATTTCATCATTATTTTTATTGTACTTGGAAACAGCTTGAGGTTTCAAACTGCTTACCCTGTTGTTTTCAAAAGTTCAAAAGATTCGTTACAAAAGGACTTCAAAGCCTATATAGACAATAAAAAAACCAGTGAACCGTAGGTTCTCTGGTGGGCTCCTTCATACAACATGGTAGATGAGTTATCTATATTATACCCAAATACAATCCAAAATCAATCAAATCGAGGTTTTTTTAGGTATTTTTTTACCAAAATCAGAAAAAAAATACCTAAAATCGAAAATACTCAAACTTATATACTACATCTTGTGTTTCTGTTATTTTGTTAACAAAATATAGTAAAAATAAACAACAAAGCCCCCAGTCGAAACCGAGGGCAATGCATAGGCTGTAAGGTACAACCTGTCTGAACAACGAAATTGTACCATTGCAGCCCCTTAATGTCAAATAGAGGGGTATTTTTGTACCCAAAACCAAGGAGGTTGCCATGCCAATTTACAAAACAAAGGAAAAGCGAGATGGACTATCCAAGTATAGAGTAAGAATAAATTATATTGATGACAGTGGCAAAAATCGTTCTTTGACGCGTATAGCTTACGGTCTTGCAGCAGCAAAAGAATTAGAAGCAAAGCTAAGCAGGAACAAAAATGAGCAGGTTCATAGCAATATGATGCTCCAGGATCTCATTGAATTATATTTTGAATTTAAACAAATCGATGTAAGGGAATCGACACTAAAGAAAGCCAAGGGAATTACTTATAAGTATATTTATCCTTTGGATATTCGCTTAAATAAACTTAGCGTGCGAAGGTTAAACGAATGGAAGCTGTCAATAGGCAATCTACCGCTTTCCCATACGATGAAGAAAAACATCTACGGTCAATTTAGATCTATTTTGAATTGGGCCGTATCAAAGGAATATCTTAAGAGCAATCCTTTAAATAAGGTCGGTAATTTCAAGAATCCGTATAAAGGGAAAGATGTAATACAATTCTATACCCCGGACGAGTTCAAGCGATATATAGTTTGCGTACGCGAAATCGCTCTTGAGAAAGGGTTTTATGACTATTATGTGTTCTTCATGCTTGCTTATTTTACGGGCGCGAGAAAAGGCGAAATACATGCTCTTAGGTGGTCAGACTATAAAGACGGCGCTATAACCATTAGCAAAAGCATATCACAAAAACTATCAGGAGGGGACCGTGAAACACCACCTAAGAATATGAGCAGCAATCGCACCTTACAAGTTCCTGAACCTCTAAAAAGAGTGCTTGAGCAGCACTATGCTCAATGCAAAGATTTTGACGGCTTTAATGATACCTTTTATATAACTGGTGGATATAAACCGCTCAGGGACACGAGCATCGAAAACGTGAACAAAGAGGCAGCAAAGCGAGCAGGACTACATCACATCAGGATTCACGATTTTAGACATAGTCACGCCTCGCTATTAGCTAACAATAATATAAACATTTTGGAGATTAGTAGACGTCTCGGACACAAAAATATTGAACAAACATTAAATAGATATAGCCATTTTTATCCGGCAGAGCAGGAAAAGGCAATCAAAGTTTTAGAGAAAATTAAGATATAAATCGTGTACATAACGTGTACATAAAAAATGAACCGTTGAAATTTCAACGGTTCAAGTCGTTTTGGTGGAGATGGCGAGAGTCGAACTCGCGTCCGAAAGCATTTCCACTCGATTTTCTCCGAGCGCAGCTGATGAATAAATTTTCGCCGTGGCAGCCGCTCATCAGCAGACTACTACCACAGTTATCCCGTTAGTCCCTTACGGTTACGGGCCTCACCGCAAAGTTTTCCTACATAGTCGATGCCGACATCAGGTCTGTAGGTGAACCTGAATAGGCACGCGGGCTGCTAATTACGCAGCAAATGCGAGTTTGTTGTTATTTTTAGCGTTTATATTTAACGTCCGACTTTTTACGTGGATCCGGAACCACGGCTCGCTTATCGGGCTTCTACACCCCCGTCGAAACCTTTACATCCCCATGTTCATGAGTCAAAGCTTCGCCTTGCTTATATCTGATATACCCTAGCAAAACAGGATTAAGCAGTCTCTCTGCCCGTCCTGCAGCTAAGGAATCTATCTCTGCTTCATTGCGCGCTCCATGTTTCTTGAAGCATCGCGCTTTGCTATAGCGTCTCTCTTATCGTAGTTCTTCTTGCCTCGAGCAAGAGCTATCTCTAGCTTCGCTAGGCCTGCCTCGTTTATATACATGGTCAAAGGAACTAGCGTGAGACCTTTTAGCTTGGTTGCACCAATTAGCTTGCGAATCTCCCTCTTATGAAGAAGAAGCTTTCGCGGTCTGAGCGGATCTACATTGAAGCGATTTCCCTGCTCATAAGGGCTGATATTCATTCCGTATATCATCATCTCTTCTTTTTCGATTCGTGCGTAGCTTTCTTTGATGCTGACCTTGCCAAGACGTGCCGACTTGATTTCGGTACCCGTGAGGACAATTCCTGCCTCATAAGTCTCCTCTATGAAATAGTCATGACGCGCCTTCTTATTGTTAGCTATCATTTTTCTTTGTTTATTTGCCATTTCAATCCTCTAATTCTTGTACGGATTGTGAATTGTGCCGAACTTACGTAGTGGGAATACCCTGAATACGACCTTGCCGACAATGTCCTTGTATGAAACAAGCCCTACACTATCGGATCTGCTATCGATGCTCACAGCTCTATTGTCACCCATGCAGAACAGATGATCTGCTGGAACCACTAGCTCTGTAATATCTCCGGTCGTGTAGTTATCCATTGTGTAACTATCGTCGGTTTCCTTGCCATTTATATAAACCTTGCCATCGTGAATGTTAATAACGTCGCCAGGCACACCTATTACTCTCTTGATAAGCATCTTGGTTTCGCCCTCGGCGTCCTCTAGCTTGGATTTGAATACGATTACGTCACCTCTCTCTGGCTGTCCTCCAAATAACTTGTAGGACTGTTTACTGATAAACAGATAATCGTTCGTGTAGAAGTTAGGCTGCATGGAGCGTTGCTTTACAATTGTTGGCTTGATGAACTGCATCACAAGGATGGCAATTACAACCGCAATTGCAACGTCCTTGCCCCACTCTTTGATGAATCCACCCGTTGTCTTCTTCGCTGGCTCTGCCTTCTGATTGCGTCTTCTACGACGTCTTGAAGGTGTCTGCTCTCCTGAGCTTACTGCTTGTGAAGCACTTTCTGACCTAGCTCTTCGCGATGCTCTATGTGCTAATCCTGCGGCTGTACCTGCTGTTTCTCCCGAAAGAGCTGCGGCTTTTTCGGACCTTTCTGCGACTTCCCCAGTTACGGCAGGCTCTGAGTCTGCATCAGCTACATCCTGCTTAGTCTGACTTGGATTGCTGCCAGACTCCTGGCTCAAGCCCTCTTCAGATGATTCTTCGCTTTTAGATTTATCTATTAGCGGAGGCTCATTCTTAAGGTATTCCTTGAGATCTGGCACTTCCTGAGTATTAAATTTGTTCTCAATTTTGGATTCTTTTTCCATCTTTCTCCCTAAGTAACCCTCTATATATCCTCTGAAATTCTTCAGGCAATTCACATGTCAAAACCTTGCCATTCATATATGACAAAGTTCCATCCTCTATCAAAAATTTTAACTCATATGCGTGAAGTAACTGTGTGTTTAGTGAAAATTTACGTGACACAAACTGATTTACCTTCTTGTCACCGTACTTAACATCGCCGATTACAGGATAACCTGCCTTGGACATATGAAGTCTTATCTGGTGTGTTCTTCCGGTTACTATCTGCACCTTCACTAATGTGTAGCCATTGCACGACTCCACTGGTTCAACAAAGGTCTCCATGCTGAGAGCCTTGCCTCCCATGCGAGCTGCCTGCTTCTCACTCACGATAGAAGCGAGGTTTTTCTCCCTATCCTTGACCATGAAATCCTGCAAGTGGAGCTTCTCTCTGAGCTCGCCCTTGACTATCGTCATGTAGAACTTCTCTATGCTGCCTCTTTCCCTAATATGCTTGTTGAGCTCCCTTAGGGACTGTGCATTTTTACCAAATAGCACTATGCCAGTCGTATTTCTGTCAAGGCGATTAACAGGTGCTGGAGTAAAGGATTTCTCCACGCGTGGATCATAATCACCCTTTTCTATCAAATAGTCTACGACCTGGTTTGCCAAATGGTTTTTCTTTTCAAAACTATCTCCATGAGTAAGAAGTCCAAAAGGCTTGCTTACAGCGATGATATGCGCATCCTCATAGACTATCGTAAACTGTCGCTTTGCTCTATTACGTGGCTTTTCCTTGGTTAAGGACGCTAGCTCATCATCAGATATGAAAAGTGACATCTCATCTCCAACTTGCAAAATGTAATCTTCTTTACATCTTTTGCCGTTGATCTTAATGTCCTTTCGTATCGCCTTATATATTCGAGAAAGCGGGGCATTATTCAAATATTTTCGTAAAAAACGGTCCAGTCTTTGGTCGGATTCGTTCTCATTAATTCCTATTATCTTCACAAAATAATTATATACCATCCCCAAACCTTATGCAAAATGTATTTGTGTAAAACTGTGAAATATGATAAATTATAAGTAACTCTAAGAATTTTAGGAGGCAAGCATTTTGAAAAGGTTAAAGGATTTTTTCTATAATTTTAATGACATAGTCATCGTGCTCGGCATTCTAGCTATTGCAGCTTTTTTGATTCTGTGGCGCGTCGATATAATAATGCGTTATCCAAAGACAGTCGCTGCTCAGACCGTTCAGACTAGCCAGAAGACTGAGGATACCAAGGCTAATGACACATCCAAGGATAAGGATAAGAAGAACGAGAAATCCGATAAGGACAAGAAGGACAACGATAAAAACAACTCCGAAAAGAGTACCGTAGAGGACGGAACTATTTGGAAGGACGGAGTCCTTAAGAACAATATGTCAGTTAAGGTTCCATCAGGAACAGCTACAGATGCAGTTGCTGGACTAGTTGAGGCAGGTCTTTTTAAGTCGTATGACGATTTTGCTGCTTTGTCAGAGCAGCTTGGTCTAGACCCTACATCAATTATCCCAGGAACCTATAAATTCGATGCAGGCGAATCACAGTCTGACATCATAAAAGCAGTGTTATCTAAATAGCCTCAGTTCAGGCTCAAGTCTCCGCGTCGCCATTGGCACGCGGTTATTTTAAGGGAGGAGTACAATGGCACTTATAACAACAAAAGAGATGTTTAAGAAAGCATTAGTGAACGACTATGCAGTAGGCGCATTCAATGTCAACAACATGGAAATCATTCAGGGTATCGTAGATGCGGCGAGCATAGAGAACGCACCTTTGATTCTTCAGGTTTCTGCTGGCGCACGTAAGTACGCAAAGCCTGCATACCTGCTAAAGCTTGTAGAGGCTGCTATCGAAGACACAGGTCTTGATATCGCGCTGCACCTCGACCACGGAGAAGATTTTGATATATGCAAGAAGTGCATCGACGACGGTTTCACATCTGTTATGATTGACGGATCGAAGCACCCATTCGAAGAGAATATCGCTTTGACAAAGCAGGTTGTTGAGTACGCACACGCTCACGGTGTTGTAGTAGAGGCTGAGCTCGGCAAGCTAGCTGGAGTAGAAGATAACATCAAAGTGGATGCACGCTCCGCTACATTTACCGACCCTGACGAAGCAGTTGAATTCGTAGAGCGCACAGGCGTTGATTCACTTGCTATCGCAATCGGTACAAGCCACGGTGCCTACAAGTTCACAGGCGAGCCTTACCTCGACTACGAGAGACTAAAGAAGATTCACAGCCTTCTTCCAGACACACCACTTGTTCTACACGGAGCATCTTCAGTTTTGAAGGAATTCGTGGACCGTTGCAATGAGTTTGGTGGACAGATTCCAGGAGCACAGGGTGTCCCTGAAGAGATGATTAGAGAATCCACTAAGTACGGAATCTGCAAGGTTAACATCGATACAGATTTGAGACTTGCTATGACAGCTGAGATTCGTCGCGTTTTGATAGAGAATCCTGCAGAGTTTGACCCACGTAAGTATCTAGGACCTGGACGCGATGCGATTACAAAGATGGTTCAGCACAAGATTAAGAATGTGCTAAACGCAAGCAACCAGAGATAGTTTAGAACTTTTTAATAGACATTAAACAAGGGGAAATTTTCTCCTTGTTTTTTTATCTGTAAATATTGACAGCAATATATCTTTTTAATATAATTGTCCAATCTTTGTTGTAAATCAAATTATGTATATTTTGATAAGAATAGAAAAGGAGTAAATGATATGGATCAGAAGAAAGTCGCAATTCTAGGCTGGATGGGAACTTGCCTATCAATAGTAATGTACGTTTCATATGTCTTCGTAATCATGGGAAATCTAGATGGAAATAAGAGTGGATTTGTTCAGCCCCTAGCTGCAACATTTAACTGTATCGTATGGTTTGCCTACGGATTTTTTAAGGAGAAGAGAGATTACCCTATCATGGTTGCAAACGCTCCAGGAATCGTGTTTGGATTCCTGGCTGTTTTGACGTCAATTCTCTAATATGTAAACTTGAATAACTTCTTTTGCACTAGAAAACCCTTTGACCAGTTAATCTCGTCCAAAGGGTATTTTTCTTGTATTTGCTTGTCAAAGCATCCTAGCCTTCTAGGTGAAGCTCCTTAATTAGTTCTTGCTTCATATCGTATAGCTTCTGTGAAAGGTCAACGTAGTAGGTCTGTGGATTTTCAAATCTAAGCATCTCATCCCAAAGTGTGTCAACCTGATTCATGCAATATTCCTTGATTTCTTCCACACTGCGTGACTTATGCACATTCTTACCCTTGTCAAAGAGCTGAACACGAAGATTCTTAGCCTCGAAGTTGCTTAACTTCTTGCGCTTCCAAACAGCCTTAGGGTCAAAGATCTCGTATCCATCAACCTCTTCAATAGTCTCCCCGTCAACAGTCATAACGTCTGCTAGCACTTTACCGCTTGTCTTGTCTGTCAAACGATAAAGAGTCTTAAATCCCGGATTTGTAATCTTCTCAACGTTCTCGGATACCTTAATCTTAGGTATTGTAACACCGTTTTTCTCTAGTGCTACGAGCTTATATACTCCGCCAAAGACTGGCTCAGACTTAGCTGTTATTAGTCTTTCTCCAACACCAAAGGCATCAATCTGTGCGCCCTCTAGGATTACATCTCTGATGATGTATTCATCTAATGAGTTGCTTACGGTTATCTGACAATCTTGCAAGCCCGCGTCGTCAAGCATCTTACGAGCATGCTTTGTTAGATATGTCATATCTCCACTGTCGATTCTGATGCCCATCTTAGCTGGCTTCATTTCTTTGAATACCTTGATTGCATTTGGAACGCCCGACTTGAGAACATTATATGTGTCCACGAGAAGAACGCAATTTTCTGGATAAATCTCAGCATATTTCTTAAATGCGTCGTACTCCGATGGGAACATCTGAACCCAGCTGTGCGCCATGGTTCCGAGAGCTTTAATGCCGTAATCCCTATCGGCTATCGTACAGGCTGTACCTGCACATCCGCCTATGTAAGCGGCTCTTGCACCGTATACTGCTGCTGAAGGGCCGTGAGATCTTCTTGTGCCAAACTCTAGAACCGGTCTTCCCTGTGCTGCCCTGACGATTCTGCTTGCCTTTGTTGCTACGAGGCTCTGGTGGTTTACAATCAGCAGTATCATAGTCTCTATGAACTGTGCCTGCATAACCGGACCTCTTACTGTCAAAATAGGCTCATGTGGGAATATCGGTGTTCCCTCTGGAACTGCCCACACATCGCAGCTGAACTTGAAATTGCGAAGATAGTCGAGAAACTCCTCGCAGAAAGCACCCTTTGATCTAAGGTACTCTATATCTTCTTCCGTAAATTTTAGATTATCTAGATAATCTACAACCTGCTCAATGCCCGCCATGATAGCGAATCCGCCACCGTCTGGCACCTTGCGGAAAAACATGTCGAAATACGCGATTTCGTCTTCTATTCCCGCCTCCAAATAACCGTTTGCCATGGTTATTTCATAAAAGTCCGTAAGCATTGTCAGATTCATTGTCTTAAACATGTTGCTACCTCTACGCTTAAACAATTGAATTAATTAATCCAATACATTGTAACAAAATTTGTAGTTATTTCAACCTTAATTGTCATTTTTGTTCAAAAGAGGCTTTAGATAGTGCCCCGTATAACTCTGCTTGCATTTTATTATTTCTTCAGGTGTTCCGCTGAAAACTATCTGTCCACCCTTGTCTCCACCCTCTGGTCCGAGGTCGATTATGTGGTCAGCGCACTTGATTACCTCAAGATTGTGCTCAATTACAACTACAGTGTTTCCGGCATCTACAAGTTGCTGCAGCACTGATACCAGTTTATCAACATCAGCAAAATGAAGTCCTGTTGTCGGTTCATCTAATATATATAGTGTGTTTCCGGTGCTTCTCTTTGATAGTTCTGTAGCAAGCTTTATTCGCTGTGCCTCTCCGCCTGAGAGCTGGGTCGAAGGCTGTCCGATTTTGATATATCCTAGCCCCACGTCTTGAAGCGTTTTTAGGTGGCGCATTATGCTTGGAATATTCTTGAAGAACTCTACTCCCTCATCTACGCTCATGTTTAGTACATCAAAGATGCTCTTTCCCTTGTATTTTACCTCAAGGGTCTCTCTGTTATACCGCTTTCCACCGCAGACTTCACAAGGAACGTAGACATCTGGCAGGAAATGCATCTCTATCTTGATTATGCCATCGCCGCTACACGCCTCACAGCGTCCACCCTTTACATTGAAGCTGAATCTTCCTTTGCCAAAGCCTCTCATCTTTGCCTCTGGCAATGCTGCAAATAGGTCTCTTATCTTGGTAAACATTCCCGTGTATGTCGCTGGATTCGAGCGTGGTGTTCTTCCAATCGGACTCTGGTCTATGTCTATAACCTTATCTATGCTCTCAAGGCCCAAAATAGCCTCGTGCTCGCCCGCATTTGCATGAGTGCGATTGATTATCGCTGAAGCACCTTTGTTGAGAATTTCGTTGATTAGGCTGCTCTTGCCTGATCCCGAAACGCCAGTCACGCAAACAAGCTCTCCTAAAGGAATATCTACATCGAGATTCTTTAAATTATTTGCACGTGCGCCCTTAATTGTAATTAATTTTCCATTACCCTCTCTTCGATGCTCTGGCAGCTCTATTTTCTTTGCTCCTGACAGATACTGCCCTGTGATAGAGTTCGGATTTGCTTTGATTTCCTCTGCAGTTCCCTGAGCCACGACCATTCCACCGTGAATTCCTGCTCCGGGTCCGATATCCACAATCTGATCCGCCGCATACATCGTATCCTCATCGTGTTCTACGACAATCAAAGTATTACCTATATCCGTCAGATGCCTTAGCGTCGCCAAAAGCTTGTCGTTATCCCTTTGATGGAGCCCTATGCTCGGCTCATCGAGTATGTAAAGTACCCCTACTAAGCTTGAGCCTATCTGTGTTGCAAGTCTAATTCTCTGTGACTCGCCACCCGAAAGCGTTCCCGCAGAGCGCGATAGCGTCAAATAGTCGAGCCCGACATTTACAAGAAATGATAGCCTCTCTTTGATTTCCTTGACAATCTGCCTTGCAATCATCATATCCTTTTCGCTTAGCTCAAGATTTTCAACAAAGCTGAGAGCGTCGCGTACCGGTAGATCCGATAGTTCTGCGATGTTCTTTCCTCCGACCGTAACCGCCAAAACTTCAGGTCTTAATCTCTTGCCTTGACATGCCTCGCACTTGTGAACGGTCATGAACTTACCCATCCACTCCTTCATAAGATCGGAGTTCGACTCACGATAGCGTCTCTCAACATTTACAATCAGCCCCTCAAAGGTGTGTTCCCTCTGCTGAACCTTGCCTCTGTTGCTTGTCAGCTCGTACTTGAGCTTGCGGTCACCGGTTCCGTAGAGCAGCTCGTCCTTAAACTTCTTAGGAAGCTCTTTAAACGGCTTACTTAGATCAACTTTGTGCATTTCAGCTAGAATCCTAATCACATCCCAGTAGTACTTTGTGAACTGCATCGTTGCAAATATGCGGCTCAAGGCGCCCTCTTCTATGCTTTC